>Ga0075530_1000222_pt1 | contig 25671 bp, 23 predicted proteins | sample NGEPerD_2_FD_75101 | JGI IMG/M metagenome (GOLD analysis project Ga0075530, IMG submission 75101) | Arctic peat soil microbial communities from the Barrow Environmental Observatory site, Barrow, Alaska, USA - NGEE PermafrostL1-D | ecosystem: Environmental > Terrestrial > Soil > Wetlands > Peat ... | reverse complement strand
CGTCACAAGTTCCTGTCCGACTGGAAAGACACCTGTAGTAATGGAAGCTATGCTGAATATTACACTAAATAATAAAAAGACAAAACCAAACACAATATAAAGTCGTTGTCCAAATTTATTTTTCATGACAAGTACACCTCTTTCTTATAGTTTTATTAAAATTACGTTCTCACTCTTCTTCAAGAATAAACACTTCCTCCACAGTTGAATTAAAGAAACGAGCAATCTGAATTGAAAAAGGTAGGGAAGGATTGTAACGACCTTGTTCAATAGAAATGATTGTTTGACGAGATACTCCTAACATTTCTGACATTTTTTCTTGAGAAAGGCCTTTTTTTTGTCTCAATTCCTTTATACAATTTTTCAAATATCATCATCCCTTTTTCCGAATATAATTTATTATACAGTAAAGCAACCTTTACTGTCAATGACACTTTACATAATCCTTAGATTTTGGGGGTGAGTAGATAAAAACTAAGCCATTGATTAACTCAATAGCTTAGCGGAACATATTGAATTTTTAAAAGCATTGGCAGCCATTAAGCAGCCTCGCTCTCTTTTATCGCTCCATGCACATATCATCGGTGGACATTCGGCTTCGTCCTCATATTTTCCCCCTTGTCCAGCCGGTCTTTATAAGTAAATTATCTTGGCTTCGCCCGACGTTCTGCGGATGTTGCTCCTGTACTCGGTCAACAATCCACGTACGATCATCTCGACTTGTCCGAAAATTCTGAGGCAGGAAGTTTGGCTTACCATAATCTCTCTTATAGGACTCAAACAAAAAAACGTGGTAGCAAAAAGCTGATTTCCATACTCTAAGAAATCGGCTTTCGGTTACTTATATATCCCTCCACGGGAATCTATAGCCTGAATGTACACGATATTTTCAGTGTGATCAATTTCAAAAAGTATGCGGTATGTACCGATCCGGAGGCGATATAAGCCATGGCGTCCCTTTATTAGTTTGATATCACCTCTCGGGGGAATTGTTAAAAGGCCAGTTAGTCCTTTCGCCATACGTTCTTGAACGTCAATTTCTTGTTTAAACAGGAATTTAAGCGCGTCCTTATGGTAGCTCAACTTGTAATCCGAATTCACGCTTAGCTTCCTCCCCCGTAGCATAGCCAGCATCGCTATTGAGCTGGCGAAGTTCTTCTTCGGTTAAAGGTTCATCGTCCGGATCTGCTTGATCAATTTTATCCCAACCGTCCGGTTTCTTAGTTGAACGGTTTAATAAATACTGTATAAAATCAAAAACGGTTTTTTGATCATCTTCAGGAAGGAGTTCAACTAAGTTATGAATGTCTTCTTTCCGTACAACCATGAGACTCAACCTCCTAAAACATAATGTCAATTAATATAGACTAGTGGCTATAACCCATGCCTCAATGTCCACTAATCTTTCAGTTGAGATAAGATTATCATGTTTACTAATGAAAAACTAGCTTACCGACTGTAAAACATTGTATTAATAATTTAAATTCAGGCAGTCTGGCTCGTTTTTGCTGAAACGCTCAATGATATTGGCCTCCAGGCATTCTCCTATCATCACTTATATCCGTGCATTCATTTGTAGTAACTGACCCCATGAAGAACTTTCGTGGGGCTCGCGTTGTTTTGTGGGGGGAAGTTCGTAAACGACAATATAAATAGCAGGAGATTCGCTGCTTAAGGAGAATTAGTTTTAGGTTGGAGTCGGCGTAAATTTTGATGGATTCGAGAGGAGGGCTTGAAAATGGAAGAAGAACGTCTGATTGCTCCAGAAGACCAACTTACCGATCATGAAGGGGAAGTACTTCGTCCTAGCCGCATGGGTGACTATATTGGGCAGAGAAAAGTTAAAGAAAATTTAAGTATCTTTATTCAAGCCGCTTCTACCCGTGGAGAAGCTTTGGATCACGTCTTATTATATGGACCGCCCGGTTTAGGAAAAACGACGCTCGCCAATATTATTGCTACGGAAATGGGCGTAAGTATACGTACCACTTCGGGTCCGGCTATTGAGCGGCCAGGGGATTTGGCAGCTATCCTTACAGCCTTAGAGCCTCGGGATGTGCTATTTATTGATGAAATCCACCGCTTGAACGCTACGACAGAAGAAATCCTTTATTCAGCCATGGAAGATGGATGTCTTGACATCGTGATTGGCAAAGGTCCCAGTGCCCGTTCAATTCGCTTGTCCCTGCCGCCGTTTACCTTGGTGGGGGCGACAACCCGTGCTGGACAGTTAACATCTCCCTTACGTGATCGTTTTGGGGTTATTAGCCGTCTTGAATTCTATGAGGTTGAGGACTTAAAAGAAATTATACTTCGAGCGGCAGGCATTTTGAAATTGGATATAACCGATGACGGTGCGGAAGAAATTGCCCGACGTTCCCGGGGAACACCAAGGGTTGGTAATCGCCTGTTAAAACGGGTCAGGGATTTCGCGTTGGTTTGGGAAGACGGCGTAGTTACACAAACGATAGCTCGAGAAGCGCTAAATCGCTTGGAAGTCGATCCTGTGGGCTTGGATCAGATTGACCAGAAAGCTTTAAAGACCATTATTGAAGTTTTTGCGGGAGGACCGGTTGGCTTGGAGACGCTCGCGTCGACGATTGGGGAAGAGTCAGTGACGATTGAAGATGTTGTTGAACCTTTTTTACTACAAATGGGATTTTTGCAACGGACTCCACGGGGACGCGTGGCTACGATAAGGGCCTATCAGCATTTAGGATACGCTATCCCCCAGAATAGGACGGACAGTGGACTTTTCCCCGAAGACAAAGGAATATAAGGTGGCAAGTTCTCTGAATTCGAGAGCATATAAGCCGAGGAAAAAGGGTAACCTGAACATCAGAAGACTTGGTGTATTTTCTGATATGCCAAGAAAGGGTGTGAAGAGCATGACTCGGATTATACAGCGGTTACCTTTTTTATGTACGGTTTTATTGATACTTGTGCTGATCCTAGCTAAGCCTTGTCAAGCGAAAGAGGTTTCGGTTGAGCTCGTATGGAAATTGGGCGAGGCTGGATGGGTGGAAATAAAGGTTGAAAATGGGGATTATCTGCTCACCCTAGATACAATAACCCGAAAATTTCCATCAGGTTCTAGCCTGCAACTGGGCTGGGGAGGGTGGGCCCCAGTAGTGCGGATTAACTCTGGAGAATTTCAAGTCCTGAGGGGATCCGTTCTGGAAATTAAGGAAATCAATTCGGGCAGTTTAAGTGTTAAAACACCAGAAGATAAAGCAGCCGTTTATCGCGGAAATTTACACCTAAGTTGGCAGAGTGACCATTGGAAGTTAGTCAACAAGGTGGATAGTGAAGATTACCTCAAAGGTGTTGTGCCCATGGAAATGAGCAATGAATGGTCTAAGGGTGGGTCAGAAGCGCTCAAGGCACAAGCAATAGCTGCTCGGACCTTCTTAGTTAGACATACTGAGAATGGTAAAAAGGCGATTACGGATTCTCCGGATATTGATCAAGCCTATGCAGGTAAACTCGTGGAGGGGGAAGCTTCAGCAGCAGTTGATGCAACGCGAGGCGAAATACTCGTCGATGAGCAGAGCAGGCAGCCGATCGAAGCACTCTATTCTTCGCATAGCGGTGGATATACAGAAGACGCTAAAAATGTATGGGGAAATTTAGATATCAACAATGTGTCTCATCCAGACCCATATTCAGAAGCAATTGGAGGGGCAGCAAATCATTGGAGATTCATCGTCTCAGCTCCGGTTCTGGGCTCCACCTTTGGGCTTGGACCCGTGCAAAATGTTGAACTTGACAAATACCCCTCTGGTAGGGTAAAAAGTGTTAGGATGGAAGATGGATTCGGGCAATTCAAGACCGTTACAGCGCGGACCTTCGTTAAGAAATTTTATCCTTTTGGACAGCCAATTCGGAAGTTCGCCTTTTTGGGGAGTTTGTTTGAGGTTCAAAAAATCGCTACAAGCCGAGATCCGTTCAGAAAATTGGGCTTCACAGCGTTTTTAGGACCTCCGCCAATGGAGCGGGGGCCCTTGTTATCTAAGATCTTTAGTTCATCTCTTGGACCCAGTCCTGCTTCCCAACCATTTGGAGTCTTTATTTTTGATGGACGAGGCTGGGGACATGGCGTCGGTATGTCCCAATGGGGTGCTTATCAGATGGCCCAGTTAGGGTATAGTTATAAGGAAATATTATCGTTTTACTATACTAATACTCTTATTAACAAAAGATAATGGAACTTTTGAAAGCTAAAGAAGGAGAATGATGGGTTGAACGTTTCGGAGTTTGATTTTTATTTACCGGAAACGCTGATTGCACAGCACCCTGTTGAACCCAGGGATGCTTCGCGGTTAATGGTTCTTAATTCCGACAGTGGGAGAATAGAACATCATACGTTTCGAGATCTTGTGTCTCTTTTGAAAACGGGGGATGTGCTTGTGCTTAATAACACGCGTGTCATTCCTGCGCGTTTGATCGGCGAAAAAGAGGGCACTGAGGGGAAAATCGAAGTCCTACTCTTGAAGAGGCTTGAACTCGACGTCTGGGAAGCCTTGGTTAAACCTGGAAAGCGCCTCAAAGTGGGTCAAAGGGTTCGCTTCGGTAGTGGATTACTGGTGGGTGAACTTTTAGATATCTTGGAGAACGGAAATCGGAGGATCAATTTCACCTATTCGGGAGTTTTCGAAACCATTTTAGATACTCTCGGACAGATGCCCCTGCCACCGTATATTACTGCCCAACTAGAAGACCAAGGACGTTATCAGACCGTGTACGCTAAGGAGAGAGGATCTGTGGCAGCGCCCACGGCGGGCCTTCATTTTACGTCAGAACTTTTGGAGGAACTCCAGAAAAAGGGCGTGGAAATCGTGGAGATCCTTCTTCATGTGGGTTTAGGAACTTTTCGCCCAGTTAAAGTAGAAAATATTCGGGATCATCCCATGCATTCGGAATATTATAGGGTGGATTTGGAAGTCGCAGAGCAAATCAATAAAGCAAAAAAAGAAGGGCGTAGGATCATCGCCGTGGGAACGACAGTGGCGCGTACCCTAGAATCAGTAGGAAATGATCAAGGAAGTGTTGTACCGGGTGTTGGGTGGACGGATATTTTTATTTACCCAGGCTATTCCTTTAAAGTGGTGGATGCTCTTTTGACGAATTTTCATTTTCCAAAGTCAACCTTGGTTATGCTTGTCAGTGCTTTAGCAGGCCGCGAACTGATTTTGAAAGCGTATGAGCTAGCTGTTTTAGAGCGTTATAGGTTCTACAGCTTTGGTGATGCCATGCTTATACTATGAGTGGCGGGAAGGTAGGAGCATCGAGCCTCGCTAAAAAGAAAGGATGTGAATGGTTTGACTGCGGTGCATTTGGAAATACTTAAAGAAGATTCTCGATCTAAGGCACGCTTGGGAAAGTTACATACACCCCATGGTGTGATTGAGACGCCGGTGTTCATGCCCGTTGGGACGCAAGCGACAGTAAAAACGCTAACCCCCGAAGAAATCAAAGAGATCGGGGCAGGAATTATCTTGAGTAATACTTATCATCTTTTCTTGCGCCCAGGGCATGAGCTGATTCGAGAGGCGGGTGGACTTCATCGTTTTATGAACTGGGACGGAGCAATTTTAACAGACAGTGGTGGTTTCCAAGTGTTCAGCTTGGGAGATCTGCGCAAGATTAAGGAGAGTGGTGTAGAATTCCGATCGCATATCGACGGCTCAAGCCAATTTTTAAGCCCGGAAATTGCGACTCAGGTCCAGATGGCTTTAGGATCCGATATTGTTATGGCTTTTGATGAGTGTGCACCGTATCCTTGCACCCATGAGTACGCCAAGGATTCTTTAGAACGGACGACACGTTGGCTTAAACGATGTAAGGAAACATTGACGACGACAGACACACAAGCCTTATTTGGGATCGTACAGGGAGGTATGTATGAAGATCTACGCCGTCAAAGTGCAGCTGAAATCACGGAACTGGATTTACCAGGCTATGCGATCGGGGGCTTAAGCGTCGGCGAACCGAAGGAAATGATGTATGAGGTCTTAGATTATACGGTTCCCTTACTTCCAAGAGAGAAACCCCGTTATCTTATGGGGGTTGGATCTCCGGACGCCTTGATTGAAGGGGTTATGCGGGGAATTGATATGTTCGATTGTGTGCTTCCGACAAGGATCGCGCGTAATGGGACTGCGATGACCCGGTACGGTAAAGTGATTGTTCGTAATGCTGGATCTGCGCATGATTTCGGGCCGATTGATCCTACCTGCGATTGCTATACGTGTCGCAATTATTCGCGGGCTTATATACGGCATTTGATCAAAGCGGACGAGATTTTAGGTCTTCGCTTAATGACCATTCATAACTTGCGTTACCTCCAGAACTTAATGCGTGAAATCCGAGAGGCAATCAAGGAGGATCGCTTGCCGGAGTACCGACAAGCGTGTTTTTCGGATTACGGATACGAGTGACAGAGGTCAGAAGCCGGAGGCTAGTCAGAAGTCAGAGGCCAGATAACCACAGGGGAGAAGTCCAACAACGATGAAATAATTTTATTGAGTAAGTTTTCTATTTTTGTTAATCGAGCAGGATTTTAGACATGTCATGGGGAATAGTTTTAAGAGTAAATAAAGGGGGATTATTAAATGACACAATCAACAACATCCTTAATTCTATACTTTGTGGTTTTTTTCGGAATTATGTACTTTCTCATGATCCGACCACAACAGAAACAGGCCAAAAAGCGTCAGGCATTACTCAGTGGTATTCGTGTAAGGGATCAGATAATCACTGCAGGAGGACTCTATGGTAAAATAACAAAGGTAAAGGACAATTCTGTAATTTTAATCATTGCGGATAAAGTAGAAGTTGAAGTGGCTAAATCTGGAATCGTTAGCGTAGAAAATCGCGAAATTGACCTTGAAAAAGATAAATAAATTAAGGTGTTGTACCATCTTGGAGTTTCATATGCCGATTAAGGAAACTTACCTCAGGTTGGTAGTTTTGAAGCAAGTGGTCAAGACCACTTGCTTTTTTCTCAAACATGGCAAATTGGGGGTTAACTCCTGTGCCCTTATATAATGATCCAGTTCAAGAAGAAAAAACCTACGAAGCTCATGTGCGAGTTGACTTGGACCGTTGGACACGAAGACTATTAAAACAACCGGGACGCTATTGATTTTCGCAAAACACTTCAGATGATACCTGGTTTGGGTGCCATCGTGGGCGCCTGGGCGAATTACGGCCTGCTGGACGAATTAGGAACTGTCGGAATGAATTGTTATCGGCTACGAATTTCAGGAGGGGTTAGTTTTGAAAAAGATCACGCTGCAAGAGATAAAAGCAGATCCTTATGTTCAAGCCCTTATTGATGCAGGGAACCGTCATTTAGCAGCCATCGGCTATACGGAGCACGGACTTAGGCATGCAGGTCTGGTCTCCCACATTGCTTCCAATATTCTGATTAAGATGGAATATCCTGAAAGGGAGTGCGAACTGGCAGCCATTGCGGGTCACTTACATGACATTGGAAATGCCGTTAATCGCGTAGCTCATGCCCATTCGGGGGCAATTCTGGCAGCTAGCATTTTGGAACGTCACGGTATGCCGCCTGAAGAAATTGCCAGTGTCATTGGGGCGATTGGAAACCATGACGAGCAAGATGGAAATCCGGTCAATAACATATCAGCAGCGTTGATTCTTGCCGATAAATCGGACGTTCATCGTTCACGCGTCAGAAATTCTGACCTAGCAACGTTTGATATTCATGATCGGGTAAATTATGCGGTCAAACGGTCCTTTCTGCGTGTCTATCCAAAAGAGCGTATTGCCTTGGAACTCATGATCGATACTGAGATCTGCCCGGTGATGGAATACTTTGAAATCTTTCTGGCTCGGATGCTTTTATCCCGTAAGGCAGCGGAATTTTTACTCACGAAATTCGAATTAAAGATTAATGACGTCAAGTTGCTCTGACATTTTACTATCTTTCGATAGAAAAGTTGAATAGATGCTCAAGCTAGTTCCCGGGTTAATCAGAAATGAAAAACCTATTTTTGCGAGAACGATGATTTTAGTTGGCGCTAGACAGAAGAAGACGCATTTATTATCTTGAAAAAGAGGGATACTTGGTTCCAGTTTTCAGAAGAAGAATTCTATCGTTGGTTATATACTGTGTCGTTAACGCCACTGAAGAAAAAGTTAAGGCTTCATAGTAAACTGATGAGAGCTAGGGAGATAACAAAATGATTCGTCAAAAAAGAAAGATAAACCATGTTCAACTGACAGTACAAACCGAAGAGCGGGTGGGGGACACTTGGTTTAATGATGTTACCCTTGTGTATAATGCCTTGACGGAATTAGACTATGCCTCCATTGACACTTCCGTAGATTTTTTAGGTAAAAGATTGGCTGCTCCTATTTTAATTAATGCTATGACCGGTGGTCACCCTGATGTGGAATCGATTAACAGGTCCTTGGCCCGTATTGCAGCGAAGAATGGTTTAGCTATGGCCGTTGGTTCACAAACTATCGCGTTGGAGGATAAAACGGTCAAGACTACTTTTGAAGTGGTACGGACAGAGAATCCAAAAGGTGTGGTTTTAGCGAATCTAAACGCACGCTCTCCATGGGAAAATGTCCAAGAGGCGATTCTAATGATAGAGGCGGATGCCGTGCAATTGCATTTGAATGTTGCCCATGAACTTGCTATGATGGAGGGAGATAGAAGTTTTAAGGGAATCCTTGCGAACATCGAAAGCATAGTCGCTAGAGCCGAAGTTCCTGTGATTGTTAAGGAAGTCGGCTTTGGCTTATCGCGTGAGGTTGTGGCTAAACTTTATCAAGTCGGGGTGAAGTATATTGATGTTGGTGGTAAGGGTGGAACGGATTTTGCCGAGATTGAACGCCTTAGGGCTGGACATACAGGTGCAGATTCGAGCTTAATCATGGGAATCCCAACGGCAGTTAGTCTTTTGGAAGCATTGAGCTTAGAATTCCCTGTGTTTGTTGTGGCTTCCGGTGGAATGACAAAGGGTTACGAGGTGGTCACTGCGCTGAGTTTAGGCGCAAGTATGGTAGGGATTGCTGGGCATTTTTTGCGCATCTTAATTAATCAATCAGAAGAGGCTTTGCAAGATAGAGTTGGGCAGATGAAAGAAGAATTACGACGGATAATGCTGTTGTGCGGAGCTACAGATGTAGAAGGATTGCGGAGGATACCAGTAATCATTTCTGGTAGGACAGAGGAATGGTTGTCGCGGCGCGGTGTAGATACCGACCGCTATGCGCGAAGATAAATGAGAAATAGAAAGGAAGCGCTCAAGTGATTTGTTTAACAGAGATGAGTGGACGCCTCAAAATAGAATTAACTTGTATCTCCATGGGAAAGGATTTATGTGTGGTCATCAGCGGGGGAGAAATCCCACATCTGGGTGCTATGGCCGTCGCACAGGTGAGGGCTAGTCTTGCAGATCCGGCAAAGTTGAGTTCTTCAACGTCCGTCATAACTTTAGTGGGACATAAAGAAGATGCTTTGGCGAAAGAAGTAGCAGAAAAGCTTGCCGTACAGCTTAATAAGAATATCGTCACTTGCTGTGGAATTCATCTTGATGATGGAACAAAAGATGAAATAAATATTGTCTCAGATATGGTGAACAAAATGATACAAGTGCTAATTACTCAATATAAAGAGTAAATAGCCAAATAGGTAATAAAGAGGATGGATTTTTTACAGACGACTATATACCAACCACAAAAGATGTTTAATGATGAGGATAAAGATTTGAGGCAAAAATGCAAAATCCCTAGGTTTAAATACGAAGACAAATGTGATATTTGCCTAAAGCTCTTGAAAGGGATAGGTAAGGATGGGCTTTCCCTGCACTATGAATCGGATGAAGCATTTTCGGGAGTAGGCCTGAATTCAGGGATGCATTTTCGTAAGGGGGTTAAATTATCTTGCAGCCACATGTTTAGATTCTGCATATGGTCATCTATACAATTCCGAACCTATAAATAGAAAAGGGAAAAATAGGGAATCTATCAAGAGTAGCCAGTAAACCGATCTCAGTAAAAGAGATTATCCTTAGAAAGTTCAAGTTCCACGATCCGGTCAAAACGTTTCACAAAACTGGATATACCCCTCGCATTAGTGGCTTGTTTTCATAGACGCTTTGGCTTCGAAAAAGAAGGTTAATCATCGTGTTGTTTTGCCTCCTCTAGAACTAAGACTAGTTCTCGTGAGAGATGAGCTTTAGAATAATGCGTGAATGGCATTCGATCGGAAATAAGGAACCCATGCATTGTTAAGGCTGTGCCTTAAAGTATAGGATAATTGGCGAAATGTCTGTGAAGATGAGGAAAGAGGTGTGAGGTAAGATGAATGTAGTAAAGCTACCTAAACAATATGTAGAAGATATTTATACTAAAACAACAGGTTTAACTGAAACTGCACCAATAATAGATGCAGTAGAATCGTTTATAAAGACTAAATTTGCAATTGTGCCAATTGTTAAAGAAGACAATAGTTTAGTTGGGGTATTTACTAAATCGAATTTATTCAGTGTAATTAAAGATGGAAAGAACCTTCAGGAGTCAGTGGGCAAATATATGGAGCGAAAAGTTAAGGTGGTTCGCTCAGATGAGCTAACCAAAGATGTATTTCACCGTTTGCCGACGACAACGGTTGGTCAGTATGTTGTAGTTGATGAACATAATAAAGTAAAGGGTATTATGGCGCATATAAATGTTGTACTCTCTTTGCTGGAGAATACTGGTATTATGGCTAACCATCTCGATGCAGTTATTGAAGGAATCCATAACGGAGTGATGGCCACTGATGAATCGGCAAACATCACCCTGATGAATTATGCAGCGAGTAAGCTTTTTAACATGAAAGGCGAAGACATGATTGGCAGACATATTTCTGAAGCATTTCCAGGTACTCAAATTGCAAATTCCATGCAAGAAGTTGTTCAAAGCGGTGAAAGCAAACCAATCAAGAAGGATGTAATAAATTCCGCGAAAGTTATAACAAGCTATTCACCGGTTTTACAGGATAATCACGTTCTTGGCGCTTTGGGTATCTTTCAGGATGTCACAGATCTTGATCATCTTAGCAACGAACTTGATAGCTATAAAAAAATATATAATACCCTAGAAACGGTACTGGATGTGGGCTCTGATGGAATAGTTGTCATTAACCGGGATGGAATTATTGAGTGGTGTAATGAGGCTTTTAGCGAATTTGTCGGAACTTCTAAAGACAAAGTATTAGGGAAGGATATTGATAAATTAATTAAAGATACTACAATTAAAACGGTTTTAAAAACTGGTTCCAGTTTTAAAGGCCAATTAAGTTCCTTTGAAGGGAAATTTTCCATAATGTTCTGCAACCCTATTAATGTAGATGGAGTTGTTGAAGGTGCCGTTGGAAGAATTATTTTCCGAGGATTAAATGAATTGAAAGATTTACTTAAACGCATTGAAATATTGGAAAAGCAGGTTAATTCTTATCAAGAACTGCCAAATAAAACTGGGGCGTTATTTACCTTAGAAGATATAGTGACAGTCAACGATAAAATGATTGAGTTGAAACAGGAAACCTATAATGCTGCCCGCAGTAATTGTACCGTCTTGATAAGAGGTGAAAGCGGGACTGGAAAGGAGCTATTTGCTCATACTATTCATAATTGCAGTTATCGTTTTCTAGGACCTTTTATAAAAGTTAATTGTGCCGCTGTCCCGGAGCACCTCTTAGAATCGGAATTTTTTGGTTATGAAGACGGTGCTTTTACTGGTGCCAAAAAGGGCGGAAACCCAGGAAAATTCGAAATGGCTAACGGGGGTACATTATTTCTGGATGAGATAGGCGATATGAGCCTTAATTTACAGGCAAAATTGTTAAGAGTGTTAGAGGATAATGAAGTGACTAGAGTAGGTGGTATAAAAGTAACTAAAGTCGACGTACGTGTGGTAGCTTCCACAAATAGGGATTTGGAAAAAATGATTGAAATGGGACAATTCAGACAGGATTTGTATTACCGGTTAAACGTAATTTCTCTATGTAGCTCGCCGTTGCGTGAGAGAATGGACGATATTCCTATCCTGATTATATCTATAATCCAGAAATACAACCTTCGGGATAAAAAACAGGTTGTAGGTGTTGAGCCTAAAGCATTAGCGCTTTTAATGGATTATGATTGGCCAGGTAATGTTCGGGAACTAGAGAATGTTATTGAAAGGGCAGTAAGCCTTAGTACCGGTGGACTGATTTGTGAGGCGGATCTACCGAATGTGATCAAAAAGATAATTGTGACTTTGGACACAATTGAAGTATCAAAAAAAAACACTTCCTATAAAAACAAAATACACGAAACTGAGAAGGAAGTCATCATCCAAGCTCTCAAAGCTGCAGGAGGCAATAAGACAGAAGCAGCGAAAAATCTAGGGATAAGCAGGACAGCTCTTTACCAAAAGCTTAAACAACTTAATATTGGTAATAGCTTAGTATAATACCAGGAAATTCAGTACACCAAATAAAAGAAAACGGAGCATAGATTATCCATAATTTTATGCTCCGTTTTTGACTGGGATCGTTATTTGATGAATTCTCGAATATTCTTTCAATTAGTTGCAATTGCAAGGCGTTTGGTTGCTCTGGATATTTACTTGAACAAAGCATTTGGGATTGCCAGTGAAAACCAAGGAACATAAGTTACGATAATCATGGTAATAAAGCTAATAGCTATGAAAGGCCAAAGGCCGGAAACTACTTCAGTCATTTTTTCAAATGTACTGGAAGCAACGAAGAAGATATTCATCCCGAAAAGGGGGGAACATACCAATGGTCAGATTAAGTGAGTATCGACTGAAATGGATCGTATCTACTCCTACATGCTGTACTATTGGGAACAAATGGGAAAGTATATACGTCGCTGAATTTGACTAAATGGTCATTTCAGTGATTTAAGAAAATGATTTTGATTACAAGGTACTAAAATGATTAAGGTTCAGGGATTGAACTAGTGAGGGAGAGGCGCTGGTTCTGAATAAATACTTCAGTCTGAAGGATGCAGTCTTGCTGGTTTATTACTATGAGCTTTCTTCAGTAGAATCATTCATATGTAAACTTTCATGAACCTGCCGGTTCACAGGGTGGGATGAAAATTAGTATGTAGCTTTTGGAAACTTCAATAAACGGTAATAATCTTTGTAAGGTGGGGTTCTGTTAGCTGTTTTATTTGTGGCGGATTTTACCCCGAAATGTAAACTGGTTCCAACAATCTATGAGCACAGGTAAATGTGCCTTGAGCACGTGTAAGAAATTTTTATCAAATTGCTTCGGTTGTTGGGTTCACCCGCCTTACTAGGAGGTTTTATTGAATGGAAGCCGTTTTGGAATGCTGTGTTGGTTTGGATGTACATCAAGAAACTGTGGTTGCCTGTGTTGTTTTTGGTCCTCTGGAACATAGACCGAAAAAGGAGATCAAAACGTTTGGGACGACAACGCCTGAACTGTTGACTCTGGTTGACTGGCTAGAGGAACGAAAGTGTTCTCATGTGGCGATGGAAAGCACGGGAATCTATTGGAAACCAGTTTGGAACATATTGGAGACGGGGCCTTTTCAGCTGATCCTAGCGAATGCCCAAAGAATCAAGAACGTTCCAGGACGAAAGACCGATGTAAAAGATGCTGAATGGATAGGCCAGCTTCTTAGGAGTGGTTTAATTGAAGGTAGTTTTGTTCCGCCCGTTGAAATACGTAATTTGAGGGATCTCACGAGATATAGGAAGAAACTCCTTCAGGATACAACTCAAGAGAAAAATAGAATTCATAAGGTTTTACAGGACGCCAATATCAAAATGACAACCTATATTTCTGATATCTTCGGCGTATCTGGACGAAATATTCTAGAATGTCTTCTTAATGGAGAGGTCATTACAGCAGAAAATATTACCAAGATGGTAAAAGGTAAGATAAGAAGTAAAGTACCAGGTTTGGTGGATGCTTTAAATAACCGATTACACAGACATCACCGAGAAATGATTCGATTTTCATGGGAACACTTAAAGTACTTAGAACGCACAATTCTTGATGTTGAGGTCATAATAGAGCAATGTTTATACCCCCATCGACAAGACATTGAACTATTAGATTCGATCCCAGGAGTAGGCCATACCGCTGCAGCCGTAATGATTGCAGAACTTGGCACAGATATGTCTGTTTTCCCAACAGATAGACATGTATCTTCATGGGCCGGAGTGTCTCCAGGAAACAACGAGAGTGCCGGTAAAAAAAAAGGTCTGGCACAACATCAGGTAATAAAGCGTTAAAAGCAGTTTTATGCGAATGTGGATGGTCGGCATCTAAAACCAAGAATACACGTTTATCGTCGACATATTGGCGAATGGTAAAACGCATGGGAAAGAAAAAAGCATTGATAGCTCTAGGTCATCTAATTCTCCGAATAGCTTACCATATATTGCTTACCAGGGAGCCATACAAAGAATTAGGCACGGAACATTTAAAAGAGCGCGAACGAGAAAAGGAACAACGAGTGATTCGGCAACTTCAATCAAAAGGATATCAAGTTTCAAAAGTTAGTTAAGTTAGTTTCTGAATAAGGCAATATTAAAGAGATCCCAAAGTGGTTCTCGGGCATCCCTATTGTCTTTGAGACTTAAGTTATAAGGAACGAACACGGAGTGTAACGCCGGAGAGGAACGATTTTCGTAAGAAATGTATGCAAGATATAAATCAACAACCGTAGTTAACATGAAAATTAGATATTAACAAATACGACAAATCATTTGTTTAGATTAATCCGTCAACTCACGTTAAGTGTATTGGGGGAATTTCCTCTGTCTGCACATTTATATGTTTTTGCCTAATACAGATATCCGCTTTTCCTTACAGGTATGTTGACAAATTGTATTTAATTAGTTACATGGGAATAAAGAATTTTGATTATTCCGGCGATTGCGGCTGAAATAATTGCTTGGCACTTAACTTGCATAATAGTTAAGAAACAGAGGTGAAATTATAAAGAAAATATGAACATAATGAATTTATTCTAAGGTGCGAAGACCTAAGGCATAGAAACTAATTAGAAGAATTATTATGAAAGAGCAGGGAGGTTTGGCATGATGGAAAATAACATGAAATATTTTTTCAAACCAGAAAGTGTAGCTGTCGTTGGAGCAAGTGAAAATCCTGAAAAGGGCGGGTACATCATCCTTAACAACTTAATAAAGTCATTTCAGGGCTTGATTTACCCAGTCAATCCGAAAGTAAAAGAAATATTGGGGTTAAAGTGCTATGAGACAATCATGGACATACCAGAAAGCATCGATCTAGTAGTGATCTTGATCCCAGCTGGACTAATACCTGATATTATAAAACAGTGTGGTGAAAAGGGAGTCAAAGCAATCATTATTGAGGCAGGCGGCTTTGCGGATGCCGGCTCGCAAGGTAAGATGCTGCAGGATGTCATAGTCGGGATCGCGTGTTCATATGGAATGCGTTTATGGGGGCCCAATTGCGGCGGTCATGCTGTGCAAAATCCACCTTTGAATACCACATTTATCATGGAAATGGATCCGCTTGAACATGGAAATGTAGCATTTATATCCCAATCGGGAATGACGGTAGGAGGACTGCTCGTTCAGACTTTAGATCATGCCGTACCCAAATATAGTTCAGCCTGCACGATTGGGAATAGGTGTGATGTTAACGAAGCTGATTTATTAGATTATTTAGCCGATGATGCCTCAACAGAGGTGATGGCATTTTATTTGGAATCCATCATTGATGGAAGGCGTTTTGCCAAAGCATTACGCAAGGCTTCTCTTAGAAAGCCCGTGGTAATGCTGAAAGCGGGAAGAACTAGGTTGGCCGCACAGGCAGCTGTTAGCCATACAGGTAGCATAGTAGGTGACGATGGAGCTGTTGCCGGGTTGATAAAGCAGTTGGGCGTATGTCGAGTCAATGAGTTAAATGAATGCTTGGATTTGGCTACTGGATTTTCCTTACTGCCAAAAAAAATGAGTGGAAAGAAAATTGCCATCATTACACAGACGGGCGGCGGTGCAGTTACAGGTTCAGATCTTTTAGGAATGAACGGAATGGAACTTGCAATCTTATCTGAAGCTACAGTCAATGAATTGAAAGAGGTCTATCCTACTTGGCTTGAGCCAAGCAATCCGATTGATATATGGTCTACGATTCAGTCTAATGCGAAAGAGTCAATGGCCAAAGGATTGGATATTACAATGAACAAGTGCTTAGATGCTGTTTTGCGGGATAAAGGGGTGGATGGTGTCTTATATCTTCCCATCTCTTTTGATTACTTTCATGAGCATGACTTAAAGCAAGTTACGGAAATATACCGTAAATACAATAAACCTGTTGTAACTTGGCTCGTAGGAGCCGAGGAAGAGAATGATCACTGGAAGAAACAACTCGAAGCTGGGGGTATTCCAGTTTATCGAAGGCTGGAAACAGCAGTAAAAATGCTGCGTTCTCTTTATGATTATACTGAGTGGAAGCAGAATTACCAGGAACCCGCCTACGAAGCTAACGACGCTAAAAAAGCAGACAGCATTTCGTATTTGGCAAAAGTAAAAGAAAATAAACGATCGGTGCTAACTGAATATCAATCAAAACAATTGCTTAGCCAATGGGGAATCCCTGTTACAAATGAAATTATGGTTAATAATGAAGATGAAGCAGTTGCTGCAGCTAAACAGATTGGTTTTCCTGTAGCCATGAAAGTTATGTCGCCTCAAATGATGCATAAAAGTGATTTGGGAATTGTAAAGCTGTTTTTGCAAAATGATCAAGATGTGAGATCGGCTTATAAGCAAATACTTGAAAAGGCTCAGTTGCAAGGGCCAGATGCACAAATTGACGGTGTGCTGGTTCAAGAAATGATTGCAAATGGCAAGGAAGTTATCATCGGAGTAAAATTCGATCCTGCGTTTGGGCCGACGATAATGTTCGGCCTGGGAGGAATATTTGTTGAAGTCCTGAAGGATATCTCAATAAGGGTTGCACCTCTGAGTAGACGGGATGCTGAAGATATGATTAGGGAAATCAAAGGCTTCCCAATTCTTCAGGGAGTGAGAGGAGAACCCAAAGCAGATTTGGATGCGCTGGCCGATTTGCTCTTGAAGGTATCACAAATGGCTATTGAACTAGAGGGGCAAATCAAGGAGTTGGATATTAATCCTGTAATTGTCCTTCCAGAAGGCCAAGGACTAAAGGCAGTGGATGGACTAATTGCCTTATAGGCAAATGTTGATGCCAAGCTTAAATACCATACTTAAATATCTCCTAAGAGTCCGGGTAATCATAAAAAGAATTACCCCCCTAAATTATTAGAGGGGTAATTCTAGAAAGGGAAAAGTGGGGATTTATTAGAACCTTATTAATAATTCTTAGATTTTTTTAATTCCTAAATTCAGAATATATAAATTACAATAGGAGTGTGGATTATGGAATGTAAGTTATTAGAAGAAATCGAAGGTACTTCAAGAGAAGAATTAACTAGGTTTCAGGAGAAAAAGCTCCAGTCTCAGGTGAAACATGCTTATGTGAACAGTCCTTTTTACCGGAGGAAATTTGATGAGATTGGCATAAAACCTGAAGACATCCAGACTTTGCAAGATTTAAGAAAACTACCATTTACAACAAAGGAAGAACTCAGGCGTAATCAGGCGGAGAGTCCTTTATGGGGCGATTTTCTAGCTAAACCAATTGAAGAATGTTTGCGAGTTCATTTTACTTCTGGTACCACAGGAAGGCCTCTTCTTGTAGCGGATACGGCAGAAGACTGGTATGGTTTTTACCATATGTATGCGCGGGCTCTTTATGGCATGGGTATTAGTAAAGAAGATATGGTTATGACAGCTTTTAGTTATGGACCATGGATTGGTTTTTGGTCAGGATTTTATGCGGCCCAGGACTTGGGCTGTTTGGTACTGCCTAGCGGTGGGATGTCAACTGATCAACGTATTGATGCACTTTTGAAATACCCAATTACAGTTTTAGGCTGCACTCCGTCTTATGCACTTTATTTAGCAGAAGAGGCCAAAAAGAAGGGAATAGACCTCGCGAAGGAATCGAAAATACGTATCACTTGGCATACCGGGGAACCCGGTGCACATATTCCTTCGACCAAAAAAAAGATCGAAGACGCTTTTGGTGCTAAGTGTTTTGATTTACCGGGCTTAACTGAAATAGCAGCATGGGGATTTGAATGTGAAGCACAATCTGGACAAGTGCATGTCCATGAGGATTATGTATATCCGGAAATACTTGATGTCGAGACCGGCGAGCCTGTAGGACCTGGCGAAAAGGGTGAACTGGTATTTACATCATTGTACAGGACAGCAATGCCATTGCTCAGATATAGGACACGGGATACGTAGTTAGGGCCAAGGAACAATGTCCATGTGGCAGGACTCTCTTAGGGCTAGATCATGGTATTATCGGACGTTTGGATGATATGAAGAAGATCCGGGGAGTTATCGTATATCCGAGTAATATTGAACAGATTGTCCATAAATATCCGGAAGTAGCGGAGTTCTTCATTCATATCGTACGTGAGAAAGGTCTGGACCAAATTATTGTGGATATTGAACCGGTAGCGCAACTTCAGCAAGAAAAGATACCAGAACTCATAGAAAAACTGAAAGAAGATCTACGCGTTGGAATAGGTATCAGGATTGTGTTAAAGGTAGCAGCTCCTGATAGCCTTCCAAGATGGGATCATAAAGCCAAACGGTTTGTAGATGAACGGGACGAAGTTCCATTTTAATAGTTAACGACATCTGATTATATGGTAATGACTGGCACGCCGTTTATGAAAACTTCTTTTTATTGAAAATGTGGAAATTGGAGCTCCTTTCTGGTCTTTAATTTTTGAAAAATGTTTGAGCCTTCTGATTCTGACAAAGATGGCAGAGCAGGTAGCGAGAAACAGTCATCCGTAACCTACTACAGATAATTTAACCACATACGGCAATTCATCTCCCGCCTCTAAGCTACCTTGCTCACGCTAGTGAGAGCGAAGTTGGGAGATTAATTGCCATCCTGAAGAAATACTTAAAATGATTTAAGAATACAAGGAGGCAGTTGATGTTAACAGCGTTTTTTATAGTTTTTGCAGTCTTATTATTGCTGAGATTTCCTATATTCCTAACCTTTTATATTTCCTCTTTTTTTGCCATAGTAGTTTATATGTCCAAGATGCCTCTTGAAGTTATGGTGCAAACAAGTTTTAGTACTGTTAATAGGTATGAGCTTGTTGCTGTACCGTATTTTATCTTAACCGCGGCTGTAATGAGCAGGGGAGGAATGGCGAAAAGGCTAATCGATGTTGCGCTTTCCATCGTAGGGTCGATCAAGGGAAGCTTAGCAGTTGCGACAACGATGTCAGCGATCTTCTTTGGGGCTCTTTCAGGCTCGAGCCCTGCAACGGTGGCAGCTCTGGGAAGAACGCTTTACCCCGCTTTACTAGAAAAGGGTTATTCAAAAACGTTTGCCCTTGGTTTGATCACTGCTGATGGCGCAATTGCAATCTTAATTCCGCCCAGCATTACGATGATGGTTTATGCATCAATAGCGAATGCATCTGTGGGGAAATTATTTACGGCAGGTGTTCTCCCAGGTATTCTGCTGGGAACTCTATTTATAATATATTCAGTCATACGCGCCATTAAAGATAATGTGCCTACAGAAGGTAAATTCAGCTGGCAAAGCCTTATTAATAGCAGTAGGCGAGGTTTTTGGACATTAGGCGTCCCGGTCATTATTCTCGGGGGTATTTATTCAGGGGTGTTCACCCCTACAGAAGCAGCAGCGGTTTCCTCTGTATATGCAATTGTTGTTGCCATTCTTATTCACAAGGAGATTACTTGGAAGGATCTATGGGAAATCGGAGAAGAGACAGTAGAATTGACAGCCCAAATCTTTATAATAGTCGCGGCTTCAGGGATTTTTTCTTGGGTATTAACAATTGGACATGCCCCGAAAATTTTAACAGACATTGTAGCAACAAGCCATTTATCCTATGTACCTCTTCTTTTATTAATTAACCTAATGCTTCTGATTGCGGGAATGTTCATGCATCCGACCTCAATTACTATCATCTTTACACCGTTATTAATGCCAATCATAAAAGCGATGGGGATTGATCCAATTCATTTTGGAATCATCCTTACAATGAATATTGCTATTGGCATGTACAGTCCTCCTTTTGGTTTAAATTTGTTTGTTTCTGCGGGTATTTTCAAGGAATCCATATCTCCGATCACCAAAGGTGTAATACCTTTTCTACTCATTAGCCTGTTAGCTTTAGCTATAGTAACCTTTGTTCCACAACTCTCCTTATTTTTAACCAGCAGTGTAAAGTAATTGTTTGCGATGCTGTTTATATAGATATGAATAATAAGAAAAATGGAGGTTTTAGTAATGAAAAAGTCCAATTCGTTCTGCCTGGTTGGAATATTTATGACATTAGGATTGCTGCTTAGTGGGTGTGGAAACCAAAGCGTTCCTGCACAACAGACTGCAGGCAAATCTGAGAAAACGATTGTAATGCGTATTGGTCATGCCACAAAACCGAATGCGCCAAGAGACTTAAATGTTCTGGAATTCGGTAAAACAATGGAATCAAAGTTTAATGGCAAAATTAAAGTAGAGGATTATCCTTCCAGTCAATTGGGTAATAACAGCGTCATGCAAACTATGGTTGCGCAAGGTGCACTGGAGGCTACAGTCGTGCCTACAGCTTTTTCATCTCAGATTACTAAAAATTTTCAGTTAATGGATTTGCCGTTTTTATTTCCCAATCTTGATAAGGCAGTAGAATTTATGCAGAGTCAAGACGCTAAAGAGTTGCTTAAGATAGTGGAACCAAAAGGTTACAAAGCGTTAGCTTTTTGGCCAAGCGACACTAAACTTATGACTGCCAACAAGCCAATAGAAAAAATGGAAGATATAAAGGGCTTAAAATTCAGGGTTATGGCCGGGGATGTTTTAATGGATACGTATAAATCTTGGGGAGCTAGCGCCATTCCCCTAGCATTAAACGAGCTGTATACTGCATTAGCCCAGAAGACGGTTGATGCAGAGGAAAATACCATGGGTACAATTTACGATTCCAAATTATATGAAGTGAATAAATATGTAATGGAGAGCAACCACAGCCTAACTGCTGATGTATTCCTTGTCAACAAGGTCTGGTTTGAAGGATTATCGGCGGATATGCAAAAAGCTATGATTGATGAGGCTACCCAATTAATTAGTGTCCGCAAGAAACAAGAAATTGATCGCAATAACGATATTCGTAAAGAACTCAAAAGCAAGGGTGTCAATTTTGTTAATATTTCACCTGAGGAAAAACAGAGATTTCGCACAGCTGCCCAACCGGCTTATGATAATTTCCTAGAAGCTAATCCTACTATGAAGCCTTTAGTTGATACTATCCAGAATAATTTTCAATAGGAAAAATAAAAACAAGGAGGCAACGGGTATGTTAACTCCTTAGAGAGGCAAATTGGAGAAAGGAGGTATCAGTTATGGTTCTATTGAATATTCTTCGCACTATTAATGAGCCGATTACACGGATTGTCAAGAAATTAATGACAGTAATATTATTCGGTGTATTAATAGTTATGGCGGTTAACGTTGTGACGAGGTATATGTTCTCCTATTCATTTTCTTTTACAGAAGAGATCGGCGGTATAGCTTTAGTGTGGATGGTGTATTTGGGCAGTGGCATAGTTGCCAGAAAAGGGGAGCATTTGAGTATTGACACACTTTATAATTTTTCGCCCCGAAAAATTAAATGGATCTTTGACAGCCTACTCATTATTGGTATGGTGATGATGACAATCGTGCTTATTTATGTTTCTGGGCATCAAGTCTTAAGTTTTTATAATAATCCCCAATATTTGACCGCCTCTGATATGCCAATGTATATTGCTTATGCGGTCATTCCTTTTGGATTTATGTTTATCCTACTTGGTACTTTGGAGTTTTTCTTTAAAAAGATCATCGAAAAGGAAAAATAGGAAGTAAATGACCGAAATATTACAATTGCAGATTATCTTAATTAATCATTTAGTTTGGAGGAAGAAAAAATGCCTTATCGCCTTGATATGAGATTATGGTTGTCTCACCTAGAAGAAAAAGGTTATATAAAGAGGGTCAAGAAAGAAGTAGACCGTGACTGGGAGATTGCTGCTTTTTGCCGTGAGGTTTTCTTACGCTATGATAAGGAAAACCGGCCAGGCCTCATCTTTGAAAATGTTAAAGGTTTCGATGCCCCCGTTGCTGCCGGAGTAATTGGCGGTTCGAGGAGAATTTACGCCGAATTGTTGGGAATCCCCGTTGAGAATATGACTGAAAATGTAGGGAAAAAGTGGGCAGATGCAATTGCTAATAGAATTCCTACCAAACTTGTTGAAACAGGACCTGTCAAAGAAAATATTTTAACTGGTGATGATATAGATATCTTTAAGTTTCCGCATCCTTTCTGGACTTATGGAGAAGATCCAGGATATTTTTTGACTGCGCCAAATGTCATATCCAAGCACCCGGTAACAGGTCAAAGAAATATGGGCACATACCGCTGTCAGCTCAAGGAAAAAAACAAAATGGGTCTCCATATGAGTGGGAATTTCCGCCATATCTATGACCATATCAAAGCGAATAATGAACTTAATCAGCCTACACAGGTAGCCATCGTTATCGGGGGTGATCCGACGATACCCCTTGCAGCAGTGTCAGGAATTCCAAAGGGTATTGATGAGCTTGAAGTAGCCGGAGGATTAAAAGGTAAAGCGATTGAAATGGTCAAGTGCGAGACGATTGATCTCGAAGTTCCAGCCACTGCAGAGATTGTCATAGAAGGAGAGATTCCACCTAATTATTTAGAACATGAAGGACCTTTCGGAGAGTATTCAGGGTATATGGGACCGTCAGGAATGGCGCCTATTGTCAATATTAAGGCAATTACCTACCGTAATAATCCAATTTATCATGCATACATCAGCCAAATGCCACCAAGTGAGAGTAGTCTAATGCGCGGTTTCGGACGTGAGTCTGGTATTTATTCTCATTTAAAAGATACGCTCTTGTTGCCTGTAAAAGATGTGCATATAACAGAGAGCGGCGGGGCTGCAGCTTACATGATAATTTCTGTCGAGAAAACCTACCCTGGGCAGTTCTGGCAATACATCTGGGGTGCTTGGTCAATTGATCCATCCCTTGGCAAATTTACCATCATCGTTGACAGTGATATTGATATTCGTGATCCTTTCCAGGTTGAGTGGGCGATGAGTTGGCGAGTTAGACCAAATAAAGATATTTATGTGATTGACAATTCAGTTCCTGTACCTCTGGATTCTAGCCTAGCACCCTATGAAGTTCCCAAGGGTGACCCGAGAAGAGCTCTTTCTTCTAAAGTGGTTATCGACGCAACTAAGCATCAGGAGTTTCCGCCAGCATCTTTGCCTCCTATAGAACATATGGAAAAGGTCAAAGCGATGTGGAAAGAATACGGGATGGATTAAAGCCCAATTTAGGCTTAGAAAGAGGGGATTAAAGGGTGCCATTACAAGTGGGCGGCTATTGGCATAAGATTTTACATGTTAATTTGACGGAAAGAAAACATTGGGTGGAAGATATTCAGGACAGCTTATTAAGAACCTATTTAGGAGGACGAGGTTTGGGCATTAAGTTGCTGGCAGATATCGGAAATCAAGGCCCTGATCCGCTTTCGCCAAATAACCCCGTGATACTATTGACCGGACCGCTGACAGGCACTCCTTTTCCCTCATCCTCACGTACAGTCCTCGTTACGATTTCCCCTCTTACGGGAATATACCTGTACTCGGTAGTGGGGGGGAAGTTCGGCAAGGATCTGAAAAAGGCGGGATACGATGCCGTTATAATTGATGGGATGGCTTCCGACCTTAGTGTATTAGTCATAAAAGACGGCAAGGTAGAGATTGAAGAGGTTGCGGAGATGCGGGGCTTTGAAGTGACGGCAACTGTTGAGGCTGTTCAGACTCGATTTGGAGATGCATTATCAACCCTAGCCATAGGTCCTGCAGGTGAAAATATGGTTAAATTCGCCTCTATCACCAGTAACGATAATAGGAGTTTAGGGCGTGGTGGTGCAGGAGCGGTTATGGGCTCAAAAAAACTTAAAGCGATAGCTGTTTCCGGAAGTCTCGAAATAATACCGTTCAATAAAGAAGGCTTCTCATTAGGTTTAAAACGCTTTATAGCGAATGTCAAAGAAAATCCCGGGCCTCGCAAAGACTTTCGGCGTTATGGCACGGCCGACGGACCGGAAATCATGAGCGCCTTAAGTGTACTTCCAACGCGGAATTGGAGCAGGGGTACCTTTGATCAAGCCTGGAAGATATCTATGCCGTATTTACGCGAAGAGGGTGGTTATGTACGGCGTGATACGGGTTGTCATTCCTGTATTGTAAGATGTAGCAAGGAGATGGCCGTTAAAGAAGGAGAGTTCGCCGGTGCTTGGAATGAAGGGCCGGAGTATGAGACTCTTTATGCATTGGGGTCTAATTTGGAAATAGACAGCCCGGAGTTTATCATTCATGCCAATCAACGTTGTGATGAGTTAGGGATAGATACTATGTCTGCCGGTGTGGCGATTGGATTTGTCATGGAGTGTTTCGAAAAAGGTATTCTAACCACGGAAGATACAGATGGCATAGAGCTGAGGTTTGGGAATTATCAAGCTGCCAGTCAAATAATTGAGCTAATAGCCCAGCGCAGGGGGATTGGGGATTTTATAGCTGAAGGAACGAAACGTATGGCTGAGAAGCTAGGAAAAGGGACGTCTGACTTTGCCATGCACGTTAAAGGAATGGAATTAGGCGGGTACGACCCGAGAGGGGCTTTAGGTCAGGCTATTGTTTATGCAGCGGGTAATCGTGGAGGGTGTCATCATTCTATAGGTTTATCGGCCCACAAAGAATTAAATGAACGAACGTCCTCATGCAGTGATAATAAAGGTATATTAGTCAGAGGGCTGGCCCGGGAAAGAATGGTAATAGATTCATTGACCGGATGTACATTTGCAGTGAATTTACAGAGGCACATGCCAATGCTAATCCAAATGTTAAGAGCTTTGACTGGATGGGATTGGGATGCTGAAGAATTACTTGAAACCGGAGATAGAATAAATACACTTGAACGGGCTTATAATTGCCGAAATGGCTACACGAACCAAGATGATATCCTACCGCCTAGATTATACCAGGACCAGGAACCACAATCTCAAGGTTCTGAAAATAAAAAAGGAATCTCCAAAGTTGATTTACAGAAAATGTTGCGTGAGTACTACGGGATAATGGGTTGGGACCCTGAAACAGGGATTACTTTAAATCGCTAGAAATAAAAATTATTGTAGTATTTTTGAAAAGGAAAGATTGGAGATGGAGTGGAGATCAAAAAAGTCTATATAATTTTCACAGGCGGAACAATTGCCAGTAAAGTTGACGAACTGACCGGCAAAGCTGAAGCTATCGTAGAACCTGGATTCCCTCCATCTCATAACGAGGCAGGCGGGGCAACCCCTAAATCCGTATAAAGTGTCTTCTGTTTCTCAAGAACCTCGCCAACACGCAATTCTTGACCGGGATTCTCAAAGCATT
>Ga0075530_1000221_pt1 | contig 25714 bp, 19 predicted proteins | sample NGEPerD_2_FD_75101 | JGI IMG/M metagenome (GOLD analysis project Ga0075530, IMG submission 75101) | Arctic peat soil microbial communities from the Barrow Environmental Observatory site, Barrow, Alaska, USA - NGEE PermafrostL1-D | ecosystem: Environmental > Terrestrial > Soil > Wetlands > Peat ... | reverse complement strand
CTGGCCGAGCTGTTCACCGCCCGCTCGCGCGGGCACCCGCTTCCCGCGCTTGCCTGAGCGCCAACCCGCCACCGATCGTTCCGCAAGGCCGCGCCCGAGGGGTCAGGGGACTGAACGGTTACCTTTTTCCGAATGTGTTCATTGGCTCCGAGTGCATAGTCAGAAAGAAGAGCCGGATAGTGTTCCACGAACAGGTCCCTGATCACTTGATCGAACCCGGCGGCCTTCTCCCACCACTCGGAGGGCGCTTCTCCGAACGCAATGGACCACTGACCCGGAGCGACTTCTTCCGGCTCCGGTCGTACGGATAGCTCTCCAAGTAGATCGAGCCCGATGCGATGTAGATCATCGATCTTGCTGGGTAGTGATTCCCGTTTCTTCTCATTTTCCAAGCGATTGTGGTGGAAGCTGTAGAAGGAGGCGACCACAAGGGCTAGGGCGGCGAAGAAAAGCCACATCCAGAATTCGGCGCCATCAATGGCCTGAACGACGCCTATGACGGTCGTGAGGCCACTCACGGCGCCCGCGAGCTTCCATACGGGGCCATGGACGAAGGCCTTGGTGCTCCCCCACATCGGGGCAGATCGTATCTGCATCTAGGGAAGAGTCCGCCAATCGAGCGGCGTGCGCCGGCTTACATGCAGTTCATCGCGACTGGCCTGGGTAGCGACCGTGAAGGCGCTTGTGCGCCCGCTCATAGACGCTGCGGGTACTCGGGTTCTCCGGGTGGCGCTCGCCGAAGGCGACGAAGTTCCAGACGAGCGCGTTGTCATCGGTCTTGGCCAATCGGCAGACGAATCCATAGGGAGCGGCTGACGCCCCTTCCGCATCGAGCGGGACGTAGAGCTTGCTGCACCCCGCCAGCTCCGTGCCGTCGTCGTTCTGCGCTTCGCATCGCTTCCATCCAAGCTTTGCCTTGCCGCCCTCTATCTCCCTGCGGGCTCGTTCGGCTTGAACACGGGCCGACGAGCGCGCATCCAAGCGCTCAACCTCTTCCTCCCAAGCAGGCGAGCGGAACTTGATGGCTACCGGCGGCAGATTTCGTTTTGGCGAAGCCACGGGGCGCAGGATATGCGCCTCCCAGGATCGTTACCGCAAGGTGGACCGGAGGGTCCGCCCAGGTCTCTTGGTGAGTTAGCCCTCGCCGTCAGTCGGGAAGTCGCCGGCGACTCGCTCGAAGTCCTCGGCGGATGCGGGTTCCGTTCCCCACTCCTTTTCAAGCTCGGCCACCGGCGTGATCGGCGGCTCAAGCGTGAGACCACCCTGGCGATCGGGCACCACCTCGTAGCGCCGGCCGCCGACCTCAACGACCTCGCCGATCTCCAGGTCGAGCTTCTTTACCGCAGTCGCCATGCACCCATGGTAGCTCTGCCTGCGGGCGGGGTCTACGGCAGTGGGCTGGCGCTCGGCGCCGCGACCTTGACCGCCTATGCCCTGAGTGGCTGGCTAACCATTGTGCGGACGGCCTAGGCTGGCGTCACTGTCAATGTCGGCGAGAAGGTCGACGGCGACGTCCGACCGAGAGCAACTCATGACGCCGACGTACCGCAACGAGGACGAGATTGAGAAGAGCATCGCGAAGGATTTCAGTCGCGAGTTGGCCGCTTGCGATGAGCTACGGGGCGCGTACATGGCACGCTGCGAGCCCTGGACCGGGAGGACGGCCGACGGCCCGGCGGACCGGATCATCTTGTTGGAGATAGGGCGCTCTACGAAGACGTATCGCGGAAGCGTCGAGCTAGCGCGTATGGGCTATGGGGAGCAGTCCGCGATGTTGAATCGCGTCCTCTTCGAGAGCATGGCGGTCGCCCGCTGGATCAATGCCAACAAAGAGATAGCCGTCGGGCGATTCCCCCGAGCCCTGAAATTCGAGGATCACCTCACGGCCGAGCGGTTGAAGAACACCGGGTGGCTGGAACCGGGGGAGGAAATGGATATCGACCTCACCGACGAGGAGCTTGTCGCGCTTCGTCGGGACTTCGGCAAATACAACGAGCAGCTGTGGACGGGCCATGACAGCATCAGGGATCTCCTCGACGACATAAAGGGCCAGTTCAGTGAGGAGGAGTGGACAACGATCCAGAACTACCTACGGACTGGCCATCAGGAGAACAACCAGCTACTCCACAGCACGGTCGGAGGGCTGAGCCAGGCGTACGTCGGCCTTCAAGACGGCAGATACGGGATTTGGACCGGCCCGTCAGACGTGATGATCGGACGCACCCTATTCAGCGCTCACATGATTTACCGGCAGATCGTCGCGCTTGTGGCGGAGAGGTTCGAGCTAGGGGATCGAGACGGGTTGGATGAGCTTTTCGAGCGAGCACGGCTCGCATTCATCCGCTTCACGAAAGACGAGCTGAAAGACGTGGGCCGAAACGATCCGTGTCCATGCGAAAGCGGAGAAAAGTTCAAGTACTGCCACGGGGCACAGTCCATATAGGCGCCGACTTCTCGCGAGTAAAGCGCCTGCTCGTCGGCCGTCAACCCCCTTCGGGGGTCGGGCGCGAGTGCCTTTGACTGCCGGCGAGACCGGGTAATGGCGGCCCTTCGTGCCGTACCTTCAACGGCCGGGTGCCGCGCTTCCGGGGGGGATCGCCTCCGCCCCCTGCTCCGAGAGCTTCGTGCCCTCGGTCGCGACCGCAACCTGCTCGTGGTCGTCCTCGCGAGGCTCGAGCGTTACGCCAGCCGACACGGAAACGGCGGACCTCGCGCCGAACTCGCGGTACTCTTGGCGCATGGCGAAGGTCACTGAGAAGCGCCCCGACGGAACCACCGTCATCGTCGTGCCCCCGGCCGACGCGGTCGAGTTGGAGGTCGGCGCGGCGGTCGATGTCTCGCCGACGCCATCCAAGTCTGGTCACGGTCAACCTTGGCCCGCCGGAGCGCTCGCCGACAAGCTGCCCGCGATCGAGATCGCCGACATCAAGGCGGCTCGTCAAGAGGCTCTGCTCGGCAAGGCTGAGTAGAGCCCTACTGTGGCTGCCGTCGTCGCCGACACCCATGTGCTGCTCTGGATGCTCAAGGGCACGCTCGCAGAGCGCTCGCAAGTCGCCGCCGACGCCATCGACCGGGCGTTGACCGCGGAGACGATCCACGTCTCGATCGGCTCCTTCCTCGATCTGCGCTACCTGGTCGACTCCGGCCGTCTCTCGCAGCAGGTCCTCGACGAAACCCGCGCGATCGTCGACGGCGACTCCTTCACCGTGGTGCCGCTCGACCTCCCGGTCATTGACCGGATGGCGTCGGTCTCCAAGGATGAAGTTCCAGATCCCTTCGACCGCATCATCGCGGCGACCGCGCTGGCGACGGATCTGCCGCTCATCACCGCCGACGAGCGCATCCACGACTCGCTCGGCAACCAAGCCGTCTGGTAATCGGCACAGCCATTGCCGCGCCGACCTACCTGCGATTGAAGCAACGGGGAGCCGGGAGTCAACCCCTTCGGGGTCGGGCGCGTAGCGCCCTTGACGCCCGGCTCCCCGTTGCTAATGCTGCGAGTAGGTCGGCGGGCGCCGGCGCTCAGTCGTCGCGCTTGCCGTAGTAGACGATGAAGGCTTCGGCTTCCACCCACTGCTCTGCTACCTGGACGAGACGGGCGAGCCGCTGGCCGGGATCTTGCGCCCCGGCAACGCCGGCTCAAACACCGCCGCCGATCACTTCGAGGTCTTGCAGCTGGCCCTGGAGCAGTTGCCAGACGCCGACCTTGATCGAGAGATCCTCGTGCGCACAGACATCGGCGGGCGCACCCACGCCTTCACCCGGGACTGCCGCGAAGCGGGCATCCGCTTCTCGGTCGGCCATGGGGTCGACGAGCGGGTGCGCGAGGCGATCCTGCAGGCGCCGGAGTCGGCTTGGCAGAGCGCGATCGACGCCGGGGGCGAGGTGCGCGAGGGCGCCTGGGTCACCGAGTTGACCGAGAGCGTCGACCTCTCTGCGTGGCCCGAGGGCACGCGGCTGATCGTGCGCCGCGAGCGCCCGCATCCGGGCGCGCAGTTCGAGGTCTTCGACGCAGAGGGCTACCGCCACACCGCCTTCATCACCGACCAAGAGGGCGCCGGCATCGCAGTCCTGGAGCTGCGCCACCGCCGCCGCGCCAAGGTAGAGGACGAGATCCGCTGCGGCAAGGACACGGGCATGCGCAACCTGCCCTTCGCCGCCTTCGAGCACAACCGGGTGTGGCTGGAGCTCTCGCTGATCGCCCAGGAGCTGCTCTCCTGGCTGCGAGCGCTTTGCCTGTCGGGCGAGCTGGCCCTGGCCGAGCCCAAGCGGCTGCGCCAGCGCCTCCTGCACGTCGCCGGGAAGATGGTGCGCTCGGCCCGGCGCACGACCCTTCGCCTGCCGCGCTCCTGGCCCTGGGCCGAAGCCCTGGTCGCGGCCTTCGCGCGGTTGAGGGCGCTGCCTGCCTGGGCGAGTCCATAGGCGCCACCGCCTTCTGACCGGTCACCGATCCCCGTCTCCGCCGCAAGGCGGCTTCAGCATGCGCCGAATGCACTACGAGGACGACGCAAGAGGGCCGGTCACCCTCGAGAAGCGCCGCGGGGCGGTTCCAGTGAACCGCCCCGCGGCTGTTACGTGCCTCAAGCGGGCGAACTACACCTGCCGAGGTGAAAGTGCCGGATCCGGGCTAGGGCGGCCGTCAGCCACTCGGCGAAGCTCTCGGATGGGGTCTGTGGGGCGGCCTTCGTCACAGGTCTAATTGTGGCATAGGTACCAGATTAGGGCAGCCTAAGTCACGGTAAACGGCTTGCTAGAGCCAGACACAAGACTGTATAGGAAATCATAAACTCACTAAGACATGCGAACGTACACGTTCACATGTAACTTAGTATGCTGCCGACAAGGCGAAAGCAAACTCACAGGAGTCAAGATGAACCCGATCCCACAGACCAAACCGTCTCCTAACTAAGGTTGCTTCTCCTCGGAAAGAGTGGGAATTTAACGGATAGGGACCCCAGAATCACTCCCTGGTGCGATTTCTGTTCCGCACCGGTCACAGCTACCCGATGAAGTCCGAGCCACCGCCGGGCCGGATTCCTCACAGCAGCATCGAGGCACTCGCGCTCGCCGCATGGGAGGCCATCCCCAACGCGAGTTCGCTGGTATTTGACACAGAGCTCCGATACGTCGTCGCCCGCGGCCCGACGCTGGCGCTGCATGGGCTCACCTCGACCGACCTGGAGGGGCAGTTGGCGGAGGCCTCTCTTCCGCCGGAGCGCTGGAAGCTCTACGAGCCCTTATATCGCGGGGCTCTGGAAGGCAAGGCGCAATCGATCGATGTCACCTCCACTGATGAGAACCGCACGTGTCGGGTGCATGTCGGTCCGTTGCGAGGTGATGATGGAGACATCGTCGGCGGGGTTTCGCTGGGGGTCGACACGACGGACATCAGGCGCGGCGAAGAGCGGTACCGCCACTTGTTCGAGTCCGCCCCCGACGCGGTGATCGTCGTCGACGAAGAGGGAGTCATCCGGGAGGCCAACTCTGAGTGCGAACGGCTATTCGGGTATCCGTGCGAGGAGCTGGAAGGGGCTCAGGTCGAGATGCTCATCCCCGAGCGCTTCCGCGACAAGCATCGCAAAAATCGGGCCGCCTTTTCCTACGCACATGGCTCTCGGCCGATGGGCGATGCGGGCGATGAATTTCAGGCTCGCCGCGAGGACGGCAGCGAGTTCCCCGTCAACATCAGCTTGAGCTCGGTCGGTACCGATGGGGGCGTGCTTGTCAGCGCGGTGATCCGGGATGTCCGGGCCGAACAGAGACTGGCGGATTCACTTGGCCTCCTGGAAGCGCTTCAATCGGCCGCACCCGTCGGCATGGTCTTCGTCGACCGCGAGCTTCGGGTCCAGCGCATCAACGAGACGCTCGCCGCCGGCAACGGCACTCCGATCGAGGATCAGATCGGGCGCCCCGCGGCTGAGCTGGTGCCCGAGCTCTGGCCCCAGCTCGAGCCAGCCTATCGATATGTCCTGGAGACAGAGGAGGCGCTGCTGAACCAGGACATCCGTCTCAGTATTCCGGATGCTCCGGAGCAAGACCGGGTCTTTCTCACCAGCTACTACCCGGTCCACCTCGGTGGGGAGATGATCGGGATCGGGGCGGTCGCGGTCGACGTCACCGAGGCGCATCACGCTTCTGAATTTCAGGACGCCGTGATGGACACCATGGCGGAGGGGGTCTACACGCAGGACAGCGATGGCCGCCTGACCTACATGAACAGGGCGGCGACGGAGATGCTCGGGTACTCCGAGGACGAGCTGCTGGGAAAGTCGATGCACGACGCCGTTCACTACCAGCACGCCGACGGCACTGACTTCCCAGCCGATCAGTGCGAGTTTCTGCAGGCGCAGGTGGAGAGCACGCCACTCCGCAAGTCCGAGGACGCGTTCACCAGGAAGGACGGTTCGATCTTCCCGGTGGCCACTTCGGCTGCTTCGATGCAGGTCGGCTCAGACGAGCACGGACTGGTCGTCGTCTTCCGCGACATCTCCACAGAGCAGGCGGAGATCAAACGTGAACAGCGTGTGCTCGACAACCTGGTCTGGGTGGGGCGGACCCGCGATGCGCTCGATGAGGACAGGCTCGTGCTCTACTCTCAGCCGATCGTCCCGCTCGGCGACGGCGCTCCCCGCGAGGAGCTGCTGGTGCGGATGCTCGGACACGACGGAGAGCTGATCGCGCCGGGGGTGTTCCTGCCGGCGGCCGAGAAACACGGGCTGATCGGCGAAGTCGACCGCTGGGTGATCTCCCAGGCGATCCAACTTGCGCAAGACGGACGTTGCGTCGACGCCAATCTCTCCGGGACCTCTGTCTCCAGCGCGGGCTTGCTTTCCGAGATCGAGCAGCAGATTGGGAAAGCGGGCGTCGACCCAACGTTGCTCGGTTTTGAGATCACCGAGACGGCACTGATGCGCGACCCCGACGTCGGCAAGAAGTTTGCTCAGGGCGTCGTCGGTCTCGGATGCAGCCTATCCCTGGACGACTTCGGCACGGGCTTCGGAGGCTTGACGTACCTCAAACAACTCCCCTTCAGCTTCATCAAGATCGATATCGAATTCATCCGGGACCTGCCCACAAGCAAAGCCAACCAACACGTCGTCGAGGGCATCGTCAATCTCACCCAGGGCTTCGGGCAGAGCACTATCGCCGAGGGCGTTGAGGACGCCGAGACCCTAGAGATGCTGCGCGAGTTGAAAGTCGACTGCGCCCAGGGCTACTACATCGGGCGACCCGCACCCATATGAGCCACACCTGCATGCACCATTCGTCGATTTCGCTCGGACGCCCTTCCGGCCCTGCGCCTCTACCCGAATTGGAGGTCGACGCTTATCTTGAGCCGGCAAGGGCGGGATAACTGGAAGCGCTACGAGCGGAATCGTCGCGTTTCGCGAAAACGAAGCATCTGTTCAGGCTCTAAGGTGAGGTATTCACGGCCCCCATGATGGTTAAGTTCATTCACACCTCCGACTTGCATCTCGGTATGCAAGCGCACTTCCTGCCGGACGAGGCCCGTGCGCGCTTCGCGCAGGATAGGTTCGACGCCGTCCGGCGCATTGCCGCGGTCGGCGAGCAGCCGCTCGGCCCGCTTGCGAGGGCGGCCGACCTTCCCCGCGACGGGGCCGATCCCGTCGATCAGGGGCAAGAGCTGGGTGACGTCGTTGCGGTTGCCACCGGTCAACGAGATCGCCAGCGGCACCCCGGCGGAGTCGGTGATCAGGTGGTGCTTTGAGCCGGTGCGGGCACGATCGACCGGGGAAGGGCCTGTCAAGCCCCCCTTGAAGTGCCCGGACGTGGCTGCCGTCGATCACTGAGGTCGACCAGTCGATTCGCCCGGCGGAGTTGAGCGCTCGCAAGAGCTCCTGGTGCAGCCGTGCGAACACACCCGCCCGCTGCCAGGCCATCAGGCGGCGGTGCGCAGTCGCCGGTGAGCAGCCCATCTCCCGTGGCAGATGCTGCCAGGCGATGCCGGTGAACAACACGAACACGATCGCGTTGAAGCACACGCGGTCATCCACCCGCGGGCGACCGCCTCTCGGGCTTGGCTCGTGGTGGGGGAGTAGCGGCTTTACGGTCTCCCACAACTCATCCCGCACCTTCCACATCGAAGCGGCCACCGAGCACCTCCCGCCGTCGGTTATGTCTACTCGGCGGTGTTCGTCACTCGATGCTCAAGCCCTGCTCGAAGGGGTTTTGAGACAGCTTCTAAAGGACATCAGCGGCAAGCTTGTATTCGGTCCGACAAAGACGGCCAAGACTCGCCGGGTCGGTCTCCCTCGGTTCTTGGTTGGCATGCTTTCCGACCACCTGACCGGTCTCGATGGCGGGCCAGACGCGTTGGTCTTCTGGCCAGGCCTTGTCGGGGTGGTCGTCGCGGCCAGTCTCTACTTCTTCCCTCAATTCAGCGGCGCTGTCCTCGTGCAGGCGGGCGAGGAGCGCGCACGCCAGATCACGTCGATTCTGGATCGCGCTTTCAGGTCCGCGATAGCCGACTCGGACCGCCAGCGCAGGCGCCCGTAAATGTCTGAGCGGCGTCTGACTGGCGCACCGACTGGCGCACGAGCGTCGCCGAGCAATTCCTGATGAACTTGCTCTAAAAGCAAAAACCCCTGATTTACAGGGGTCTTGCCATGCGGCTGAATGGAGTCGAACCATCACGCCCCGTTAGGGGCACAAGGCCCTCAACCTTGCGCGTCTACCAGTTCCGCCACAGCCGCTCGAGGGCGGTCGATTCTAGATGTTTGGCGATGGCTGGGGCTGCGGCCGGGTGGGAGGGCGGCTGCGGCCCGGCCCTTGGCTTGCGTGCATCCGGATCGGGCGCTAGTCTGCGAACAAGTGTTCGAACGCCTGTGTGCGTTGCATTGTCATTGAGGAGGATTGCTTGGTGGACTTGGACCTGACCAAGAGGCAGAAGGAGATCTTTGACTTCATTCGCCGCTATGCGGCGAAAACGGGCTACCCGCCGACCGTGCGTGAGATCGGCAAAGCCGTCGGGTTGCATTCCTCATCCACCGTGCACGCCCACCTCGCCAACCTCGAGAAGATCGGCCTGCTGCGGCGCGATCCCGCGAAGCCGCGCGCGATCGAGCTGCTCCTCGACAAAGCGAAGAGGACGATCCTGCCCGAAGACTCGGGCCTGCCGCTGGTCGGCCAGGTCGCCGCCGGGGCGCCGATCCTGGCCGAGGAGAACATCGAGGAGTACATCGAGATCCCCGACGTGATCGGCGGCGAGGAGGGCGACTACGTCCTCCGCGTGCGCGGCGAAAGCATGAAGGAAGCCGGCATCTTCGGCGGCGATTACGTCGTCGTCCGCCCCGCCGACGATGCGACCGACGGCGAGATCGTCGTCGCCATGATCGACGAGGAGGCCACGGTCAAGCGCTTCTTCCGCGAGTCCGACCACATCCGTCTGCAGCCCGAGAACGAGACGATGGAGCCGATCCGCAGCGCCGAGGTGACCGTCCTCGGCCGCGTCATCGGCCTCGTCCGCAAGGTCTCCTGACGCGACCCAGCCGGTCGAGCGATCCGCCCCGAGCCGCGCCGGTTTGCAGCGGGCGCTCCAAGGGCTACCATGGGTAGGCGGGCCGAGCGACCGCGGGGGGAGAGAAAACCCCTCGAGGAAAGTCCGGACACCACAGGGCAAGGGCGGTGGGTAACGCCCACCCGGGGAAACCCGCGGGAAAGTGCCACAGAAACACACGGCCGATGGCGCAGCCACACGTGAGTTGCGTACAGGCAAAGGTGAAATGGTGCGGTAAGAGCGCACCGGCGCCGCGGTGACGCGGCGGCTAGGCAAACCCCGCCCGGTGCAAGGCCAAACAGGATCGTCGACCCTGCCCGGCGAGATCCAGGTAGGCCGCAGGGCCGCTCCGGCGGCCCCTCGGGACTTCGGTCCCGGTGAGATAGATGGTCGCTCCCGACAGGATCCGGCTTACAGGCCCGCTATGGAAAGGCCCCTCTCGCCCGAGAGGGGCCTTTCCAACCTCTTCATATTTTCATGTCTTAACGTCTGCTAATGTCCCGCCAACTTCCGCTGAATCTCCGCCACATACCGCGGGGAGCGGGGGACCCACAAGTTGGGGCGAATCGCCGGCATTTGCCGCGTAGCGCAGCTCTTTCAGCGCGAGCCCGTCAGCTAACCCCGTAAGCGTTCGAGAGAGCTATGAAGACAGGCAGAAACCGCCCCCGGCGGCAAGAGCATTCAGGAATTGGGCGCGCCAGCGGCGAGCGCCGTCAGCGGCTTGCCCGCTGGACCGCCCCCGTGCTGCTGGTTGCGGCCTTGGGTGCTCTCCCGGCCGCCACGGCCCAGGCGGACACCGGGGGCGCCTCGACCGTCGCCTCCAGCGGGGCGCAGGCGGGTCGTGGCCTCGCCTTCGCCCCGATGCGCTGGGCCGGCGCCACCTGGTTTGGCCCGGGCCTCTACGGCAACCACACCGCCTGCGGCCAGGTGCTGCGCCCGCGCACGATCGGCGTCGCCCATCGCAGCCTCCCCTGCGGCACCGCGGTCAGGTTCGTCTACCACGGCCGCCAAGTCGTCACCAGGGTGATCGATCGCGGCCCCTACAGCCACGGCAACTCCTGGGACCTGACCTACGCCGCCGCCCGCGCCCTTCGCTTCGACAAGGTCGGGGCCGACCGCGTTGGCTTCGCCGTCTCGCGCGAATACGCACGAAACGCGCGAGTCAAGCGCCGCTCCACTCGCTGATGGCCGCCGCTGCGGCTAGTCTTCCTGTCTCGAAGCAGGTCTTTTCCAAGAGAGGAGCATGGGCATGTCGAGGTCTTCCCAGGTAGCTCGTGTCGCCGATCGGTCTGTCGCACGCGGCCGTCTCGCCGTCGCGATCGGGCTGGCCGCTTGCCTCGCCGCCCTGGTCGTGATGGCCGCCGGCGCCGGCGCCGCGACCAGCTCGCGCACCACCGTCGTGCTCGGTAGCACCGCCAACGCCCCCGACCCGTCCTGCCCGGAGCTGCCCTGTCAGGCGGTCGGCAGCGTCACCGGCTTCCAGGTGAGCACCAACCAGGGGGGCCTGCCCTTCCGCGTGCCGCGCGACGGCAAGGTCAAGGCCTGGACGCTGACCCTGGCCCAGCCGACCAACAAGCAGCGCTCCTTCTTCAACGGCTTCTTCGGCACCCCGCCGGAGGCGCGGCTGGCGATCCTGCGCCGCATACCGGGCACCAACCCGCCCCGCTACAACCTGCGCCGCCAGGGCTCGATCCATGTGCTCAGCCCCTTCCTCGGCCAGACGGTCAAGTTCGGCGCTTCGCTCAAGGTCGAAAAGGGCGACATAGTCGGCCTCACCATCCCCACCTGGGCCCCGGCCTTCGCCCAGGACCTCTCGGCAAGGAACGCCTGGCGAGCCAGCCGCGAGCCAGGCAAGTGCAACAACACGACCGACATCCGCCAGGGCAAGGCCCAGCAAAAGGTGGGCAAGCGAGCCACCTACGGCTGCCGCTACTCAACCGCCCGCCTGCTTTACACGGCCACGGTCGTCCTCGACTGAGGAGCCCTCAGCGGCCTATGCCGCTGAGGGGAGCACTTCGGGGGTCGCCTGATCTTTGGGCAGCGCCGCCGCGCTGGCGATCAGGCTCTGGAACTCGTTCAGCGCCAGGTGCGCAACCGCCTCGAGAATCTCCTCGTCGCTCCAGCCGATCTCCCGCGCTTCCTCGTGCAGGTGGTGGGGAGGAGCGCCGCCGGCGTCGAGGGTCGCCCGCAGGTAATCGAGCAGTGCCGCCTCCTTGGCGTCGCCCGAGCTGAAGCTGCGGGCTCGGGAGACCTCGTCCAGCCCGAGGCCGGCGCGGCGCGCCGACTTCGCGTGCTGGGCGGTGCTGTAGGAGTCCTGCCGGTACTCGGCAACCGCCAGGGCGATCCGCTCGCGGGTCGCCGGCGGCAGGACGCCGCCGCGCAGCTCCGAGCGCATCCGGGTGTAGGCGCGCAGCACAGCGGGGGCGCCGGCGAGGACGCCGACGAACTTGGTCACCGCGCCGCCGGCCCCCTGGATGCTCTTGATCAGGGGAGCGCTCTCGTCGGGGGCCGTCAACTCGTCGTGGATCTGGAATCTGCTTACTGCCGTTTTTACCGTCACTTGTATCCCGTCTCTGGCTCGGATTTGGCGGGATTCCGCTTCACAGAGCCTTTATGTGGCCGTTACTTTACTTTAAGCCATTAACTTACGCGAAGTAAGTTATAGCGCGATCCGGACGCTCCCGCAACCCCTGTGCGGCAACCGCCGCATGCCCGTGGCACGAAGTTCTGCGCCTCAGATGGACCATCCAGGTTCAGTTCGCCTATCTTTGCCCCTCACCGCGCCAAAAAGCCACCAAGGAGACCGGGGAATGGCAGAGCAACCAACCAGCGCCGCCGACGTAGCCGAGATCGTCAAGGAGCGCGACGTTCGCTTCATCCGGCTCTGGTTCACCGACGTGCTCGGCCAGCTCAAGAGCTTCTCGATCAACTCGTCCGAACTCGAGGACGCGCTCGAGGGCGGCATGGGCTTCGACGGCTCCTCGATCACCGGCTTCAACCCGATCGAGGAGTCGGACATGATCGCGATGCCCGACCCCTCGACCTTCGCGATCGTCCCCTGGCGGCCGGAGGAGAAGAACGCGGTCGCGCGCATGTTCTGCGACATCCGCGTGCCTGGCGGCGACCCCTACGAGGGCGACCCGCGCTGGATCATGCGGCGAGCCCTCAAGCGCGCCGAGGAGATGGGCTTCGACGCCTACAACATCGGCCCCGAGCTCGAGTTCTTCTACTTCCGCTCGGCCAAGCCCGAGGGTGGCGTGCCGGAGGTGCTCGACGAGGGCGGTTACTTCGACCTGACCACGCTCGACGCCGGCTCCGACGTGCGCCGCGACACCGTGCTGGCGCTGGAGAAGTTGGGCATCCACGTCGAGTACACCCACCACGAGGTCGGCCCCTCCCAGCACGAGGTCGACATGCGCTACAAGGACGCGCTGGCGATGTCCGACGACTGCATGACCTACCGCATCGTGGTCAAAGAGTACGCGATGAAATACGGCTGGCACGCGACCTTCATGCCGAAGCCGCTGTTCGGCGAGAACGGCTCCGGCATGCACGTGCATCAGTCGCTGACCAAAGACGGCACGAACGCCTTCTTCGATGCCGACGACCAGTACTTCCTCTCCGCCACCGCCAAGGCCTTCATCGCCGGCCAGCTGCGCCACGCGCGCGAGATCTCACCGCTCTTCGCCCAGTGGGTCAACTCCTACAAGCGCCTCGTCCCGGGCTTCGAGGCGCCGGTCTACCTGGCCTGGTCGCGGCGCAACCGCTCGGCCCTGATCCGGGTGCCGCTCTACCACCCCGGCAGGGAGGCGGCGACGCGGGCCGAGCTGCGCTGCCCGGACCCCGCCTGCAACCCCTACCTCTGCTTCGCCGGCATGCTGCAGGCCGGCCTGGAAGGGATCGAGAAGGGCTACGAGCTGCCCGAGCCGATGGAGCAGAACCTCTACCACCTCTCGCCGGAGGAGCGCGCCCAGCGGGGGATCGAGCAGCTGCCCGAGACGCTCGGCGAGGCGATCGAGATCGCCGCCGACTCGGAGCTGGTGCTGCGCACCCTGGGCGAGCACACCTTCCGCCGCTTTATCGAGATCAAGCGGCAGGAATGGGACGACTACCGAGTGCAGGTCACTCCATACGAGATCGAGAACTTCCTGCCTGTGCTCTGAGGGAGAGGGTCGGGGGGCCCGTCCTGGAGGCTGAGTTTTTCGCCTCGCGCACTGCGGCACTCGCTGAGCGATCAGTGCGAAAAACAGGACGCCGCGCCCAGGATGGACCCCCCGACCCTCTTTCGACAGGCGCTGGAGTTGGTCAGTTCTCGTGTGAGGTGGCAGCGGCCGCGGGGCGCCTCTTTGAGAGTTCAGAGGGCCACCAGAAATTGTCGCCCACGGTCAGGGCGATGGCTGGGACGAGGATGCTGCGCACCAGGAAGGTGTCGAGGAGGACGCCGAAGGCGACTACGAAGCCGAGCTCGGTGAGGAAGGTGAGGGGGAGGATGGCGAGCACCGAGAAGGTACCGGCGAGGACGATGCCGGCGCTGGTGATCACCGCTCCGGTGACGGCGAGGGCGCGCAGGATGCCCTGCCGCGAGCCGTGCTGGATCGTCTCCTCCCGGGCGCGGGCGATCAGGAAGATGTTGTAGTCGACCCCCAGGGCGACCAGGAAGACGAAGGCGAAGAGCGGCAACGAGGGGTCGGAGCCGGGGAAGCCGAAGACCACGTCGAAGACGACGTAGCCGACGCCGAGCGCGCCGAGGAAGCTGAGGATCACGGTGCCGACCAGGATCAGGGGCGCGACCACGGCGCGCAGCAGGCCGATCAGGATCAGCAGCACGACGACGAGCACGATCGGCGGGATCACGATCGAGTCCCAGCCGGCGGCGTCGCGGACGTCGAATTCGATCGCCGTGGGCCCGCCGAGGAGGGTGCTGGGCGCGACCCGGTGAGCCGCTCCGCGCATCGGTTCCACCAGGTAGAAGGCCTCGGTCGAGTAGGGATTGGGTTCCAGGGTCGCCTGGACCAAGGTTCCCGGTGGACCTTCCGCAACCGGCTGCGAGACCGCGTCGACTCCTTCGACCCGGGCCACCGCGTGGCGCACTGCCGGTACGTCGGCCGGGCTCGGGACGACGATGTCGGTGAGCGCGGTCGCGCCCGACGGGAAGCTCTTGTCGAGCAGGTGCTGGCCTTCTACCGACTCGACTTCGGTGCGGTAGCTGTCTTCGCTGGTCAGTTCGGTGGAGAAGAAGGCGAAGCCGCCGCAGAAGATCAGCAGGACGACGAGGGAGCCACCCATCACCCGGCGCGGCGAAATCGCCATCCGCTCGCCCACACGCGCCCAGAAGCCGTGAGTGGCATCGGCTGCGTGCTCGAGTCCGCGCCGACGCACCTCGTAGGGCGTGAAGATCGCCCGGTCGAGCGGCCCGACGATCAGCGAGGGGATCCGCCGGCCGCTGAGGCGGCGCAGGATCCAGTTGATCAGCACCAGCGGCAGCAGGACGAGCACCAGCAGGGAGGCGACGATCACGCGGGCAAGCGCGCCCATCGCGCCGCCCTCGATGACCCCTCGCCGGGCTCGCTCGGAGACGTCCCCGGCGCTCGGAGCGGTCTCCGGGGTGTGCGGGACGAAGGGCCAGAAGGCGCGGCGGCCGAAGATCGTCAACAGCGCCGGCAGCAGGGTCAGCATCGATAGCGCCGCGCAGGCGATGCCGATCGCGGCGATCGGGCCGAGGCCCGAAGTGCCGTTGACCTTGGCAATCGTCAGGCAGAGCAGCGCCGCGATCACGGTCGCCGCCGAGGCGAAGATCGCCGGCCCGGCCGAGGCGAGCGCGGTGCGCATCGCCTCGTGCTTGTCGACGGTGCGGTGCAGCTCCTCGCGGTAGCGGGCGACGAGCAGCAGGGCGTAGTCGGTGCCGGCACCGAGGACGAGCACCGACATGATCGAGCTCGACTGGCCGTTGATCGTCACCCCGAGCTCGGAGACCCCGTAGCCGATCGAGCGCGAGAGCGTCTCGGCGAAGATCACCGCGGCGAGGGGGATGAAGAAGAAGAACGGCGAGCGGTAGATGACGATCAGCAGGAAGATCACCAGGCTGAGTGCCGCCAGCAGCAGGGTGCCGTTGATGCCTTCGAAGACCTCGATCGCGTCGGCCGAGAAGCCGGCGCCGCCGGTGATCTTCACCTCGAGGCCGCCGCCGGGATCGGAGATCTCCCCGCGCCAGGCCTTGACCGGGTCGACGATCCGTTCGCCCTCGCCGTTGCCCTTGATGTAGGCGGTGACGATCGCCGCCTTGCCGTCGGGCGAGCAGAGCGGGCCGACGAAGGGCGCATAGTTCGCGGGCTGGCCGGGCACTGCCTTGGTCGGGCCGCCGCAGGCGGGGGAGAGGCCTTCCGGCGCGCCGGCCGGCGCTTCTTCGGAGCCGCCGCCCCTGCCGCCCGCCGCGGCCGTTTCGCCGTCGGCGACGACGCCGGGGAAGCGTTCCTGGGTCATCTTGCCGACGTCTTCGATGATCGTGCGCCGATCGGCGGCGGTGAGCCCGGCCTGGCGGCGGTAGACGATCACCGCGGGTGCCAGTTCGCCGTTCTGCAGCGATTCGGTCGCCGCCAGCGTCTCGGTCGATTCGGCGGAGCCGGGCAGGTAGGAGGTCGCCTCGTTGCTTTCGGCGTCTTCGAACTTGCCGGGCAGGTTGGCCGGGACGGCGGCGGCAAAGATCGCGGCGAACCAGACCGCGAAGACGACCCACTTGGCGCGGCGGCCGGCGGCGAACGTGAACAGGGAGCCTCGCAAGGGGCCAGCATCTTCTCAGAGTCGGGAGCGCGGGTCTAACGGTTTCCGGCGCGCGGGGCCTGTCGCGGCGGCCCTCCCCCATGTGCTCGGACGCCTGCGCGTCCTCCACTATGGGGGACCCCCGCCACCGCGCCACCCGCGCGAGGATCGTTAGAGCAGGGCGCTCAGGGACGCGGCGCTCGTGACCGGCTGCTGGCAGGTGAAGCTTTCACAGACATAAGCGGTGGGCTTGCCATTCATCGCGGTGCGACCCTTGAGCAGCTCGGGGGTGTCGGTGTCCTCTTGGCCGCCGGCCAGGACGAGGTGGGGGCGGTGCCGGGCGCGGACCGTCCCGCCGAGCTCCGCCAGGTCATTGCCGATCAGGGCGACCTCCTTGGTCGGAGAGAGCTGGAAGTCGAGCGCCCTCAGCAGGTGGGCGAAGGCGTCCGGCTGTCGGGGGGCGGCCTTGGCGAAGAGGCGGAAGACAGATTCGGCCTGCTGTGCGTAGGCGCGGTTGCCGGTCAGGGCCGACAGGCGCAGCAGGCCCATGGCGGCTGAGCTGTTGCCGGAGGGGATCGGGTGGTCGCCGATCTCCTTGCGCCGCGCGATCAGCTCCTCGTGGTCGTCGGAGGTCGAGTAGAAGCCGCCCCGCTCGCGGTCGCCGAAGCGGGCGATCATCGTGTCGGCGAGCGCCCGCGCCCGCTCGAACCAGCGCTGTTCGAAGGTCGCCTCATACAGCGTCAGCAGCGCCTCCAGCAGGAAGGCGTGGTCCTCCAGGTAGGCGTTGAGGCGGCCCTCGCCATCCTTGTAGGTGCGCAGCAGGCGGCCGTCGGCGTCGCCCAGGTCGCGCAGGACGAACTCGGCGCAGGCGCGCGCCGCGTCGAGGTAGTCGTCGCGCTCCAGGACGGCGCCGGCCTCGGCAAGCGCCCCGATCATCAGCGCGTTCCACGAGGCGAGGCGCTTGTCGTCGAGGCCCGGGCGCACGCGCTTGGCCCGCGCCTCGTACAGGGCCCGGCGCATCTCGTCCAGGTTCTCGGGCTGGAGCGCCGCGGCACCTTCAGCCGCGTCCACGCCCCCGGCAAGGTGCAGCACGTTCCGCCCCTCGAAGTTGCCGGCAGCGCTGACCCCGTAGAACTGCATCAAATTTCCTATCTGCTGGGATTGGAATTTGATGCAGTTCGGGTCGGCCGTGGCTGCGTCGGGCGACAGGGCGGCTTGGATCTCGTCTGGGGTCCAGGTGTAGAAGCGGCCCTCCTCGCCCTCGGAGTCGGCGTCGAGCGCCGAGTAGAAGCCGCCCTCGGGACCGCGCATCTCGCCCAGCGCCCACTCGAGCGTCTCTTCGCAGACCCGCCGGTAGCGCTCGTCGCCGAGCGCCTGCCAGCCGTGCAGGTAGGCGCGGGCCAGCTGCGCGTTGTCGTAGAGCATCTTCTCGAAGTGGGGGACGAGCCAGTTCGCGTCGACCGAGTAGCGGGCGAAGCCGCCGCCGATCTGGTCGTAGATGCCGCCGCCGAGCATCGCGTCGAGGGTTCGCTCGACGTGGTCGTGCTCACCGCGGGCGAGCAGCAGCTCCAGCGCCGATGCCGGCGGGAACTTCGGCGCTCCGCCGAAGCCGCCGCGCGCGGGGTCGGCGGAGGCGCCGAGGCGGGCGACCGCCTCCTCCAGCAAGGCGGCCTCCGGGGGCTCCGCGGCCGGCTCGACCTGCCCGATCGCCCCCAGCCGCGCCCGCATCTCGGGCGCCCGCTCGTCGATCTCCTCGCGCTGGCGCTCGAAGGCGTCGAGGACCGCCTCCATCACCGTGCGGAAGCTCGGCATCCCGCGGCCCTCGTCGGGTGGGAAGTAGGTGCCGCCGTGGAAGGGCACGCCGTCGGGGTCGCAGAAGACCGTCATCGGCCAGCCGCCCTGGCCGCTGATCGCCTGCACCGCCTCCATGTAGAGGGCGTCGACGTCGGGGCGCTCCTCGCGGTCGACCTTGATGCTGACGAAGTGCTGGTTCATGTAGGCGGCGGTCTCGGGGTCTTCGAAGGACTCGCGCTCCATCACGTGGCACCAGTGGCAGGCCGAGTAGCCGACCGAGAGCAGGATTGGGCGGTCGAGCTCGCGCGCCCGCGCCCGCGCCTCCACCCCCCAGGGGTACCAGTCGACCGGGTTGTCGCGGTGCTGAAACAGGTACGGGCTGGTCTCCTGCGCCAAGCGGTTTGCCATGTCCGCACACTACCCTTGGATCGGCGAAGCTAACTATTGGGCCGTGGGGGTCGACGAAACTAGGTTGCAGTCCCAGACTCTGGCCACTCCCGCGGGAATCGGCATCTCTTTATACCTACATTCGTTCAGTGGCGAACAGACGACATTCTGCGCAAGGCGAGCCGGCGATCCAAACCGTGCTGAAGAAGCTCGAGGACGGCGACCGAGAGGTCGTCCTCGCGGTTCTGCAGCGGGCGGAGCGGACCGAGACCGAGCTTCGCTACCTCGCCGACCACGACTCGCTGACCGGACTGCTCGATCGCCGCCGCTTCCGCGCCGAGCTCGATCAGCACGTCTCCTTCAGCGCCCGCTATGGCGGGCAGGGTGCGGTGATGATCGTCGACATCGACGGCCTCAAGGCGATCAACGACTCGCTCGGCCACCAGGCCGGCGACAACCTGATCCGCCAGGTCGCCGACGTGTTGCGGGAGAGGGTTCGCGGCACCGACATCGTCGCCCGCCTCTCCGGCGACGAGCTCGCGATCCTGATGCCGCAAACCGACACCGAAGGGGCGCTGCAGCTGGGCGAAGACCTGCGTGCCCAGGTCGCCGAAGGGGAGCGCATGTCGGCGGAGCCGATCAGCACGACCATCAGCGTCGGCATCACCATGTTCGGCGGCGGTCGCGGCGGCTCGGAGGCGGTGCTGGCGGCGGCCGACCAGGCGATGTACCGGGCGAAGGAGGAGGGTCGCAACCAGATCGTCCTCTTCCGCGACCCGAGCGAGCCCCAGCGCGGCAGGAAGCGCCGCCAGACCACTGCGTCGCGGATCCGCGACGCGCTCACCGGGGACCGGCTCAGCCTCCACACGCAGCCGATCCGCAGCCTCGCCTCCGGTGTGATCGAACGCTACGAGCTGCTGCTGCGGATGACCAGCGAGGAGGGCGAGCTGCTGCCGGCGGCCTCCTTCATCCAGTCGGCGGAGCGCTCCGGCATGGTCCAGGAGCTGGATCGCTGGGTGGTCGGCCGGGCTCTCGAGCTGCTGGTCGAGCGGGAGCGCCAGGGGGCGCCGCTGTCGTTGCACGTCAACCTCTCCGGCGCCTCGCTCGCCGACGCCTCGGTGCTCGAGTTCATCGAACGGCGCCTCGACGAAGGGGGCGCCGATCCCTCCCACTGCACCTTCGAGATCACCGGGACGGCGAGTGTCTACGACTACGAGGCGGCCTCCGGCTTCGTCGACCGGCTGACCGAGTTCGGCTGCCAGATCGCGATCGACGACTACGGCGCCGGCTTCAGCCCCTTCCACTACCTGAAGACGATCCCCTTCGACCTGATCAAGATCGACGGGGCCTTCGTCCGCGACATGCCGCGCAGCGACGCCGACCAGCTCACCGTGAAGGCGATTGTCCAGATCGCCCGCGGCCTCGGCAAGACGACGATCGCCGAGTACGTCCAGGACGACGAGACGATCGAGATGCTGCGCGAGTACGGCGTCGACATGGCCCAGGGCTTCCACCTCGGCCGCCCGGTCGACCTCGACGAGATGCTCGCGGCCTGAGCCTCAATCCACCGATCTCGCTGAGCGGCTACCCGAAAGCTCTCGCGCTGAGCCGCCGGCTCAGGCGGGCGGCGCGTCCCGCAGCTCGGCCCGCTTGACCTTGCCGCTGGTCGTCTTCGGCAGCTCGGCGGCGAACTCGACGATGCGGGGGAACTTGTAGGGGGCGGTCTCGCGCTTGCAGTGCTCCTGCAGCTCGCGGGCCAGCTCCTCGCTCGGTTCACGGTTGCGCGGGACGACGATCGCCCGCACCACGGCGCCGCGCTCGGGGTCCGGAGCGGCGACCGCGGCGGCCTCGGCGACCGCCGGGTGGGCGAGCAGCGCCGACTCGACCTCGACCGGACCGATCCGGTAGCCGGAGGAGATGATCACGTCGTCGCCGCGGCCCTCGAACCAGAGGTGGCCGTCCTCTTCCTGACGGACCAGATCGCCGGTCGGCCACCACTCGCCTTCGAAGCGTTCGCCGTCGAGGTAGCGCGAAAAGAAAGTGGGGGAGGTGGAGGCTCGGACCTGCAGCTCGCCGTCGACGACGCGCACCTCGATCCCCGGCAGCGGCTTACCCATCGAGCCGGGGCGCACCGGTTCGCCTTCGAGGTTGCCGGAGATGTGGCCGGTCTCGGTCTGGCCGTAGCCGTCCGCCGGCGCCAGGCCGGTCGCCTGGCGGAATGCGGCGATCGTCTCCGCCTCCAGCGCCTCGCCGGCGGAGACCATGCGGCGCAGGGCGGGAAGGGGGCGCAGGGCGGTGCGCTTGGCCAGCATCCGGTACTCGGTCGGCGCCTGGCAGAGGACGTTTACCCCCAGCGCCTCGATCAGGTCGAGGCGCTCGGCCGGGTCGAGGCGCCCCGCGTGGATCACCGCCGCGGCGCCGGTCAGCCAGGGCGCGAGGAAGAGGTTGCGGGCCGACTTCGACCAGCCCGGGGCGGTCGTGCACCAGACCAGCTCGCCGGGGCGCGAGCCGAGCCAGTGCTCGGCCTGGGCGCGCTGGCCGGCCAGGTAGCGGTAGGCGTGGACGACGCCGCGCGGCTCGCCGGTGGTGCCGGAGGTGAAGACGATCAGCGCCGGGTCCTCGGCGTCCATCGGCTCGACCGCGGCGGGTGTCTCCTGGGCACGATCCTCGTCGAGGACCACGGCGACCTCGTCCAGGGTCATCGCCGGGACCTGCTCGGGCAGCTCGCCGAGCAGCTCCTCGGCGGCAACGCAGAGCGCCGGCGCCGCGGCGGCGGCGCGCAGCTCGAGGTCGTGGCGGCGCAGCTGCGGGCTGCAGGGCAAGGCGACGGCGCCCATCCGCCAGCAGGCGAGCAGCGCCAGCGCCCACTCGATCCGGTTGCCGACCAGGGTCATCACCACGTCGCCGCGCCTCACCCCGCGCGCGGCGAAGGCGCCGGAGAGGCCGGCGGAGCGGGCGATCAGCTCGCCGAAGTGCCACTCGCGCCGGTTCCCCTCGGCATCCACGGCGACGATCCCCAGCCGCGAGGCGGGCGAACGCTCCATCACGTCCTCGACGAAGTTCACCCGCGGCAGTCTGCCGCAGAGCCCCTCGAGATGACTCCCGCGTTCGCTGTTTGTCGCTCTGTGCCTTACAAGAAGCGAACGCGTGCGGTCAGGCAGTGGATTCGGAAGGGACCCGCTCCGCCTCGGAGAAGCCGAGGCGCTTCTGCACCCGGCGCAGTGGCTTGGGCGCCCACCAGTTCCACTCGCCGAAGAGGCGCATCAGCGAGGGGACGAGGAGGGCGCGGACGACGGTCGTGTCGAGCAGCACGCCGACCGCCATCCCGATCGCGATCTGCTTGACGAAGAAGACCGTGCTGACGCCGAAGGCGAGGAAGACGATGGCGATCGCCAGCGCCGCGGCGGTGATCACGCGGCCGGTGCGACCGATCCCGGTGGCGACCGCTTCCTCGTTGCTGTCGCCGAGGTCGTAGCGTTCCTTAATCCGCGCCAAGACCAGCACCGCGTAGTCGGTGGCGAGGCCGAAGATCACGGTGAAGAGGAAGACCAGGCTGGTCACCTCGATCGCCGCCGGCCCGGTGTAATCGAGCGGGCCGTCGAGCCAGCCTGCCTGGAAGGCGAGGACGAGGATGCCCAGCGTCGCGCCCAGGGTCAGCGAGTTCATCACCAGCGTCTTCACCGGCAGCAGCACCGAGCCGGTGAGCAGGAAGAGCAGGACCAGCGTGGTCAGGACGACGATGCCGACGACCAGCGGCGCGTGGTCGAGCAGGCTCTGCTTCTGGTCGATGAAGCCGGCGGTGTTGCCGGAGAGCAGGACGGCGGTCGCGGCCGGCGGGTCGAGGCCGCGGATCTCCCGCACCACGTCCTGGGCCTCGGCCCGGAGCGCTGGGACGGAGAGGGCGAAGTTGGCGAAGGCGACGTCTCCGGAGGCGCGGGCGAAGGGAACGCCGGCGGTGATGCCGTCGACCGCTTCGATCCGCTGCCGGAAGCCTGCCAGCCGCGCTTCGCCGGCGCGCCCGTCGACGGTGACCGTGACCGCCTCGGTGACGTCGCGCGGATAGTGCGCTTCCAGGTAGCCGTAGGCCTTGGCGGAGGGCTGATCCGGCGGCACCGCTTCGGCGCTGGGGCCGGTCAGGGTCGTCCACAGCAGCGGCGTTGCGGCGGCCAGCAGCAGCGCTGCGCTGGCCAGGGCGACCGCGACGGGGCGGCGCATCACGCCGCGCGCCAGCCGGTACCAGCCGTCGGAGGTGTCCGAGACAGCCGGCCCGCTGCGGATCGAGAGGGAGTCGATGCGGGGGCCGAGCAGGGCCAGCAGCGAGGGCACGACGAGGATCGCGAGCAGCGCCGAGAGCAGCGCGACCGAGGCGCCGGCAACCGCCATCGAGTAGAGGAAGCGTTGCGGCATGACGATCAGCGCCGCCATCGCCGCGGCGACGGTGAGGCCGGAGAAGACCGCGGTCCGCCCCGCCGTCTGAACGGTGCGGCTGTGCGCCTCCCGCGTGGCGCCGCCGCGCCCGATCTCCTCGCGATAGCGCGAGACCAGAAGCAAGGCGTAGTCGACCGCCAGGCCGAGGCTGAGCCCGGTGGCGATGTTGAGGGCGAAGATCGAGGTATCGGTGAAGGTCGACATGATCCGCAGCACGAGCAGCGTGCCGACGATCGAGACGAGGCCGATCAGCAACGGGATCGAGGCGGCGACGACGCCGCGGAAGACGAGGAGCAGCAGCAGGGCCAGGATCGGGAAGGCGATCAGCTCGGCCTTGGTCAGGTCCTTGCGGGTCTGGTCGTTGGTCTCGTTGAAGCCGGGTGCGAAGCCGCCCATGCCGACGTCGAGCGAGCTCGACTCGACCAGCGGTTCGACCCCTTCGGCCGCGATGCCGCCGGCGTCCTCGAGATCCTCGGTAGACAGATAACCGGCGATCGCCAGCGATTCGCCGTCGCGGGCGATCAGCCCGGCGCCGCCGCGGTTGTCGCGCAGGGGGTTGACGACCCGGCCGACGTACTCGACCCGCGCCATGCCGCGGCTGAGCCGGTCGACCTCGCGGCGGACCGCCGGGCTGCCCGTATCCAGCTCGCCACCGCCTGGGGCGCGGACGACGAGCACGATTGCCGGGTTCGGGTAGTAGCCGAGCGAGTCGCGCAGCAACACCCCCGCCCGCTCGCTCTCCGAGGCGGAATCGGTGAAGCCCGCCGCCTTCAGGTGCTGCTCGACGTCTCTGCCGACCGCGCCGGCGAGGAGGACGAAGACGCCGACCGCGGCGAGGACCAGCTTCGGGTGCTTCCAGGTGAGGTCGGCGATTCGCGTCATCGGGGGGAGGAACGGGCCACCGGGACGGGACGTGAGATCGGCATCGGCGGAAACGTACCAGAATTCCAAGTTGTCACTTGGAAAAACAAATTAACGCTGTTACCATCGCTACTATCGAGGGGATGGGACGCCGCGAATACGACCAGCCGTGCAGCCTCGCCTGCGCGCTCGATCGCATCGGCGAGCGCTGGTCGCTGCTGATCGTACGCGAGCTCTCGCTCGGCCGGCTGCGCTTCTCCAACCTGGCCCGCAACGTCGGCGGCGCCCCGACCGACATCCTCACCAAGCGCCTGCGCGACCTCGAGCGGCACGGGATCGTGCGACGGCGCGAGCTCGACCCGCCCGCCTCGGGCCTCGCCTACGAGCTGACCGAGATCGGCCGCGGGCTGGAACGGCCGATGCTCGAGCTGGGCCGCTGGGGGCTGCACTTCGAGGCCGCCGAGGAGATCGCGGATCCCCCCCCGTCCTCGCTGGCCAACGCGGTGCGGGTGATCGCCCAGCCGCCGCCGGAGGCGCGGCTGACGATCGGCCTGCGCAGCGGCGGGCAGTCGTACTCGCTGCGGATCGAGGACGGCTGGATCGAGGCTTCCCGCGGCGAGGTGGAGGACCCCGACGTGTCCCTGACCGGTGAGCCCGGCAGCGTGCTGGCGGCACTGGTCGCCGGCGAGACGGGAGAGGACGATGTCGAGATCGCGGGCGACCGCGGCGCGCTGGAGGAACTGCGGGCGATGGTCGTCCTGCCCGAGCGCCTGCGCGAGGCGGCGCTTGCCTTCATCTCCGGCGCCGATCCGGCCGCCGCCTGAGCCTGGCCTCTACCTCAGTTCGGCCGAGCTCTTGCCGAGCAGCTGGCGCGCCACGATCAGCAGCTGGATCTGCTGCGTGCCCTCGAAGATGTCGAGGATCTTGGCGTCGCGCGCCCACTTCTCGAGCAGCTCGTCCTCGCCGTAGCCGGCGGCTCCGCAGAGCTCGACGCAGCCGAGCGCGACCTCGACGCAGGTGCGCCCGGCCTTGGCCTTCGCCATCGATGCCTGCAACGAGTTCGGTTTGCCGTTGTCGGCCATCCAGGCCGCCTGCAGGGTCAGCAGCCGCGCCGCCTCGTAGTCGGCCTCCATCTCCAGGTAGCGGCAGACGGCGGCGGGCTGGGAGAGGGCCGGCAGGGCGTACTCGATCTCCAGGCCCGCCTCGGCGAGCAGCTCGCGCGCCCGCTCCAGCGAGGCGCGGGCGACGCCGACCGCCATCGCCGCGACCAGCGGCCGGGTGTTGTCGAAGGTCTGCATCGCCCCGCCGAAGCCCTGCTTGTCCTCGACCTCGGAGCTGCCGAGCAGCGCCTCCTTCGGCACCCGGCAGTCCTGCAGGGTGAAGTTGGCGGTGTCGGAGGCGCGGATGCCGAGCTTGTGCTCGAGCCGGTCCAGCTTCAGGCCGGGGTTGTCGCGCTCGACGATGAACGACTTGATCGCCGCCCGGCCCTTGGAGGGGTCGAGCGAGGCCCAGACGACGATCAGGTCGGCGCGGTCGCCGGAGGTGACGAAGATCTTCTCGCCGTTGAGCACGTACTCCTCGCCGTCGAGCTTCGCCGTGGTGCGGATCGCGGCCGAGTCCGAGCCGGCCTCCGGCTCGGTGATCGCCATTGCCGCCCACCTGCCGCCGTAGCGCTCGAGCTGCTCCTCGGTCGCCACCGAGGCGATCGCCGAGTTGCCGAGGCCCTGGCGCGGCATCGTGAGCAGCAGGCCGACATCTCCCCAGCAGAGCTCGACGATGCCGAGCACGGTGGAGAGGTTGGAGCCGTTGCGGTTGCCGCTGTCGCCGTCGCCGTTGGACTCGCGGCGCACGCCGCCGGCGCCGGCGGCGTTGTCGCTGCCCTCGTTCATCCCGTCGATCAGCGAGGCGAGCATGTCGAGCTCCTTCGGGTAGGAGTGCTCGGCCTCGTCGTAGCGGCGCGAGATCGGTCGG
>Ga0075530_1000218_pt1 | contig 26017 bp, 27 predicted proteins | sample NGEPerD_2_FD_75101 | JGI IMG/M metagenome (GOLD analysis project Ga0075530, IMG submission 75101) | Arctic peat soil microbial communities from the Barrow Environmental Observatory site, Barrow, Alaska, USA - NGEE PermafrostL1-D | ecosystem: Environmental > Terrestrial > Soil > Wetlands > Peat ... | reverse complement strand
TTCTGGCAGTGGGTGCCCAGCTCGGGAGACGGGCCTACATCCCGGCGGGTTCCGCGGCCCATGTGCTTGATGCGGTCTCGGTGCTGCACGGGATCGAGGCGGGTAAGCGCCCGATGCTGGGGCGACGCGTGGCGGTCTACGGGGGCGGCAACACCGCCGTCGACGCCGCCAGGACGGCCAAGCGCCTGGGGGCCTCCGACGCACTCGTGGTCTACCGACGGACGAAGGAGCGGATGCCGGCCCACGAGAGCGAGGTGCGCGAGGCCGAGGAGGAAGGGGTCCGATTCCGGTGGCTCTCCACGATCGACCAGGTCGACGAGAGCACGATCGTCGTGGAGAAGATGGAACTGGACGAGACCGGGTTCCCGCGTCCCACCGGCACCACTGAGGTTCTGGACGCCGACTCGGTCGTTCTCGCGCTGGGTCAGGAGTCGGACCTGTCACTGTTGGAGCACCTGGACCGATTGGACCTCGGCGACGGCGTGGTCAGGACCAACTCCTCGCTGATGACCGGGCATCCTGGCGTCTTCGCCGGTGGCGACGTGACTCCCGGCGATCGCTCGGTCACCGTCGCCATCGGGCACGGGCGCCGGGCTGCGCAGAGCATCGATGCCTGGCTGTCCGGCTTCGCCCCCGAGCCGACCCAGACAGCCGGCCTCGCAGAGTTCGAGATGCTCAACCCGTGGTACTACGAGGACGCGCCACGCACCCACCGCCCGCGGCTGGAAACCGTCCGTCGGCAGTCGACGTTCGACGAGGTCGTCCAGGGACTGGACTCGACGAACGCCCTGTACGAGGCCCGCCGCTGCATGTCCTGTGGAAGCTGCATCTCCTGTGAAAACTGTGTCGCCGTCTGTCCCGACAACGCCGTGCTCAACCTGGGTATGCCGGGCAAGTACTCCATCGACCTCGACTACTGCAAGGGGTGCGGGATCTGTGTGAGCGAGTGCCCGTCTGGAGCGATCGAGATGGTGCCCGAGGAGATCTGAGCTCCGGAAGGACCGGTGCGAAATGACCCTCGCTCAAGAAGGGGAAGTGGACATGTATGCCGAGAAGGGAGACCGTCTCGTGGTGCGCAGCCGCCACGTCGATGGTCCCGTGCGGGACGGCGAGATCCTCGAGGTTCACCACGAGGACGGCAGCCCGCCCTATCAGGTGCGGTGGTCCGACAACGGTCATGAAGCGCTCGTGTTCCCAGGCGCCGACGCCTACGTCGACCACTTTGAACACATCCACGAGGGGGTCCTCGACCCAGGACGTGACTGACGTCTCGGGGAACCTGTGCTTTGTCGGAGCCGTCGGCACCGTCACTGGCAGCAAGTTCCTGCGCGAGTCCGACTGGAACCGGATTCTCGTGGACGAAGGTCTGTTCCAGGGCGACCGCGAATGGCGTCGGCGCAACTGGCACCCGTTCCCGGTACCACCAGCGAGCATCGACGCCATCGTGGTCACCCACGCGCACCTCGACCACTGCGGTTACCTACCCATCCTGGTCAGGGACGGCTTCACGGTGCCCACGTCTGCAGCGCGGGAACAGCTCGCTTGATGGCCATTGTCTTGCGAGACGCGGCTCACCTCCAGGAAGAGGAGCCCGGTGGGCCACAGAGTCCGGGCTCTCCAGGCACCAGGATCCGAGACCACTGTTCGACAGCGACGACGCGGAGAGGACTCTCACCCTCGTGCGGCCGATCGCACTCGGCCAGGACCATGTGCTGTGCTGGCAGGGGACTCCTCAGTGGTTCTGCACAGAGCCGGACACATCCTCGGGTCATGCTTCGCTGCTGTCACCGTCGGCGAGTCCCGGGTTGGCTTCAGCGGCGCGCGCCATCCGCGAACTCCAAGCCCTCGGATACACCCTCACCCTCCAACCCGCGAGCTGACCGGCCACCCGAGGAATCTTCGAGTCAGATCCACGCGGACAATCCTTCCGCACCCGGCCAGGCTGGCCAGCCACCGGCGTGACGGAAGGGTGACGGTGGGACGCGCGTCTGTCAGACCAGCTCAGGCACCCTCAGGTGGTGGACGGCGAGCTCGCACTCAATGACGTCCACGAACTCGATCCCGGTCTGCTCGGCCATCCTGGCCCGCTGCTCGGCGCCGAACTCTCGGTTGCCCTCGACTGTGGCCATGCTGTCGAAGCTGACCGTGCCGCAGAGCTTCCCGGCCTCACGGTTGATGAGCATGCTCGCGCCGCAGAACCCGTCCTGGTTCTCCAGGAGCGGTAACACATTGGCCTTGAACACCTCCACCGCGGCGTCCAGCTGACCCGCCGGTGAGCGAGCCCAGGTCACTCGGGCACAGGCCCCGGCAGGCGACTCGTGGTCACGGTGGAAGATCGCAATCTCCCACTCCTGGACCTCGAGGCCGTCCCCGCGCAGGGTCTCGAGAAGGCGCTGCCGGACGGGCTGGAGCTTCTCGTTGCTTGCGTGCATGGCCTCTTCGGAGTCCCACGAGCTCGTGGCGATGCAGCGGCCGCTCGACCGGTCGACCAGCAGAGACACGCCGATGCAGCCGTCGATGCCGCTCATCATCGACATCAGCTCGTCGCTGACCAGCGCGATGCCGTCTTCGATGCGGTCTGGCTGGGCCATGATGGTGCTGGAGCGTGCGTACACGGCCCACCTCCATTCAGAAAGAGGCGACGCCCCGGCGGCGTCGCCGGCACTTCGAACTCTCGACCCGAACTCCTCGCAGGCAATCCCCCAAACCGAGCGGACGGGGTGTGGTGACAGGCGAACAACGCAAACCCTGACGTACTCCCCTGCGGGACGCCCGACGGGATCGCGAAGACCGACGAGGCGACGTTCTGCTTCCGACCTGCCCCCCGCGCTGACCGTGCGTCTCTCTGTCCACTCGGTCGGCTTGCTGCTCTTGAAGAGCGTCCCGATCCGCGAGGAGTGGAGATGGAGACCGTTCTGCTGAAGATCCCGGAGGTCATGGAACGTCTGGCCGTCGGCCGGATCTCAATCTGGCCCCCAACCGGACCGAGTCCGAGAGGCTCAACAAACCACACCGGCCCTGCATCGTCATCTCCGCCTCCGGCATGGCAACCGGCGGCCGGGTCCTGCATCACCTCGAGCACCAGCTCCCAGACCCACGCAACGCCCTGATCCTGACCGGCTACCAGGTCCCCGGCACAGCCGGTCGGATGCGTGCCGATGGGGTCACCAGCGTGAAGATCCACGGACGCTACATCCCTGTGCGAGCAGAAGTCGTGAACAATCGCGGGTACTCCGCCCACGCCGACTGCAACGGCATGGTGACCTGGTTGAGCACGGCGCCCGAGCCGCGTGCGGTGTTCGTGGTGCACGGCGAACCGCACTCGGCCGCCGCGCTTGCCCGCACTGTCGAAGGCCAGTTGAGCTGGACCGCTTTCGTGCGTAGGTTCGAGGAGGAGGTCCGGGTCGACTGACCGGCCAAGGACTGATCGGGAGGAAGGTTCCATGCTGGGGTGGGCGGTGAGTGGAGCACCCGGTGGTCTCGGGCGGCTCGTCTCGGTCGAACGAGACCAACCCGTTCCGGGTTCCTTCGAGGTGCTCGTGCGTGTCGAGGTGTGCGGCATCTGCCGCACCGACCTGCACCTCGCAGACGGTGACCTGGCTCCGCGGGCCGAGCTTCGGATACCGGGGCACGAAGTTGTCGGGGAAGTGGTGGTGGTCGGTGCGCAGGCGACGAGGTTCGGAGTCGGGGACCGGGTCGGGATCGCTTGGCTTCGCCACACCTGTGGCGTGTGCGGTGCCTGCCGCAGTGGCCGGGAGAACCTGTGCCGGTCAGCGTCGTTCACCGGCTGGGACGCCGACGGCGGGTTCGCGCCGTACGCCGTGGTCCACGAGGCATACGCCTATTCGCTTCCCGCACACGTGCCGGCGGGGACTCTCGCGCCGTTGCTGTGCTCGGGCATCATCGGCTACCGCGCGCTCAAGCGAGCGCAGCTGCCGCCGGGTGGCCGGCTGGGGATCTACGGGTTCGGAGCCAGTGCCCACCTCGCCGCGCAGCTGGCGCTCGCCCAGGGGTATGAGGTCCATGTGCTGACGCGCGGAGAGCCCGCGCGTCGCCTTGCCCTCGAGCTCGGCGCGGCTTCTGCGGGCGATGCCGCAGACGCATCACCTGTGCCACTTGATGGTGCGGTGCTCTTCGCGCCGGCCGGTGAGCTGGTCCCGGTGGCCCTTGCAGCCCTTGAGCAGGGAGGCACGCTCGCGGTGGCGGGCATTCACCTCTCCGACATCCCGGTCCTGGACTACCAGCGGCACCTGTTCCGGGAACGCACGCTGACCAGTGTCACCGCCAACACTCGTGCCGACGGTGAGGAGTTCTTGCGCCTGGCCGCCGCGGTGGGCATCTCGCCGCAGGTGACGAGCTATGCGTTCGAGGATGCCGACCGGGCGCTCAACGATCTGGCGGAGGGTGCCTTGACGGGTGCGGCGGTCCTCGACCTCACCTGAGGCCGGCGCGGTCCTGGCACAACCTTGCCTTGCCCAAGGCGACGATGCGCCCCAGATTGAGGCTCCACCCGACTCCGAGGACCCGAGGTGTCACCAGGCGGGGGTCCTGGGGTGCCCACCAGCTCTCACGAACACGATGCCAGGTGGGTCGACGCAGGTCGTAGGGAACACCCAACACCTCGCCATGCCACGTGCGCTGCTCGCGGGGGATGTTCAGCTCACGCACCACTACCGCCGCCAGGAGTGCGAGCGCCGCGGCGCCGATCAGCTGGCGGAGCCTCCCGCTCTCACGTTTCACAGCTGCACCTCGGTTCCCTTCGTCCCGGCAATGACCTCGAAGACGTCCTCGAGCGAACCGATGGCCGCACGGCTACCCGTTGCGCGCACGAACCGGCACACCGCATCCACTTTCGGTCCCATGGAGCCTGGTGGGAAGCTCGTCAAAGCGAGTTCTGCCAGTGTGACCTGACCGAGTGGGCGTTGCTGCGGTGTGCCCCAGCGGGTCATCACTGCAGGGACGTCGGTGAGGACGACCAGCAGATCCGCGCCCAGCTCCTGAGCCACGTGTGCGGCGACCATGTCCTTGTCGACCACGGCCTCGATCCCTTCGAGTCCCTGATCCCCGTCGATGACCGGGATACCTCCGCCGCCGGACAGGATGACCGTGACGCCGTGGCGCAGGAGCGGGTCCGCGGTCTCTGACTCCACCACGCGCTTGGGCAGCGGGGAAGCCACGACTCGGCGCCACCTGTCTCCATCGCGAGCGAACGTCCAGTCGTACTCGCGGCCGAGCTCCTGCGCCTCGCCCTCGGTATAGACCGAGCCCACGAACTTCGTCGGAGTCGCGAACGCCGGGTCGTCGACGTCGACCACGGTCTGGGTCACCAACGTCACCACTGGAGTGGGCTCGAAACGTCCCAGCGCTTGCTGCAGCCAGTAGCCGATGAGTCCTTGGGTCTCGGCGACCAGGTCCCCTAGTGGGTAGGGGCGGCTCAGCGAGGCGTCGGCTGCGCTCTCCAGAGCCAGGAGCCCCACCTGGGGGCCGTTTCCGTGCACCACGACCAGCTCGTGGTCACGCGCGAGCTTCGCCAGTGGCCCCGCCACGTGCCGGACCTGGTCGACCTGAGGGGCTGCGTCGGGACGCTCGCCGCGACGCAGCAGCGCATTGCCACCGAGGGCTACGACGACACGCACCTCAGCCTGCCAGGGTGGCGACCATGACGGCCTTGATCGTGTGCATCCGGTTCTCGGCCTGGTCGAAGACGATGGAGTGCTTGGACTCGAAGACCTCCTCGGTCACCTCGAGTGCATCGAGCCCGGTCCTCTCGAAAATCTGCTCACCCACGGCTGTCTCCCGGTTGTGGAACGCGGGCAGGCAATGCATGAACTTGACGTCGGGATTGCCGGTCTTGTCGAGCAGGGCCCGGTTCACCTGGAAGGGAAGGAGGAGGTTGATCCGTTCCTGCCACTTCTCCTCGGGTTCACCCATGGAGACCCAGACGTCGGTGTAGACGAAGTCGACGCCGTGCACGCCGGCAGCGGGGTCATCAGTGTGGGTAATGCGAGCACCCGTCCTGGCGGCGATCTGCTGGGCGGCCTCGATCACGTCGGGTGGGTTGTACAAGGATCCCGGGGCCACCATGCGTACGTCCATGCCCATCATGGCGCCGGCGATGAGCAGGGAATTGGCCACGTTGTTGTGGGCATCGCCAAGGTAGGCGAACGAGATCTCGTGGTCGGACTTGTGGACGTGCTCACGCATGGTGAGCATGTCGCACAGCGACTGGGTGGGGTGCCACTGGTCGGTCAGGCCGTTCCACACCGGAACCCCGGCATGTTCGGCCAGTGACTCGACGATGCTCTGGGCGGACCCGCGGTACTCGATCGCCTCATACATCCGGCCCAGAACCCGGGCGGAGTCCTTGGCCGACTCCTTGTGGCCCATGTGTGAGCCAGAAGGATCGAGGTAGGTGATGTGTGCGCCCTGGTGGTGGGCTGCCACCTCGAACGCGCACCTGGTGCGCGTGGAGGCCTTCTCGAAGATGACTGCGATGTTGGCTTCGGCGAGCCGCTGGTGACGTGGGCCCATGCCGTGCTCGAGCTTGAGCTGTGCGGCCAGGTGCAGCAGGTGACGCCACTCCTCGGTGGTGAAGTCGAGTTCGCGCAGGAAGCTCCTGCCCTTGAGGTTGGTTGTCATGTCAGGCCACGGCTTCCCTCTCGATGGGACAGGTCATGCATCTGGGGCCGCCACGTCCGCGACCAAGCTCCGAACCCACGACGGGCAGGATGCGGATCCCCTCGTCGGTCAGGTACCGGTTGGTGGTGGTGTTGCGTTCGTAGCCGAGAATCACCCCCGGGGAGACGGCCAGGAAGTTGTTCCCGTCGTCCCACTGCTCGCGTTGGGCACCCATCTTGTCGATGGGTGTCCGCAGAACCCGCAGCTTGTCCAGGCCGAGCACCTCGGCGACTTCTGTGAAGAGCTCGCCGTTCTCTCGCAGGCTGAAGGCCCCACTGCCGTCCTTGGCCCGCAGGGTGAAGGACCGCAGTTCCCCTGGCATGTACGGGTAGACGCTGAAGGCGTCCCGGTCGACCATCGTCATGGCGGTGTCGAGGTGCATGAATGCCCTCTCGCGGGGAAGCTCGACCGCGATCACCGTGTCGACCGAACCTGCGGCGAACAGCGACCGGGCGAGAGTCTCGATGCCTTGTGCGGTGGTTCGCTCGCCCATGCCGATCATGACTGCCCGGTTTCCGATGACGGTGACGTCGCCGCCCTCGATGGTGGCCGGCTCGCGGGACAGGGAGTCGTTGCCGTAGAGGAACCGGACGCCGGCGTCACTGAACATCGGGTGGAAGTTGTAGATGACGCGGGAGTTGATCGTCTCGCGTTTCCGGGCAGGCTTGGCCATCGGGTTGATGGACAGGCCGTCGTAGATCCAGGCCGAGTTGTCGCGCTGGAACAGGTGGTTCGGCAGGGGTCGGAGCAAGAAGTCGTCCTCGCGCAGGTAGTCCATCAGCAGGCTGGGCTCCCGCAGCTGGTCGCTGACATCAGACTTCAGGACGCCTCCGATGAGGAGGTCGGCGAGCAGGTGGGCAGGGGTGGAGGCCACCAGCTCGTCGAGTGGCTTGTCCAGGGCGGGACCGAACCGGGTGGCCGTCGTGAGCCGTTCCTGGAGGAACTCGCGTGCCCCGGGCTGGTCGAGCGCCTGTGCCAGCAGGTCGGCGAAGTGGTGGACCACCACTCCTTGTGACTCGAGCTGGGCCACGAAGGCGTCGTGCTCCTCACGGGCTCTGTGTGCCCACATCACGTCGTCGAAGAGCAACTCGTCGACGTTGGCGGGGGTCAGGCGGGCCAGCTCGATGCCGGGCCGGTGAACGATGGCCTGCCTGAGCTGGCCCACCTCGGAGTCAACGTGGAAGTTCATGGGTGGTCAGCCCCTTCACTTGTAGTCAGGTACCGGCGCGGGTTCGGTCATCGTCGAGCGCTGGGAGAGATACACCGGGATCCCTAGTGCGGCAGCGCCGCCGGCCATCAGGAACGGTCCCCAGACCACGTACCAGTCGGCACCGCTGTTGCGGGAGTACCAGACGAAGGCCAGCGACATGACGAGCGAGACCAGGGCAACTCCGACGTCGAGGGCGAAGTGCGAGGAGTGCCCCTTCTCGCGGTCCTGGATGCGCCACTTGAGCTGGGCGAGCGCCGAGGCGGCGTACGGGATGGCAGCGGTGATGCCGGTCATCAGCACGAGGGTGGTAAACACGGTGGCGCCGCTGGTGCCCAGGTAGCTGATCACGACGGCGACCGAGGCCAGGGTCGTGGAGGAGATGATGCCGAACGCGGGAACGTTGTTGCGCGACAGGGACGCGAACGCCTTGGGGAACAGGCCGTCCTTGGCCGCCGCGAGCGGCATCTCGGCGCAGATCATCGTCCACCCGTTGAGTGCTCCGATTCCGGAGACGACCACGGCAACGGCCACGAGGTACCCGAGCCAGGTTCCGCCGGCGATCGAGTCGGCAGCAGCGGAGTAGGAGGCCTGGTTGCTGTCCTGGGCAAGGGCGGTGGCGGGCAGGATCCCGAACACGGCGACCAGCGAGAGCAGGTAGACCACCGCGCTTCCCAGGGTGCCGTAGATGGTGGACTTGGGCACGTTGCGTTCGGGGTTGCGGACCTTGCCGGCCGCAACAGCGGCGGTCTCGACGCCCAGGTAGCTGAACAGGCAGATCGCCATCGCTCCGCCGATGGCGGACAGGTTCGTGTCACCGCTGGTGTTCCAGGGCGTGAAGTTGCCCGCCTCGATGAAGAAGAGCCCGACCGTGGCCATCAGCGCCAGTGGAATGAACTTGAACACGGTGCTCCATAGCTGGAAGACACCCATGTTGCGCACCCCAGTGAGGTTGACGGCCGCAGGGATCCACAGGCCGACCAGCGCTGTGATGATCGAACCGGTGGTGCTGCCGCCCTTGTTCACGAACTTCTCGACGTAGAAGACCCATCCCACGGCGATCGCAGCGTTGCCGGCCCAGGCTGTGATCCAGTACAGCCACGCCTGGCTGAACCCGAACCCGTTTCCGAACGCGGCGCGGGCGTAGGCATAGGGCCCACCATCGGCGGGGATGCGCCGGGAGAGGACCGCGAACATGAACGCCAGCGCGACTGCGCCGATGGTCGCCAGACCCATGGCAACCAGGCTGATCGGGCCGTAGGAGGCGATGGCGTACGGAAGGCTGAAGATGCCCACCCCGATGATGCTGCCCATCACCAGTGCAGTCGACTGGGGAAGTCCCAGTCGCGAGGTTGTGGCCGTGGGTGTGGAACGTGTGGGTTGTGGCGTGGGTGGGCCGGTGAGCTGAGACATGAATCCTCCTTGGTGTCTGGTTCATGGCACCGCACGCCGAGGTCGCCTTGGTACGGCCTTGGGGCCCTACCTGACGGCCAAAGGTCCCGAAAGTTCCCTACCTGCGCATCGGGGTTCTGCCGCAGCCGCTGTCGGGAGTCAAAGGTCCTTTGCGGGGGGCACCTTTGGGCCCTGACCGCCCCTGCTTCGGTGTTCCAGAATGGTCCAGGTAAAGGACATGGCGTCAGCACCAGTCGTGCGTGGGTCCGCGCCATCTGTCCTGTGGCGGCGCTGGGTGCTCTTCGTCGGGCTGGGTGAGCTCGTCGGGTTCACCGCACCCGGGTCATGGGCGTGTGGACACAGAACCTGTCAGCCAGCTCGCAGGTGCCCCTCCTGGTGATCGGCGGTGTTGTCGAGGGCGCGGTCCTGGGTCTCGCCCAGGCGCTGGTCCTGCGCCGAGTGGTGCCGGGGTTCAAGGTCCCCGCCTGGGTCGGCGCCGCCGCCGCCGCAGCCGGGTTTGAGTGGCTGCTCGGGATGTTGCCCTCGACGACCCATTCCGTCTGGTCAACCTGGCCGCCGGCATGGATCGTCGTGGTTGGCACCGCGCTCGGGTCCGTGTTGCTGGCGAGCATCGGAACAGCGCAGGCGATGGTGATGCCACCGGACACAGTGAAGGCCTGCACGTGGATCGGGTGGACCGCCCTGGGGTGGTGCGCTGGGCTTACGGCTTTCACCTTGGTGGCGCCGCCGCTGTGGCACGAAGGACAGGCACGGTGGGCACTCGTGCTCACAGCTGTGGCGGGAGGCACGGCGATGGCCTTCGTCATGGCTGCGGTCACCGGTATCGGCGTGCTGCGGTTGAGGCGTCGGGCCGTCGCGAGAGGACAGGACTCGGACCACTTCGCTGGCTCCAGGACGCTGTCGTCGCTGCTGGGAACACCCGTATTCAACGGTAGGGGCGACCTCGTGGGGAGCGTCAGTGACCTCGTGGTCGATCTCGCGGCCGGCCTGGACCGGGTCCCGGTGACCGGGGTGGTGCTCTCTCGCCGTGGGGAACCGGATCGTGTCGTGGCGTGGGAGTCCCTGGCTGAACGTGATGGGCGTCCGGGGCTCGCGCTCACACACCTGCGCGCTGACGGCGGCTCGGCGCCTGGGCCCACGGAGGTGTTGGCACGCCGCGACATCTTGGACTCGCCGGTCGTCCTGGCTGACCCGCCGCGGCGAGCGCGGGTCAGCGACGTGGTGCTGGAACTCGATCCGGGCCATGCTTCGGTGACGGGCCTCGACACCAGCACTGCCCGCGCGTTGAGACGTCTCCTTGGCCAAGCCCCCCTGGACCCCGACACCGACCCGGTGCCGCTCTCGCTGGTGCACCTGGTTTCTCGCAACGCGCACAGAGCCCAGCTCGCAGTGTCAGTGGCTCACGCGCGCGACATCCTCGAGGTCGCTGACCGGAACGTCCTCGACAAGGAACTGCCTATGCTGCACCCGCACGTGCGCGGCCGTGTGACCAGCTCTGACCCGGTGCCGCGTCGCACCCGCCGGTTGGCTGGTTGGCGGCTGCGCCGCCCTCGCCCCGGCACTGGCTCCGGACCGGAGCTCAGCGAGTGAGCGCCCCCGTCCCCGTCCGGGAGGAGACGGCCAAGGTTCGGCTGCGGCCTCGGGCAGTCCCGTTGCTGGCGGTGCTCGGGCCAGGTTTGCTGGCCGGGCTCTCCGATGACGACCCGGCCGGGATCACCACCTACTCCTTGCTTGGCACCGACCACGGCTATCAGTTGTTGTGGGTCTTGTTGTTGTCCACCTTGGCGTTGATGGTCTTCCACGACCTGGTGCTCGCCTGGGAGTCGTGACCGGGCAAGGACTCGTCGGGCTGATCCGGCACCGCTACGGAGTTGCCATGTCCGCATTGGCGCTGCTCGCGTTGGTGGCCGCGAACCTGGGAACGGCGGCAGCGGAGTTCGCCGGTATCGCAGCCGGCTCAGAGCTTCTCGGCATCAGTCGCTTCATCGCAGTGCCGTTGAGCGCCGTACTGGTGAGCTGGCTGGTCCTGGCGGGGAGCTTCCACCGGGTCGAACATGTGCTCATTGCCCTCGCGGGCGTGTTCGTGGCGTACGTCGGAGCCGGACTGCTGGCGCACCCGGACTGGTCTGCGGCGTTCAGTGGGTTGGTCACCCCACGCATGTCGTTTGGACACCAGGAGACCCTGATCGTCGCTGCAACTGTCGGCACGACCCTCGCGCCCTGGGGTCTGAGCTTCATCCAGTCCTACGCCGTGGACAAGAAGCTCACCACCAGAGATCTGGCCTATGAACGCACCGATGTGGTCATGGGGGCTGCGCTGACCGGCGTAATCGACTTCTTCGTGGTAGTCGCGAGCGCCGCGACCCTGAACAGGCACGGACTCCACATCGACAGCGCCGAAGACGCAGCGCAGGCGCTGACGCCCATCGCTGGCGACCTTGCCAGCACGCTCTTCGCTGTCGGCCTCATCGGTGCTGCGTTGCTCGCCGCTGCGGTCCTCCGCCTGTCCACCGCGTACTCGATCTGCGACTTCACCGGCTCCGAGGCAGCTCTTGACGCGTCGTTCTCCGAAGCCCGTCTCTTTTACGTCGCCAACCTGGCCATCACAGCGGCCGCGGCCGCCGTCGTCCTGACTCCCGGGGTGCCTCTGGTCACTCTGCTGGTGTCCACCCAGACGCTCAACGCGATCCTGCTGCTGCCCCTTCTGGTCCTGATGCTGCGCCTGTCCCGCGACCACACCATTCTGGGCGCTCACGTCGTCACCCGGGGGTGGGCTGCTGTGCAAGCGCTCATCGTGGTTGCGGTGTTCGCCTGTGTGGCGATATTCCTGCTGTGACCCGCAGCCGCAGCAGCGCCACTCCTCAGGAGTTCTTCGCAGGTCACCCGGATCCCTTGGCGGCTTTCACGGAGGTGTGCGCAATCGTCGACCGCCTTGGCCGTACGAGGTGCGTGTCTCCAAGAGCCAGGTTGGTTTCTGGCGCAATCAAGGGTTCGCCTGCGTCTGGATGCCCAGCCAGTACCTGGAGAAGCCGAACGCCGAAGTTGTCTTGTCGATCGTCCTCGGACGTCTGGATGAATCCACGCGTTTCAAGGAGGTCGCGCACCCGGCCCCGCAGCACTGGATACGCCACTTGGAGATACATCAACCCAGCGACCTCGACGAGGAGGCAGTGGGCTGGCTGCGCGAAGCCGCTGATCACGCCTCTTGAACACAGACCCTGTAGCGAGCAGTGCGCTCGATGCACCTGCCTCGAGCCGGGCCACCAGGCCGGTCGGATACGGGAAGAAGGTCCCGAAACGGCGTGCCCCTTGACTCTGCTCCGAGCGGGCGCCGTCGGATCAATGTGAAGGCACGTACAGCGAAAGGACGCTCCGATGACACACCTCGACCCTGTCCTGGTCGGCGTGGATGGCTCGCTCGCCAGCTCGGCCGCCATCCGGTACGCCACACACGAGGCACAACGCCTGGGAACCGGCGTCCGGCTTGTGCACGTGGTCCCGAACTACCTGCCCATCACTCCGATGCTTCCCTTGGTGCCCTCGGACCTTGAGCCCACCGGACGCGAGATCCTCCGCGCGGCGGCGGCGGAAGCACACAAGTTCCTGGCGCCAGAGCACGTGGTCGCCTTGTTGCTGGACGGCCCACGTGTGCCGGCTCTGCTCCGGGCAGCCGAGCACGCGCGCCTGGTGGTTCTCGGTTCCACGCAACGGCCGGCCTTCGAGCGGCTGCTCACGGGCTCGACCCTGTTCGGAGTCGCCGCGCGTGCCGCCTGCCCAGTGGTGGCTGTGCCGCGCAGCTGGACACCCACGGGGGAGCACCGCAGCATCGTCGCCGGCGTGAAGTCGACCGAACATTCCCCGGAGCTGCTGCGGCGAGCACTCGAGATCGCGGCGGAGCGCAATGCCGGGGTGGTCTTCGTCCACGCCTGGGAACTGCCCAACGAGTACAACGCCCTCATCACCTCGCGCGTCGACGAAGACGAATGGACCGACCGCGCACGCCGAACCATCGAACGCAGCCTGACTGGGTTGCGGGAGGCATATCCCGATGTGCCGGTCGAGATCCAGGTCGTTCACGGTCAACCAGCTCGCGTGCTCCAGATCGCCTCCGGTGAGGCTGACCTGCTGCTCCTGGCCCGCCGACTCAGTGGCTTCCCGTTTGGCCACCTCGGCGGGACCGGACGCGCCCTCCTGCGCGAGGGCCACTGCCCTGTCGAGGTCGTACCACCCGCCGATCAACCCACCGACACCTCCGACCTTGTCCTGGAACAGGCCGGCACCCTGCAGAAGTGACTGCACGCAGACCAAGGCAGAGCGGCCGGTATCGCCTCAGATCTGCCGCCAACCGAAGGAGAGCAACCATGCTGAACATCGAACCGCACAAAGTCATGGTGTGCGTGAGCCCTGGTGAGGACTACGAGGCAGCCCTGGACTTCGCAGTCGCCCAGGCGCTAAGTCGCGAGTGCGGCATCCACCTCGTGATGGCACTCCCGCCCATCTGGGTCGGCCCGACGGGTGTTGCGGACCTGCGAGTCATGGACGGGACCTTCCGCAAGTACGGAACGGAGTTCCTCATCGAGTGTGAGCACCAGGTCCACAAGCTCGGCGACGGCGCGGTGAGCGTCAGCACTGAGATCATCCACGAGCCCGTCGTCCCAGGCTTGGTCGCTGAGAGCACGAACGCGGGCCTGGTGGTGATGCAACACCACCGGATGAACCGCAAGCACCACCTGCCTACGCTCTCGGTCACCAACGGCGTCGCAGCCCGCGCCCACGCTCCTGTCGTCGCGGTCCCAGATGCCTGGCGCGAAGCGGACGATCACCCCGCAGTCATCGCGGTCGGGGTCGAGGATGCCATCAGCTCGAACAAGCTGGTCAAGGCTGCCTTTGAGGAGGCGCAGCGCATCGGCGCCGAAGTCCACCTGGTCCGGGCATGGTTCTACTCCGCGGCATTCGACGGTGACGTCTTCGCCGGCGAAGCGGGCAGGGTGCACAACGCATCGGTCAAGGAAGAGGTGCAACGCGCCTTCGCTCCCATCGCGAGCGAGTTCCCGGAGGTGGAGTACAGGGTCGTGGCCATGCACGGTCCGGCGCCCGACGTCCTGGTCGCGAAGTCCGAGCTCTCGAGGATGCTCGTCGTGGGGCGACACAACCCTGTCGTGCCATTTGGGTCACACCTTGGCCCAGTCACGCGGACTGTCCTCAACCACGCAGTGTGTCCGGTTCTCGTCGTCGACCCGCGTCCGTGACAGCCGGCGCCCCGACCCAGCCATCTGGCCCAAGCCGAGAAGAGCCCAGCCGATGTCGTCTCCTCACATGAGTGCCCCAGCGCCAGCTGATGTCTTGCTGACCGATGGATCGGTGGCGGTGATCCGGCCGCTGCGGCCCGACGACAGTCAGGAGCTGTACGAGCTGCACCACCATGTCTCTGATGAGAACTACCGACTGAGGTTCTTCGCCGTCGGACGACACGGCGGAGATCACTACGTCGACCACCTGCTCCGAGATGACACCTTGGCGGTGGTTCTGGAGCTACGGGGTCGGATCGTGGCCCTCGCCACCGCAGAGCTTCTGGCACCCGACACGGCCGAGGTCGCATTCCTCGTCGAAGACGAGCACCATGGCCAGGGCATCGGAAGCCTGCTGCTCGAGCACCTGGCGGCTGCGGCCCGCCAGCGGGGTATCGCCGTGTTCGAGGCCGATGTCTTGGTGGCGAACTACCCGATGCTCGCGGTGTTCACCGACGCCGGCTTCACCTACGAGCGCCATACGGACCATGACGTCGTGACCGTGCGCCTTGACACCCGCGTGACTCCGACAAGCAGTGCAGCCGCCGACGCACGGGACAGGCGCGCTGAGGCGCAGTCGCTCCACCGGTTGCTCTACCCCCGAAGTGTGGCAGTGCTCGGCGTTCGCACCGACGGCTCCGGCGTGGGTCGCGCCGTACTCAACTCAATCCGCCAGGGCGGGTTCACGGGTCGCCTGTGCGTCATCCACCCCAAACGGTTGCCCATCGAAGATGTCGAGGTCTACGCGAAACTCGTCGAAGTCCCTGAACCCATCGATCTGGCGGTCATCGCGGTGCCCGCGAAGAAGGTGCTCGCCGCCCTCGAAGACGCAGCCGACGCCGGCGTGCCGTGCGTCGTGGTGATCAGCTCCGGCTTCCAAGAGCTGGGAGAGGCAGGAGCGGTGATGCAACGCGACCTCGCCGCGCTCGCACGCACCCGCGGCATCCGCGTCGTTGGTCCCAACTGCCTGGGTGTGATGAGCAACCACCCCGACATCTGCCTCAACGCCACTTTCAGCCGGTCGGTACCGCCCAGGGGCAGTCTCGCGGTAGCGACCCAGTCCGGTGGGGTCGGCATCGTCATGGCTGACCTCGCCCAGGAACTCGGCCTGGGGATCGGGAACCTGGTCTCGCTGGGCAACAAGGTCGACGTTTCCGGCAACGACCTGCTGGCCGCCTGGACCGACGACCCGCTGGTGACGGCAGCCGCCTTCTACCTCGAGTCGTTCGGAAATGCGCCGAAGTTCGCCCGCCTCGCGCGGCGGTTCGCCGAGAGCAAGCCCCTACTGGCCGTGGTCGGTGGCCGATCCGCCGGAGGACAACGAGCCGGTGCCTCGCACACCGCAGCCGCAGCCACTCCAGCGGTCGGAGTGGCTGCTCTCTTCGCCCAGGCAGGCGTCATCGGCTGCGACGACGCTGAGGATCTCGCCGAAGCCGCCCTGCTGTTCACTCGCGAACCACCGCTGCGCGGCGACAGGCTCGGCGTGGTCAGCAACGCGGGCGGCATAGGGGTCCTGGCCGCCGACGCGGCTGCCGGACAGGGCCTCAGCGTGCCCGAGTTCTCAGCCTCCATCCGCACTCAGGTGGCTCAGCACGTCTCCGGCACCGCCGGCACGTCCAACCCCGTGGATGCTGGCGCCGGCGTCGCTGCCGATGACCTGGCCGCCGTCGTCGATGACGTGATGGGCTCGGGGGAGGTGGACGCCGTGCTGGTCGTTCTCGTCGCCACAAGTCTGGCCGATCCGGCCCAGGCTCTGGATGCGGTGACCGCGGTCCGTGAGCGCCACGTCGACCTTCCGCTTGTAGTGGTCACCCACGGCATGGATCGCCCTCGACCAGAGCCAGGCAGGCTGACCAGCTACCGCTCGGTCGCGGCAGCTGTTCGGGCGCTGGGACACGCCGCTCGTTACGCGGCGTGGCTGGCGGAGCGCACCGCCGAGACCGCCGTGAACGCGGAGCTCCACCCTGATCAAGGACCGCCTCTGGAAGAACTGGTGCGCCGCCGTGGCACGGCGGTCCGCCTCCTCGAGACACGTGCCAGTCCCGACGGGTGGGTCGGCGCCAAGGATGCCACTGAGCTGCTCGAGCGGTACGGGCTCTCCCCAGTCGGCGCCATTGCCTCGGGCGCAGGGCCGGTAGCCGAGCTTGCGCAGTCGCTTGGATTCCCGGTCGCCATCAAAGTCGCCGACCGGGACGTCGTCCACCGCACCGAGCGCGGTCTCGTACGAGTCGGACTGGACTCGGTCGACGACGTTCGTGCTGCAGTGACGTCCTTTGCCCGCGAGATGGGGCGTCCTGACGTGCCCGTGCTCGTCCAGCCGGTCGTGGCCGGCACCGAACTTGCCGTCGGAGTTGTACGCGACCCCGCCTTCGGTCCTCTGATCATGGTTGGTGCCGGCGGAGTCAACACCGACGTTCTTCTGGACCGGGTCTATATGCTGCCGCCCATTCACTCCGGCGATGTCCGACGCGCACTGCGCGGCCTGCGATGCTGGCCGCTGCTGGAGGGGTTCCGCGGCTCGGCCCCAGCCGACATCGACGCCCTGGTGGACCTGGTCGTCTCAGTGGGGGCCCTGGCCCAGGACGTGCCCGAGGTCGCGGAGGTGGACCTCAACCCCCTCGTGGTCTCACCAGCCGGATGCGCGCTGGTCGATGTGAAGCTGCGCCTGCAAAGCGTTGTGTCCGAGACCGATGTCCCTCGTCAGCTTCGCCCGCGTGGGACGGGGGACAGGGCAAACAGTCCCCGTCATTGATGCCCTCCACAAACTGGTGGTGCGCACCCGCCGCTACTAGGCGCTGCTCACACGTCTACTGACGCTCGGCCTGCCACGGTCGGAGCGCCGCGACGGCCGTCGATCGTGTCGGGGAGAGGTGCTCATCGCCGATCCGCTGCACCAGGCCGATGCGGTCAAGGTCCGATCGCGCCAGGATGCTGGCGAGCACCATGAGCGCGGCGGCCCCGAGCCACGCCCACCCCATGGGAGTGCTGATCGGTTGCCGCAGCTGGGTCACCTCGGCCCAGCCAAGCCCCTTGGCCGCGCCGAGCAGGTGGAGCAACCCATGAGCCACCACCACCGCCGCTATGACCCAGTGGCTGACCACGCGCGTGCGGCCGGCGGTCGGGCGGCGGTCCTCGATGTTCGGCTCACGGCGCACCACGTGCGCTTCCAGGTTAGCGGCGGCCGTTAGGAATCCGACGCGGCTCGGGTGGGCGGCACGATCTCGACGGGGCAGGTACCTGCGTGCAGCGCTGCCTGGGTCATCCGTCCGAGACCGGAGAACATCGGAAGGAAGTTGTGATGCCGACCGACGACGACCAGGCACGCATCAGCAGCTGCCTCGGCCAAGGCGACCGGAGGCGAGAGGTATCTCGCCTTGAAGGTCACGGCGACATCAGGGTGGTCGGCCCGGACTCCCGCCGTGGCCTCGGCCAGTTCGCGGGCGGCCGTCTCGACCCAGCCAGGATCCTCGGCATTGGTGCTCGCATGTGCGTAGCCATCCACTGGCCGCCAGGCGTGCAACACCACCAGCTGGGTTCTGCGCAACTCGCACTCGGCCATCGCCATCGAGACGAGATTGACGATCTCCTCACGGTACGAGACGGCCACGACCACGGGTCCCCGCCCCCCGTCCTGCTGCCACGCGTTGGGAACAGCGAAGACCGGGCACTCAGCAGCGACGCAGGCGAGGTTGGTCGTCGACCCGGCACCGGACCTGAATGGAGGCTGGCTCCGGGAGCCCAGGACCAGGCATTGCGCATGCTTCGACTCGTCGCTGAAGACGGTGTAGGTGTCCTCGTGCCTCAGACCGACCGACACGCTCAGGTCGGGGGCCAGCCGGTCACACTGCCTCACCGCGTCCTTCATGATGGTCTTGCTGATCTCGTCCATACTTCGCTCGCCGATGATCGAGGCCTTCGGTGCGAACGGGGCGAGCGTGGGAACCACGTGCAGCAGACGTAGTTCGGTGTGCAACAGCCGTGCCCGCGTGATGGCGAACACCATCGCCCGATGGCCGTCGTCGGTGCCGTCGAGGCATGCGACAACGGGCTTGGCGCCGGTGTGGGAGATCTGATTCATTCAGCCAGCCTCATGCCGGCGGCAGGTCGGGTCCAAGTGCCGGTGGCCCTGTCGTGGAAGGACGAAGGACCTTGGGCCGAGTGGGTGGTTGTCGTCCTGGCTTCACCTCGACGACCGCTAGGGCGCCGTACAGCAGGGTCGGGTGCTCAGCGTGGGGTAGGGGTACTTCGGTCCCTGCGGAAGGCCGCACGTCCCGACTTGAACCGCTGGTCGCGTGGTGTATCGCGCTCTCGGCGCGGTATGAAGGCAGGGGCGCCCTGGGTGCGGTCAGGCGAGTACGTCGTCCACGTCCCTGCGTGGTGTGCGTGGGAGGCTGCTGCGAGCGATCTCCTGCCAGCCAACGCGTAGGAGGAGCTGGGGCCGAGCCATGCCGTCGAAGACGTCGTTGTGGAGCGCGTCACGAGTCTCGCGAACTTCGATCACCTGGCTCAGTGGCACGATCGAGAGGCCGTCAGTGGTGGCGCGCAGCCATAGGGCGCTGAGCGCTTGCCCAGCCTGCAGCCAGGAGTGCTGGTCGTCGTGTGCGGTGCAGATCGCGATCAGACCATCAGAGCCCTCGACGAGCCGTTGGCCCTCGTCCATCTCTGGTCGCCCGGCGAACCGGTTCGGGCGTTGCGCCGGTCGTGGTCCGGGCGGGGGCGTGGCCGTCGTAGCGGGAATGCCGTCAACCGTGCTGTGGTCGATCCACTCAGCCTGCTCCTGGGCATAGTGCCGGTCCGACTCCTGGGACGTGATGGCATGGTGGACCAGCAACTCGGTGCGGAATCGGGCGGTGACGTCTGTGATCGGAATGGCGTAGGCGCCCCACCCGGCTGCGGCCTCGGCCAGGTGGGTGAGCCGATTGTCGGGGACCGGCCAGGATGTGAAGCGCCGCCGATCTGTGCGGCGTTGCTCCAGAGCCCGGAGTGTCGGTTGTGCGTCCGGGTGTGGCTGCCCGGGGGAGAGATGGAGCCGTGCGAGCAGGTCGGTGTCCACGGGATCGGGCATCAGTTCGACTGTCGGTGGCATGCCCAGGGCACCGGCGGCCACGATGGCGTGGTGAGTTGCGGCGCCGCAGCTGAGGGAAAGGTTGCGCCCGTCTGGGTCTGCGACAGGTAGCTGACGATCGCGGTCGGCGTACAGCTCGAGGACGGAGTCGCCGAGGGTCCGCCACCGCCATGGCTGGGTGTTGTGGACGCTCGGGGCGCGACACGCCAGCTCAACCACGCCGCGGAGTAGGTCGGGGGATGGGGTACTCATGCCTGCGCGCCTCCCTCCGCGCGGTGGGTCGTCCACACCGCGCTGGTGTCGCGTCGAGCCAGGAGCCCCAACGTCACCAGGGCGGGTACACACCACACCCAGAATCCGAAGCCGAACAGCATCAGCAGAACGTGGAAGGTGATGACCCCGACCCAGCCAATGACGGCCGCTCGACCTCCGAGCAGGAGAAGGACGCCAAGCACGGTCTCGCCTGTCATGAGCAGCAGACCGAAAAGTGTGGGGCTGGCCATGAAGACCTGCTGCCACCCGTCACGGACGAACGGGAACAGACCGCCATCGGCGAAATGACGGTAGGTCTCGGAGTCGGCCGCGACAAGACCCAGATGGACGCCGCCCATCGACAGGTAGAAGCCGCCGACTACGGGTCCTCCCCAATGGCGATGCGAGCTCCAGGTGGTCGAGGCCGGGCCGGAAGTCGTCGGCGCCGTGTCCTTCACATCCTGCACGAACATCTCTGTCCTCCGTGGTTGGAGTTGTTGGCTTGGTTCCAGCGTGAGTCCTCAGCAGTGCAGAAGGCAGGGACAAAAGTCCTCTGAAGTCGGGTCGATCAGCATCGACTGGGGCCGACCGGGACAAGTTAGATTCAGGGCATGTCAGGAGAGCCCGATGCCACCGCAACCGAACCAATACGGGTCTACCTGCTCGACGATCATGAGATCGTCCGCCGCGGAATCAAGGACCTGCTCGAGAGCGAAGGTGACATCGTCGTGGTCGGTGAGTCCGGGTTGGCAGCAGAGGCAGCGCGACGCATCCCTGCTCTGCGACCCGATGTCGCCATCCTCGACGGACGCCTGTCGGACGGATCGGGCATCGACGTGTGTCGGGAGATCCGCTCCAAGGACCCCGATATCGCGGCTCTGATCCTCACGTCCTTCGACGACGATGAGGCACTGTTCGCCGCCATCATGGCGGGAGCTGCCGGCTACATCCTCAAGCAGGTCGGAGGTAACGACTTTGTCGACAGTGTGCGCCGGGTGGCGGGAGGGCAGTCAATGCTCGACCCGGCGGTCACCGCCCAGGTGCTGGAGCGGGTACGGAGTGGCCGACGAGTCGATCCGGCGCTGGAGCCGTTGACGACCCAGGAGCAGCGCATCCTTGAGCTGATCGGGGAGGGGAAGACGAACCGACAGGTGGCCGAGACCATGTTCCTGGCGGAGAAGACGGTCAAGAACTACGTCTCCTCATTGTTCGCCAAGCTGGGCCTCGAAAGCAGGACGCAAGCGGCAATCTTCGCCCTGAAGCATCCGAGCGAGTGATCGAGACCGAGCGCGGGCCCTTAACTTCACTCGAGTCTGGGGCGCACCTGCCAAGCCCGAGGTGAGTAGGGTGAGCCACGTCTGACCGGAACGCGCGCGAGCCGTGCACGTTCCGCGGTATGCCGCGCGCCTCGCGGCCGTGAGAACAGAGTTCGGGCGGGGAGAGCCCATGTCGGATCGTGACAACACCACGATTTCGGAGGCCGACTTCGAGGTCTTGCTGCGCGAGGTGCTCACCCGCGTCAACGGCGCGATCGATGAACAAGCTCGCCTGCGACTGCTGTTGGACGCTGTCGTGTCGATGGCGGCCGACCTGACACTTGACGGAGTGCTGGCCCGGATCGTCGAGATCGCTCGTGAGCTCACCGGGGCCTGTTACGGGGCCCTGGGAGTGCTTGATTCGGGGCCACACAAGGGTTTGCGCACCTTCGTGCACCACGGCATGAGCCCGGTCCAGGTGACTCAGATCGGTGCCCTGCCCACAGGCCACGGTCTCCTCGGCCTGCTGATCGAGCGTCCGGAACCACTGAGGTTGCACGACATCGCGGCGCACCCGGAGTCCTATGGGTTCCCGGAGGCACATCCCCCCATGAAGTCGTTCCTCGGTGTGCCGATCCGGATCCGCGATCAGGTCTTCGGAAACCTGTACCTGACCGAGAAGCAGGGCGAGGTCGACTTCACCCAGCAGGACGAAGATGTGGTGATCGCCCTGGCCGCGGCGGCCGGCGTCGCCATTGAGAATGCGCGCCTCTACGAAGAAGCAGGACGCCGGGAGGAATGGCTCGCCGCCACAGCAGAGATCACGGGCGTGCTTTCTGGGACTGCCCCAGGCGAAGAGGCCCTCCAGGTCGTGGCGGATGGTGCCCGCCAGGTCGCGGCAGCGGATGTGGCCTGGATCGTGGTCGGGACCGAGAACCAGCCGGCGGTGCGGGCGGTCTCGGGTCCCCCCGTGAAGTTGGAGGACTTGGACGGACTGTCGCTCGAGAAGTCGCTGTCACGAGAAGTGACGAGAACGGGGGAGCCGATAGCGGTCGAGAGCATGGAGGAGGACCCTCGGGCCATGACCATGTCCGAGATCCCCGGCTGGCCCAAGGTAGGACCGGCAATCGTCGTGCCCCTGCGCACCGGCGATGCCGTGGTGGGAGCACTTGCGCTCGCCTGGACCCCTGAACACTCGGACCGCTTCCATGAGGTGGATCCCAGGCTCCCGGCAAGTTTCGCCGAACAGGCTGCCCTCACGCTCCAAGTAGCGCGGTCGCGGACCACGGAGCAGCGACTCGCGGTCTTCGAGGACCGTGACCGTATCGGCCGTGACCTGCACGACCTGGTGATTCAACGTCTCTTCGCGGTCGGTCTGAGCCTGCAGAGCGTCAGTCGGATGACCGATGTCCCTGAGGTGAACCAGCGCATCGAGTCGGCCGTCGAAGATCTCGACGCCACCATCAGGGACATCAGGCGGTCCATCTTCGCTCTGGGCTCACCCGAGGCCGCCGCGGACATCCAGACCGAACTGACGCGGCTGGTGGATCGCGCTGCCTCCACGTTGAAGTTCCGCCCGGCGCTCAATCTTGAGGGCCCGATCCGAACCGTCGTTCACGACGAGACGGCCCCCCATCTGCTCGCCAGCCTGAGCGAGGCGCTTTCCAACGCTGCGCGTCACGCTGACGCCTCGGCCATCGAGATTACGATCATCGCCGCTGACGTGTTGCGCTTGGTGGTGGCAGACAACGGTGGCGGTATCCCGCCCGACGCCCAGGAAAGCGGCCTGCACAACATACGTGAGCGCGCTGAGAAGCTCGGCGGAACGTGCACGGTCGAGTCCTCGACCGATGGCACCGTCATCACCTGGAGCGTGCCCCTGATCTGACCTCGAGCTCTGTGGGTTGAGCGGGTCATTGCTCCGCAGTGACGTGACCGCCGGCGGCAGCTTCATCTGCGGCTCGCCGCTGCTGGCACAGCCTGGCCAGATCACGACCCCACGTGACGGCACGCTCGACTTCGCCCTCGATCAGCGGGCCACGGACATCGTCGACGACGAAGCCCTCGGGTCGCGCCAGTACTGTGAAACCGAGGCGCTGCAGCACGTGTCGGCCGCGGGTGCCCGCCGACATCGGGAGATGACGAACCTTGCGTACCCGTGTGTCAAACATGGCCGCCATGCAGGTACGGTCCGCTCCGAGAGGCGACGCGGATTGCAGCCACTCCCGCACGCCGGTCCTTGTTCGGTCATCGGGTGCTCCCTGCCGCACGGCGTCCTCGCGCGTACTGGGCCGGCTCAATGAGAAGGCGTGCGTCGGAGCACCGACGACCAGCAGGTCGACGGCCACAGAATCGAGGTCGGGCACCTCGGCCACGTCGGTGCCCGAAACCACCAGACCCTCGAGCGCAAGCCCACGGGCGACGGCGTCGGCGATCACCGCGGTGTTGTTGAACATGGACTCGTGGACGACCATGGCCGTCAGTTGCTTGTCAGCGTTCATGACCGGTACTCCTTGTTCGGCACCACTACGGCGCGTCCCTCAATGGCTCCGAGCTCCAGCTGTTCGTAGGCCCTGGTGGCCTCGTGGAGCCCGAACTTCGACACCTCTGCATGCAGCAGCCCTCGTGCGGCGAGATCGAGCACTTCGGCAAGCTCAGCCCGGTTGCCCCAGTACGTCGTCTGGACGCTGACTTCGTAGGGCAGGCCGAAGAATGACACCGGCAGGGCGCCGCCCGCGATCCCGACGATGGTGATGTCAGCCAGCTGGCGCGCCGCGGCCACGGCGAGGGACAGCGTATCCTCGGCGCCCACGAAGTCGAGCACCACGTCGGCGCCCAGGCCGCGACTGGTCTCACGGATCGTCTCCAGCGCGACGTCGCCCGGCGCAGCCACGGCATCGGCACCGCTGCGCTTGGCCAGGTCACGGGCGTTCTCGCGCGGGTCGATGGCCACGATCCGAGATGAGGTGGTTGCCCGCAGGATCTGAACCGCCAGATGGCCCAGCCCACCCACGCCGATGACGACGACGGTTGAGGTCGGGCCGAGTTTCTCCCGGGAACGTCGTACCGCGTGGTATGGCGTCGGTGAGTGGCGCCGCATGAACGGGATCGAGCCCCTCAGGTAGCCGGAGAAGGTGTCGACTGCTCGGGACCAGCATGAACTCCGCCATGCCGCCGTCGAGCCCGAGACCCCCGCCGCCACCCGGTACCGGCGCGTGTTCAGGGTCGTCGCAATAGGTCTCGAGACCCGCCAGGCATCGCGGGCACGAGCCGCAGCCCCACGCCCCCACCACAGCGACCGGCTCACCGAGTTCGACCCCGGTCACGCCGGACCCGACCGCATGCACCCAGCCTGCGTTCTCGTGGCCCAGGGTGAAAGGCGGTGCCCAGGGCAGCACGGCACCGTCGAAGTCGCGCATGAGGTGGAGGTCGGAGTGACAGGCGCCCGCGCCGCCGATCTGGATCAGGACCTCTCCCGGTCCCGGCTCAGGACGAGCGACTTCCTCCAGGACAGGGTCGCTCTTCCACGCGTTCAACCTCAGCGCCTTCATGTGTGCTCCTGCTTTCACTGGTTGTTGTGCACCCCAGCCTTGCGTCCCGGTGAGGACGTGTGATGGGGCTGCGGACCCGCGTCGATGGGACCAAGTCCCCGAATCGTGTGGAGGTTCAGGAAACCCACAGCGACGGCCTGACGTAGGTGTCAGGGTCCGGGTTGAGGTGGCGAAGCCACCGAGCCAGCAACACCGCGCTGACCAGAAGCAGAAGCAGGCTGGGTCCGGCGTCAGCGGACAGGGTCACATGGCCGTCTTCGACCACACCCACCACGACGCCGGCCCACAGCGCCGCGAACAGGGTGACGATCTTGATCAACGCCACCGCGGCGAGCGGCCCGGCGATGGGCCGCTCACGCAGCAGCAGTAGCCCCACCGCGGCAATGCATGGCAGCACCACCACCAGATCCAGGATGAACACCGGGTAGGCAACGCCACCCGGGCCCTCGGGGAAGGGCCGGGACCCGCCGAGGGCGGAGGGAACCAGGGCCGTGAGCCACAGGCCAGCGAAGAGAACGGCGACCACGACCAGCATCCAGCCGGTCCCGCGCTCCAGCCTCTGGCTGCTGATTCGGGGCCAGGCATCTGGACGCAGACGTAGCAGTCCGTGAAGGAAAGCTGCACCAGAGACGGCGACCACCACGACGTAGACGAGGAAGATCCGGTTCATCGGCAGTCCAGTCAGGTAGATCGCGTAGCTGTAGGCGACATAGGCGAGCAACCCCAACCGAACGAGGTGCGCCCGGGCGGAGGTGCGTCGAGCCAGCGACAGAAGCAGTGCCGCGACGAGAACGCTGCACACGTCCTGGGCTCGCGCAGCCACGACTGTCTCGTGCGGAAGGCCGCGGTAGGGATGGGCGGCCATCAGCCCGTACAGCGAGGACCCGATGATGCCGGCAGCCACGGCAACCGTCGATGCTGGGCTCCAAGCCGGAAGGGGAGGGCCTGTGGAGCGGGGGTCAGTCGATGCGTGCGTTTCGGTCAACACGGGGTCTCCTCTTGGTGCGGGCGGTGCTGGCGCACCGGCGGCGTTTGGTCAGCGGGCAGTTGGCAGCGGGACGACGGCAACTGGGCAAGTGGCGTGGTCGACGAGCCAGACCGAGACTGCCCCGAACATGAAGTGTTGTGCTCGGCTTCCGTGATGGGCGCCCACGATGAGCATGTTCATCCGGTCCGCGAGACGAAGCAGGAAGCGCTCGGGCATCCCCTGGTCGATCTCGGTGTGCACGATGACGTCGGGGTACTTCTCGGCGAAACCCGCCAGGGACTCTGACAACGTCAGTTGCTGCTGCACGATGGCGCTAGTC
>Ga0075530_1000217_pt1 | contig 26057 bp, 26 predicted proteins | sample NGEPerD_2_FD_75101 | JGI IMG/M metagenome (GOLD analysis project Ga0075530, IMG submission 75101) | Arctic peat soil microbial communities from the Barrow Environmental Observatory site, Barrow, Alaska, USA - NGEE PermafrostL1-D | ecosystem: Environmental > Terrestrial > Soil > Wetlands > Peat ... | reverse complement strand
TGAGCGGGCCGGCGTCTTCGAGCCGCGCCGACGCCCGCTCCACCAGGCCCTCCGACACGAAATGTGCGGCAATCGACGCCGTGACCAGCGCGAACAGGAACGGCGTCACCCGCTCCATCGGACGCGACCAGTCGGTCAACCCGTCGAGATACTGCAGCGCGTAGTCGAGGGACTCGGCGCGGAAGAAGATCCAGGCGAGGCACACGATGTTGAACGTGACGAACACACCGAGCGCCTTGCCCAGGGCTGCATGGCCACCACCGCCGGCGAGCAAAGCGCCCGCCCCGCCGCCAGGGCCCGCGGCCACCACGATTGCGGGCATTGCTGCCGGCTTCAGCGCCATGACCATGCGCTCGATGGCGAGCGCGGTGCCGTGGATGGCGCCCCAGATGACGAAGGTCCACGCCGCACCATGCCACAACCCACCGAGCAGCATGGTGATGAGCAGATTGCGGTACGTCTTGAACGTGCCCTTCCGGCTGCCGCCCAGCGGCTTGTAGAGATAGTCCCGCAGCCAACTCGACAGCGAAATGTGCCAGCGCCGCCAGAACTCGCGCAACGAGGCGGCACGGTAAGGCTGCGCGAAGTTCGCCTTGAAGTGGTAGCCGAGCAGCCCGGCGATGCCGATGGCGATGTCGCTATAGCCGGAGAAGTCGCAATAGATCTGCACGGCATAGCCATACGCCCCGAGCAGCAGATCCGGTCCTGAGAAGGCGCCGGGCGCGAAGAACATGTCGTCCACCAGCTCGGTCGCCAAATAGTTGGCGATCACCATCTTCTTGAACAGGCCGAGCAGGATCAGCACGATCCCGCTCGCCACCATGGCCCGGTCGAGCCGGGGCTCCCGCTTCAGCTGCGGCAGGAAGTCGGCGGCGCGGACGATGGGACCGGCGACGAGCTGCGGGACGAAGGAAATGTAGAGGAAGACGTCGACCGGCGACTCCTCAGCCGGAATCTTGCGGCGGTAGACGTCGACCACATAGGAGATGCCGTGGAAGGTGAAGAACGAGATGCCGATGGGCAGCAGGATCTCGAGAAACGGCATATCGCGCGCCAAGCCGATGTTGGTCAGCGTCTCGCCGAGCTGCTCCATGAAGAAGCCGTAATACTTGAAGACCCCGAGGATCATCAGATTGAGGCCGACGGCCACGCCGACAAGCTGGCGGCGGCCTGTATCGCTGACCGTGACGGCGAGCAGACGCCCCGCCGCGTAATTGAGGAGCGAGCTCGCCGCGAGCAGCGCCGTGAAGCGCCAGTCCCAACACGCATAGAAGAAGTAGCTGACCGCGACGAGGAACGCTTTGCGCGTTTCCGGCAGGCCGCGAAGCTCCCACGCGGCGGCGAAGACCACGAGAAAGAAAATACCGAAGGCAAGCGTCGGGAAGAGCATCTACGGCGCGCCCTTCAAAATTGTGCCGGAAGTCTCGGATGTTTTCGCGCCGGTTGCCGCAAACTGGCTGCCGAGATCGACCTGCTGACGGTAACGATCATACCCCGCCATCAATGTCTCGTACATGACACGGCCCATACGCCTTGAGCCTTCATCGCTGAGATGAACGTGGTCGGAAAGCGCGAGTGGGGGAGAGCTGTTCGCCCAGTCATGGATGCTGCAAGCACCGCCCATGACCCGCTTCAGGTCCCAATAGGCGGCGCCGTGCCGATCCGCGACACGGGCCAGCAGCGCGCGGACTTGATCGAGCTTGGGCGGTGCATGCCAGCGCGCGAGCGCGGAGTCCTCGCGCGCCAGAAGTGCGGCGTAATCCGCGGTCTCGTCCGGCTCAAGCGGACGGCATGGGGCTGCGGCGCGGGCCTCTCCCGTCACGAAACGGGGCAGCCGGCTGCTGTCGAAGGGCCCGAGCACAAGGATCGCGGCATCGGGCGCGGCCTCCTTCACGAGCGCGAGAAGCCGTTCGTATTCCTGCTCGTAGACGCGAAGATCGAGATCGTCGTTGAAGCCCTCATTGGTGCCATAACCGAGGATCACGAGCTTGGGCGCGAGCGCCGCGATGTCGCTTGCCGCCAGGGCTTCATCGAAGCGCCGTGTGGTGAGCACCGTAGCGCCCGGGATGCCGAGGTTGACATAGCGGACGCCGCCTCCGCTGGCCTCGGTCGACCAACCGAGCACGGTGACCGGCCCGTCGCCCAGCACCTCGATCTTGAGCTGCGATGCTTCCACCGGCAGCCGCACCCGCAAGACGGATGCCTCGTCGGCCGCACTCGCCACCTCCTTGCGCAAATTCCCCGCGGCAATGGCCGCGCGGCCCCGGCCGGGGCCGGCGAGCAGAGACACCTCCGCCGCGGCGAAGGGCCCTGCGGTGCTGGTCAATGTGAGCGTGGCATCAGGCGCGTCGGCCGTCAGACTGACGCCGGTGATGCCATAAATCCCGTCATCCCTCAGCGCGTTCGCCACCGACCACGCGCCTGTCTGGTCGAAGCTGAAGCCCGGCGCCTGGTAGTAGCGGAACGGAAAGCCCGGCATCATCAGCCCACGGCCCGCATCGCCGAAGCGCGCCTGCAACAGGCGCCGGACCTCGCCGGTAATGCGGTCCGCGGCGATGTGGCTGTCGCCGAGATGCAAGATGGTGACCGGCGCCGCCCCGCCCTGCTCGAGCGCGAGCAGGCGCGCGTATAACGGCTCAAACTTGCTCGGGGGAGACGCAAGGCGCTTTGCTGCCGGCCTAGAACCCGAAACGGATATCTCTGCCGGGAGGCGCTGCGACCTGGCGTCGGCGGCCGTTGTCTCAGGGTCCGGCGGGGCGGCTGGCGGGGCAAACCAATAGAGGCCCGCGGCAAAGGCGCCGAGGAGACCCGCCACCCAAATGGCGACAAGGCGATCCCGGCCCCAACGAGCCTGGCGATGAGAGCGTCTGCTCTTGCCGCGGGGCATGAACCGGTCCCCCTTGCGCGAACTTTGTCCCGGCTAACTCGGTGGCCAGGCGAAATCGTCGGCCCGGCCCGTCTTGGGTTCGAGCTGCTCGCCCCTGATGAGGACCTTGTAATAAGGCCGTTGAGACAACGGCAGCCGGGGCCTCGAAGAGGCAAGCGATAGATCGGTGACCGCCGAGATTGTGGCCACGGCGGTGAAGCCACCAGGGAGCTCGCTGATGATCACCTCGGGCTCCGTGGTCGCCACGTTCAACGGCTGGGACCCCAGGGTTGCTGCCTGGAGCGTCGAGTTGGTGAGCGTTGGCCTGACGACGCTAACCTCGCCCACCTGACTCTCTTGTAGGCTCGACTGTTCCCCGTCGCCCTCTGCCGTTTCGTCTTCAGGGGCGGCGGCATCGAGCACATCCACCTCGGCCGGCGCCGGCGCCGGGGGTGGGGTCGGCGCAAATCGGCCGATGACCTTGGCCTGCTCTTGTTCGTTACCCGCAAGCGGTATGTTCCGCTCGCCCTTGGCGAGGTTCAAATCCTTGCGCAGCTCTTTCTCAACGAAATGCGCAAGCTTGAGATAACCGCGCATGGTGAAATGGACGCCGTCATCGGCCCGGAGCCGCTTGACTTGCCCCGACATGTCGGGCCCGTAGGCGCTATAGCGGCCGGACTCGTCGACAAAGCCGTTCCAAGTATCGATGTATTTCGCGCCGTTGATGAATGCCTTCTCGCGGAACACCTCATTGAGCTGCTCGGCATCGCTGCTCTGATTGGGGCTGCGCATGACCGGCAAGCCGACCCAGTAGGTGGCGATGTTGGCGGCCCGGAGCTTCTTGATGAATTCCTCAACCCGCTCGCCGTAAGCCTCGCGCCACTCCTCGGTGCCGACCTTGAACCACTTTCCGTCTTTCTTGATCGGCTGGCTGTCATTGGCCCCGAACATCACCACGGCGATCTGATAGGTCTCGTCCTTGAGGATCTTTTTGAGCTCGGCGTCCCAATCGTAGACGTCGGTGCGCACGAAGCCGGTGGACTTCTTGGAGCGCTGGATAAACTCCAGCGTCGCGTCCTCATCGAAGGCGCGGTAGAGCCCGGCCCACAGGCCGTCGCCCAATGAATCGCCGAGCACGACGATCCGGTAGCGGTCGCCGTTGGGAAACGGATTGATGTAGCTGCGCTGAACCGGCGTCTCGCCCTGTGCGGCAGCGGGCTGCGGCGCCAAGGTCAGCATGAGAAGCGGCACGAATGTCGCGGCAAGGGCAACGACCCTCGCGCGAATACTCGGCGCCCGGTGGCCCGAGTGATGACAAGACGCGATACGAGACATCGTCAATCGGACCCCGTTGGGGTCCTCCCTCAAATTGTCCCGGCTTGGGACATTGCTAGTCGCTTCCGGCCCTTGGGCCAAGGTTCCTTTCACTATTCATGCCCGAGAATAGTTGAGGCCCGAAGTTTTGTCCCATGGCGGTAGATCGGCAATGGAGAAAAACTTACAGCATTAATTCGGCGCGGGCACCGCTTGCTCCGCGGCGACGGGCGGCGGCGGTGCCGGCGCGACGGGCACCGCTTGCTTCGCAGCACCGGCAGGCTGTTGAACGGGCGACGGCGTTGCCGCCTGTGGTGGGGGCGCTGGCGGCGGCGGGGGCGCCTCGCTCCGCAGCCTCTTCAAAATGGTGAGCGTCGGATAGCCGTCGACCGGCAAGGCCTTGGCGCGCTGATAGGACCGAATGCCCTCAAGCGTGCCGCTGCCGATGATGCCGTCAACCTCGCCTTCCAAATGCCCCGTGGTGACCAGGCGCTGTTGCAGTTCCATGCGCTGTTCGAGCGACAGCCGGTCCTCTCCCGTGGGCCATGGCACCACGAAGGGCCCGTACCCGGCGAGCCTGTCGGCCAGATGGCCCACGGCGAGCGCATAGGACGTCGCCTGATTGTAGCGCAGGATCGACCGGAAATTGTTGAGCACAAGGAACGCAGGACCGTTGGTGCCTTCCGGCGCGAACAAGGTTGTCTTATCGCTGGACCGCGGAAAAGGCTTGCCGTTGACCCTGACGATCCCGAGCTTCTCCCACTGGCTGAGCGTTTTGTAGGTCTTCTCACTGATCTTGTTGGGATTGAGCCCCTTGGGCAGCTTGACCTCGTAGCCCCAGGTCTGGCCCGGGATCCACTTGGACACCTTGAGATAGGCTGCCGTCGAGCCGAGCGCGTCGGGAATGGTGCCCCAGATGTCGCGCCGCCCGTCGCCGTCGTGATCCACGGCGTAAGCCGTGTAGGTGGTGGGAATGAATTGCGTATGGCCCATGGCGCCGGCCCATGACCCGTTCATCTTCTCGTGGGAAACGTCGCCGCGCTGGAGAATCTTGAGCGCCGACACGATCTGGCCCCGCGCGAACTTGGCCTTGGTGCCGGAGCAGGCGAGCGTCATCAGGGACTGGATGACATTCTTGTCGCCGGGGTTGTCGCCGTAATTGGATTCCACGCCCCAAATCGCCACGATGATATGCCGATCGACGCCATATTTCGCCTCGAGCTGGTCGAGCAGCTTCTTGTACTCGATCAGCTTCTCCTTGCCCTTCTCAAGCCGCTTGGGCGACACGGCGCGGTCGACATACTCGCCGATCGGCTTCTTGTATTCGGGCTGGTAATTCGCGGATTCGATCACTTCGCGATCGAGGGTGATGTCGGCGGTGGCCTTCTCGAACGTGTCCGAACTGACCCCGGCGCGCTTGGCGGCCGGCCAGAAGCTCTTCACGCAGGTCTGAAACTTGTCCGCGAGGGCCGGGCTTGACGGCACAAGTGCAAGCCCCAGAACCGGGATTACGCCCAAGATCAGGGCCTTAGTCGGTGTGATGATTCGCATCGCGGCAGCGTAGCAACCGGACCGGGCAAAACCTAGGCAGCCAACCCCAGCCGAAAAATATTCTCAGTTCGGCGCGGCATCCGCCGCCTTGAGCACCCGGTCAACCAGGGCGCCGCTCGGGTAGCAGGTGAGCGGGAGCTTATATTTCTTCTCCTGCGCACCGATGGCCTGCCTGGTCTTGAAGCCCACCAGCCCGTCGACCTTGCCGACGTCGTGGCCTTGCGCCACCAGCACCTCCTGGAAGCGCTGCATGCGGTCGCGGGGGAAGCGCTCGACCGTCTGCCATTCGCCGACGAACTCGGCCGGCGAATTGTAAGCGATCATGTCGGCCACATGGCCCACGAAGATCGCGTAGACGTCGGAGTTGTTATAGAGCTTCAGCACCGTGAAATTGGTGGTCGCAAGGAAGGCCGGCCCCTTCATCCCGGCCGGAAGGACGAGGAAAGTCCAATCGCCCAGCCGCTCTTCCGGAAAGGGGCGCCCGCGCACCCGCCGCACGCCAAGATCGATCCACTCACGGATTGGCAGCGCCTGATCCGGGCCTTGCAGCGTGCAATCGAAGCCCTTCGGCAGGTCGATCTCATAGGCCCAAGGCTGATTGCCGTCCCAGCCTTGGCTATGCAGCGAGTTGCCGGCCGACGCGAGCGCGTCCGGCACCGAGTTCCAGATGTCACGTCTTCCATCGCCGTCGAAATCCACGGCATAGTCCTCGAAGTCGCCGGGCAGGAATTGCGTGTGGCCCATGGCCCCCGCCCAGGAGCTTCTCATCTCGGCGCGCGTGGCATGCCCGAGCTGGATGATCTTGAGCGCGCCGATGAGCTGCGGGCGGAACTCGTCCTGCCTCCGCCCCATGAAGGCTTGCGTGGCGATGGCCGAGACGGCGTCATAGGGAAGCGCGGCGCCGCCGAAGCCGGTCTCCCGGCCCCAGATGGCGACGATGATGCTCGCCGGTACGCCATATTGCTTCTGGATCGTCCCCAAGGCCGGCGCGAGCTGCTTGTATTTGCTACGGCCTGTGGCCGCCAGGGCATCGAGGCTGGACTTGCTGAAATAGCGCTCCGGCACGTCGAACTCGGCCTGATGACGCGGCTTCGGCTTCATGCTGTCCGGCAAGACCGGCCCGTCCAAAAAGGCCGGATCCGGCGGCACGATCTGCGGCAACGACCAATCGAGCTTGAGCCCTTTCAGTTGGCCATCGAAGGTCTTGCGCGAGATGCCGGCGGCTTCCGCCTCGGGCCACAGCGCCTGCAGCCATTGCTCGAAGCGCGCCTCGACCGCCTTCTTATAGGTGGTCACCGGGTCGGCGGCCTGGGTGCTCGACGACGGGAGCAGGAGCACCGCGAGGCTCACGGCCAGCGTGGCGGCGGTTGCGCGAAAAAGCGCGTATTTGCGCAAACTCATGCGTTTTCCTTCAGCGACCGGGCGATTCGGCAAATGGACCCTGATTGTGCCGACGGCTCTTGTCGCTGAAAAGGCGAAAACGGCGAAACCTTAGGACGCGGCCCGGGAGGCGGCGCGATCGTTCTGCAGGAGCTTCTCCCAGGACAGCGCATCCTCGACGATGGTGTCGAGATTGTTCCGGCGGGGCACCCAGCCCAGCACGTCGCGGATGCGGCCGGCGCCGGCCACCAGCGAGGCCGGATCGCCCGGCCGGCGCTCCGCGGTACGAACGGCGAAATCTGTGCCTGAAGCCTGCTTCACCGCCTTGACCACATCGAGCACCGAGTAGCCCTGACCATAGCCACAGTTCAGCACGATGCTCTCCCCGCCCTCGCGCAGATAGCGCAGCGCGTCGAGATGGGCGCGGACCAGATCGCTCACATGGATATAGTCGCGGATGCACGTCCCGTCCGGCGTCTCATAATCCGTGCCGAACACGTCGAGATGCGGGCGCATGCCGAGCGCGGTCTCCGACGCCACCTTGATCAGATGGGTGGCGCGCGGCGAGGATTGCCCGCTTCGCCCTTTGGGGTCGGCGCCGGCGACGTTGAAGTAGCGCAAGGCCACGAAGCGCAACGGATGCGCCTTCGCCGTGTCGCTCAACATGGTCTCGGTCATCAGCTTGGAGCTGCCATAGGGCGAGATCGGCTGAAGCACCGCGTCCTCGGTGACCGGGTTGATCTTCGGGATTCCGTAGACCGCGGCGGTCGACGAGAAGATGAAGTTCGGAATCTTGGTCTCGACCGCACAGGCGAGCAGCGAGCGCGAGTTGCAGGTGTTGTTGAGATAGTAGCCGAGCGGATCGGCCACCGAATCCGGCACGACAATGGAGCCGGCAAAGTGAAGAATGGCGTCGACGGAATTCCGCAGCAGGAGCCGCCGCACGAGATTGTGGTTGCCGACATTGCCCTCGACAAACTTGGCGCCATCCGGCACAGCCCAGCGGAAACCGGTGGAGAGATTGTCGAGGACAATCACGTCCTCGCCGGCGTCGAGCAACTCGAGCGCCATGTGACTGCCAATGAAGCCGGCGCCGCCGGTGACCAGAACACTCACGATATCCGTTCCTCGCAATCCGATTTGCAATTCATTGCTAGCTATCGCAAAGAGGTTGAGGGACTTCTAAGCTCTGGGGTGGAAGCCGCCGTCGCTAGTCAATGGTTAAGCCTAACGAGGACTTAAATGCCTGCTCGCGTCCGCAAGGCCGTGTTCCCCGTGGCGGGGCTCGGCACCCGTTTTCTGCCGGCCACCAAGGCCATGCCGAAAGAGATGCTGACGGTGGTCGACCGGCCGCTGATCCAACACGTGGTGGACGAGGCGCGTGCCGCCGGCATCGAGCATTTCGTGTTCGTGACCGGCCGCAACAAAGGCGTCATAGAGGACCATTTCGACCAGCAGCCTGAACTCGAACTGGCCCTGGCCGCCCGTGGCAAGACCGATGAGCTCGACGCCCTCGTCCGCGATCTGCCCGAGGCCGGCCGCATGAGCTTTGTCCGGCAGCAGGAGCCGCTGGGCTTGGGCCACGCCGTTTGGTGCGCGCGCGACATCATCGGCAACGAGCCGTTCGCGCTCCTCCTGCCAGACGTGCTGGTGCAGACGCCCGGCAAAGGCTGCCTCGCCCAGATGCTCGATGTCTATGAGAAGCGCGGCGGCAATATCATCGCCGTCGAGCCCGTGCCCGACGATCAGGTGAAGAATTACGGCGTGGCGGCGGTCGGCGAGGCTGACGGCAAGGTGTTTCCCATCACCGGCATGGTGGAGAAGCCGGCCCCCGGCACCGAGCCGTCCAACCTCACCATTCTCGGCCGTTACATCTTGCAGCCGGAGATCTTCGACCTCTTGTCGCAGCAGGAGAAGGGCGCGGGCGGGGAAATCCAGGTCACCGACGCCATGCTGGCGCTGCTCGATAAGCAGCCCTTCTATGCGCTGGAATATGAGGGCCGCGCCTTCGACTGCGGCTCGAAGACCGGGTTCCTTGCCGCCAATATCGCCTATGCGCTGGAACGGCCCGAACTACGCGATGCCGTCATCGCCGAGATCAACAAGCTCGTCTGAGCCCTCAGTGCCTGATCCGCATGCCGATCCGCACCTCGTTCTCGACGAAATCGCTGAGCCGGTCGTTGGAGAAGAAGTCCGTGTGCTCGTAGCGGGCATAAACCGACATAGACGGATTGAAGTAGTACTCGGCGCTGGCCCCTTCCTTGATCCGCTGGTCGACCAGCGGGTTGGAGGCGTAGTCGGCAATTTCGTAGGAGACGTGGCCTCCGACCACGAGATAGCGCCAGAAGGCGTGCTGAATCGAGAACTCGTAGAAGTGGTCGATGGCGCCGAGCGAATCGACGAGCGTCGTGGTGTTGACCTCGGAGCGGGCCAGGAACTCGACCATGGTGAGCGGCGTCGGCAGCCAGATGATGTCGGCGTTGAGCAGCACGCCCTCGATCGGTCCTAGGTTTTCGTCGAGCGATTCCTGTTGGCCCCAGCCCACGGCGATCTCACCCGTGAGCTTGTCGGTGAACGCGACGGTCAAGCCGGACTGCACATCGAAGCCCGTGGAGCCGCGCCTGATGCCCTCGACGCTGATCGGCTGCCTGTACTCCTCCTGGTTGATCGCACCCTCTACAAAGACCGCCATTGCCGGCTTGAGCTCATAGGTGCCGCGCAGCTTCAGCTCGTCCTCGCGATAGTCCCGGATGTCCTGGGTAGGCAGGAGGGTCGGCACGTCGGGATCGAAGATGCCGAAGGGGCCGGCCAAGTCGCTGTAATCGTAATCGGTGGACGTTCCCGTGAGCTTCATCGTCAGCCGGTTGAATGTATGATCGGCTGCCGCCGTGATGTGCTGTTCTTGGACGTTGGTCTGGACACCGGCGATGTCGGTGAGGCTGATCGAGTTGCGCCCTTCTTGGGTCTGCGACTTTCCGAGTTCAAGTTCCAGATGCGTTCGATAGGTGACGTCGAGCCGGCCCTTGAGCAGGGCGAGATAGGTCTTGTCGTCCTCGACGCCGAAGTCCTTGTACCAGCTCCGGTCAGCATCGAACTCGGCGCTGAAGAAGTGCCGGCCCCAATTCGATTCGAGGCGAACGTTCGGGGCGACCTCGATGGCTGCATCCGATTGGGGATCGAGCCGCGTGCCGAGCACGTTGTCGGTGAGAATGGTGCCGATCTCCGCCTCGGTGAAGAGCAGGAAACTGCCGAGCTTCATGCCGATCGGCACGTAAGGGTCCAGATCGTGGCGCTGGGGCGCGAGCGCCCGGTTGTCGGAGTCCTCCCCCGTGCCTGGCACGTCAAGCCCGCTTTCGCCCGACGCGGTGGTGATGCCGAATTCGGGGACCGCGGGCACCGGCTCGCCGGACTCGTCTCCCAATCCGCCGAGCGGCGGTGGCGGCGCGGGCGGCGCCGGCGTCAGCGACGGATCGTCGGCGAGATTGTTCGGCGGAGTTGGATCATCGCTGCTTCCTCCAGCCTCGAGCAGGTCGCTGGCCGATTGGCGCCGCTTCTGCGTTCGCGAGACAGGCGGGGGCGCGCCACCGGCATCCTCGTCCGCGCCAAGACTGCCGCGCAAAGGCGGTGGCGCCGCGACTTGGGCAGCTGCCGGCACCGACGCCGCGGCGAGCAACGCTGCAGCGAGAGCGCCCGCTGCGCTTAATGTGTGGCGACGCTGCAAGGACGCACCCTCGATCGGCCTTGGGAAAACGCGCGGAATCCGCCAAAATGCGGACTCCAGGCCCCAGGCCCGTTGACTATCCAAGCCTAGGAGCAAGACAGTTAACGAGGCGTTTAGGCCTGTCTCGAAATGGCGCCCTGTTAGACCTTCCGCTGCCTCAATCCGTGCTAAAATCAAAACGTCACCAGGGGGAGCACCACATGCCGGCTGGCCTGAAACAGGATCTTTCGCCGTTAGAAGACCGCAGCGAAGCGGTCGCGTCAGCCATGCGCACCCTTCAGCTCGAGGCCGAAGGCCTGAGCGCGCTGCGATCGGCGCTTGCCGCCGACCTCGTGCATGGCTTCACCGCGGCGCTTGAGATGCTACGCGCCTGCCGTGGCCGGGTCATCGTCACCGGCATGGGCAAGAGCGGCCATGTCGCCCTGAAAGTCGCCGCCACCCTCTCCTCCACCGGGACGCCCGCCTATTTCGTGCATCCGAGCGACGCGAGCCATGGCGACCTCGGCATGATCACGCGCGACGACGCGATCCTCGCCTTCTCCTGGTCGGGCGAGACCGTCGAGCTCGGCAACATCGTCTCTTATTCGCGACGCTTTGCCGTGCCGTTGATCGCCGTAACCTCGAACCCGGACTCCACCCTCGCCCAGGCCGCCGAGGTGGTGCTCGCATTGCCGCACGCCAAGGAGGCTTGCCCGCACGGCCTGGCACCCACGACGTCCACCGTCATGCAGCTGGCCCTGGGCGACTGCCTCGCCATTGCACTGCTGGAGAGCAAGGGCTTCACCGCGATCGATTTCAAGGCGCTGCATCCAGGCGGCCAGCTCGGCGCCCGGCTAAAATTCGTCAGCGACGTCATGCATAAAGGCGACCGCCTGCCGTTGACCTCGGCCGATGCGGTCATGTCCGAAGCCATCGTGGTCATGACCGAGAAGGCGCTGGGCTGTCTCGGCGTGGTCGACAACGACGGCAAGCTCAAGGGCATCATTACCGACGGCGACTTGCGCCGTCACATGGGCGGCGGGCTGCTCGGCCTGCGCGCCATCGACATCATGACCGCCGAGCCCAAGACGGTGACGCCGGATCTCCTGGCCAGTGCCGCGCTCGAGGTCATCAACGCCTCGGCCATCACCGCCCTGTTCGTGGTCGAGGATGGACGGCCGGTCGGCATCATCCACATCCACGACCTGCTGCGCATCGGCGTCGCCTAAGCGGCTTCCGCGGCCTCCGCCGCCTCCACCGGTCGTTTCGCGCGCGAGAACGAGCGCCCTGCATCGGGCATGGCGCCGGTCTTCTCGTCGACCTGACTGAGCGCGTGCACGAGCTCCGAGTAGTGATAGTGCATCGCCACCTTGATCGTGTAGACGAACAGGATGTGGGGCTCGCGCCAGCGCTGGCGCACCACGCGCGATATCTGCTGTTTGTATCGCGACCGCAGAGTCTCATCCTTCACCACGGACAACAGCCGCGCGGCCACGGCACCGAACCTCACATAGTTGAGGACGGATCGCTTGACCCAAGCCAAGCGGTGGCTTCCCCAATAGGGGAGCTGATGCATGGTGAACTTGAAGTTCTGGTCGAAGAACTGAGCATCGAGGCGCTGGAAATAGGCATCCGCCGCGTAGCACTCCTGCATCACCTGGATGAAGCCGTCGCGCAACACCTCCGGCGACATGCCGAGCGGCACGACGTTCGTGCCGTACAGGTCGCTTGCCTCGGGACCGTTCAGACGCCCGGCCTGCTTCAGCCGGTCATAAAGCGGCGTCGTCGGAATCGCGTGCAGCAGGCCGATGAGGGCGGCAGAGATGCGCGCATCGACTAGGAACTTCGGCATCACGTCGAAGATCGACGAATCGTCGTGATCGAAGCCGACAATCATGCCGCACCAGACGTCAAGGCCGTGATCCTGGATGCGATGCACCCGGTCGAGCAGCGTGCCGGCGTTCGGCCGCACATTCTGAAGCTTCTTGGTCTCCCGCAAGGAGTCCTCGTTCGGCGTCTCGATGCCGATGAACACGCTCTGGAAGTTGGCGAGCCCCATCAGTTCCATGAGCTCATCGTCCTCGGCCAGATCGAGCGAGGCTTCGGTGAACAGGGTGAGCGGATAAGCGCGCGCCTGCTGCCATTGCACGATGTCGCGCAGCACCTCCTTGATCGCCTTCTTGTTGCCGATGAGATTGTCGTCGACGACGAACACGATTTTCAGCCCGGCGCGCTCGAAGGATTCGAGCTCGGCCAGGACCTGTGCGCTCGTCTTGAGACGCGGTCTCCGGCCAAAGGTGACGATGATGTCGCAGAACTCGCAGGTGAACGGGCAGCCGCGAGATATCTGCAGGCTGCCGAACATATAGCGCTCGGCCTTGAGCAGCTCCACGCGCGGCAGCGGCAGGCTCGCCATGTCGGTCTTCTCGCTCTGCTCGTAGCGGTCCTGATGCGCGCCCTGCTCCCACTCCCGCAGGAACCGGGGCCAGGTCTCATCGGCCTCACCGAGGAAGAGGACGTCGGCCAATCCCTCCAGCGCTTCCGGCTCCACCGTCGCCATGGGTCCGCCGACGACGGTCAGGACCCCGGAACCCTTGACCCCGTCGAGGATCTCGATCAGGCGGCGCCCCTGGATGCTCATCCCCGTCAGGCAGACGAGATCGGCGCGGCGGAGGCGATCGAAATCGATGTCCTCCACATTCTCGTCGACCAGTGTCACCTCGTGATGGTCGGGAACGAGTGCGGCAAGCAGGCCAAGGCACGCGACCGGCAAATTGGCGCGTTTGCCGAACAGCGGCATGCAGTGCTCCAAACCCCAAAAGGAGATGTCGAAGCGGGGATTGATGATGACGATATCTGCCATGGTTCCTTCCGGGCGGTTGAGAACAACAGTCAGTGTAGAGTAGGCATGGCAACATGGCGATAGCGCGCCAGGAACAAGCAAAAGGCTTGAAAAAGCCGGTTAACCCTTCCCTACGCGCCACGGCGCGTGGGGCGACCCTAGGAACAGAACGTCGTGGCCACGGAAATGTTCGACCTTTTGATCGTAGGCGGCGGTATTCATGGCGCGGCCGTCGCCCGCGACGCCGCCGGACGCGGGCTGAAAGTGATGCTTGCGGAGAAGGGCGATTACGCCTGCGCCACGTCGTCCGCTTCATCGAAACTGATCCACGGCGGCTTGCGCTATCTTGAGCATCTCGAGCTGAAGCTGGTGCGCGAATCCCTTGTCGAGCGCGCCGAGCTGCTGAAGGCGGCGCCTCATCTCGTCAAGCCGCTGAAGTTCCTCTTGCCCATCTACGACTGGCAGAAGCGGCAAGCGTGGTTCATCCATGCCGGCTTGGCGCTCTACGACCTCCTTTCGATCGGCGACGGCTTGCCGGCAAGCGGACGGCTCTCCGCGGAGGAGACCGCGCGCCTCCCTCGGCTGCGCCACGCGGACCTTGGTGCGATCCTGCACTATCACGACTGCCAGACCGACGATTCACGGCTCACGTTGTGCGTGGCGCTCGATGCGCGCGCTCGTGGCGCCGACATTCTCAATCGCCGCGCCGTCACCGCCATCGCGCCGCTGACGGACGGCTACGCCGTCGAGCTCGACGAACGCGGGACGAAGCGGCGCATCGAGGCGCGCTTCATCGTCAACGCCACCGGTCCGTTTGTGGCGCAGATCGATGCCCTGACGGACGCCGCCCCACCGCCGCAGGCCTTGCGGCTCGTGCGCGGCAGCCACATCGTGCTGAAGATGCCGGACCCGCCTGAGGCGGAAGCCTACACCCTGCAAGATGAGGGCGAACGCATCGTGTTCGCAATCCCCTGGCTCGATCGGCGCTTTCTGATCGTCGGCACCACCGACGTGCCGCACGAGGGCGATCCGGGCGCGGCACGCTGCTCCGACGCGGAGAAGCAATATCTGCTCGACGCCTATAACCGCTATTTCGCGAACCCCCACGGGCCCGTGACGGAGAAGGATATCGTCTTCACCTGGTCAGGCGTCCGCGCGCTCCATGGCGACCCGCACCAAAACCCGAGCCGCATCAGCCGCAGCCCCACGCTTGCATCCGCCAGAAACGGCGGCGGCGGCTTCGTCACGATCTATGGCGGTAAGCTCACCACCCACCGCGCGCTCGCCGAGCAGGTTCTCGACGAGCTTCGCACACTGGGCCTGGAGATGAGCGGGCCCTGGACCAAGGACGTGCCGCTCTACGGGGGAGGTCTCGACCGCCCGTCGCTGCTGGCGTGCGCCGAGCGCGGGCCGAAGACCATTTCAGATGAAACGCGCCAGCGCTGGGCGCTCACCTATGGCGACAAGATCGACGACTTGTTCGCCCGCCTCGCTGCCGACCCAGCCGCCGCCCATGAGGTCGCGCCGGGGGTTCCCCGCGCCGAGCTCGAATACGGGACGGAGGTCGAGGACGCTCAGACAGCGGAGGATTTCCTGCTCCGCCGCACCAAGCTCTATCTCCTGCTCGACGACACCGGGCGCGAGGCTGTCAGGCAGTGGTTCGCGAAGGTTTGATTTCGCGATACACGTTCCGCAAAGGGGAGATATCATGGCGCGCTTCACCGTACAGAAGGGCAAACGTTACCGGGCAGCGATCAATCTCGGATTCGTCCAGGGCTTGGCCTCCAATGACGTGGTGGCGGGAAAGCTTCGGGAGGTCGGGTTCACCGATGTCGTCGTCACCGGCTCCGGCCGCACCCGGCTGGCTCAAGGCTCGTGGCCAAACAAGGACACCGCCGCCGAGATCCCCGACGAGATCGGCGACATCCGCGAGAGCGGACAGAGCGAGGCTTGAGGAGAGGAAGAGAGAGTTTCGATGGCCAAGAGGAGCCAGACGCGCGAAACCCTGAAACGGCTGAATATCCTCGCCCGCACATCATCTCCGCGGTGGGTGCGGACGGCCTACCGGCTCGCGCGTTCCGTCAAGCTTGCCCCATTCTCCCAACCGCTCCCCGCCGATCTCGTCAAAGATTGCCGGGTCTGCGCCGACCGCGTGAACATGCTCCACGAATTGCCGCGCAATGGGGTGGTGGCCGAGCTCGGCACCTACATCGGCGATTTCGCGCGTCTCATCGTCGAGAGGACGGAACCCCGCGAATTGCATCTGATCGACATCGATTACTCGAGATTCGTCGACACCGGCCTGACCGACGCCCGCGTCAAGCGCCATCGCGGGCTCACCCATGAGGTCATCGCATCATTTCCGGACGCGTATTTCGATTGGATCTACGTCGATGCCGATCATTCCTACAACGCAACGCTCAGGGATGCGCGCGCCAGCGCGCCGAAGCTGCGGCCGGGGGGCTTTCTCGTCTTCAACGACTTCGCGCACATCGATCCGGACGTCGGACGCTATGGCGTGCACCGCGCCGTGGTGGATTTCGTCCTCGAGACGCGCTGGCCGCTCGCCCTTTTCGCCTTTCACCCGTACGCGCTCTACGACGTGGCTCTGCAAAAGCCTGCCGACACCTCTAGCGCCTAGGCCGGCTCCACCTTGAGCACCGACCCGTCGACGCCGACCACCGTGACCCGGGTGCCGTTGGGCAGCGCGGGCCCCTCCACCCGCCAGATCGTGTCGCCGGAATGGATGCTGCCGCGCCCATTCACGATCGGATCGACGAGATCGAAGGAGTGGCCGATCAACTGGGCGGCGCGCTGGTTCAAGAGCGGCTGCTCGCTTTCCAGCGGATGCTTGCCGAGATAGCGATGGACGACCAGCACGACCGCCAGCGACAGCCCGCAAAACCAGATGAGCTGCCACTGCCAGGCGAGGTCATAGCGGAACATGATGAGCCCGGTCACCAAGGCGGCAAGGCCGAACCACATGAAGAAGATGCCGGGCGCCACCAGCTCGAACACGAACAGGACAGCGGCGAGAATCATCCAGCTCCAGGCGCCAAGCTCGAGGATCGCTTCCATCACCCGGCCTCGCTAGACGTTCGGCACGGACCCGCGTCCGCGCTGGCCGCCTTGCGGCTTTGCTTCGTCGTCCTTATTGCCGAAAGCCTCCCGCGCGATCTCGCTGATGCCGGCGATGGCGCCGATCACCGAGGAGGCCTCGACCGGCATGATCAGCACCTTTTGGTTCTTGGCTTCGGCCAGCGCCTTTAGCGCACCGATATAATTATTGGCCACGAAATAATTGATCGCCTGCACGCTGCCTTTGCTGATCGCTTCACTGACCATGGCCGTGGCCTTGGCCTCGGCTTCCGCCGAGCGCTCCCGCGCCTCGGCGTCGCGATAGGCCGCCTCGCGGCGCCCTTCCGCCGCCAAGATCTGCGCCTGCTTCGCGCCTTCGGCGGACAGGATCGCCGCCTGGCGTTCGCCCTCGGCGACCAGGATCGCCGCGCGCTTGTCGCGCTCGGCCTTCATCTGCCGCGCCATGGAATCGACCAGGTCGCGCGGCGGCTCGATGTCCTTGATCTCAATGCGGGTGACCTTGACGCCCCAATTGTGGGTGGCGTCGTCGACCACTTTGAGCAGGCGGTGATTGATCTCGTCGCGCTCCGACAGCAGCTTGTCCAAATCCATGGAGCCCATCACCGTGCGGATATTGGTCATGGTGAGGTTGAGGATGGCGACCTCGAGATTGGTCACCTCGTAGCTTGCCTGCGCCGCATCGAGCACCTGGAAGAAGGCGACGCCATCGACCCTGACCATGGCGTTGTCCTTGGTAATCACCTCCTGGCTCGGCACCTCGACCACCTGCTCCATCACATTGAGCTTGCGCCCGATGCGGTCGATGAACGGAATAATCAGGGTGAGGCCGGATTGGAGCGTGCGCGTATAGCGGCCGAAGCGCTCGACCGTATAGTTGTAGCCTTGCGGTACGATCTTGACCGCCGCGATGACCAGCACGACGAACAGAACGAGCAGAGCAAGAACGAAAATATCGAAGCCGAACATTGGCACCCTCCCAAACGTCTGGCAGCGCTGCCAGTTGGTCTTAGCGTATCGCGTGCGCGCGGATTGCGGCAGTCCATAAATGGTGGAGGCTTGGCGGCGTTTTAAGGGGTGGCAACTGGCGCGGAGGCGCCGCCACGCACATTGCTGGCTGCCAGGAGCTTGAGGATGTCTTGCGCCGCAGCATTCGCCGCGGCGTCGGCGGCAGCGCCCCAGCGCCGGTCGAGCGAGCCTTTGCGGATCACCTTGATTTGCGTGATGTTGCCGAGCCGCGCGCCTTCGGGGCCGAAAACGGTCCAATCGATGCGGACGCTCTCCTTGCCGCGCTTCGCCGGCGACATCCTGACCGTGCCTTGGATTTCATAGGCATTGACCGCAGGCGTGGCGGTGACCGTGAACCCCTCGGTCAGCAGGCGGTTGGACAGAGCGCGTTCCAGCGCCTGCTCGCCGTCGCCCGGCGCCCCGACGACGTCAACGAAGGCTGCAAGCTCAGCCGCGGTACTGTGTTCGGCTGCAAGCTCCTCGGCGAGCGCCGGCGCCACAACCAGCAACGACAAGCCAAGACCCAAACCAAGACCAAGACCTAAGATGGCCGCGCGCACCATCGCCCCCTCCTATACCCAGCCCTTGAGCTCCCGCTCGATGACATGGACGAGGACACCGATACCCGCCGCGCTATCGTTGAGACAAGGAATGAAGCTGAATTTCTCGCCGCCGTGCTCGAGGAAGATCTCTTTGGCCTCGATCGAGATTTCCTCCAGCGTCTCGACGCAATCCGCGGCGAAGCCCGGCGTGAGGACGGCAATCCGCTTCACGCCGTCGCGTGCGAGCGCCTCCACCGTCTTGTCGGTATAGGGTTGCAGCCACTCCGCGCGGCCGAAGCGGGATTGGAAGGTCAGCTTGAGCTTATCGCCCAGCGGCCCCAGCGCCGCGCGCAAGGCGTCTGCGGTGTCCATGCATTGGCACTGATAGGGGTCGCCTTTGTCGACATACGCTTTGGGCAAGCCGTGGAACGAGGCCAGGATCAATTCGGGCTCGAAGTCGAGACCCGCCAGATGCGCGCGGATAGAGTCCGCAAGAGCCTCGATATAGACGGGATCTTTCGGGTAAGCCGGCACGGTGCGAAGCGCCGGCTGGAACCGCATGGTCTTGAGCTCGTCGAAGACCTTGTCGTTGACGGTCGCCGTCGTTGCCGCGGCGTATTGCGGATAGAGCGGAAACACGAGCAGCCGGTCGCAGCCCGCCGCGTAGAGCGCCCGGATTCGCGAGGCGATGCTCGGAGTGCCGTAGCGCATGGCCCAATCGACGACGATCTCCTTGCGGTGACCGAGCGCGTCCGCAACCTTCTCGCTTTGCGCCCGGGTGATGGTGCGCAATGGCGACTCGTCGAGGTCCTCGTTCCAGATGGACCGGTACGCCTCACCGCTCTTCGACGGCCGCGTGGTCAGCACGATGCCGTTCAGGATCACCCACCACAGCACGCGATTGATCTCGATGACCCGGCGGTCGGAGAGGAACTCCTTGAGATAGCGCCGCATCGGCCAATAGGAGGTGCCGTCCGGCGTGCCGAGATTGACGAGCAGCACGCCGATCTTGCCGAAACCCGGCGCCCTCGAATTGGCGAAGGCGTCCGATCGCGGGGCTTCATTCATTTTGGGCGCTCCTGACATCACGCCTCTAGATAGGGCATCGGACCCGACGCGCCTAGCCTCGGGCCCCGGGGTCCGCCATTTTCTCCGCGTCCTCAATGATTTGCCCGTGATCGAAGGCGAGTCGATGCGCCCTCCAGTCGGCCACCCATTCGGCAGCCTCGGCGTCATCACCGGCAGTTGGCGCCACGGACTTCGGCAACTTGGCCAAGAACGCCGCACTCACCGTATGCCCCCGCGGGTCGCGCCCTGGGTCCGAATAGACACCCACGAGCCCAAGACCGTCGACCTCCACGCCGGTCTCCTCACGCACCTCGCGGCGGCACGCCGACTCGACGGTCTCGCCAATATCGACGAAGCCTCCGGGCAGCGCGAACGCGCCCTTGAACGGCTCGTTCTTGCGACGGATGAGAAGCACGCGCCCCTCCGGATCGGTGATGACGCAATCGACCGTGAGCGCTGGGGTCTTCGGCAGTCCCATGAGCCGCATCGTAGCAGGTTGCGCCGGATCGCGAGGGGTCAGCGATCGTCCCGCGCCAGCCGCCGGGCTTCCCTGACGGCCATGGCAAGGAGGTAAGACAGAAAGTCGAAGCGCTTGGACCGCGCGACCTTCATCAGAGGCGCGATCTGATCGGCGATCTGCTTGGCGCATTCGCGCGGGTCTTCCCCGCCTCCGGGCGAAACCGGACTGCTTGGATCCGACATTATTTCTTGCCCGGCGTTCTGGTCGGCCCCGAAGGCACCGACAAGCGTCCCATTTTCAGTTGGCCACGAACCGGTATGATTTGTAGGCACCCGCTTCTAACACGAAGCCGCTGAAGGCATCCAATCGAAATCGCCCCCCTATCCTCTGTCATATGAAAGGACAGCTTAAGCTGGCATCTTAAGATCGGCACGCCCTTAGTCCTTGGGCTGCGGCACGATCCGGATATAGGGCTTCGGCGACTTCCAACCGTCGGGATAAATGGTCTTGGCCTCCTCGTCGGACACCGAGCCGCCGATGATCACGTCGTCGCCTGGCTTCCAGTTCACCGGTGTCGCCACGCGATGCTTGGCGGTGAGCTGCATGGAGTCGATCACCCGCAGCACCTCGTCGAAATTGCGCCCCGTGGTCATCGGATAGACCATGACCAGCCGGATCTTCTTGTCCGGTCCGATGACGAAAATGTTGCGCACCGTCTGGTTGTCGGCGGCGGTGCGGCCTTCCGACGTGCCGGCCGTTGTCGCAGGCAGCATGCCATAGAGCTTGGCGACCGTGAGATCCGGGTCGCCGATCATGGGATAGTTGACCGCGCTCCCTTGCGTGTCCTTGATGTCCGCCATCCACTTTTTGTGCATCTCGACCGGATCGACGCTCAAGCCGATGAGCTTCACGCCGCGCCTATCGAACTCCGGCTTGATCTTGGCCATGTAGCCGAGCTCGGTGGTGCAGACCGGCGTAAAATCCTTGGGGTGGGAGAACATCACCGCCCAGGAACCGCCAAGCCAGTCATGAAACTTGATCGGGCCTTCGGTCGTGTCGGCCTCGAAGTCCGGGGCGGTGTCGCCGAGTTGAAGGGTCATCGTTTACTCCTGACATGGGGCGGGCATTTAGACCCCAGATGTAGGGTGTCTTACGCCCTGACCGCAATTGCCATGCGACAATAAGCAATATGTCACCAGCGGGTCTGCTTCGACCGCGTCGCGGAAGTCAAAAATTTGGGCCGGAACGAATGTTCCGGCCCAAATCTCGTCAGTCGCAAATCGTCAGTCGGATGGATCAGCGGTCAGGCGACCTTGCGATCCTCGTGGCGGCCTTCCTGCACCTCTTCGATGATCTTGGCGCAGAAGGCTTCGAGATCGTCTGGATTGCGGCTGGTGATCAGGCCCTCATCCACGACGACCGCCTTGTCGACCCATTTGGCGCCGGCATTTTTCACATCCGTCGCCATGGAGTGATAGGACGTCATCGTCCGGCCCTTGGCGATGCCGGCTTCCACCAGCACCCAAGGCGCATGGCAGATGGCCGCGACCGGCTTTTTGCTGTCGAAAAAGTCGCGCACGAACGCGACCGCGTCCTTGTCGGCACGCAGCAGATCGGGGTTGATCTGCCCGCCGGGGATGACCAGCGCGTCATACTCGTCGACGCTGACCGCATCGATGGTGCGATCGACATCGATCGAGGCGCCCCAGTCGCCGTCCTTCCAGCCACGGATCTCGCCGACCTTCAGGGATACGATGTCCACCTTGGCGCCGGCCTCTTCGAGCGTCTGCTTCGGCACCATCAGCTCCGATTGCTCGAATCCGGTTGCCGAAAGAATCATGATCCTCTTGTCGCTGATGTCAGCCATAGGGACCTCCTTGCTTGGGGTGAGGGCTTTGGTAGAGAACGCACAAAGCCGTCGATTGGTTCGGAGGCCGGAATTCGGGGGAATCAGAACGGTCTTGTCGGCCCCAGCGAGGCGGCGAACAGGACCAGCCCCGAGAGCAGGACGACCATGGCGCCGCCGATCGCGCAAATGGTCCATACCGCGTTGGCCCAGCTGCTGTTGCCGCCGCCGAGCCTGAGGGCAAGCTCCCGCGAACCGAGCGCAAGCGTCGCCAGGACCGCGACCGTAAGGGCGGTGCCGAACGCCATGGCAAAGGTCGCGGCGACGCCCGCCCAGAACAGACCTTGGGTCAGGGCGAAAACGAGCACGAGGATGGCGCCCGAGCACGGCCTGATGCCCACGGAGACCACCACGGCGAGAACCTTCCGCCACGACAACGGGCCGGCGATATCGCTGGCATCCACGATGTGATTGCACGCCGCGCCGTCGGCATGGTGGTGGCCATGGCCGTGGTCGTGATTGTGATTGTGATCGTGGGCGTGGGCGTGATCGTGATGCATGCCGGGCGTTGCCGGCGGCCGCCACCGCCGCCACAGACGAATGAGCTCGGTTACGAGCAAATAGAGCCCGACCAGCGCGATCATCGCATAGCTCACGGTCTCGAGCTGGTTCGTCCAGGCATTGACCTGGAACCCCGTGGCGTTCAACCCAACGAGCAGCACGCTCACGAGCGCCACGGCGGTCAGCGCCTGAAGCCCGGCGGCGAGGAAAGAAATGACGATGCCCCGCCGTACAGTCTCCTCATTGGCGATGACGTAGGACGAGATGATCGCCTTGCCATGTCCCGGCCCCACCGCGTGGACGACGCCGTAGACGAAGCTCAAACCCGCAAGCAGAAGGGCGCCGCCAATGGCGTCGCCGCTCTTGAGGCGTTTGACGGCCCCGGCGAGCTGCCGCTGCATTTTCTGCTGGGTTTGCGCCACCCAGCTGAGCACGCTGCCGAAGGGACCCTTGGCGCGAAGCAGCGCGGCCTTGGGCCCCGCAAAGGCCTTGGGCCCCGCGAAGGCCGGCGGCGCTGCCTGTTGCTGGGGCCGCGCACCGAAAGCCGATGGCGGTGTTGTCTGCGCCGAAGCGCCAAGCGTGGCGAAGATCAACATCGCCAGCCCAAACGCGACAACTCCACAGGTACCGCACCGTCGCATCATGGGGCTTTGCATGTCACGGTCACGGTCTGAGCGAACTGCGAGCCGTAGCTCGAATTCGGCCCAAGCTGGCTGAAGAAGGCTTCGGTCAGCGCCTTGGCCGCCTCCGCGCTTTCCGGGTCGGGCGTGTCGACCGCGGCCGCACAGCCTGCGGCGGTGCCCGCAACGGTGACCGGAGCCTTTTCGGCGAAGCCAAAGGCCACGAAGAAGGACGGGTCGTAGACATCGACCGTGACGGCTTTGGCTCGTGGAGCGACCGGCGTTTCGAGCGGCAGCGTGAAATGCAAGGTCAGCGCAGTGTTGTCGTACTCGACCCAATACTCGACGGGCGGTTTCAGGGGCAGGAACGCGTCGTCGCCGGCAAGCCGGACAAAGGTGAAATAGTCGAACTCCTGAAGCGAGTCGACGTTGACCTTGGCCAGCGGCTCAAGCTCTTCCTTCGAGTAGACGCCGTCCCCGTCGGCATCCAGGCCCTGCACCGCCATGGCGGTGTAGAACTCATCGAACGTCCATGCGTGACGAATGCCGGTGATCTTCTGGTCGGGACCGAAGACGATTTCCGAGCGCACGGTGGCCCAGACGTGAGGATGCGCGTCTACCCCCGATGCGAAGCCTGCCAGCGCTACGCTCGCGAGCAGAGTCGTCAGGGAAGATTGGCGTCCCCACTTGGCCAATGGCAACAAGGCTGAAGCTCCCTCGATTGAGCGTGCTTAAGCCTGGATTATGGAGGATTGGGGGCTAGCCCATCAATGCCGACCAGCAGCAGTGTGTCGGCGTGACGGCTGCAAAGACAAGTGGGGTCTAACTCCCAGAGAGAGTTAGACCCCGCTGAAGTGGATAATTGCGAACGCGGCTTAACTCAGGGCGGTAGAGATGGCCGTGAACTTAGCCAGCAGGTTCGTACCGATGGTACCGACGACCGTCACGATGGCGACGGAGATACCGGCGGCGATGAGGCCATACTCGATGGCCGTGGCGCCCGACTCGTCCTTGACGAAGCGTGCAATAATAGAAGTCCTCATTTCGACACTCCCTTTGGATCAGATCTCACTAAAGGCCCCGCACCGTTGTCCTGTTAAGCGGTGGAACCTGACGCAAAAGCTAACATCTACCCGTTAGATACAGGTTAAATCGATCCAACAGAGTCGGGCGTCTCAGGGTAAACAAAGTGAAAATGCCAGAACGCAATAATCGAGCAAATTCGCCAATTTTTGCTTGAAGTTTAGCGAAGCTTTGTCTTGTCTTTACCGAGCCTTTACCACAGCACAACAACACGGGTCCCAATAGGCACTCGCTGATAAAGATCCGCCACGTCCTGATTGAGCATCCGGATGCAGCCGTGGCTGACCTCCTGGCCCACCGTCCAGGGCGCGTCGGTGCCGTGGATGCGGTAGGTGGTCTGGCCGAGATACATGGCCCGGAAGCCGAGCGGGTTCTGGGGGTGTCCCCCCGGCACATAGGCCGGAAGAGCCGGATTTTCGCGCCGCATCTCGGCCGTGGGCGTCCAGATGGGGTTCACCCGCTTATCGCTGACATAGGTCTCCCCGGACCACCGGGCATCGCCCTTGGGCGCGCCGATCGGGTAGCTGATCGCTCTTTGTTGCGGCAGCACGAAGTAGAGCCGGCGCTGGCTGAATTGGACGAGGATGGTGCCAGGCTTGTAGCCGGCGGGCATGGCCACCAGGTGGCGGCCGCTCACCTGTTGCGGCTGATAGGAGTCCCCGAAAAAATCGAAGAGCCCCGCCGAGGCTTGGCCAGGCAGAAGAGCAAAAAACATGGCTGCGGCGGCCACGGCGGGCGCCGCGGACCAGGGACCGAGGATACGCATTACAAAACCCCCGTCTGACTATCCGTCCTTTGTCGGGTGATTCTGGTTAGCGAAGTGCAAACGCGCGTGCCGACTGGAGAAATTGAGTCGTCAGCTCGCGGTCCTACGGGCAAGCTCCGCGCGTGCAGCCTCGGCTAGGAAACGCGATCGATTCCCGGCGACCTCGTCGATCTCTTCCAGCAAGGCCTCATCGAGGGTGACATTCACCCGCTTGGCTCTGCCCGGAACTGTCACGCCAACCAACGTAATCGCCACGATCCTAATTTCAGAATCGGCCACAACAGCCTCGATTGCCGTCGGCTTCGGTAAGAGATCGCCATCCTGGACCATAAGCGCCACATGGCCCGCGAGCCCCTCGTGAGCATTCACCAGGGCCTCCTCCGCCGTATTGCCGGCGCTCACCAAGCCTGGGAAGTCCGGAAACGTTACGCCAAATGCGCTTTCCGGCTCCTTCTCCAGGATCGCTGGATAGAACAGCCTTGCCATCTGATCTGCTTTCCAAGCCCTTTGGGCGACCCTCACCTGAGTGTGACGCCTGAGGCCTTTTCGATACTCTTCAACGTGCCGATAGGCAGATCTTTTACCGGGTGAGGGACGGTGATTTTTCCCTTTTTGGTGTCGTGCTTGAAATGAACGTGGCTACCGGTTTGTCCCACGATGTGCCACCCGTCCGCCTCTAAGGCGCGGATAATGTCTTTTGAGGACAGCATTTCCCGAAATCCTTTGGTGTTGTTGCCGTCTGACTGAGCAGGTCATTGTCATCTCCTTCCGGGTTTCGGGTTTCGGGTTTCGGGTTTCGGGTTTCTTCGGTTCTTCGGTTCTTCGGTTCTCTTCGGTTTCGAAGTTAAGTTCGCACACACTCTATACACACGATCCGAAGGCAGTCAATCAAAGCGTGTGTATTCTCTACACACAAATGCGCTCCTTGACTCCCAGCTCGACTCTGATTAGAACAAAACAGGAACGAGAGTGAGTAAGTGTGGAGTGTAAATCGTGCGTAACAGCGTTCCAGACGGCGATAGTGGTGAGCTCGTTCCGCTGGCTGGCGTTGAAGATAGAGCAGGCGGGCCCACGGGGAGGGTCCTGATTGAGCAGCTACGCGCTTCGATCCGTGCGCTCGAGCAGGTTCCCGTGACCTTGGCCACACCCCCCGCACCGGGCGCGGCCCTTCCCCGCCCCGCCTGCTCTTTATCTCTTGTTTCCCCTCGGCTCGCGCATCCCTCCCCCTGCAAGGGGGAGGGTGGCGATGGCCGAAAGCCATCGCCGGGTGGGGGTCCTGTTAGGACTCTGCACGCAGAGGCTGACCCCCTCCCCGGCCCTCCCCCTTCTAGGGGGAGGGAGACACCCCTAAGCC
>Ga0075530_1000214_pt1 | contig 26182 bp, 29 predicted proteins | sample NGEPerD_2_FD_75101 | JGI IMG/M metagenome (GOLD analysis project Ga0075530, IMG submission 75101) | Arctic peat soil microbial communities from the Barrow Environmental Observatory site, Barrow, Alaska, USA - NGEE PermafrostL1-D | ecosystem: Environmental > Terrestrial > Soil > Wetlands > Peat ... | reverse complement strand
CGGTCGGCAGATCCTCGAGCAGCTCCTCGCGTCGGCGTACGACGGCTGGGTCCTCGGTCCGTCCCAGCGCCACCCACACCGTCACGCCGCAGGCGACCCCCACGCCGAGCCCGACCGCTCCACCGACCATCGCCCACCCACCACCGGCCCCCACCAGGGCAAGCAAGGGCCGCAGCCTCGTCAGCGGGGCCCGCTCTCGACGAGGAGGCGGCGGCCCCACGTCCTCACCCAGACCCGGGCGCAGGCTGGGACGCCGCGCCATCAGTAGTAGCACCGTCGCGGCAGCGAGGGCGGCGACGAGCCCGCTCATCGCCCGAGCACCCGGTCAGCGATCCGCTCCAGCCACAACAGACCCGCGAACGAGAGGCCCAGCCCCAGGGCCAGACAGACGAGTCCGGCGGTGGTGCCGGTCAGGAACCCGATCGGGTCTCCACCGATCCCGGAGCCGAGGAGGAGTACGCCGAACGGGAGCGCGGCGAGCATCCGGGCGGTGGCGTGCGCTGCGGCTAGCTCGGCACCGACCAGCCGCGCCGTGCGGCGGTCCGACCGGATCGTTTCTGCAGCCTGGTCGATCGCTCCGGCGAGTCCCGAGCCGGTGTCGTGCGCAACCTGCCACGTCGCCGCCAGCGTGCGCAGCTGCCGAGCTCCTGGTCGCCCGGACAGCTCACGCAGGGCGCTGGGCACGTCCGCCCCCATGTGTCCCGCGACGGCCACTGGTGCGAACTCCGGCCACTGCCCGGCAGCCCGGTCCAGGCTCAGGAGCGGAGGCTGCCCGGCGCTCAGGTCGGAGGCCATGGCGTCGCACACGGCCAGCACCTGGTCGGCCCGCTGATCCGCGACTCGCGTCGCACGGCGGCGTTGAACCACCCGGCCCACACCCAGGGCAGTGGCGACCACCAAAATCGCCAGGACGAATCTCTGAGTGCTCAGCCACGACCAGAGGACCAGCGCCGAGGTCGCCACGGCGAGCGTCGTCAGCGCCGGTGAGAGAGGGCCTCGCGCCTTGCCCGGCCCGGTGGGCAGAGAAGTCGCGCCCGGCAGCAGTAGCGCGACCGAGGCACCGGCGAGGAAGACCGCCAACCCGGTCGCCGCGCTCGATGTCACGACTCGATCAGCCCGGACAGCTCGTCGACCGCAGGGCCGGACAGCAGGGACCCGTCCGGCGCGAAGCTCACGCCCGCAATGACCTCGACCCTGTCGTCGCGGGTCCGGGTGACCACCCCGATCTCGCGGACCCTGCGCGTCCGATCGCGGCCGCGACCCAGATGGATCACGACGTCGACCGCGGAGTGGAGCTGGCTGTGGGCTGCCTCGCGAGTGAGGCCGGCCGCCAGCGCCAGGCTCTCGATCCGGCTGGGCACATCACCCGCCGAGTTGGCGTGGATGGTCGCGCACCCTCCCTCGTGGCCGGTGTTCATCGCGGCGAGCATGTCCACCACCTCGGCGCCACGCACCTCGCCGACCACGAGGCGGTCCGGGCGCATGCGAAGTGCCTGTCGAACGAGTGTGCGCAGCGTCACCTCGCCGGCACCCTCGATGTTCGCCGGTCGCGCCTCCAGGGCCACGACGTGACCGTGGTCAGGTCGCAGTTCGGTGGCGTCCTCGACGAGGACCATCCGCTCGCCGGCCCCGACCAGCGACAGCAGCGCGTTCAGCAGGGTCGTCTTGCCCGACCCCGTGCCGCCGCTCACCAGGAATGCGAGACGTCGCTTCACCACGAGCTCGAGCAGTGCTGCGCCCTCGGTGGCGACAGCACCGGAGTCCACCAGTTCGGCCAGGGTGAAGACCCGTTGTCGGGGAACGCGCAGCGAGAGAACCGTGCCTGGTCGCGCCAGCGGAGCCAGCACCGCGTGGAAGCGGGATCCGTCCGGCAACCGCAGATCGACAAACGGTGAGGCATCGTCGAGCCGCCGGCCCCCAGAGGCCGCCAGCCGCTGGGCGAGGCGGCGTACGGCCTGGTCGTCAGCGAAGCCGATCCCGGTGAGCTCCAGCCCCCCACCGCGGTCGATCCACACCTGCCGGGCACCGTTGACGAGCACGTCGGTCACGCCGTCGAGCCGCAGCAACGGCTCCAGCGGTCCAGCACCGATGACGTCGCGGTGCAGCGCGTCGTGCACGGCAAGCACTGTCGCGTCACCCACCGGACGGCCCTGGTCGCGCAGCGCCTGTGCCACGAACTGCGGGGTCAACGGCGACGCGTCGCGCGCGAGCCGTTCACGGACACCGTCCAGCACTTCGACCGACACGGCCTCGCTCATGCCGCGGCCATCTTCGGCCGCTCGAGCAAGGTGTCCGCCGCGGACCGCGCCGCGCGAGCCAGCGTGCCCCGCCGGGATCGCGCCGGACCGGCGCCCAAGTTGATCGCCTCGTCGAGACCGCGCTGGTCGCCCATGGCCGCGAGCAGGGGGATGCGGAGCAACCGGCTCACCGACTCCGGCGACACAGCGGCTCGACTGCCCCTGGTGACGAGGTGTCGGGTCGGTGTGAGCTCCGGCAACCGGTGGGCCACGCGTGCCGCCGAGCTGACGCCCGGGACGGTCAACGTGGACACGAGCACCACGTGGTCGCAGCGGCTGATCGTCTCGTCGACGACGGCATCCCGGTGGCGGGGCAGATCCACCACCACCACATCGAACCCGCGCCGGCCGGCCGAAAGAACCTCGCGCATCGCGAACGCCTGCAACGAGGCCGGGCGGTCCGTGGGCCAGGTGAGCACCGACAACTGACCGGTGCGCGGCAGAGCCTCGCGCAGTGAGCGGGAGCTCAACCGCCCGGTGGTCTGCAGCATTGCGTCCCAGCGGATCCCGTCCGCTGTCTCGAGACCGAGCACCCGGTCGATCCCCGCACCGATCGGATCGGCATCAACGAGCAACGTCCGTCCGACAGCGGTGGCCATCTGCGCCAGTGCGGCAGCGAAGACCGTCGCTCCCGCTCCTCCCGACCCCCCGATCACGCCGATGGTCACGCCTGGAGCCGCGCCTCCGTCGCCCACGTCGGTGAGCAGTTCCACCAGCCAGGACTCGGATGCAGGGAGTCCGGCCACCGTCTCGGCACCCAGTCCGAGGGCGTCTCGGAACAAGACGTCACCAACCGGTGATCGGCCCAGGACGTGCACGCGTTGCCGTCGCGGTGGACTCGACGCCGCGAGGGCCGCTGCGCAGTCCTCGCCTACGAGCACGACCGGAGCACCGGTCCACAGCCGCATGGCGTGGGCGGAGTCCCGCACCACTTGTGGCACGACACCGGCGGCAGCGCACAGGCGTTGTACGTCGGCCACGAGCAGTGGGTCGGCGGAGACGAGGAGTGGGGCGGAGACGAGAAGCGGGGCGGTGACATCCATGCGGCGATGCTCCGGCGGGGCGCAGACACCGCGAAGTCAGCAACGACACCCTGTGGACGTTGCCGGTGCGAGCACCGCCTGTGGACGGGAAACGGCCATCTGCGCGGGCGAATCGTCCATTCTGCCTACACTTCAAGCATGAGCCCGGTTGCCCGACCGACGGCAGCGTTCTTCGACCTCGACAAGACGATCATTGCGAAGTCGAGCACGTTGGCGTTCAGCCGCGAGTTCGCGGCCGGCGGACTGATCTCCCGTGGAGCGGTGCTGCGGTCGGCGTACGCACAGTTCGTCTACCTCGTCGGGGGTGCCGACCACGACCAGATGGAGAAGATGCGGCAGTTCATGTCGCAGCTATGCGCGGGCTGGGACGTGGAGACGGTCAAGGAGATCGTGGCCGACACCCTGCACAACATCGTCGACCCACTGGTCTACGACGAAGCCGTCAACCTGATCGAGACCCACCACCTCGCCGGCCGCGACGTCATCATCGTCTCGACCAGCGGCTCGGAGGTCGTGGAGCCGATCGGCGAGATGCTCGGGGCCGACAAGGTGATCGCGACCAGGATGGACGTCGCGGAGGGCAAGTACACCGGCAAGATCCGCTTCTACGCCTACGCGGAGAACAAGGCCAAGGCGATCCGCGACCTCGCCCGCAAGCGCGGCTACGACCTCGACGGTTGCTACGCCTACAGCGACTCGGTGACCGACGTGCACATGCTCGAGGCGGTCGGACACCCCTACGCCGTCAACCCCGACAAGGACCTGCGCCGGATCGCGCGCGACCGTGGCTGGCCGATCCTTGTCTTCGACAAGCCGGTCGCGTTGCGCGGCCGGATGAGGCTGCCCCCAGCCGCCCCGACCATCGCCGCGCTCACCGTCGGCGGCGCTGCGGCCATCTGCGCAGTGGTCTGGCTCGGCGTACGGCGGCGGCGCGCCACAGCCTGAAAAGTCAAGTCTTGTGGTGCCTCGGGGGTAGGGGTACAAAGGAGACACAACAATTCCAGAGCTCACACGGTGGCGGTACCCACGCGGCGATCTACCCTTCTTTCAGGGTGTTGGTCAGATCCGGATCCTCCGGGGGCCACAATTAGACACTGCACGCTTGGTAGCCAATCCCCGTGTGTCGAGCGGCATCGAGATCTCCCAGACTCTGTGTGGGAGAGTTCGGTGCCGCTCATCTGTTCTCAGCCAATTGGTCTCAGCCAGGCGTTCTGAGCGGACTCGCCTCGGCCCCCTTCGCCTGCGCCTCGGCGGCGTAGAGCAGCCAGGAGCGCAGCCCGTTCTTGCCGCCGTCACGGTAGCCGCGCAGGTTGGACTCGTACTCGGTGCGCAGCGCCAGGTGCCCGGCCTCGGGTACGACGAGCGAGGCCCGGTCGACTCCCCGGGCCACGAGTACCAGCCGCTCGGCCGCGCGCGCGACGATCCCGTTGTGGTCGGCGAACGGCGAGGCCGTCATCAGGTCGGCGTGCACCAGAGCGGCCACGAGGAGGGCGGGTGCCGAGGTCCGCAGCAGGGTCTGCGAGAGCGACTGCAGCCGGTTCGCCGCGTCGGCCGAGACCGGCCGACCAGCCGAAGCACCTCCGGTGAGCGCGTGCAGTCGCGCGAAGACCTGCACCGGCGAGCGACCGAGCACCGGCACCAGCGAGAGGAGCTCACTGCTCACCCTTACCGAGGCCTGGGCGATCTCGTCCCCTGAGTCCGTGCGCACGTCCTCCAGCGAGGAGGCCGACCCTTCCAGGGCGGCGCTGGCGTGAGCCCCACGCAGGAGCGACTCGGCCGTCTGTGCCGGAGTGGTCTTGCGCAGCCCCCGGTCGCGCAGCATCACGTCGATGCCGTCGCGGGTCGAGGCGAACGCGGAGGGCACCCCTTCGAGCTCGGTCAGCCAGGTGAGCGGGTCGGGCGAGGGATCGTTGGACGGGTGGGGCACGGCGCGAAGGCTATCGGGTAACTTCGAGCGCACGATGAGCGAGCCCAAGGGCAGGCAGAGCCCACCACCGCAACGGTCGTACGGCCCGGTGGCCGACGCCTACGACCGCGCCCGCCCGTCGTACCCCGAAGAAGCCGTCAGCTGGATGACCGGTGCCGGCAGGTCGGTGGTCCTCGAGCTCGGCGCCGGCACGGGCAAGCTCACCGAGGTGCTGCACGGCACCGGCCACGACGTACTCGCCACCGACCCGCTGCCCGAGATGCTCGCCCGGCTGCGCAACAGGGTGCCGGTCCGGCACGTCGTCGCCGCCGCCGAGCACATTCCGCTGCCCTCGCGCTCGGTCGACCTGGTGGTGTGCGGCCAGTCGTTCCACTGGTTCGACCACGACCTAGCGCTCCCCGAGATCGCGCGGGTGCTCCGCCCCGGGGGGATCCTGGCCCTGGTGTGGAACACCTACGACGAGAGCATCCCGTGGGTGCGCCGCCTCAAGCAGCTGATCTCGCCCGAGGCCGGCACCCGGGACGAGGCCGCGATACCGCTCATGGAGACCCCCCACTTCGGCTTCGTGGACACCAGGCAGTTCCGGTTCTGGCAGACACACACGGCGGCCAGCCTGGCCGACCTGACCCGCTCGGTCGCCCACGTGGCGACGATGAGCGAGTCCGCCCGAGCAAGCGTGCTCGCCAAGGTCGATGCCCTGTACGCCGAGTACGGTCGCGGGCATGACGGGATGCTGGTCCCCTACGTGACCCGGTGCTACCGAGCCGTCGTACGTCACCAGGAGCTGGCCCCTGAGCCACCGCCACCGAGGCGCCGGCGTGCCACCTCCGCCGGTGACGACCGGATCCCGGGCGAGACCACTGCACCCACGAGCAGGCAGCGCCCTCCCGAGGATCCGGGCACGCAGCTGATCGACTTCAGGTGAACGGTGCCCGGGGTTGGAGGTCCTATGTGGGTAGCCGTGCCTGGGCCGAGGCGACCCCGAAGAGGCTTCCGACCAGGGCACTGAGGACGACTGATGGCCTTCGAGGGCCCGCGCAGCCGTTGGTGCGCGCCAGCTCGGCAGCGACGCCGACCACCTTCCGGACCCTGCACACCGCCGAGAACAGCCACCTCGTCCGGGTGCCGCTCACCGAGCTCGAACAGGACTGGGCGGAGGCAGGTTTCGTGCGGATCCACCGCTCGATCCTGATCGCCATCTGACACCCGCGGCACTGCGCCGGTCCGGGCGACCTCCTCAAGGGGTCGCCGGAGCGCTGCCTGCAGGGTAGGTTCGAGAAACACGAGACGCGTACCACCACATTCAGGGCGCCTACAGCGTATGAGGAGCAATTGATGAGCGACGAGTCCAGCGGAACACTGGCTAACCTAGCCAACGAGGAGCGCCGTTTCGAGCCTCCGGCCGAGTTCGTGGAGAACGCCAACCTGACGGCAGCGGCGTACGACGAGGCGGAGAAGGATCGACTGGGCTTCTGGGAGAAGCAGGCCGAGCGCCTCGACTGGGACACCAAGTGGGACCGGGTCCTGGACTGGGACGACCCGCCCTTCGCCAAGTGGTTCGTAGGCGGCAGGATCAACGCCGCCTGGAACTGCGTGGACCGTCACGTCGAGAACGGGGCCGGCGACAAGGTCGCCTTCCACTGGGTCGGTGAGCCCGAGGACGACACCCGCGACATCACCTACTCCGACCTCAAGGACGAGGTGTGCAAGGCCGCGAACGCGCTCATCGAGCTCGGTGTGAAGACCGGTGACCGGGTCGCGATCTACATGCCGATGATCCCCGAGACCGCCGTCGCGATGCTCGCGTGCGCCCGCCTCGGCGCTCCGCACGTGGTCGTGTTCGGCGGCTTCTCCTCCGACGCTCTGGCCAGCCGGGTCGAGGATTGCGACGCGCAGGTCGTCATCACCTGCGACGGGGGGTATCGCCGCGGCGCTCCCTCGGCGCTCAAGCCTGCGGTCGACGAGGCGTGCGAGAAGGCCGCCAAGGAAGGGCACGAGGTCCGCAAGGTGCTCGTGGTCCGTCGTACGGGCGAGGAGGTGGCGTGGAACGACGAGCGCGACGTGTGGTGGGACGAGTTCGTCGACGCGCAGTCCACCGAGCACGAGTGCGAGTTCTTCGACTCCGAGCACCCGCTCTACGTGATGTACACCTCCGGCACGACCGGCAAGCCCAAGGGCATCCTGCACACCACGGGTGGCTACCTGGTCGGCTGCGCCTACACCCACTGGGGAATCTTCGACCTCAAGCCCGACACCGACGTCTACTGGTGCACTGCCGACGTCGGCTGGGTGACCGGGCACTCCTACGGGGTTTACGGGCCGCTCGCGAACCAGGCCACCTCGGTGATGTACGAGGGCACCCCCGACACCCCGCACAAGGGCCGCTGGTGGGAGATCTGCGAGAAGTACGGCGTCACGATCTTCTACACCGCACCGACGGCGATCCGGACGTTCATGAAGTGGGGCGACGACATCCCCGAGAAGCACGACCTGTCCAAGCTGCGGCTCCTCGGGTCGGTGGGCGAGTCGATCAACCCGGAGGCCTACGTCTGGTACCGCGAGAAGATCGGCGCCGACCAGGCCCCCATCGTCGACACCTGGTGGCAGACCGAGACCGGCACCATCATGATCAGCCCGCTGCCCGGCGTCACGTCCTCCAAGCCGGGGTCGGCGATGAAGTCGATCCCAGGCATCGTGACCGACGTGGTCAACGACGACGGCGAGTCGGTGCCCAACGGCTCCGGTGGCTTCCTGGTGATCAAGGAGCCGTGGCCCGCGATGCTGCGCACCCTGTGGGGGGACGACGAGCGGTTCAAGGACACCTACTGGTCCCGCTTCGAGAAGCTGGGCTTCTACTTCGCCGGCGACGGCGCCAAGAAGGACGACGACGGCGACATCTGGTTGCTAGGGCGCGTCGACGACGTCATGAACGTCTCCGGCCACCGGTTGTCCACGACCGAGATCGAGTCGGCCCTGGTCTCGCACCCCAAGGTAGCCGAGGCCGCCGTGGTCGGGGCGGCCGACGCGACCACCGGTCAGGCCGTCTGTGCGTTCGTGATCCTGAGGGAGTCGGCGCTCGAGGAGGGCGAAGAGGCACCAGAGGCGCTGATCCAGGAGCTGCGCAAGCACGTGCAGAAGGAGATCGGCGCACTCGCCAAGCCTCGTCAGATCATGGTCGTCCCCGAGCTCCCGAAGACCCGCTCGGGCAAGATCATGCGTCGCCTGCTCAAGGACATCGCCGAGGGACGTGAGGTCGGCGACGTCTCCACTCTGGCCGACTCCTCGGTGATGGACGCGATCGGCAAGGGCCTCCCCGCGGAGGAGAAGGGCTGATCCTGGTCCATCCCCACGAGACGGCTCACTCGTGAGCCGTCTCGTGCTGGTCAGGCGGCGTCGCGCTCGCTCACCACAAGCGCCTGAATCAGGTTCCTGAGTGCGCTCTCGGTGTGCCGGTCTGCGATGCGGCGGTCCACGACCGCCGAGTGGACCAGGGCGACCCCGATGCTGGGCTCCAACGGCCTGGCGCCCGCCACCTGCAGGATCCTGACCGCGTCCTCGCGGGCCCACTGGGCGCCGCGCGGGGACGGGCTGACCGAGAGCACAGCCACCGGCTTGCCTTCGATCGCCGCTGCGCCGCGGGGCCGGGAGGCCCAGTCGATGGCGTTCTTCAGCACGCCCGGAATCGAGCCGTTGTACTCCGGCGTCGCGACGACAAGGCCGTCGGCGGCCGCAACTGCGGTCCGGAAGGCCACGACGGCGGCCGGCGGCTGGTCGGTGTCGAGGTCCTGGTCGTAGTGCGGAAGATCGCCGAGGTCGGCGTACACCGAGGTTGCGCCCGCCGGAAGCAGGTCGGCGACCGCGTCGGTCAGCTGCGCGGTCCAGGAGTCAGCGCGAAGACTCCCCACCAGCATCAAGATGTTCATGTCGGTTCCTCTGGCAGTCGTCCAAGCTTAGTTGCATCTTCAACAACACCAGCGGTCGCGCGTCCATTCCTTGAGGCACCGAAGCCCGTCACTACGACGATCGTCCACTCGGCCTCACGGTGCGAGGGTCTGACCGTCCTGGCTACGTGCCCGGATGAAGGCTCGGCGACGCTCGCGTCCGGACGGCCAACGTGACCGCCACGGTCAAGGCGACGTACACCCCCGCGGCAGAGCCGGTGGTGGACGCGGCCCGCAGCTGGCCATCGGTGACGCCGGCCTTGCGCGCCGGCGCGTGCGACCGGCCGGCTCACCGTGCATGGTTGTAGCTCGTCAGAGGATTCCCTACCGCGACCACCGCGTCATGCGCTGTTCTTGTCGCGCTCGAGAGACGTCAGTCGTGGTTCCACTCCCGCCGGGGCCCGGTGACCTCGTCGCGGTCCTCGTTCGACATCTGGCGGGACTTCATCAGGCTCAGCACCGTGGTGACGACGAGCGTGCCGACGATGACCAGCAGCGACAACCAGATCGGGATGTCCGGCGCCCAGCTGACGGGCTCGCCGCCGTTGATCCAGGGCAGCTCGTTCTCGTGCAGGGCGTGCAGGATCAGCTTGACGCCGATGAACCCGAGCAGGAACGCGAGGCCGTAGGAGAGGTAGATCAGCCGCTCGAGCAGGCCGCCGATCAGGAAGTAGAGCTGGCGTAGTCCCATGAGCGCGAAGATGTTCGCCGTGAGCACCAGGAACGGCTCGCGGGTCAGTCCGTAGATTGCCGGGATCGAGTCGAGCGCGAACAGCAGGTCGGTGGTTCCGAGCGCCACGATGACGATGAACATCGGCGTGATGACGCGGCTGCCGTTCTCGATGGCCATGAGCTTGGTGCCGTGCCACTCCGAGGTCGCCGGGAACTTGCGCTCGACGAACTTGATCAGCCGGTTCTCCTCGAACTCGTCCTCGTCCGCGGCGCCTTCCTTCGCGAGCTTCCACGCTGTCCAGACCAGGAACAGTCCGAAGACGTAGAAGACCCAGCTGAAGTTGTTGATCGCCGCGGCACCGACCGCGATGAAGATGCCGCGCATGATCAGCGCGAGCACGATGCCGACGAGGAGCGCGCTCTGCTGCAGCTGCTTGGGTACGGCGAACTTGTTCATGATGATCAGGAAGATGAACAGGTTGTCGACCGAGAGGGAGTACTCGGTCAGCCAGCCGGCGAAGAACTCCGTGCCGTACTGGGCGCCGGCGAAGACCCACACCCCGATGCCGAACAGGACCGCCATTCCGACGAACACGCCGAGCGCGACGCTGACCTCCTTGTTGGAGGGCTCATGCGGGCGGCGTCCGATGATGATGATGTCGAACAGGAGGACGGCACAGGTGATACCCACCGTGAGCCACCACACCAAGGGTGATACGTCCATGTCTTCTCCTCCGGACTCGGGCGCTGGCCAATGCACAGAACAGCCCTGCTGATGTTTGTTTGTCCGGAGGTCTCTTCCGCCACCCGCAGGTGACCGACGGCCCCGGGTCGGGGCCCGCTCAACGCTGGGCCCGACCGTGATGACGAGATCGCCGCGAAGGAATACTCCCCTCCAACTGGGAGGAGTCTCCCAGACCCGAGGCGGGTGACCAAACCGGTAGGCTCCCCGATGGTGAGCCGGGAAGTCTGGTCGGCATCTGATGACCGACCCCAAAGGCCCGTGGCTTCGCTGCCGGCCCGAATACGCCGGAGCTGCCCGTGATCGTGAAACGCCCTCGCCGTTTCCTGCCCGACCCCGACCAGGGTGAGACGACCTTCGTCGGCGACCTGCTGCGCTCTGAGACCGTGGGTGGCTCGGTCGCCCTGGTCGCCGCCATGGTCGCGCTCACCTGGGCCAACCTCGACTTCTCCTCCTACGAGCGCTTCCGCGACTGGCAGATCGGTCCGCTCGATGTGGAGCAGTGGGCCTCCGACGGTGCGCTGAGTGTGTTCTTCTTCGTGGCCGGGCTCGAGCTCAAGCGCGAGCTGCTTGTCGGTTCACTACGGCGTCCGGCCGACGCCGCCGTACCGGTTTTCGCGGCCTGCTGCGGCGTCGCCGTACCGGCACTGATCTTCGTCGTCATCAACCGCGGGACCGACAACCTGGTCGGCTGGGCGGTTCCGGCCGCGACGGACATCGCGTTCGCCCTGGCCATCCTCTCAGTGGTCGGCTCGGCGTTGCCCTCTCAGCTGCGGGCCTTCCTGCTCACGCTCGCCGTGGTCGACGACCTCATCGTGATCGTGGTGATCGCGGTCTTCTACACCTCCAGCATCCACCCCATCGGCCTGCTCGTGTCCGTCGCCGCCTTCGGTGTGTACGCCGCCCTCCAGCGGCTCCGCGTGCGCAGCAGCCTGCTCTACCTGCCGGTGGCCGTGATCGCCTGGGGGGCGATGCACGAGAGCGGTGTCCACGCCACGATCGCCGGCGTCGTCCTCGGCCTGTTGACGCGGGTGATCCCCGACGATGACGAGGTCCGCTCCCCCGCCGAGCGGCTCGAGCACCGGATCGCCCCTCTCAGCTCCGCGGTCGCCGTGCCGTTCTTCGCGCTGCTCAGCGCCGGCGTACAGCTCACCGGGGGGACTGCCGTGCTGCACGAACCGCTCGTACTGGGCGTCGTGCTCGGGCTCGTGCTGGGCAAGCCGATCGGCGTGCTGGGTGGCTCGTGGCTGCTGACCCGCTTCACCCGAGCCGAGCTGAACGACGGACTCACCTGGCGTGACCTCCTCGGTGTAGCCGTCGTGGCCGGGGTCGGGTTCACCGTCTCCCTGCTGGTCAGCGACCTGGCCTTCACCGGCATCGAGCGCGAGCAGGCGAAGACCGCCGTACTGCTGGCCTCCTTGGTGGCTGGTCTTGCGGCCGCACTGATCCTCGGCCGCCGCAACCGCCAACGCCGTGAGGCGTGAGGCGTGAGAAGTGAGGCGTGAGGATAGTGTTCGACCCGACGTCAGAAGTCCTCGAAGGGAAATCACCTGTCATGTCACAACGCCAGCCCCCCGTCACCGAGGAGCCGACGATCGGCAAGCTGGTCGTCGACGCCAGCCGCGACGTCTCCAGCCTGATCCAGAGCGAGATCGCGCTCGCGAAATCCGAACTGAAGATCTCGGTCAAGGCCGGTGGCATCAGCATCGCCATGTTTGCGACCGCCGGCTTCCTGGGACTGCTCGCGATCATCATGCTCTCGGTGGCGTTCGCCTACTTCGTGCACATGACCGGTCTCGACCTCGCGTGGTGCTTCCTGATCGTCTTCGCTGCCTACCTACTGGTCGCGGGTCTCCTGGCCTTCGTCGGGGTCCACAAGATCAAGCAGGTCAAGCCCCCAGAGCGCGCGATCGAGCAGGCCAAAGAGACCAAGAGCCTGCTCAAGCGCGGCTGACCGGGCGTCGTACGACGAAGCGCAGGATCCCGTCCGGACATTTCGGGTGGGGTTGTCGGGCGATCCCGGTCGTTGTGGGGCGAAGTTTCGGGGTACAACGACCGGTTTCACCGGCCGACCGGGGAAACCTGCAGGCAGGCGCCACTACGCGCAGTTCCCGCTCGAGACCCGCCCCTCGGCGTCGCGGCCCACGGCCGCGGCCTGGCTCACTTGGTCGGCGGTCAGCGCGTAGCCGGTCTCGCGGTCGCTGACCGACGCTGCAAAGACCACGCCGAGCACCCGGCCCTCCGTCGAGACGACCGGGCCGCCGGAGTTGCCCGGGCGGATCAGCCCGCGCAGTGAGAACACGTGACGCGTCACGGTGCCGTTGCCGTAGATGTCGGGTGAGCGGAGCCGCTGGTCGCCTCGGATCCGGACGGGTTGTGCGTCGAAGGGACCATCCTGTGGGAACCCGAGCGCAGCACCCTGCTGACGCTCCTTGCCGTTGGAGTCGAACCCGATCGTGGGCCCGTCGAGGTCGGGTACGTCGATCACGGCGATGTCCACATCAGGGTTGTAGTAGACGACTGTTCCCTTGAGCGAGTCGTCGCCCACCTGGACCATCGGCTCAGTGACACCTGCGACGACATGGGCGTTGGTCATCACCTTGTTGGGGGCGTAGAGGAAGCCGCTGCCCTCGACGCCGCTCCCACACCGGTTGCTGCTGCGGATCTTGAACACACTGTTGGCAGCGGCACCGATGTCGGGGTCGCGCAGCACCCGTTGCTCCGCCTCCGGCACCTTGGCGATGCGCTCGGGCGCGAACGGCTCGAGGTAGCGCGGGAAGAAGCTCGAGCCGACCACGCTGTCGAAGGAGCGCAGGGCCCGCTGTGCCTGCGCAGGCATCACGTCGTTCACCGCCACGAGGACGCGGGAGCTACGGACCTGCGGGCTGATCCCCGGGATCCGCGACCCGCTGATCGCGACCCCGAGCATCCAGGCGACGAGCAGCACGGCGACCATGCTGAGCACCGCACCGCCGACGGCGTCGAGCGCCCGGGCCGGCTGCCAGGTCAGCCGCGCACGCAACCGGGAGCCGACGTACTGGAGGACCGCCTGTCCCAACGAGGCGCACATGAGTACGACGAACAGGGCACCCAGCGAGACCCACAGGGAGGGGGCCGCGTCACCGAGAAGGACGGGTGCCAGCCAGATCCCCGCCAGACCACCGAGCAGCAGACCAGCGGTCGCGCACGCCCCGGTGATGAAGCCCTGCCAGTATCCGGACAGGGCATAGGCAAGGGTGAGCACGACCAGGCACCAGTCGAGGAAGTTCATGCGGGCCCTTCGCTGAGGTCTGGCTGCTGAGGTCTGGCTGGTTGGCCGGGTTACGGGTCAGGCCTGACCCAGACCGAACATGTAGTCCGGTAGTTGCTGCTCCACGCCAGCGTCCCACGGACGCGTCAGGCCCACGTGGTCGAAGAGTTTATTGATCAGCCCGGCGGTGAAGCCCCACAGGATCAGGTCCTTGGAGTCCCCGATCAGGAACCCGGGACCGCTGTAGCCCAGCGGGTGCACGACAGTCACTCGGTGCTGCGGGTCCAGGAGCTCCTCCACCGGAACCCGAAGCACGGCGTTGACCTCACGGGGGTCGACCACGTCCACCCGGGAGGGGTCCTTCCACCAGCCCAGGACCGTGGTCACCGCGAAATTGCTCGGTGGCAGCCAGAGCTCCGGCAGGGTGCCGAAGACCTCGACCCCGGCCGGGTCGAGACCGGTCTCCTCCTCCGCCTCGCGCAGGGCCGCCGCCGTGGGCGCCGCGTCGGTGTCGTCGATGGCCCCACCCGGGAAGGAGACCTGGCCGGGGTGGGAGCGCATGTCGTGCGCCCGTTCGGTGAGCAGCAGGTCGGGGCCCAGGGGCCCTTCACCGAAGAGCATCAGCACGGCGCCCTTGCGGGCACCCGACCCCTCGGGCGGGACGAACCGGCTGATGTCGCTGGCGGTGATCGAGCCGGCACCCTCGCGGATGGGCTCGAGCCACTCGGGAAGGCTCATCTCCGGGTCCCCGCGGGAGCGAAGGGAGCAGTCTCGTGGGGTACCAGTCTCATGAAGTAGTCCCGAGGTGCTTCTCGACCAGCTTCTCCAGCTGGGCGACCGAGGCGATCTCGACGTACTTCTTGTAGGCCACGCGTCCCTTCTCGTCCACCAGGAGCACCTGGGGAAGGACCCTTGCGCGGACCGCGCCGTCGGGGTCCCGGTAGAGGGGGAAGCGGACCCCGGTCTGGCGGATCAGCTCGCGCGCCTTGCCCACCTGGGTGTCCTGGAAGTCGATGCCGATGACCTTGACCTGGCCGGCGTACTTCTGGGCGAACGACTGGTAGTGGGGCAACTCCTTGCGGCAGGGGCCGCACCAGCTGGCCCACACGTTGATGACTGCCGGGCCGCGCACGGTGGACAGGTCGAGGGACGGACCGTTGTCCAGGGACTCTAGCGTCACAGCCGGGAGCGTGTCCGGCCGCTTGTCTGCTGCTCCCTGCGCCGAGCAGCCACTGAGCGCCAGGAGCGCACCGAGGAGGGCGGCCACGATCCTGGTCACGCGGGACCCTGGGTCTTGACGAGCCGAGCCGCCGCTTCTGGGTCCTTCGGCCCGAGGCCGTACGACGGGCACCAGTGCGCGACCGTGCAGGCACCGCAGGCGGGCTTCTTCGCGTGGCAGACACGTCGGCCGTGCCAGATGAGGTGGTGGCTCAACATGGTCCAGTCGCGCTTGGGGAACAGCGCGCCCACTGCGTGCTCGGCCTTGACCGGGTCGCTCTCCACGGTCCAGCCCAGGCGCCGGATCAGCCGACCGAAGTGGGTGTCGACCGTGATACCGGGGATGTCGAAAGCGTTGCCGAGCACGACGTTGGCGGTCTTTCGGCCGACGCCCGGAAGCTTGACCAGGTCCTCGAGCCTTGGCGGCACCTCACCGCCGTGGTCGGCCACCAGCGCCGCGGAGAGCCTGAGCAACGACTCGGTCTTGGCCCGGAAGAAACCGAGCGGCCCGATGATGCGCTCGAGGTCCTCGCGGGGCGCCGAGGCCATCGTGCGGGTGTCGGGGTAGGCGGAGAACAGCGTCGGCCGCACCGCGTTGACCCGGCGATCGGTCGTCTGCGCGCTGAGCACCGTCACGACGAGGAGCTGGAACGGATCGTCGAAGTCGAGCTCGCACCTCGCGTCGGGGTAGGTCCGCGCCAGCACTCGATTGACCTTGCGCGCGCGTCTGACCAGTCCGGTGGTCGGAGCGGTGTCGGGCACGCCGATCAGGGTACGGCGCCCGCGAAGCGAGTTCCGAGACCGGGTTGGCGCGGGGGCCAGGGGCCGCGTGGCGCGGGACCAGACGATGGGACAGACTGTGACCTGCAACACGGAGCGAGGCCTTGGCCGCGAGCGCGGCGCAGAGCGAAGGGACATCACGTGGATAACGACGTACTCCGGCAGGCGCCGCTGTTCAGTGCTGTCGACGACGAGGCGGCCGTTGCGCTGCGATCCTCCATGGGCGAGAACAGGTTGCGCCGCGGAGAGGTGCTCTTCCATGAGGGGGACCCGGGCGACAGGCTCTACATCGTCGCCGACGGCAAGGTGAAGCTCGGCCGCACGTCCTCCGACGGGCGCGAGAACCTGCTGGCGATCCTCGGCCCGGGCCAGATGTTCGGCGAGCTCTCCCTCTTCGACCCGGGTCCTCGCTCGGCCACGGTCACCGCTGTCACCGAGGCGGTGTTCCTCTCGCTCTCCCACGACGACCTGCTCCGCTGGCTCGAGGGTCGCCCCGGGGTGGCGCTTGGCCTGCTCGCCCAGCTGGCCGCCAGACTGCGCAAGACCAACGAGGTCGTTGCCGACCTGGTCTTCTCCGACGTCCCGGGGCGCGTCGCCAAGGCACTGCTCGACCTCGCGGACCGTTTCGGCCGCACAGCGGACGACGGGGTACATGTGCACCACGACCTCACCCAGGAGGAGCTGGCCCAGCTGGTCGGCGCCTCCCGCGAGACGGTCAACAAGGCCCTCGCAGACTTCGCCTCGCGCGGCTGGCTGCGACTCGAGCCTCGCTCGGTCGTCATCCACGACGTGGAGCGGATGAAGCGCCGCGCCCGCTGAGCCACTATCCAGTGGGGGCGGTGGCTGCCTGTGGGTCGTAGCCGTTCTTGAAATTCAACGCGTCGAGGACCACCTGCGTGACGATCACCGGATGGTCCGTCGTACGACGCACCGTCGGGCTCCGGTCGACCTGGTAGCCGGAGAACATGACACCCGGGCTGCCGAAGATCCAGTCGATCTGGGTCGGTCTCGGTGGTGCACAACCACCGTTGTTGCTGCCTCCAGCCGCTGCGGTCAGCGGCGTCGCGCCAGTGACCTTGCAGAAATACTCGTCGCGTTCGTTCATGTCGCCGGTGACGAACTGCGGGATGCCGGTGCCTTCGAGCTCGTTGAACAGGTTGATCTGGCGGCGGGTGGCCTCGTTGCGGAACCGCTGCATGTTGCCCCTGATGTTCGCGGGGTTGTGGAAGGTGGAGAAGTAGGCAAGGACACCCGTCTGCGTGTGTCGCAGCAACACGTAGGGCATTGGCCGGATCCGGCCGTTGAAGTAGGGGATCGGGATCAGGCCAGGCTTGACCATCTCCCAGGTGTCGGTTCGCCAGGCGACAGAGTTCTCACCGGCACGCCGGCCCATCGACAGGCCGGGATACATCTCCCAAACCTGGGTTCGACTCCGGAAGGCCGCCCGCTGGTCGGGCTGGAACTCCTGGAAGCCGACGACGCTGATGCCGTGGCCGGCCAGGATCGACAGGGCCCCGTTCATGCGCTGCCTACCGGAGGCCCGGCGCTGGCCACCGCCCTTCGTGTGCGAGCTGCCGAGCAGGTTGAAGCTGGCCACGGTGAACTCCGCAACCGGCGCCAGGGCCACCGGTCGGGGGCGCGCGGGCGCCGGGTTGACGTCGACCTGTTTGCGCTCCGCGGCCGGCCCTATCGTGCCGGTGTAGCCCTTGCCGCTCGGCGTGGCGCTGGAGGGAGATGCGGGGGTCGGCTCGGCGCTCTGGCTCGGCTCGGCGCTCTGGCTCGGCTCGGCGCTCTTGCTCGGCTCGGCGCTCTTGCTCGGCTCGGCGCTCTTGCTGGACTCGGCCTGTCCTGCGGCGACGTCGTTGGAACCTGGGGTGAGGTCGCCTCGGACCCAGAGGAAGCCGACCCCCCAGACGACGGCCAACACCACCACGAACGCCGCAATTCCCAACTTCTCCCGCACGCACGAAAGGTATCCCGGCCCTGGTCACGGCGTTCGGCCAATGGCTGATTGTGGACGCTGACCGAGGCGGTCAACCCAGGTGTCCACCCAGGTCCGAGGGCTGGTGCCGGGTCAGCCGCGGCGTGCGAGGTGCGCCAGCTGGGCGCGGACGGACAGCTCGGCCGCACCCCACAGGACGGGGTCGACGTCGGCATAGACGATCTCCACCACGCGACGAGACAGCTCGTCGCGGTGGAGCACCTCGGGGTGCGACTGGTCGCGGAGCTCGGCCACCGCCGACTCCACCTGCGCGAGCCGTTCGGCACGGTGCGCGATGTAGTAGTCGAGCGCACCGAGCGCGTCATCGATGACGGGGCCGTGGCCAGGCCAGATGGTGCCGACCTCGCGGGACTCGGCGAGCGCGTGCAGCCGGTCCAGGGAGTCCAGGTAGGCGCCGAGCTGTCCGTCGGGATGCGCCACCACAGTCGTGCCGCGCCCGAGCACGGTGTCACCGGTCAGGACGGCATCCTCGGCAGGAATCACGAACGACAGCGAGTCGGCCGTGTGCCCGGGGGTGGCCACCACATGGAGCTCGAGACCATCGATCTCGATCACGTCGCCGTCGCCGAGGCCCTCGGAGCCAAGGCGGTACTCCGGGTCGAGTGCGCGTACGCCGCAACCCATCCGCTCGGCGAACTCCCTGGCTGCCTCGGAGTGGTCGAGGTGGTGATGGGTCAGGAGTACGACGCCCACCTCGCCGCCCCGGTCAGCCAGCGCCGCGAGATGTGACTCGTCCGGCGGACCGGGGTCGATCACCACCGAGCGAGCCGCACCGGGCTCGCGCAGGATCCAGGTGTTGGTGCCGTCCAGGGTCATCATGTTCGCGTTGGGAGCGAGCACGCAGTGTGCTCGCTCGCCGAAGGCCCCGCCTGCCCAGCTCAAGCCTGACCGGCCTCGGTCCTCGACTCCAGCAGCGCCTCGAAACGGGGTGGGATCGAGAGGGTGCCGCCGTCGTCGTTCTGTTCGACCTCCGGCATGAACATCTCGACGCTGCGGCCGTGGGCAGCGTCCAGGACACCGGCCGGGTCGGCGTACTGCCCGATCTCGAGGCAGGTCAGATACGTCGGCGGCAACATCAGCAGCTGCTTCTCCTCCACATCGCGCACCGCTTGCATGGCCGGGCGCCAGGTGACCTGGTCGGACTCGGTGGAGACGTCCCGAGTGCGCTGGCCCTCAGGGAGGTCGGCCGCGAAGAACCACGTGCGGAAGCGGCGGGGCTCGAAGACCGGGGTCAGCCAGGCTGCCCACACTCCCAGCAGGTCGGTGCGCAACACCAGGCCACGCCGGTCGAGGAACTCGGTGAAGGCGAGCTCGCGGGCCTCGAGGGCGGCACGGTCGGTCTCCCAGCTCTCGCCCGTGGGGTCGGCGACAACGGTGTCGGCAGACTCCCCGGCGAGCAGTACGCCCGACTCCTCGAAGGTCTCGCGGACCGCAGCACACACCAGCGCGCGGGCGGTGGCCTCGTCGGTCCCTAGCCGCGCGGCCCACTGGTCGGGGGCAGGACCGGTCCATGCGACCGCGTGGTCGAAGTCGCGCGCGTCGACTCCGCCACCCGGGAAGACGCACATCCCGCCGGCGAAGGCCATCGAGGTCTGGCGGCGCAGCAGGTAGACCTCAGGACCCTGCGGGCCGCGGCGCATCAGCACCACCGTGGCGGCGTTGCGCGGCTCCGCGGGCTCGCGGCTGCCGTCAGCGAACGCCCGGGCGCCCTCGACCAGCTCGGGCGGCAGCTGCACGCGTTGCATCAGGTCTTGCCTCGGAGTTCTCGCCACGCGCAGCAGGACACCGAGCTGGAAGTCACGCTCAGACCTCCACGACCAGCTCGACCTCGACGGGGGCGTCGAGCGGCAGCACCGACACGCCGACCGCCGAGCGTGCGTGCCGACCCGCCTCACCGAAGACCTCGCCGAGCAGCTCGGAGACGCCGTTGGCCACCAGGGGCTGGCCGGTGAAGTCGGGTGTGGAAGCGACGAACACGACCACCTTGACGATCCGCTTGACCGCGGAGAGCTCGCCGACCTCGGCACGGACAGCCGCGATCGCATTGAGCGCGCATTGGCGCGCGCACTCCACGGCCTCCTCCTGGCTCACCTCGCCACCGACCTTGCCGGTGAGCATCAGCTGTCCGTCGCGCATGGGCAGCTGGCCGGAGGTGAAGACGTGGTTGACGCTGTGCAGGGCCGGGATGTACGCCGCCACAGGTGTGGCCACCTCGGGAACGCTGAGCCCGAGGCCGGCGAGCCGCTCCTCCGGCGTCTCGCTCATGGGAGGTCCAAGACCAGGCACGAGCGCTTTGTCGAAAGGTTCACTGGACGGGACGCTTGAAGTAGGCCACGAGGTTCTCGGGGTTCATCCCGGGAACCATCTGGACGAGCTCCCAGCCGTCGGAGCCGAAATTGTCGAGGATCTGCTTGGTGGAGTGCACGAGCACGGGGGCGGTCAGGTATTCCCACTTGGTCATGAGCCGCACCCTACTCGGGGCCTGAGCGTTGCCTGCCAGGGTCAGGCCAGGACGCTCGCAAGGTCGGTCTGGCTGAAGTCCTCACCCTTGAACAGCAGCGGTTCGCCCAGAGTTCTGGCCAGCGCGTAGCTGAAGCAGTCACCCAGGTTGAGGGCGGCCGGATGGCGGCCCTTGCCGAAGCGCCGCCATGCGGCCACCGCGATCGGGACCTGGTCGGGGTCGACCGGTTGGACGCTGATGCCCAGGCCGTCGACCAGCAACGCCAGGTCCCGCGCGGCATCCGGTCCCTGTCGCGCCTCGACCACGATCGCGGTCTCGACGGCAGAAGTCGCCGAGAGGTGCACCGGATCCGCGGACCCCCGCAGGGCGGCGAGGAAGGTCTCGGCATCGGTCTCGCCGAGCACGATCGCCACCAAGGCTGAGGTGTCGACGACCATCAGGCGGGCAGACCGTGCTCGTCGTAGCCGAGGATCGCCGCCTCGCTCCGGTCGTCGACCGTCGCCCGTGCGCGTCCTCGCTCGATGATCGCCCTGAGGTCATTTGCCGGCCCGGCGCGCTTCGAGCGGGTGCGCACCAGTCGCTCCTCGATCGCCACGCGGGTGGCCACGGTGATGGACTCACCCGTAGCCAGGGCCAGCTCGCGAGCGAGCCGGTCGGTCTCGGGATCCTTGATGTTCAGCGCCACCCTAGGAAGAGTATCAGGCAGATGTCTTCCTCGACAGGTTGCTGGTCATGACCACCAGCGACCTCAGCACCCGGTGTCCTGACTACGGTGGCGCCCATGCTGCCTGACGCGACGGTGCGGTACGCCGAGCACGACGATGCCGTGGTCGACCTGCACCTTCCCGACGGACCGGCCGACCGGGTCGTCGTACTCGTGCACGGCGGGTTCTGGAAGGCCGAGTGGGACCGCCGGCACACGCGTCCCATGGCACGGGCCCTCGCGGAGGAAGGCTGCCTGGTGACGACGCCGGAGTACCGTCGGGTCGGCAACGGTGGTGGGTGGCCCGTCACGGGTGACGACGTCCACCTGGCCGTGAGCCGGCTCCCCGAGCTGCTGGACGGCCTCGACATCGCCGCCCCGGGGCCGCTGGTCGTCACCGGCCACTCAGCGGGCGGTCACCTCGCCCTGTGGCTGGCGACCACCGGCTTGCCGATCCGCCGCGTCGTCGCGCTCGCCCCTGTCTGCGACCTCCAGGAGGCGATCCGGCTGGGGCTGGGGAGCAACGCGACCACGGCCTTCCTGGGCGGCGCCAACACGGCCTCGGCCGACCCGACGGTGTTCCTCCAGAAGCGACCCCTGGCCGACGTCCACATCGTGCACGGGGTGGCCGACGAGGTCGTGCCGGTGTCGCTGAGCAGGAGACTGGTCGAGGCGCATCCCTGGGTCGAGCTGCGCGAAGTCCCGGGAGGCCACTTCGAGCCGATCGAGCCCGGCTCCGGTGCATGGACGACGGTCCTCAGCCTGTTGAGGGGCGATCTGGTGCACGGAGGAGCCTAGTGGGTCATGACCGGAAGTCCCGGATGCCGACGCGCTGCCGCTTCGTGACACTGACACACATCCGACCGGTGCCCACCAGAACCTTCGGCCGTCCGTTGCCCGGCGGGCCTCGGGAACAATGCCTGCCGATCAGGGCTGTCGTCCGATGAACTCACTCATCCCGGGAACGGTGAACGCCAGTAGGCCGCGCTCCGGCGCGAATGCGAGGCCCTTATTGATGATCTCGTTGCGGGCCACGGACAGATCGCTGACCCGCTTCTTGCCCATCGCGGTGACGAGGTCGGCTACGGCTGAGTTGCTCTCCCCGCCCACGCCGCACATCGCCCGCAGTAGCTCGCGCTGGGCCGGGGTGGCACGCTCCCACCGCGAGCGGTACAGGCCCTCATCTACCTCTGCGCGCGCGTAGATCGTGCCGACGTCGACGTCCTCGACGCTGATCGGGTTGCTGACCGCGGCATCCCACACGTGCTTGCCGATCGCCTGCAGGAAGTACGGGTAGCCGCCAGCCACGGCCAACGCCTGCTCCAGCGCCTCGGGGCTCCAGGCGACGTCCCGCTCGGCTGCCGGTCCGACCAGAGCGCTGCGCGCCGCAGCCTCGTCGAGCAACCCGATCGGGCGGTGGTCGTAGAGACGCTCGGCGTAGCTGGTTGCCTCGGCGAGCTGGGCAGGGAGTGAGGGTAGACCGGCGCCGACGAACATCACCGGCAGCGGCACGGCGCCCTGGCCGAGCTCGTGCACGGCGGTGTTCACCGCGCTCAGCTCCTCACCGCTGGCTTCCTGCAGCTCATCGACCAGGATGAGGGTTCCGATGCCGAGGTCGGCTGAGGTCTCACCGAGCACCTCGAACAGGGCCGCAAGGTCATCGGCCAAGCGGCCGGAGTCTGCGATGCCCTTGACGAGATCGACCTCGGCCCCCAGCGACACCGTCCCGGTGGCTGGGTTGAGCTTCAGCGAGAACGCCTGGAAAACCCCCAGCAGCCGCTTAATCTTTCCCAACGGATGCCTCCCGGTGGCGGTACGCATCGACTTGACCAGGGCTCCTGCCAAGGCGATCGAGAGAGGGGTGCCAGCGGTGGCTTCGACCTTTGCGACGATCCACCCTGCTCCCGCGGCCTGGGACTGCAGCTCGCCGAGGAGGACGGTCTTGCCGACGCCACGCAGGCCGTTGAGGACCCAGCTGCGGTCACCTTCTCCGAACATCTCGGCCTTGCTGCGCACGGTGGTGAACGCCTCGATCAGCGGTTCGCGGCCTGCCAACACCGGTGGGCGGCGACCCGCGCCGGGTCGGTACGGGTTCATCACCGGGTCCATGTGTAACAAGGTATCAAGTCATATAAGCGTTTTCGTTATACGACGTTAGGCAACCTCATACTCGGGAGCGTGGCGGCAGGGGAGTGCACGGTGAAGCCGATCCGGCTGGTCGTCGTACACCCTGGTGCAGCTGCGCGAGCAGGAGGTTTGGGTTACTCCCGAAATGGAACAAATAGAACACTTACCACCCAGCACGGACAGCACCACAGGGACACTGTCGCTCGGGCACACGCACACAGGGAGCAAAATGACGAAGACTCTGGTCGTGCTTGCCATGCTCGCAGGCTTGTTGGCAGTTCCGGTCGTGGACGCCGCACCCGCGAGCGCGCGCTGCGCCCCACCGGGGGACGAGATCATCTACGTGTTCACGAAGAAGTCGTTCACCTACTACCCGACCAACATCCGTAGCGACTGGGCGATCTTCCGCAAGGGAGGCAGTATCACCTACAGCAAGACCAAGACGATGGAGGTCAACGCCTCGGCAACCGCCACGGTCGAGGCTGAAGCCGGAATCATCTTCGCGAAAGCGTCGGGAAGCCTCGGGGTGACCATCGGCGGGTCGAAGTCGTGGACCGAGCAGTGGAGCTACACCGCGAACGTGCCTGCCGACACCAAGCACAGGTACCGCCTCCACGCCTACCACTACACGGCCAACTTCTCGGTGATGAAGAAGCGGTTCAACGGCGCCCCGAGCGTCTGCGGCTACCAGAACGACTGGAAGAGCTGGCAGCGCGTCACGCACGCTCCGGCCAAGGCGTCGCGCAACGTATGGCGACTGGACAAGGCTGCCGCCTGAGCTCAACGTGAAGGAACACTCCTGGAGAGGTGGTCGACGCAGCCGCGCCAGAACTCCTGGCGGAAGGCGTCCGTGGGTCGCGGGTTGGCCGGCATGACCATGCCCCGGCACCGCGCTGAGCCGGGGCTGCGTCGCCGTCCATCCCTGGGTCGATCTGCTGGAGGTCCCCGGGGTGGGGCACATGGACCTGGTCGACCCAGGGTCAGCCGCCTGGCCGACCGTGGTGGAAGTGCTCCAGCGCGGCTTGTAACGCGGGAGCGGCGCCGGATCAGGAGGCCCTCTCGAGCTTCGGGTAGTCGGTGTAGCCCTCGGCCCCGCCGCCGTAGAAGGTGGCGCCGTCCGGCTCGTTGAGCTCGGCGCCGTGCTTCCAACGGGTGTCCAGGTCGGGGTTGGCCAGGAACGGCCGCCCCACCACGACCGCGTCGGCAAGCCCGGACTCGAGCAGCTGCTCGACCGAGTCGAGGCTGGTGACCTCGGCGAAGCCTTCGTTGAGGAGTACCGAGCCGCCGAACCGCTTGCGCAGGTCTCCGGTCAGGTCGCTCAACGGGCTGGCCAGGATGCTGAGGTAGGCCAGACCGAGGGGTGCCACCGCGTCCACGAGTGCGGTGTAGGTGGCCTCGAGGTCCACACCTGGCTCCTCACCGACGCCGTTGAACTGGTGTCCGGGTGAGATCCGAAGGCCGACCCTGTCCGCACCGATCGCCTCGGCGACGGCCGTGACGACCTCGATGACGAGGCGGGCACGGTTCTCGGGGGAGCCACCGTAGGCGTCCTGCCGCAGGTTGATCGTCGGGTCGAGGAACTGGTGCAGCAGGTAGCCGTTGGCGGCGTGGATCTCGACACCGTCGAGACCCGCCTCGACGGCGTTGCGGGATGCGGTGACGTAGTCGGCGACGACACCGGGAAGCTCCTCGGTGGCCAGGGCGCGCGGCTCGTCGTGCGGCTTGGGGCCATCGGCGGTGATCATCGCTCCCGGCGCGGTCACGGCGCTGGGGGCGATCGTCTCGACGCCGCCCTTGTTGTCGCTGTGGGCGATCCGGCCGGCGTGCATCAGCTGGGCGACGATGCGCCCTCCTGCGCTGTGGACCTGGTCGGCCACGAGGCGCCATCCCTCGACCTGGCCTGAGGTGTAGAGACCGGGGACGTTGAGGTAGCCCTGCCCGACGGCACTGGGCGCGGTGCCTTCGGTGACGATCAAGCCGGCACCTGCACGCTGGGCGTAGTAGGTCGCGTTGAGCTGGGTCGGAGCGTTGCCATCACCGGCCCGGTTGCGCGTGAGCGGTGCCATCACGAACGCCTGGGGAAGCCCCCACGGGCCGATCTGGACGGGGGTGAATGCGCGTGACATCAGTTCAGAACCTCACAGGTGGTAGAAGACTTGACTACCTCCTCTCAACCCGCTCCCCCGCCGAGGCATTCCCCGGGGCCCGTTCGCTCAGTCCAGACCGGCGATCGCCGGCTCGGTCTTCTCGCGGACCTCGTCCTCGCTCACACCGGGAGCGAGTTCGATGAGCTTGAGCCCCCCTCCCTCAGCTTCCGGGATGACGTCAAGGACGCACAGGTCGGTGATGATCCGCTGTACGACGGCCCGGCCGGTGTAGGGCAGCGAGCACTCCTCGACGATCTTGTAGGAGCCGTCCCTGGCGTTGTGCTCCATCAGCACGATCACCCGCTTGGCGCCGTGGACCAGGTCCATCGCGCCACCCATGCCCTTGACCATCCTCCCCGGGATCATCCAGTTCGCGATGTCCCCGGCCGCCGAGACCTGCATCGCGCCCAGGATCGCGGCGTCGATCTTGCCGCCGCGGATCATCCCGAAGCTGGTCGCGGAGTCGAAGAACGACGCTCCCTTGCGCAGGGTGACGGTCTCCTTGCCGGCGTTGATCAGGTCCGGGTCCTCCTCGCCCTCGTAGGGGTAGGCGCCGACGCCGAGGATGCCGTTCTCGGACTGCAGCACCAGCTCGACGTCGTCGTCGACGTAGTTGGGCACCAGCGTCGGCAGACCGATGCCGAGGTTCACATACGACCCGTCGGTGAGCTCCGAGGCCGCGCGAGCGGACATCTCCTCGCGTGCCCAGCTCATGCCTGTCCCACCCTCGGACGCACGGTCCGCTTCTCGATGCGCTTGTCCGCCGCCTGCTCCGGGGTCAGTGCCACCACGCGTTGCACGAAGACACCCGGGGTGTCGACGTCGTTGGGGTCCAGCTCGCCGGGCTCGACGAGGTGCTCGACCTCGGCGAT
>Ga0075530_1000212_pt1 | contig 26213 bp, 26 predicted proteins | sample NGEPerD_2_FD_75101 | JGI IMG/M metagenome (GOLD analysis project Ga0075530, IMG submission 75101) | Arctic peat soil microbial communities from the Barrow Environmental Observatory site, Barrow, Alaska, USA - NGEE PermafrostL1-D | ecosystem: Environmental > Terrestrial > Soil > Wetlands > Peat ... | reverse complement strand
GTGAGCAGCCCCATCAGCATTGGCAGGTTCTTCTCGATGGGCGCCGTCCTGAAGTGCTCGTCCATCTCGTGGAAGCCCGCCAGCAACTCACGGAAATTCTCAGGCCCGATGGCGAGCATGGTCGACAGCCCGATTGCCGAATCCATTGAGTACCGTCCGCCCACCCAGTCCCAGAATTCGAACATGTTGGACGTGTCGATGCCGAACTTCTCCACGCCCGCGGTGTTGGTGGAGACGGCGACGAAATGCTTGGCCACGGCCGCCTCGGAGCCGAGCCTGTCGACGCACCAGGCGCGGGCGGTCGCAGCGTTGGTCATGGTCTCGAGCGTGGTGAAAGTTTTCGAAGAGATGATGAACAGCGTCTCCTCAGGCTGGAGGTCGCGCGTCGCCTCGGTGAAGCAGGCGCCATCGACGTTGGAGACGAAGCGGAACGTCATGTCGCGCATCGAGTAGGGGCGGAGCGCCAGATACGCCATCTCCGGCCCGAGATACGACCCGCCAATGCCAATATTGACGACGGTCTTGATGCGCTTTCCCGTGTACCCGGTCCACGCGCCGCTGCGGACCTTGTCGGCGAACGCCGCCATGCGGTCGAGCACCGCGTGCACGTCCGGCACCACATTCTGCCCATCGACCTCGATCACCGCGTCGCGGGGCGCGCGCAGCGCCACATGCAGGACCGCGCGGTTCTCCGACACATTGATCTTCTCGCCACGGAACATGGCGTCGCGCCGTTCGGCCACCCCACGCTCCTTGGCGAGATCGACCAGCAGCCCAACCGTCTCCTCGGTGATCCGGTTCTTGGAATAGTCGAGGAACAGCCCTGCGCCCTCGACCGAGAGGCGTGCGGCCCGGTCCGGATCGTCGGCAAAGAGCTGCCTTAACTGCGCGTCCTTGACCTTGGCGTGATGCGCTTCGAGCGCCTGCCACGCCGGCGTGTCGACCAGTTGCGTGGACCCCATTGCGGCCTCCCTATTTCAGCGTCTTGGTCTTGGTCTCGATGGATTGCAGCAGGTCCTGCCAAGACGACACGAAGGATACGGCGCCTTCCTTCTGCAATTGCGCGGCAAGGCCTGCGATGGAGATGCCGGCCTTCTCGTAAGCCGCAAGCACCTGCTCGCAATCGCCGCCGTCCGGAGCCAAGACCGCGCCGAGTTTGCCGTGATCGGCGAAAGCGAGGAGCGTGGTGTCGGGCATGGTGTTGACCGTGTTCGGCGCGGCGAGCGCGGATATATATAGAGTGTCGGGCGCCCGCGGGTCCTTGGTACTCGTGCTGGCGAACAACAGCCGCTGCGGCCGCGCGCCCATGGACGCCAGGCGCTGCCAGCGGTCCGACTCAAGCATGGTGCGATAGTCGCGGTAGGCTTGATGCGCCACCGCGATGCCGAGTCTGTCGCGCAAGTTTTCCGGCACCTTGTCCAGCACCGCCTTGTCCCAGCGGCTGATAAAGATGGAAGCCACCGAGCGGACGTCAGGCTCGAGCCCCGCCGCCACCCGGCGTTCCAGCCCCTTCATATAGGCGTCGGCCGCGGCCACGCAGTGTTGCGCCGAGAACAGCAGGGTCACGTTGACGGTGACGCCGGAAAAGATCGCTTCCTCGATTGCCGGAAGCCCTTCCTTAGTGCCTGGGATCTTGATGAACAGGTTCGGCTTGTGGGCGCGGGCGTAGAGCCGCTTCGCTTCGGCGATGGTGGCTTGCGTGTCGTAGGCCAAGAGCGGTGAGACCTCGAGCGACACGAAACCGTCGACAGTAGCCGTGCGCTGATGAACGGGGAGAAACAGGTCCGCCGCGCGCGATAGATCCTGGAGGGCCAGCTCGAAGAACAGAGTCTCGCCAGAATACCCGGCCTTCATCAGGCGCTTCATCTCGTCGTTATAGCTGTTGGACTTGGCGATGGCGTTGTCGAAGATCGTCGGGTTTGAGGTGAGCCCCGTGACCGACAGCTCATCGATATAATTCTTGAGCGTGCCGCTATCGAGCAGGTCGCGCGTAATGTCGTCGAGCCACAGGCTTTGCCCGAGATTGTGTAGTGCTTGCGTTGCTTTCACCGCAGTGTCTCCTCGTCAGGCCGGCGCAAGCGCCGAGAAATCATGCTCCATCAGGTCCGCGATGCGGTCCACTTCGATGTCCGCCGGCTTCTGACCCGCCAGGGATTGCGGATCGTTCGCATAGTGACCTTGCTTAGGGAAGACCGTTGTCACCTGGTCGCCCCAGGCGCTCTTCACCGCATTGAGCAGCTTCAGCTTGTCGTCGATCAGCACGTAGTGCCGCGCAGGGTAGGCGCGCTCGACGGAGTCGAGCTCTTCTTCCTTGTGCAGGTAATTGAGTACATGTCCGTCGAATGCGGTCCATAACCCGGCCCGTTCCAGCTTGTGCGGCTGAAACACGCCATCGCCGTCGGTGAGGATCACCGGCAGCCCCCATTGGCGCACGTGCCGGACGGCGCCGAGCGCGTCCGGGTAGAGACGCTCGATGAAGGGGTAGTCCATGACCCAATTGGCGAGCAGCAGGGCGCGCGGATCGTGCAAATGCTCCAGGCGAAATCGCTCGAGCGTGCCGAGGAAGTCGGCATAGCCATGCTTGACGCGTTCCTCCTCGTAAAGCGCCCACAGCCGGTCGTTTGCGCCCTTGCCGAACGTGGTTTCGACATGCACGCCGAGATCGCGCTTCATCCGGTCGTTGTCGAGCAACGTGTTGTCGACATCGAACAGGAAGATCACGTCATGCGTTTGGGACATCGGCCGATCTATGCCGGCTTGGGGTTGAGCCAAGGTCCGTCACCGCCGACGAGCTGCAGGGCCTCGTCCGGCCCCCAGGTGCCGGGCTTGTAGCGATAAACCGGGGTCACGTCGCCGAGCACGTCGTTGACGATGCGCCATTCGGCGTCGACGATGTCCTCGCGCGTGAACAAATCGCTGATGCCGTGCATGGCATCGCCGAGCAGCCGCTGATAAGGCGGCTTGTCGGCGCCCGGCTGCCTGGTCAGGATCAGCTCCACGTCGTCGCCGATCATGCGGTCGCCAGGTATCTTGACGCGCGTGCCCAAGGCGATGGTCACGTCGGGCTGGATGCGAAAGCGCATATGGCCGCAGCCCAGCGAATCGATCTCGCCGAAGGTTTCGCGCGGCGGCTTTTTGAATTGGACAACCGCTTCGGCGACGCTGACCGGCAGCACCTTGCCGGTGCGGATAAAGATGGGAACGCCCTCCCAGCGCCAGCTGTCGATGGCGAGCTTGGCGGCGGCGAAGGTCTCGACATTCGATCCGGGATGCACGCCCGTCACGCTCTCATAGCCCTCATACTGGCCGCGCACGATATGATTGGCGTCGAGCGCGCGAACCGACTTGAGCAGGCTGGCCTTGCTGTCGCGGACCGCCTCGTGCGCCTGGCCCGTGGGCGGGTCCATGGTCAGCGAGGCCAGGATCTGCAGCATATGGTTCTGCAACACGTCGCGAATGGCGCCCGCCTCGTCATAGAACGCGCCGCGATCCTGCACCCCGAAATTCTCGGCCATGGTGATCTGAATGCAGCGCACGAAGTTGCGGTTCCAGATCGGCTCGAATGTCGCATTGGCGAAGCGGGTGTAGAGGATGTTCTGCACCGGCTCTTTGCCGAGATAGTGGTCGATGCGGAAAATGTCGTCTTCGGAGAAATACTCATCGAGGATGTGGCTGAGCGTGATCGCCGACGCCCGGTCGCGGCCAAACGGCTTCTCGACCACGAGCCTGGCGTTCTTGGAGCAGCCCGACTTGGCCAGTTGCGAGGCGACCTCGGAGAACAGCACCGGCGGAATGGCGAGATAGTGCAGGGGGCGTTGCGCGTCGCCCATCTGCTTGCGCAGCTCGGCGAACACTTTCGGGTCGGCGTAGTCGCCGTCCACATAGCGAAGCTGGCTCAGCAGCTTCTTGAACGCGTCGGAGTCGATGTCGCCGCCATGGGCCTTGACGCTGTCCGCCGCGCGGGCCTTGAGCTGGTCGAGGCCCCAGCCTTGCTTGGCCACGCCGATGATCGGTGTCGACAGGCCTTCGTCGCGGACGAGCCCATAGAGCGCGGGAAAGATCTGCTTATAGGCGAGATCGCCGGTGGCGCCGAAGAACACGAGCGCGTCGGAAACCCCGTTCTTTGCGTCCGTCATGGCGCCTTCTTCTCGAGATGGCCGCCGAATTCCCAGCGCATGGCCGACATCAGCTTGTCTGCGAACTCCGCGTCGCCCCGTGAGGCAAAGCGGCTGAACAGGGCCGAGCTGATGACCGGGGCAGGAACCCCTTCGTCGATGGCCGCCTGCAAGGTCCAGCGGCCTTCGCCGGAATCCGACACGCGGCCCTCGAAGTTGGCGAGGTCCGGGCTATGGCGCAGCGCGCTCGCCGTGAGGTCGAGTAGCCACGAGCCGATCACGCTGCCCCGCCGCCACACCTCGGCGACCTCCGGCAGGTTGAGCTCATATTGATAGAGCTCCGGATTTCTGAGCGGCGTCGTCTCCGCGTCCGTCGTGCGCTTGACCGTGCCCGCGTTGGCGTTCTTGAGGATGTTCAAGCCTTCCGCGTAGGCCGCCATGATCCCGTATTCGATGCCGTTATGCACCATCTTGACGAAATGCCCGGCGCCGTTGGGGCCGCAATGCAGATAGCCGTTCTCGGCATTGCTGGGCTCGCCGGTGGCGCCCGGTGTGCGGGCCGCGTCGCCGACGCCAGGGGCCAGCGCCTTGAAGATCGGATCGAGCCGCGCGACCACCGCGTCCTCGCCGCCGATCATCATGCAATAGCCTCGGTCCAGGCCCCACACGCCGCCGCTGACCCCCACATCCACGTAATGAAGGTTCTTTTCTTTCAGCGCCTTAGCCCGGCGCAGATCGTCGTGGTAATAGGAATTTCCGCCATCGACGATGATGTCGCCGGCCTCCAGATGCGGCGTCAGCCCGTCGAGCACCGCGTCCACTGCGCCCGCCGGCACCATCATCCAGATGGCGCGGGGCTTATCGAGGCCCTTCACGAAGTCGCTCAGATCCGTGCTGCCCTTGGCGCCTTTGTCTGTCAGCGCCTTCACCGCGTCGGCGTGCGTGTCATAGACATGCATGTCGTGGCCGGCTTTCATCGCCCGCACGGTCATGTTGGCGCCCATTCGGCCGAGGCCGATCATGCCGAGTTGCATTGCTTCTCTCCACGCTTCGTTGTCGTTGAACGTTCCGCGCGCCGGAACGCCTGAAGAAGGCCTAGCGGCCCAAAACCTGTTTGGCGGCGGCGACGACCCGGTCCGGGGTGAAGCCAAAATGCTCGGCGACGACTTTGATCGGTGCCGACATGCCGAACGTGTCCATGCCGAGCACAATACCTTTTGACCCCGCATAGCGATGCCAGCCGATGGGCGAGGCTTCCTCGACCGTGACCCGCGCCGCGATGGACGAGGGCAGCACGGACTCGCGATAAGCCTCGTCTTGCGCGTCGAACAGTTCGCGGCAAGGCATTGATACGACTCGCGCATTGATCTTGTCGGCGGCGAGTAGATCGCGCGCCGCGACACACAGCGACACCTCGCTGCCGGTGCCGATAAGAATGACGTCCGGTTTTCCGTCCGGCGCGTCGGCCAGAACATAGGCGCCTTTGGCCACGCCGCTCGCCGGGGTAAATTTCGTGCGGTCGAAAATCGGCAGCGCCTGGCGCGACAGGATCAGCGCTGTGGGCCGATGGGTCTGCCGCATGGCGAGGCGATAGGCTTCCGCCGTCTCGTTGGCGTCGGCCGGGCGGATCACGACCATGCCGGGGATCGCGCGCAGCGACACGATCTGCTCGATGGGCTGATGGGTCGGGCCGTCCTGGCCAAGGCTGATGGAATCGTGGCTCCAGAGATGCAGGACCGGAAGGTCCATCAGTGACGACAGACGGATGGCGCCGCGCGCATAGTCGGTGAAGATCAGATAGGTGGAGGCGTAGCCGCGCAATCCCGACAACACCATGCCATTGACGATGGCGCACATCGCGTGCTCGCGGATGCCGTAGCGCAGATTGCGGCCGCCATAGTCGCCGAGCTCGCTATAGGGCTGGAACTCGCCGGCATCCTCGAAGGTCAAGATCACCTTGGTGCTGCCAGCCACATCCGCCGCGCCGCCCAAGACCCACGGCACTTTCGCGGCGATGGCGTTGAGGACTTTGCCGGAGGCCTCGCGCGTGGCTATGCCCTTGGGATCAGGCGCAAAAGTCGGAATATCGCTGTCCCAGCCGTCGGGTAGGCCACGGGTCAGAATGAGGTCGATCTGGGCCGCTTCGGCCGGGTACTTCTTGGTATAGGCGGAAAACAGCGCCTCCCATTTGGCGCGGGCATCGGCGCCGCGTCTGCCCATCTGAGCGGCGAACTCTTCGCGCACGCCGTCCGGCACCACGAAGCTCTTGTCGGGATCGAAGCCCAGAAATTCCTTGGTGCGGCGGACCTCTTCCACGCCCAGCGGCTAGCCATGGGCGGCCGGCGTGTCGTGCTTCTCGGGCGAGCCGTAGCCGATATGGCTGTGCACGACGATCAGCGTCGGCCGGTCGTCGGTCGCCAGAAACGCGTCATAGGCCTTCGTCAGCTGGGCCAGCTCGTTCGGGTTCTGAACATGGGTGACGTTCCACCCATAGGCCTCGAACCGCTTCGCCACATCCTCGGTGAAGGTGATGTTGGTGTGGCCGTCGATGGTCACGTTGTTGTTGTCGAAGATCCAGCACAGGTTGGAAAGCTTGAGATGACCGGCCAGCGAGGCGGCCTCGCTCGCCACGCCTTCCATTAGGCAGCCTTCGCCGCTGAGCGCATAGATGTTGAAATCGAAAATGTCGAAATCCGGCTTGTTATAGGTGGCGGCCAGCCATTTGCCGGCGATCGCCATGCCGACGCTGGTGGCAAGGCCTTGGCCAAGCGGGCCGGTCGTGGATTCGACGCCGGTCGTCCAGCCATATTCCGGGTGCCCCGGACAGCGGCTGCCTTCCTCGCGGAACGACTCGATGTCGGCCAGAGTGACCGCGGCGCCGCCTGCCTTCTGATAGGAGGTCTCGGCCGCCTCGATCCCGGCCAGATGGATCAGGCTGTAAAGCAGCATCGAGGCGTGCCCCGCCGACAACACGAAGCGGTCACGGTTGATCCAATGGGGAGTCTTTGGATCGTAGCGCAGGAACTGCTGCCACAGCGCATAGGCCGTGGGTGCTGCGTCCATGGCCGTGCCGGGATGGCCTGAATTGGCCTTCTGGATGGCGTCGATGGACAGCGTCCGGATCGTGTTGATCGCCAGCGTGTCCAATTCGTCCTGCGTTAGGGTCACCGTTGCCTCGCCTCCGCAATCGTCATGTCACGCTCACAAAGGCGGATGACGCTTCAGTGAAGTTCTGGTCCATGGCGTTGTCCCACGCCCTCACGCCGCCAGTGATGCCATCTTCATTGGGGACAGTCCGCACCTTGTCCGGCAAGGGCGATTCGATCAACCGGGCATTGCCGCCGCCGATATAGAGCATGTCGTAGTTCACGACGGTCGCGAGGATCTTGATGATTTCTCGCACGCGCGCGTTCCAGATTTTGGGTCCAACGGATTCAAGCGCGGCTTCGCCGATATAATGGTCGTAGGTCGTGTCGGTCTTGATCGGGTGCTGGCTCATCTCCAGATGCGGCGCGAGGCGCCCCTGTTCGAACAGAGCGAAGCCCATCCCTGTCCCCATGGTCAGCGTGCATTCCACCCCACGGCCCGAAATCGCGCCGAGACCTTGCACGGAGGCGTCGTTGAGCATGCGCACCGGCTTTCTCAGGCGATCGTGAACGGCGCGCGCAAGCTTGAAATCACGCCACAAATCAGTGCCGAGATTGGGGGCGGTGATGACGTAGTCGGCGCGCACGACGCCCGGAAAGCCGATCGTGACCCGGTCGTGCGGGCCAAGGTCCTTGGCTAGCCCGACCAGCGCCTCGACGACGTCTTGGGGGCTGGTGGGATGCGGCGTGACCACTTGGCTCGGCCCCCGCAACATGACGCCCGCCGGCGACAGAATTCCGGCTTTCAGGTGACTCCCGCCAATATCGAAGACGAGCGTCAGCGGGCCTTTCAGCGGGCCTTGGGCGCCATCTCCAGTGCGCGTCACGAGGCAAGCTCCAGTGTTTTGCGGCCGCGGATGGCGGCTCAATCGGCGCGACTGTACCGTCGCTTGTCTCAATACTACGTGAACCAAGCCGGGCAAGTCTTAGCGTTGCTGAGGATTTCTACAGCTTCCGCCCACAAACTTTGCCTGTCACGGTCTTGTGGTTGTTGATCCCGTGGGGGAGGGCAGGCGGCTCCCGGCCCATTGTCCACAAGGAAGAGCCGCCCGTGCAGGACGCGGCCAGGGCAATTGGGCATCCTTTTGCGCCGACCGATGCCCACCTGGCGCGACACAACTGGCGGCAATACAAGGAGAGCGCCGTGGCAGTATCCGAGAACCAGCCTCAGGATCAAACGGAGCCGCAGGCAGATTTGCAGTCGCTGCCGCTTCCCCAGCTGGAGGCGAAGCTTGCAACGTCGCCTCAGGGACTGACCCAGGCCGAGGCCGACCGGAGGCTGACCCGCTACGGGCCCAATGCGCTCGCCGAGAAGAAGGCCAATCCTCTTCTCAAATTCCTCAGCTATTTTTGGGGCCCGATTCCGTGGATGATCGAGGCCGCCGCGGTCCTGTCGGCCGCCGTGCAGCATTGGTCGGATCTCATTATCATCCTCGTGCTGCTCTTCGCCAATGCCGTCGTCGGCTTCTGGGAGGAGTATCAGGCGGGCAACGCCATCGCCGCGCTGAAAGCGAGGCTCGCGCCCCATGCAAGGGTGAAGCGTGACGGCGCCTGGTCGGATGTCGCCGCGCGGGGGCTGGTGCCCGGCGACATCGTTCGACTGCGCCTCGGCGATATCGTCCCGGGCGACGCCCGCTCGCTTGGGCCGGACCCGGTCGAGGTCGATCAGGCGGCGCTGACGGGCGAATCCCTGCCCGTGTCGCGGGGCACCGGCGAGGTGCTCTACTCGGGCGCCATTCTGCGCCAAGGCGAGACCGATGCCATCGTCTATGGCACGGGCGGCAATACCTTCTTCGGCAAGACCGCGGCACTCGTGCAGCAGGCGCACACGACGAGCCACTTCCAGCGCGCTGTGTTGAAGATCGGCGATTATCTCATCATCATCGCCATCGCTCTCGTCACGCTCATCTTCGCGGTCGCTCTGTTCCGTGGCGATCCGGTAATGACCACGCTGCAATTCGCCCTCGTGCTCACAGTCGCCGCCATCCCCGTGGCCATGCCGGCCGTGCTGTCGGTGACCATGGCGGTCGGCGCGCGGCGGCTGGCGGCCAAGGAGGCCATCGTCAGCCGCCTGGCGGCGATCGAGGAATTGGCCGGCGTCGACGTGCTGTGCTCGGACAAGACGGGCACCTTGACCCAAAACACCCTGACTCTGGGCGACCCGTACTCCCTCGGCAAAGTCACGCGCGACGAACTCGTCCTCGACGGCGCGCTCGCCTCCCGGGCCGAGGATCAGGACACCATCGACATGGCGGTCATCGCCGGGGTCAAGGACCAGTCGGGCCTCAAGCAGTATCAGTCCGAGCATTTTCAACCCTTCGACCCCGTGCACAAACGCACCGAGGCGACGGTCAAGGCGGCCGACGGCAGCGTGTTCAAGGTGACGAAAGGGGCGGTGCAGGTAATTCTCGCCCTGTCGGCGAACGCGGCCCAAGTCAGCGCCGACGTCAACAAAGCCACCGACGAGTTCGCCAAGCGCGGCTTCCGCTCATTGGGTGTCGCCAAAGCTGCCGGCGACGGCGCCTGGCAGTTCCTCGGCGTCCTGCCGCTGTTCGATCCGCCGCGCCCTGACTCCAAGGAGATGATCGCCACCGCGGAGGAGCTCGGCATCGACGTCAAGATGGTCACCGGGGATCAGCTCGCCATCGCCAAGGAGATCGCCGGCCAGCTCGGCCTCGGCACCAACATTCTCGACGCCAGCGGGTTTGACAACACCAAGCCCCATGAGGCGGCTCAGCTCGACCAGTCCATCGAGATGGCCGACGGCTTCGCCCAAGTGTTCCCCGAGCACAAGTTCCACATCATCGATGTCTTGCAGAAGCACGGCCACATCGTCGGCATGACCGGTGACGGGGTGAACGACGCGCCGCCGCTCAAGAAGGCGGATTGCGGCATCGCCGTCTCCGGCGCCACCGACGCAGCCCGCGCCGCCGCGGCCATCGTCCTCCTGACGCCGGGCCTCACGGTGATCGTCGACGCCGTCAAGGAAGCCCGCAAGATCTTCCAGCGCATGAACAGCTACGCGATCTATCGCATCGCCGAGACCATTCGCGTCCTTCTGTTCATGACGCTGGCGATCATCGTGTTCAATTTCTATCCCGTGACCGCGCTCATGATCGTACTGCTGGCGCTGCTCAATGACGGCGCGATCCTGTCGATCGCCTACGACAATGTGCGCCCATCGCCTAAGCCGGAAGCCTGGAACATGCACCGTGTTCTCGGTATCTCGACCATGCTCGGTATCGCCGGCGTGATCGCCTCGTTCGGCATGTTCTATATTGGCGAGCGGGTGCTCGACCTCGACCGCGAAGTCATCCAGTCCCTAATGTATCTGAAGCTGTCGGTGGCGGGGCATCTCAACATCTTCGTCACCCGTACCCGCGGGCCGTTCTGGTCGATCATGCCGGCCCGCATTCTGATGATTGCCGTGTTCGGCACCCAAGCCGTCGCCACCATCCTTGCGGTCTACGGCCTGCTGATGCCGGCCATCGGCTGGGAGCTGGCGCTGATGGTGTGGGGTTACGCGCTGGTCTGGTTCCTGATCAACGACCGCGTGAAGCTCATCGGCTACCGCATCCTCGATCCCGCCGCCGCGCCTGTCCTTGCGCAACGCAAGACGGCAGTCGCCGCAGGCTAGGTCCGGACGGAATCAAGGGCGCTCCACACCGAGCACGGTCATCAGCGCCGCCATCGGTGGCCTGTCCGAGCCGCTGGCGATCTCTGACAGGCGTTGCTCGGAGGAGTGAACCACGAAGCCTTCCTGTTCGAGCTCCGCCGCCAAGGACTCTGTCGGAATGTCGAGGACGCGGCCGAGATCGGCCAGCTTGGCGTTCTGCAGAGTCTGAAACAGAGCGGGGACCGGATTGCTGTGGCTGGAGAGGGCCGCCGGGACGATGAAGGCGGCCGCAGCCAGCAGCGCCAGCGCCACGGGGGCGACGATCGTCCCGCGCCGGAAATACGTCTTCATCCCGCCCCAGTTCTTCAAGATGTGCAGTCCGACGGCCGCGACGAAGATTACGGCGAGCCATTCGTGCAATTCCTTCACCAGGTCTTCGCCCACGTGAAAGAACATGGCGAGACCCGAGGCGGCCACGACCAGAAACAACGCCGTCGAGACGGCCGTGATGTATTTCTTGAATTGGGCGCTCATTACGCCTGGTCCTCCGCAGCGTCCCGGTCGCGGGCAAGCTGGAAGACATCCGGGTAAGCGAGGCCGACGATCAGCAAAGCGGCCGCGCCCCAACACAGAAGCACCGTCACCCACAGGAACGCGTTCATCGCACGATCCTCCTCGTATGGACTTGGGCCCGGCGCCATGGCTGCGAGAAGCTCGGCCAGACAAGGCTGACGATCAGGATGCCGGCAACGATGCGAAGCGCGGTGACCCACAGGAACACGTTCATCGGGGACCCTCCTGGACGTTGTGCCCGCTAACGCTAGGGCGCGAATATTGCTCCCATTCGGTGGCTGCGTGTCCCAATGTGTCTGCTCCGGCAAATTTGTGTCGAAATGTTTCCGCAACGCTTAGGCGCCAGGTTTCGTTACAAAAATCTCATCCTTGACAGTGCTCTACGGCGTTACAACTTGACCTAGGATAAGGCTGGCCACCCGCGCGCGGGGGACAACGCCAAGCCATGCGCAGCGAAGGCAAGCCGCGGACATCGAAGGACCCGGATGAACGAGCAGGTGCAGACGAAGAAGGTTCAGGCCGAGACGGTGAAGGCCGATATCGAGGCCGTGCTCGGGCTGAGCAAGCCCAAGACGAAGCTGCCGCGCCTGCGGCCGGTCCTCGTGGTCGGCGCCGTCGCCGTGGCCGCGCTGGCCCTTTACCTCGCTTTCGGCACCGGCGGCTCCAACAATGGCATCAGCTACGTTACCGAGCCCGTCACGATGAGCGATCTGAGCGTCACCGTGACCGCCACTGGCGCGGTCCAGCCCACCAACGAGGTGGAGATCTCTTCCGAGCTTTCCGGCATCGTCCGCAACGTGACGGTCGACTACAACAGCGCCGTGACCACGGGCCAGGTCCTGGCCGAGCTCGACACCGACAAGCTGCAATCGACCGTCGACAGCTCCCGCGCCAAGCTCCAAGCCGCCAAAGCCAAGGTCAGCGAGGCGGAGGCGACCGTCTTGGAGAAAAAGCTCGAACACGAGCGGCAGCAATTGCTCGTCGCCCGGAAGGTGGGCGCGGGTCAGCAGCTGGAGGTTGCCGAAGCCGCCCATCAGCGCGCCTTGGCCGCGCTCGAAAGCGCGCAAGCCGATGTCGCCGCCGCCGCCGCCGATCTCGCGCTCAACGAGACCAATCTGAGCAAGGCGCGCATTCTGTCTCCCATCACCGGCGTCGTACTGAGCCGCAATGTCGAGCCGGGCCAGACCGTGGCCTCGTCGCTCCAGGCGCCGATCCTGTTCACCATCGCCGAGGATCTCGCCAAGATGGAGGTCCAGGTCGATGTCGACGAGGCCGACGTGGGCAGCGTCAAGGAGGGGCAGAAGGCGACCTTCACCGTCGATGCCTATCCCGATAAGAGTTTCTCCGCCGTTATCCGCGAGCTGCGCTTTGGCTCCGAGGTAGTGCAGGGTGTGGTTACCTACAAAGCGGTGCTGACCACCGACAATTCCGCGCTGCTGCTGCGTCCCGGCATGACCGCGACCGCCGAGATCGTCACTGCGCAAGTGGACGACGCGGTGACGGTGCCCAACGCCGCTCTTCGCTTCTCGCCGCCGGCGGACGCGCAAGACGTTGACGACAGAAACTTCCTGCAAAAGATCATGCCTGGCATGCCGCGCCTGCGCCGCGCTTCGAGCCCGCACGCGACCTCGGGAACCGAACGGAAAGTCTGGGTCCTCGCCGATGGGGTGCCGCAAGAGGTGAGCGTCACCGTGGGCCCGAGCGACGGCAAGCGTACCCAGATCGTCAGCGGCGACCTAAAGCCCGGCCAAGCGGTCATCGTCGATGCCGCCGCGGGTAAGTGACGGCGCATGGCAAGGTCCGTGACAAGCCGGCGCAAAGCCAATCCGCCAGGGGCGCTTCTCATCGAGCTGCGGAACGTCACCAAGATCTACGGGCAGGGGGAAGCGGAAGTCCGCGCGCTTGACGGCATCAATCTGCGCATTGACGAGGGCGAGTTTGCCGCGGTGATGGGGCCGTCCGGCTCGGGCAAGTCCACCGCCATGAACATCATCGGCTGCCTCGACCTGCCGACCACCGGCAACTATCTCTTCAATGGCGTCGAGGTCGGTGGCCTCGACCGCAAGCAGCGCGCGCTGCTCAGGCGCAACTATCTCGGCTTCGTGTTTCAGGGTTTCAATCTTCTCGCCCGCACATCCGCGGTGGAGAATGTTGAGCTGCCGCTGGTCTATCGCGGCATGAAGCTTGCCGAACGCCGTCCGCTGGCCATGGATGCGCTTGCCCGTGTCGGCCTCCAAGGGCGCGAGAAGCACACGCCCGGTGAGCTTTCCGGCGGCCAGCAACAGCGCGTCGCCATTGCCCGGGCCATCGTCACCGAGCCCGCCGTGCTGTTGGCCGACGAGCCCACGGGAAATCTCGACACCAAGACGAGCCACGAGATCATGGAGCTGCTCGTCGGCCTCAATCGCGAGCAGAAGATCACCGTGGTCATGGTCACCCACGAGCCCGATATGGTCGCCTACGCGGGCCGCGTGGTCCATTTCCTCGACGGCAAGATCGCGAGCGACACGCGCGCGAAGAAGGCCGCCTGATGTTCTACGAGACCTTGAAGCTCGCGGTGCAGGCCATCCGGCGCAACGCGTTGCGCTCGTTCCTCACGCTGCTCGGCATCGTCATCGGCGTGTCCGCCGTGATCGCCATGGTCACCATCGGCAACGGCACCACCGAGAAGGTCAAGATCGAGATGGCCAAGCTCGGCAGCAATGTGCTGTTCGTCCGACCTGGTCAGTTTGGGCCGGGACGCTCCAGCGCCACGGCAAAGCCGTTCGACATTCGTGACATTGCCGAATTGCGCAGCCAGCTTCACGGTGTGAAGGCTGTGGCGCCCATGGCGCAGCAAGCGGTCACCGTCGTCTATGGCTCGGAGAGCCGCAGCGTCGGCACCATCGGCACCGACGCAAGTTATGCCGTCGCCCAGGACTGGGACTTGGCGGAGGGCCGCAACTTCGCTGACGGCGAGATCCGCAGCGGGCGAGCCGTCTGCATCATCGGCGAGACGGTGCATGAGAAGCTGTTCGGCTCCACCGACGCCGTCGGCAAGCGCCTCCGCGTCAGCAACGTGTCCTGCGAGGTGATCGGCATCTTGACGGAGAAGGGCGAGTCGGGCTTCGGCACCGACCGTGACGATGTCGTCCTCATGCCGATCCGCACCTACCACCGGCGCATTGCCGGCAACACCGACGTCAACTCCATCAATGTCTCGGCCAGGGACGGCGTCGACACGTCGAAGGTTCAGGCCGACATCGAGCGGCTGCTGCGTGAGCGCCGCGGCATTACCGAAGGCGAGGAGGACGATTTCCGCGTCGCCGACATGAAGCAGATCGCCGATACGCAGACGGCGACGACGGGCATCCTTACCGCGCTGCTCGGCGCCGTGGCCGGCGTCAGCCTGCTTGTCGGCGGCATCGGCATCATGAATATCATGCTGGTGTCGGTCACCGAGCGCACGCGCGAGATCGGCATTCGCCTCGCCATCGGCGCGCAGGAATCGCAAGTGCTGATGCAGTTCCTGGTCGAGGCCGTGGTGCTGTCGTTGTTGGGCGGCACCATCGGCGTTGTCTTGGGGCTGGCGCTCGCAGGCGCCGCGTCCGCCGGCATGAGCATCCCCTTCGTGCTCGATCCGAGCATCGTGGTGATCGCCTTCGGCTTCTCCGCTCTGATCGGTGTTGTCTTCGGCTATTTCCCGGCGCGCCGTGCCGCGCAGCTCAATCCCATCGAAGCGCTACGCCACGAATAGGCGTCACGCCGCTTGGGTGATCCACAGCCGCGCTTTGGCGGCGTCCGCCGTCGGATAGACGCGCATGGCCCCTGGCAGGAACACGCTGAACAGCCGCATGGCGAGCTTCATCCACTCGATATCGGTGATGACCGCGACCCGCTCCCAGCGGGAGAAATGCTCCATGCCGACCTTGAAGTCCTCCCACGCGGCACCGGCATCGTAGCTGGCGAAGTCGGGTCCGATCTCATAGAGCAGCCGGACCTTGTCGTGCAACTTCAGCGCCTTCTCGACTGCCGGAACCAGCACCGTATCGTAGTCTTTGCGCGTGACTTCGCCGTGGCAAGCAATCGCCACGACATTGTCCGGAAAGCCTTTGAGCAGCTCGATCATGGAGGCTCCCTGCCGCTTGGCGGCTTACGGCTTGGTCATGCAGGTCTTGTCGGCGGCGTTCCAGGCACAGCCGAGCGAGCTGGTGTTGCAGGTGGACTCGCCACCATGCACAGCGCACGCATTTTCATCCGGGCGGGGCCCCGGGAGACATCCCTTATTGTTGACGGCGTCGTACCAACAGGTGGGCTCCGCCACGCACATGGCCGAGTCGCGGATGGCCTGGCAGCGCACCTCTTCCGCCTGGGCGGGCATGCCGCCGAAAGTCAGGGCCAGGAGCGCGAGGCAGAATGCACAAATGGTCGATCGCATGAGTATTCCTCTTGGGTTCATGGCTTTTGGGTTCAACACCCTTGGCCCTGTTGTAGCCGAACCGCCCATGCTCTGAACAGTCTTGGGCTAAACTGTCTTAGGGCAGTCAGTCCGGCCTGACCCTGGCCGGGTTGGCAAAACGCCGCACCACGGCCGGCAACGCAAGCCCTTGCACGACGAGGGTGAAGAGCACCACCGCATAGGTAGCGGCTAGGATTTGCGGCCGCTCGGTCACGAACGGAATGGACAGCGCCAGCGCCACGGAGATGCCGCCGCGCACGCCGCCCCAGGTCAGGATGGGGACCGTGCCCTTCACGAAGCGCTGCTTGATGCTGACAAACGCCATGGGCAAGGCTACCGAGATCAGTCTTGCCATGAAGACCACGGGGATCGCCGCGATGGCCAGCGGGATGAGCGAGACGTTGAAGCTGATCACCAGAACCTCCAACCCGATCAGCAGGAACAGGATAGAGTTCAGGAGCTCATCGATCAGGCTCCAGAAATCGAACAGATAACGCCGCGTCGTGTCGCTCATGGCATGGCTGGCGCCGCGGTTGCCGGTGATCACGCCGGTCACCACCACCGCGATCGGGCCGCTGACATGCAGCATCTCCGCCACGGCATAGGTGCCGGTGACGAGCCGAGCGAGATGAGAACCTCAATGGGGTAATCGTCGATGCTGCGCATGGCGAGATAGGCGATGTAGCCGGTGACAGCGCCGAGCAACGCGCCACCTAAGGCCTCGACGAAGAACAACCGCGCGATATGCGCGAAGTCGATCCCGGCATCGCCCGTGCTGCTCATGGCCGCGGCCAGCAGGATCGTGAACAGCACGACGCCGACCCCGTCATTGAACAGCGACTCGCCGGCCATATCCATTTCCAGGGTCTTGGCGACCCGCGCCTGCTTCAGTATGGCGAGCACGGCGATGGGGTCGGTGGGGCTGATCAGCGCGCCGAACACGAGCGCCCAGGCGAAGGCGATGGGCAGACCGAAGAGCTGGCCGGCCCCCCAGAACAGGATCGCGACGACGATGGTGGAGATAACGACGCCGAGTGTCGCCATGGTGCCTACGGCCCATGCCCGGTCGCGCAACAGCGACAGGTCGATCTGCAGAGCGCCGGCGAACAGCAGAAAAGCGAGCATGCCGTCGAGCAGCGTCTCCGAGAAGTTGATCTTCTCCACAAAGTCCTCGAGGTCGCCGAAGAGCGCGACTTCGGGGATGAGGATCTCGAGGGCGACCAAGACCAGCGAGGCGGCCATGCCCATGAGCAGCAGGCCCACATTGTTCGGCAGCCGCAAGTAGCGATGGTTCGCCCAAGCGAACAGCGCGGTGAGCGTGAGAAGTCCCGCGACGATGTCGAAGATGGAAAGCAAATGAACCTCCCCGGAGGGAATCGCGAAAGCCGGCGCCAGGGTAGGCGCCGGGGCAGCGCGCGGGAAGGCTCCGTCCGTGGCCGCGCCCCCGCAACCTCCAAGATGCCGCAGGCCCCGGGTTTGGCAAGGTTATTGCGAGTGACCTTGAGAGATGAGGGGGCGTTTGGTCAGAGGAGCCAGAGGCGCTGTGAGCACCATGCTCGACGTTGCGGTCGTGGGAGGCGGAATTTGCGGCTTGCCGCCTGGACGGCTGGCAGCGTAGGGGCTAAGCGAGGCCTATGACGAGGTTCAAGACCGCCACGACCCCAGCCAAAATCAGCGTCGATGTGGCGCTCAAGCTCGGCGCCTTCGATCTCGATGTCGCCTTTGAGAACGAGGCCGGGATCACCGCCCTGTTCGGCCGGTCGGGCGCCGGCAAGTCCATGACCATCAACCTGATCGCCGGGCTCGCCTGCCCGGATCGGGGAAAGATCGTGCTCGGCGGCCGCACTCTGGTGGATACGGACACCGGCGCGTTCGTGCCCCCACACCTTCGCCGCGTCGGCCTCGTGTTTCAAGATGCCCGCCTGTTCCCCCATCTCACTGTCAGGCAGAACCTCGTCTTCGGCCGCTGGTTCGTGGCGAAGTCCGCGCGCCGCGTGACCTTCGATCCGGTGGTCGAAACGCTCGGCATCGCCCACCTCCTAGACCGCAAGCCCGCGCTTCTGTCCGGCGGCGAGAAACAGCGTATCGCCATTGGCCGGGCGCTGCTGGCGTCGCCCGAGCTTCTCCTGATGGACGAGCCGCTGGCGTCGCTGGATACCGAGCGCAAGCTCGAGATCCTGCCGCTCATCGAGTCGTTGCGCGATGGGTTCGGCATCCCCATCGTCTACGTGTCCCACGCCGTGGACGAGGTGGCGCGGCTTGCATCGCGCGTGGTGGTCTTGGACGGCGGCCGCGTCGCCGCCTCAGGCGCGGTCGAAGACGCTCTCGGCCCGGCGCTGAAGGGAGCAGGCATCAGCCGCTTCGCCCGGTCTTCCGTGGTCACCGGCACGCTCACGGCGATTGATGCCGACTATGGCCTCACCGAAATTACCCACCCAGCCGGCAAGATCTGGCTCGTCGGCCATGCCGGGGCTGAGGGCGGCGAGATGCGCGTCGTCATCAAGTCGACCGACATCACCCTGTCGCGGGCAACGGCCCAAGATTTCATCAAGCAGGATCTCAGCATCCGCAACGCCTTGGCCGGGACGGTGGCCGGCATCGAGACCGATGAGGGCCCGTTCGCCGGCGTCTCCATCACCCTGGACGGCCACGGCCATCTCTTCGCCCTTGCGACCCGCAAGGCAATCGATGAGCTTAAGATCGGCCCGGGCGATCGCGTGTTCGCCTTGATCAAGACGGTCGCCCTCGATGAGCGCGCGGTTGCGCTGATCGAGCCTTAGACGGAGTGCAGTTAAAATGAACCTTCTCGCGATCCCGGTCGGCGATAATCCGCCCCACGAGGTCAATGTCATCATCGAAATCCCGCAAGGCGGGTCCCCGGTGAAATATGAGATCGACAAGAAATCCGGCGCCCTGTTCGTCGACCGCTTCTTGCATACCGCGATGTTCTACCCGGCGAATTACGGCTTTATCCCGCATACCCTATCGGAGGATGGCGATCCGGTGGACTGCATGGTCATCGCGCCGACGCCGGTCGCCTCGGGCGTGGTCATCCGCGCGCGCCCCATCGGCGCGCTCCTCATGGAGGACGAGAAAGGCATCGACGAGAAGATCATCGCCGTGCCGATCGACCAACTCCATCCCTTCTACAAGCGCGTGACGAGCTATCGTGACCTGCCCGAAATTCTCGTCGAGCAGATCGGGCACTTCTTCGAGCACTACAAGGATCTGGAGAAGGGCAAATGGGTCAACGTCGTGCGCTGGGCGGAAGTGGCCGAAGCCGCCGATCTCATCCGCGCCGGCATCGACCGGGCGCGCACCGACGCCCAAACCTGACCGGCGGCCGCTCCGTGTGACAGTCTTGATTTGGGTCAAGGCTCTCGCACCCCCCCTACGCTACCCAAGGAATCGCGCTTTCCGGCGCAAGCGATGGGGAGGGGACATCATGAAGAGCCCAAGACGAGACCCAACAAGGCGGGAACCAAGGCCAGACCTCGCGGACTTTCACCGGAAAGTCCTGATGGACGATATGATGCAGGTCGTTGGCGTCGATGTTCTTGACGCCGTCGACGTTGATGGCGGCCAATCTTACGTCCAAGCCAGGGCGAGTTGTCGCGGGTGCACCTGCCGGGTCGTCTGCCAGACCTGGCTGGCGGACCACAGCCAGGGCGAGCCGCAAGAGTTTTGCCCTAACGCCAATTTCTTCCAGGCGATCAAGGCCGGCGACTGCTGATCCGCCACGGATCGGTTGGGCCTAAGTTCACGTTGCGGCACACTATTCCGCTGCACTGCTTCGCGGTGCCGTGATTGCGGCGCCACCGCGGTCCGTAAAATTTTCGAGAAAGTCTAGCGGTTCGCGAAAGGCTGTCGTGATGCACCTCCGGCTAGGTTGGCGCGAAGTGCCACCCCCGTCCCGCGAGCGCCGATGCAACTCGACATGATGACGATCTCTGCCGTCGCGATCACCGTCACCGCGATTCTCGGCGTTGTGCTCGGGTTCAACTGGGTACGCCAGGGCGGCTCGTCCTTCGTCGGCTTGTGGGGTCTGGCGATGCTCCTGTTGAGCGCGGGCACCGTTGCCGCCACCGCCTCGTCGAGGAACGGTCTCGCCGGCGTCCTGATTTTCGGCCAGGCCTTGATGATCCTAGCGGCCGCCGTCAAGTGGCACGCCTGCCGGCAGTTCGCGCATCGCCACGCAGGTCTCCTCTACACGTTGGCAGGGCCGATCGCATATCTGCTGGTCGCCAACTCAGGCTATGTCGAGACCTTCGATGACCGCCTCATGCTGGCCTGCACGCTGATCGCGTATTACAACTTTGCCGCGGCCGCCGAGCTCTCTTATGCCAATGGCGAGCAGTTACCCTCGCGTTGGCCCGCCGTCGCTGTTCTGGTTCTGACCGGCATAAGCTTTCTGTCTTGGTTACCGCTCATTGCCGCCATGCCGATTCCCGAAGTCAGTGCCGTCTTTTTCAGCAGCTGGTTCCCCACGGTGATCTTGATCACGGTGCTGCTGCGGGTCGCCGCGGCGTTCATCGTGCTGTCCATGGCCAAGGAGCGGCAGGAGCAGGAGCAGCGCATCGATGCGCTCACTGACAGTCTCACCGGCCTACCGAACCGCCGGGCCTTGTTCGAAGCCGCCGACGCCGTCGGCCAGCGCCGCATTCTCGGGGGCACGCCGGTGGCGGTGCTGATCTTCGATCTCGATCATTTCAAGGACACCAACGACTCCTATGGCCACGATCTCGGCGACGACGTGCTGAAGGTTTTTGCCCAGACCGTGGACAAGCACCTCAATGTGACGAGCATCGCCGGGCGTCTTGGCGGTGAGGAGTTTGCCGCCATCCTGCCGGGCGCCGATGCCGTCGTGGCGGTCGAGGTGGCCGAGACCGTGCGGCGCGCCTTTGGCCGATCGGCCGCGTTCGTAAATGGTTTGGCGGTCGGCGCGACCGTCAGTGTCGGTGTTGCTTCGGATGTGGACGTCGACACCGATTTGAGCGGCTTGTTCCGGCGCGCCGATGCCGCGCTTTACGTCGCCAAGCGCGCGGGTCGCAATCAGGTCGCGCTTCTTGAATCAGACGACCAGAGGGTGCATGCCGCCGGCTCCACCGTGCGCACCTCGCCCTCGAGATTGCGCCCGACGGCTCCCATCACCAAGCGGCAGCCGGTTCGCCTTACCTGACTGGCGCGAAATGGGTTTTTTGCGCCCCTCGCAACTATAGAGGGAACCTGCTCGCGCATTCCGCGCGGACAGCGGGGTTGATTGTGACAGTAAGATGTTGGCTCTGTCGCCTCGCGCAAGATTGCGCGCACGGGGCGTTCCGTTCCGGCTGCGTTCAAGGCGTTCGGACCGGGAGTCGGGATTGTGTCAGCGGACAAACCGGAACATGAAGCCAAGGAGATTGAGCTCAAGCTTGCGTTCGATCCGGCCGATGCGCCCCAGGTCTTCTCCCATCCGGTTATCCAGGCAAGCCAGGCTGTCCCCGCCACACGCGAGCTGATCTCCATTTACTACGACACCGGCGACGATGTCCTGCGCAAGGCCGGCGTCTTCTTGCGAGTTCGCGCGACCGGTGACGGTTATGTGCAGACCATCAAGACGGGCCGTAGCGGGGCCGACTTCCTGGAGCGCCATGAATGGGAGCAGCCGCTCCCAAGTCATGAGCCCGATCTCGGCGCCGCGGAGGGCACGGCGCTGGCGCCGCTGCTCAGCCCCGAGGTCCGCGCGGCCTTGGCCCCTCGCTTCCACACGCGGTTCCGGCGGACGACATACTGGATGCGGCGCGACGCCTCGGAGATCGAGCTTGCCATCGATCAAGGCGAGATCACCGCTGGCATCGAGGCCACACCGATTTCGGAGCTGGAGCTTGAGTTGAAGGCCGGCGACAAGCGTGAGCTGTTCCACCTCGCTCGCGACCTGGCCGAGATCGTGCCGTTGAGTCTCGCGGTCAAGACCAAGGCCGAGAGGGGCTTTGAGCTGCTCGACGGTGGCGACCATGCCGTGGAGAATGCCGGCAGCATCGAGATCACACCCGACATGACGAACGCGGAGGCCTACCGCGCCATCGCCCGCAGCTGCCTCCGGCAGATCGTGGCCAATGCGCCCGCCGTGCGTGACGGCCGCGCCGAAGCGCTCCATCAGATGAGAATCGGTCTGCGTCGTCTGCGCGCTGGTGTTTGGCTATTTGCCGATGTGGTGGCCGATCAAGATCGCGAATACATCAAAGGGGAGCTGAGATGGATCACGCAGGAGCTCGGCCCGGCGCGCGATCTCGACGTTTTCGCCATCGATGTGCTTGAGCCGCTGCGCGCCGCCCATCCCGACGACGCCGAAATTGCCGAGACCTATCGCGATTTCGCGGAACGTCGCGCCGCCGCTTACGCCCGCGCCGCCAGCGCCGTTGGTTCGGACCGCTGTCGCAAGGCGCTGCTCGATCTCGCCGCTTGGATCGAGACGGGAGCATGGGCGGACGAGACCCCCGCAAGCAATCCCGCCACCGAGCATGCCGCGAAGCGGCTGTTGAAGTTGCGCCGCAGGATCAAGAAGAAGGGGCAGCGCTTGCGGGAGGCCAGCGCCGGTGAGCGCCACAGGCTTCGCATCCGCGCCAAGCGCTTGCGTTACGCGACCGAGTTCTTCGCCACGACCTTCTCGGGCAAGAAGAGCGAGAAGCGGCGGGAGAAGTCCCTCTCGGCCCTGAAGGATCTTCAGGACTCGCTCGGTGCGCTCAACGACATCGCCACGCGGCGGTTCCTGCTCGCCGCTGGAGAGGGCGCGCCACCCAGCGAGCCCGGCGCGGACGCCGCCGAAGAGCAGAAGCAGTTGAAACAGGCCGAGCACGCATATGCACGCTTTGCCAAAGTCAAAGCCTTCTGGAAAGACTGAGGCGCCTTATTGCTCGGCGAGATGGTGCTTGCCGACCGGCCTTACAGTGCTCGCTTGCGGGCCTTCGACGCCTTCCTTCTCGTCGATCGCCAGGCTCACCTCGCTCCCCACCTCGAGCTTATCAAAAGCGTCGCTGATCACGCTGTTCCTGTGGAAGTAGATCTCCTGGCCGTCGGCGATAGAAATAAAGCCATAGTCATCGAACAACCGCGCGACCATGCCGTGCGGCGGTGCAGAGTGCGTCTTGACGTCGCCGCGCATTTTTCGCGAATGGTCCTCAAGACGCCGAATTGCTGCATTGAAGGCGTCGCGAACGGCGACATAGACATCCTCGTGGGAGTGATCCAGCGGCTTGGCGCGATCGACCACCACGTCCTTGCCCGGCACGCTGATGTCGATATGCACGCTGTAGAGCTTGCCCTTGTGATGGTGCCGGTGCGGCGCCTCGACCACGACGGTGCAGCCGATGATGCGGTCATGGAAGCGTTCGAGCTTCGCCGCCTTCTCGCGGATACGCGCCTCAACGGCCGGTGAGGGGTCCATGTTGCGGAACTTGACTTCCAGGGGGATCTGCATTGAGCGCCTCTCTTCTTCCCGGCCAAAACCTGTCTGGCACCATTGTGCGACAAAATACGGAGAAATGGCGACAGCTTCTTTGAGGGGGGTCAACGAGAAATGACCGGCGCCAATCTTGACCCGCATCAAGGCTGGACGGACCGCTCCGGGCCTTATTAGCTTTAGGAGGCGGACTTCGGCTCGAACGAACTCTTGCAGAAAAGGATTGCGCCTTATGCGGCCTCTTCTCATCGGCGTGGTGATCGCCGCGCTCGGCATACCAAGCCTCGCACCCAGTGTCGTGATGGCCCAACATCCCGGCGACCCGCAAGCGGGATTCGAATATGCCAAGAGCGTCTGTTCAGCCTGCCACGGCATTTCTGCCGAGCCGTCGCGGCTGCCGAAGGCGACGCGGTTCAGGGAGGTCTCCGATCGGCCCGGCGTAACCGGGACGGCGCTCCGCGTCTGGATGGAGACGATGCATCCCACCATGCCCAACATCATCGTCCCCAAGCAAGACATGCTGGACGTCATTGCCTACATCCTCGACCTCAAGGGTCGGGATGCCCCCAAAAACTGAGTGGCGGTTACGGAGCACACATCGTGAAGCTCGTCAGGATCCTTCTTCCCATCGGCCCTGCCGGGACCACGGACGCTTGCGCGCAAGCGGCTTTCGGGCTTGCCGAACGGTTCGGCGCCGAGCTTGAAGTGCTGCATCCTTGCCCGCCGCCAGTGCAGCGCCTGCCCTACTCGACGGAGCTTAGCCCGATCTACTTCGAGGAACTGGTGGACGTCGCCAGGAAGCAAGTCGACCAAGAGGAGAGTCAGGCGACGGACTGGTTCGAGCTAGAGCTGGGGGCCCATCCCGAGGCTATGGCCGATCTCATCACCGTGGAGGGGCTCCCCGGTCCCGCCGTTGCCATGCGTGCCAAGGTTTCTGATTTGACGGTGCTTCCCAGCATCGCGGCCAAGGAGAATGGGCTTTTTGGGCCGGCGCGCGATGCCGCGATGTTCCAATCAGGCCGGCCCGTTCTCATCGTACCGGACGAGGCGGGCGGGCCCATTGGCGAGACCGTGGTGATCGCCTGGAAGGATGCCGTCGAGGCCGTGCGGGCAGTCGCCGCGGCCGCGCCGTTTCTGGCGACCGCCAAGCGGGTCAGGCTTCTGAGCGTCGCCGAGGACGGCGACGACGACACCGCGCCCGCCATGGCCGACTACCTCGCCAAGGCCGGGTTCCCCGTCGAGACCGTGTCGGTTGAGCTCGGCGCACGCGAGGTTGGCGAGGCCTTGCTCGCGGCTGCCGGCAGTGGCGTTTTGCTGGTCATGGGCGGCTATGGCCATTGGCGCTGGCGCGAATGGGTGTTCGGCGGTGCGACGCTCTATGTCTTGCGCAATACCGACGTGCCCGTGCTGATGGCGCACTGACAGGCGCGAGGCCGGCTGGGCGTCTAGCGTCGTATCAAGATCCCGAACAGAAACCCGATGCCGAGTGCGATGCCGAGCGCCGTGAGGGGGTCGCGCCGGACCGCCTCCTCCACCGCATTCAGCGTCTCGCTTGCCTGGTCCTGCAAGCGATCCGCCTGATGGCTGCCGGTGCGTCCGATCGAGCGGGTCAGGTTGTCCACGGCCTGGCGGAGCGTGGAAAGACGTTGCGTGATCTCTTTGAGGTCGTCGCTCAGGGCCAAGTGATCGGGCATTTCGGCGTCGTTCGGGGCCATGGTTAACCTCCTGTCGGGCAGACTCTAAGCCTGTATTGCCGCGCCGATAGAGCTAACACTATAGAACTAACAAGAATGCGATGCTGGGCGGTGATCCGTTGATCGCGGCCGGAGGCTAGAATCCGCCATGCAGGGGCCTGTTGCCAATTGCGAGAAGGGAAGCGGCATCGAGCGCTTAAGGAAGGCGATGCTCGATCCGGCCACCTCCGCCGCCCATTTCGCCGCGGCGGTGGGGGCCATAGGCACGCTGCTCTTGCTTGCCTGGGGCCTGCATCCTTGGCTTGAGGGCCGGGCGTCCTTCTTGATATTGATCCCCGGCGTCCTGATCGCGGCGGGGCTCGGCGGCATTGGCCCGGGCTTGGTGGCGACCGCACTCAGTCTCATTTTCGGCATGCTCCTGATCGGCCACGGCGCGCTGTCCGGCGCGCCGGCCTTGGACGCCGTGGTCTTCGCCGTCGTCGGTGTCGGCATCTCTTGGCTTGGCGAGCTGCTCCGCCGCACCAGGATCCGCAGCCGCAGGCACGCGAAAGACCTTCACGCCCGTGAGGCGCATCTTCGTTCGATCCTCGACTCTGTTCCCGACGCCACCGTGGTGATCGACGAGGCGGGCATCATGCAGTCGTTCAGCGCCGCGGCCGAGCGCCTGTTCGGCCATCGCGAGGCGGAGGTGGCCGGCAAGAACGTCTCGATGTTGATGCCCTCGCCCTTCCGCGAGGAACATGACCACTTTATCGCGCGTTATCTGGCGACCGGCGAAAAGCGCATCATCGGCATCGACCGGGTCGTCACCGGCCAGCGCAAGGACGGCTCAACCTTTCCCATGAAGCTCGAAGTCGGTGAGATGCGGTCGGGCGACCGTCGCTTCTTCACCGGCTTCGTCCGCGATCTCACCGAGCGGCAGCGGACGGAGCGGCAATTGCAGGAGCTCCAGACGGAGCTTGCGCAGCTGTCGCGGCTTACCGCCATGGGCGAGATGGCCTCCACCCTAGCCCATGAGATCAACCAGCCCCTCTCGGCGGTCTCCAATTACCTGCAAGGCTGCAACCGTCTGCTCGAGGGCATCGATCATCCGAACGCGGCGAAGGTCCGCGACGCGCTGGCCGAGACCACCAAACAGACCCTGCGCGCCGGTCAGATCATTCGCCAGCTCCGCGAGTTCGTGACTCACGGCG
>Ga0075530_1000210_pt1 | contig 26308 bp, 26 predicted proteins | sample NGEPerD_2_FD_75101 | JGI IMG/M metagenome (GOLD analysis project Ga0075530, IMG submission 75101) | Arctic peat soil microbial communities from the Barrow Environmental Observatory site, Barrow, Alaska, USA - NGEE PermafrostL1-D | ecosystem: Environmental > Terrestrial > Soil > Wetlands > Peat ... | reverse complement strand
GTGTCGTGGTGGTGGTGGGGCCCGGGCCGGTCGTCGTGGGGGTGGCGTCGGCCCGCGCGAGCTGCGCGTCGAAATCCGACTTCAGACGGGATTGCTCACGGGCGGTGTAGAGCCCGGTTCCCCAGAGCTGGAACACGACGAACAACAGGATGAGGATCCCCGCGGTCACGAGAACCCCTCCGATACCTCCGACCACTCGACGCACGCCGTGCAGCGTAAGGCCCCGGGACGGATGGACCCGGTCACCTCGGTTCGCCCCGGTTCGGCGCTGTTCCTAGAATCTGGTGCTGGCGAAGACCCTGGTCGGCGGGGTCTCGGAGCGGGTCCCGGAGGCCGGTTGGCAGTGATGCCGCTCGTTCATCTGCGTTCTGTGGTGAGCCTCATCGGCGGCTTCCCAGCTCTCGCCGGTGTCGACTTCGACGCGCGGGCCGGTGAGGTGGTGCTGATCACCGGGCCCAACGGCGCGGGCAAGACCACCCTCTTGCGAGTGATCGCCGGACTCGCTCCCGTGCTGCGGGGCGAGGTGATGGTCGAAGGGCGCGACGTTGTCGCGGATCGCACCGCGGCCCGGCGCTCGCTGGCTCTCGTCGCCCACGACACCTTCTGCTACGACGACCTCACCGCCCGCGAGAACCTCCGGTTCGCGGCCCGGGCATCCGGGCGGGACCGCGCCGCGGCCGACGCGGCGCTCGAACGGTGCGGGCTGACCCGGCAGGCACGCGTCACCCACGGTGGGCTCTCGGCCGGGCAACGCCGCCGCCTGGCGCTCGGGGTGGCCCTCGTGCGGGAGCCGACGCTGTGGCTCCTCGACGAACCCCACGCCGGCCTCGATGCTCACGGCCGGGCCTTGCTCGACGACATCGTGACCGGAGCGGCCGGCTCGGGCGGCACGGTGGTGCTCGCGTCACACGAGCTCGGACTGGCGCGCCCGCTCGCTACTCGCGAGGTCACCCTCGCGGGTGGGCGCGTCACGTCGTCGACGGACGCCCCGGGTCCCACCGATCCGAGGCCGTCCACCACGCCCGGTGACGGGCGCGACGCCGGCGGAACCGGATCCGCCGGTGGACCGGCGAAGCCCTCCGAGCGGGAGCGCGCCCGATGAGCGTCCTCGCCGACGCAGGCCTCGTGGCGGCCAAGGACCTGCGCATCGAGGCGCGCTCGCGCGTGACGCTCGCCCAGGTGCTGCCGTTCGGGATCATCGTGTTGCTGTTGTTCGCGTTCGCGCTGGATCCCGACCGCGGTCGGCTGGCGGCAGTGGCGCCCGGTCTCTTCTGGGTCGCGGTGATGCTGGCCGCGCTGTTGGCCATCGGCCGGTCGTTCGCCATCGAACAGCTCCACGGCGCACGCGACGGCCTGCGTCTGTCGGGGATCGACGGCGCGGCGGTCTTTCTCGGCAAGGCCGCCGCGATCGCCGCCCAGCTCGCCGTGCTCGAAGTCCTGCTCGGGCTGGGGGTCGCCGCGCTCTACGGCGTCGACGTGACCTCGGTCGTCGTGCTCGTGGCTGCCGGGATGGCCGCGACCGCGGGACTCGCGGCCACCGGTACCCTCTTCGGCGTGCTGGCGGCGGGTCTGCGCCTGCGCGAGACACTGCTGCCGCTGCTGCTGTTGCCGGTGATCACGCCGGTCATGCTCGGTGCCACGAGGGCTTTCGAGTCCGGCCTCGGCGGTGACCCGGCCGAGGGGTGGCCGTGGATCGCGCTGCTCGGAGCGTTTGCCGGTCTGTACCTGGCGGTCGGCGTCCTGGCCTTCGGGTCGTTGTGGGAGGACGCATGAGCCATGGGAGGGGAGTGCGGTGAGGCTGCTCCACCCGAGAGTGGCAACGGTGCTGGGCTGGCTGACCCTCGTGTCGCTCGTCGCGCTCGCGCTCTTCGGACTCTGGGGCGCGCCACCCGATGAGGTGCAGGGCGACGCCCAGCGCCTCATGTACCTGCACGTGCCCACGGCGTGGCTCGCGTACCTCGCGTTCTTCATCACCGCGCTCGCATCGGCGCTGTACTTGTGGCCGCGCACCCGCGCGCAGACCTGGGATCGGATGGCGGGCGCGTCGGCCGAGCTCGGCGTGCTGTTCACGGGCCTGACGCTGTTCGTGGGCTCGCTGTGGGGCCGGGCCGTATGGGGAGTGTGGTGGGCCTGGGATGCGCGGCTGGTCACCACCGCGGTGCTGTTCTTCCTCTACCTCGGCTACCTCGCGCTGCGGCACACGGCGGCCGACCCGGTCTCCGGCGCTCGGCGCAACGCGGTCGCCGCGCTGATCGTGTTCATCGACGTGCCCATCGTGCACTTCTCGGTCGAGTGGTGGCGCACGCTGCATCAGCAGGCAACGGTGTTCAACCCGGAGCTCAGCGCGGAGATCGGGGGAGTCATGGCCTGGACCCTCTGGCTCGGCGTGCTCGCGTTCACGCTCCTGTACGTGTATCTGCTCGACCGTCGCTACCAGCTCGCCACACTGGAAGACGAGCTCGACGCCGACGGCCTCGATGCCGCGATCGTCGCCCGCATCGCCGAGGCGGACGGCACGCCGGCCCCCGGGCGGTCCGAGCCCCCGGGCGGCCCGATGACAACACCGGTGAGCGCCCCGTGAGCGACGTCGGCTACGTCGCCACCGGATGGGCCGTGACCGCCGTGGTCATCGCGGGTTACTACGCGCGGCTGGTCGTACGTACGCGCCGGGCGACGAAGAGCCGAGGCTCGCGGTGACCACGGACACGAACGCGGGCGCTCGGAAACGCCGCCCGATATACCTCGTGGCGGCGGCCGTCTGTGTCATCGCAGTCGGTGCATTGCTGTTCATGGGGCTGCGCGGCAACATCATCTACTTCAAGACCGTGTCCGAGGCCGTGGGCGAGCGGGAGTCGCTGGGCTCGGATCGCTTCCGACTCGCGGGCGCGGTCGTGCCCGGATCGGTCGAACAGACCGCGAACGGCGTTCGTTTCGACGTGACCGACGGTGACGAGACCGTGACCATCCGCCACGCCGGCGATCCACCGGACCTGTTCAAGGCGGGCGCACCGGTGCTCTGCGAGGGTCACTGGGGTCGCGGCGCGGTCTTCGACTCCGACCGCATCCTGATCAAGCACGGCGCCAGCTACGAGCCACCCGAGGTGGAGCTCGACGAGCCCGAAGGCCGGAGTACCAACGCGTGAAGGCCACGATCGGGTTTCTGGCGATCGCACTCGGCACCGCGTCGGCCGCGCTCGGGGTCGCCAACATCGCCATGGGTCTCTTCCGCGGCCGGCCCGACCAGATTCGCACGGGACGTCGCCTCGTGTTCATCGTGCTCGCCTTCACGATCGTGGCGGTCGGGGCGATGGAATGGGCGTTGCTGACCCATGACTTCTCGATCGAATACGTCGCCGACAACAACGCGCGGGCCACGCCGCTGTTGTTCACCATCACCGGGCTCTGGGCATCGCTGGAGGGTTCGATCCTCCTATGGGCGCTGATACTCGCGGGCTACCTCGCGTTCACGGCCCACCGGTTCCGGCACCGGGCAACCGACCCGAGGGTCGCGTGGGCGACGCTCGTCGGCCTCATCGTCGTCCTCTTCTTCTTCGCGCTCATGCTCGGACCGGCGAACCCGTTCACCGTGAGCACCACCGTGCCCCTCGACGGGGCGGGACCCAACCCGCTGCTCCAGAACCACCCGCTCATGGCGTTCCACCCACCCATGCTGTACCTGGGCTACGTCGGCTTCACGATCCCGTTCAGCTTCGCGATCGCCGCGCTCGCGACCGGACGGGTCGGTGAGGGCTGGCTGGCCGACACCCGGCGCACGACGCTCGTGGCGTGGGGGTTTCTCACCGCCGGGATCATCCTCGGCGCGTGGTGGAGCTACGAGGTGCTCGGTTGGGGCGGCTTCTGGGCTTGGGACCCGGTCGAGAACGCGTCGCTGCTGCCCTGGTTGACCGCCACTGCGTTCATTCATTCGTTGATGGTGCAGGAACGCCGGGGGATGCTGCGGGTGTGGAACCTGTCCTTGGTGATCGCGACGTTCTGTCTCACGATCCTCGGCACGTTCCTCACCCGTTCGGGTGTCCTCAACTCGGTGCACGCGTTCAGTGACTCCGCGATCGGTTCGTGGTTGCTCACCTTCCTGGGCCTCGTCGCCGGAGGTTCGATCGCGCTGATCGCGTGGCGTGCCGACGCGTTGCGGGCCCCGGGTCGGATCGACTCGGCCGTGTCGCGCGAGGCCGCGTTCCTCGGCAACAACCTGGCGTTCGCGGCGCTCGCGTTCGTCGTGTTGCTGGGCACGGTGTTCCCCCTGCTCGCCGAGGCGCTGCGGGGCGAGCAGCTCTCGGTCGGTGAGCCGTACTTCGACACGATGGCGACGCCGATCGGCCTCGCCATCCTGTTTCTCATGGCGGCCGCGCCCGCTCTGGGTTGGCGGGCGACGAGCGGTGAGGTCCTCACCCGGCGGCTCATGGTCCCGGCGTGGGTCGGTGGTCTCACGATGGTCGTCACCGTCGTCGCCGGTACCCGGAGCCTCGCCGCGGTGGTCGCCTTCGGCCTGGCCGGCTTCGCGCTCGCCGGCGTCGCCCGATCGGTGGGCGTCGGTGTGCGGGCGCGCCGGAGGGCCGACGAGGAGGGCTGGGTACGCGCTGCGACGCGCACGGTGATGTCGAACCCCCGCCTGTACGGCGGGCTCGTCGTGCACGTCGGGGTCGTGATCATCGCGGTGGCGCTCGCGAGCTTCGCGACGTTCGGGGCCAAGCGTGAGGTGCGGCTGGAGCGTGGCGAGTCGGTCGATGTCGGCAGCTACACGGTGACCTTCCTCGGTACCGACCTCGAACGCACCGCCCAGAAGACGACGAAGTCGGCCCGCTTGCGACTCGAGCGGGGCGGCGACGTGCTCGGCGTGTACGCGCCGTCCATCTCCACGTTCCCGAACGCCAACAGCGGCATCGGCACACCGTCGGTACGCACCGGATTGTTCGAGGACGTGTACCTCACGCTGGTGTCCTCGCCGAGCGAGTCCGAGCGCGTCACCGTCGGTGTCGCGGTCAACTCGATGGTGCTCTGGCTGTGGATCGGCGGTGGCGTGATGGCCGCGGGGACCATCGTCGCGCTGTTGGCGGTGCGGGCTCACGAACCCCGTACGCGCGCTCGGCCGGCCGCGGCACCCGCCGGTCCCGTCGACGATACGCCGTCGCCGCGACCCGAGCCGGCCGAGGCGACCGTATGAGGAACCCGTCGCGCTGGATCGCCATCGGCATCGCCGCGGTCGTCGCGCTCTTCGGCGTCGCCCTCGCCACCCAGGTCGGTTCCGACCCCTCCTACGCGGGCGGGGCCATCCTGCAACGCCGAGCTCCCGATTTCGACCTCCCCCTGCTCGATGTCGACGGGGCGCGGGTGAACCTCACAAGCCTGCGGGGACAGAGTGTCATCGTGAACTTCTGGAACTCGTGGTGCCTCCCGTGCCGGGCCGAGGCCCCCGCGCTGCTCGAATTCTGGGACCGTCACGCCGGCGATGGTGACGTCGCGATGGTCGGCATCGTGCGCGACGAGAGTCCGTCCGCCGCCCGGAAAGGCGCGCGCGAGGACGGCTTCGACTGGACGCTGGCGATTGATCCCGACGGCCAGGCCGCGATCGCCTACGGCACCACCGGCCAGCCCGAGACGTTCGCGATCAGCCCCGCCGGTGTGGTCACCGGCAAGCAGCTCAGCGAAGTCTCGGTGGACGATCTCGAGGCACTCCTTGCCCGCGCGCGGGCCGGGTGAAGCGGTGAACCCACGAGCTCGCAACGGGTCGTGGATCGCGCTCGGCCTCGTCGTCATCGTGACGCTGTGGGTCGCGGCCCGGCCCGAGCCGGGCACCCCATCGGTGCGCGACCGGGTCCGATCGGTCTCATCCGAGCTGCGCTGCGTGGACTGTCAGAGCCAGTCGGTCGCGGTGAGCTCCACGTCGTCGGCCCGGGCCTTCCGGGCCGACATCCGCCGCCGCATCGAGGCGGGCGAGAGCAACGCCGAGATCCGCCGCGCCTACGTCGAGACCTACGGCGAGTTCATCCTCCTGAAGCCGGCCGGCTCGGGCCTCGGTGTCTTCTTGTGGGCGCTGCCCGTCGTCGTGGTGTTGATGGGTGCGGGCGGTGTCGCACTCGTGTTGGCCCGGAGCCGTCGTCAACCTCGGTTGACCGCGACCGAGGATGATGAAGCGCTCGTCGCCGACGCGCGCGAGCACCCATGAGCCGAGACGAGAAGCCCGACCTCGTCGAGCCCGAGCCAGGTCTGCCGGGCAGTAGGGCTACGGGCGAAGACGTCACGACCGAGCAGGAGTTCCTGCTGCGCTCGCTCGACGACCTCGACGCGGAGCGCGCCGCGGGCAACATCGACGACTCCACCTTCGAACGCCTGCACAGCGACTACACCGCGCGCGCCGCCGCCGCGCTGCGGGCCGCAGGCGGCCGGACGACCGCGGGCTCGGCGAAGGCGGGCTCGGCCAAGGCGGGCTCGGCGAAGGCGGGTTCGTCGACGGGGGCCCCGCCGATGTCGGCCAAGCGCCGCGCGGTCACGGTCGTGGGGATCGTCGCCTTCGCGACCGTCGTCGGCCTCGTGATGGCCTCGGCACTGGGCACGCGCCTTTCGGGGCAGACCTCGTCGGGCAACACCGTCTCCGAAGCCGACCGGGAAGACACCCTGCGAGCCGCAATCGCCGAGGCGCCCGACGACCCGCAAGCCCGTCTCGCGCTGGCGCGCTTCCTCATGGCCCGCCAACGATTTCCGGACGCGTTCGCGGAGTTCTCACAGGCCGCGACGCTGGACCCGACCCTCGCCGAAGCTCACGCCTACGGCGGCTGGCTGTTGTACCTCGCCGACGAGCCCGCGCGCGCCCGTCTGAGCCTCGAAGCCGCCATCGCGGCCGACGAGGCCTATCCTGATGCCCACTTCTTCTTGGGCCTGGTGGCGCTTCGGGGCGAACAGGACCCGGCGCGTGCCGTTCCCGAGCTCCAGCGTTACCTCACGCTCGTACCCAGCGGCGCGCAGAGCGACCAGGTGCGGACCCTGCTCGCCGAGGCCGTTGCCGCCATCGAAGTAGACCCCAGTCCCTGACCGATCCCACCCATGCTCGCAACACCCATCGAGGAAGGACCCACCGTGGCCGAAGCGCCGGAGTACCAGATCGACGGCTCGAAGCTCTACCGCACCACGATCAGCACCGACCGTGGCGACGTGGTCATGGATCTTGACCCGCAGCTCGCGGCCAACAGCGTCAACAACTTCGTCGCCCTCGCCCGTCAGGGCTTCTACGACGGGTTGACGTTCCACCGCGTCGTGGCCGACTTCGTCGTGCAGGCCGGCTGCCCCGAAGGCACCGGTCGGGGTGGTCCGGGCTACCGCTTCGCCGACGAAGAGGTGAAGGGCGAATACACCCTCGGCGCCGTCGCGATGGCCAACGCCGGGCCCGACACCAACGGCTCACAGTTCTTCATCACCATCGACGATTGCCAGGGCAAGCTCACCAAGGACTACAACCTGTTCGGCCACGTCGTGGAGGGCATCGAGACCGCCCAGGCGATCCAGATCGGCGAGGTGATGAAGTCCGTCACGATCGAAGAGCGCGACCGCGCCTGACATCACATCGGCTCCGGCGCGCGACGCGGGCGGAAGCGGGGAGTGGCGTCGGCGACTGCCCTATCGAGCCTGACCGCTCGAGCCCCGCCCGCCTCGAGCCCCGCCCGCTCGAGCCCCGCGCTTGACACTTATTGAATCAGACAAATACAATACAGGTTGTGCGCTACCTCGACGTTGCCGAGCAGCTCCGCTCCCGCATCGCGGCCGGGTCGACCGGCGCGCTGGCCAGCGAAGCGACCCTCGGCGCTGAGCTCGGTGTCAGCCGGGTCACCGTTCGGCGGGCGCTCGAGCTGCTCCGTGACGAGGGAATCGTGCACAGCCGCCGGGGCGCAGGCTGGTTCGTGGCCGTGGATCCGGTCCATCAGCGGCTCGGTCGAGTCACGACGGTCGAGGCCGCGCTCGAAGCCGCCGGCGCGCAGCCGGGTCGACGCGTCCTCGAGTTCGGCTTCGAAGCCGCGCCACCGGACGTTGTCAAGATCCTCGGGATCGCCGCCGACGAGCAGGTGCTGCGCGTGACTCGCCTCAACCTCGCCGACGACGAGCCGTTCGCGCTCGTCACGGTGTGGGTGCCGACGTCGGTCGGCGCGCACCTGAGTCGCACCGATGTCGAGCGGTCGACGTTCACCGACCTGCTCCCGCTCCACGGTGTCGAGCCCGGTCGCATCAATCAGACCATCGCTGCGGCCGAGGCCGATCGCATCGACGCGACTCGGCTCGGTGTCCCCGCCGGCTCGCCGGTCCTTGCCTGTCGGAGGGTCACCTACGATCGGGCCGGACCCGCGGTGATGGTGTCGGACCATCGCTACGCTGCCCATCGCACCGCATTCGAAGTCGAGTTCTCCCCGGGAGGAAGTCATGGCTGAGCCCGTCGGCCCGACCACGCCGATCGACCTCATCGAGCGCGTGTACGCGCGCTACGCCGAGGCGACGACGGTCGCCCGCCAACGCTTGGGGCGCCCCATCACGTTCGCCGAGAAGGTGCTGTTCGCCCACGCCGACGATCCGTTCACGATCGGGTTGCGCCGCGGCGTCGACTACGGCGACTACCGGCCCGACCGGGTCGCGATGCAGGACGCGACCGCGCAGATGGCCCTGTTGCAGTTCATGCTCGCCCGGCTACCGAGCGTGGCCGTGCCCACGACGGTGCACTGCGACCACCTCATCCAGGCGCGCCTGGGCGCCGAGGCCGACATGGCCGAGGCGCTGGACGAGCACGCCGAGGTCTATGACTTCCTGCGGAGTGTCGCGGCGAAGTACGGCAGCGGGTTCTGGAAGCCCGGTTCGGGCATCATCCACCAGGTCGTCCTCGAGCAGTACGCGTTCCCGGGCGGGATGATGCTCGGTACCGACAGTCACACCCCCAATGCCGGGGGTCTCGGCATGGTCGCGATCGGGGTCGGCGGGGCCGACGCGGTCGACGTGATGGCGGGCTGGCCGTTCAACACGCGTGTGCCCAAGGTCATCGGCGTTCGGCTCACGGGTTCGCTCACGGGTTGGGCTTCCGCCAAGGACGTCATCCTCAAGGTCGCGGGCATCCTCACGGTCAAGGGCGGCACCGGCGCGATCGTGGAGTATTTCGGGCCCGGTACCGAGTCCATCGCCGCGACGGGCAAGGCGACGATCTGCAACATGGGCGCAGAGATCGGGGCGACCTGCTCGTTGTTCCCCTACGACCCGCGTTCCGCCGCGTACCTCGAGGCGACCGGGCGCGAGGCGGTCGCCGCGCTCGCCGACGCTCACGCGGAGTTCCTCCGGCGTGACCCTGAGGTGGATGCCGCACCGGAGGATTTCTACGACCGGGTCATCGACGTCGATCTCAGCGAGCTCGAGCCCCATCTCGTCGGACCCCACACTCCGGACCTGGACCGGCCGATCTCGGAGGTCAAGGCGGCAGTCGAGGCGGAGGGCTACCCGGCCGAGATCTCCTACGCGCTCGTCGGCTCGTGCACCAACTCGTCGTACGAGGACATCGGACGGGCCGCGCACGTTGCCCGTCAGGCGAAGGCCGCGGGCCGGCGCGTGCGGTCTCCGTTGCTCATCACCCCCGGATCCGAGCAGGTGCGGGCGACGATCGAGCGTGATGGGTTGCTTGCCGATCTCGAGGCGATCGGCGCAACCGTGCTCGCCAACGCGTGCGGCCCGTGCATCGGCCAATGGAAGCGTGACGACATCGAGATGGGCGAGCGCAACACGATCGTCAGCTCGTTCAACCGGAACTTCCCGCGCCGCAACGATGGCAACGCCGAGACGCTGTCGTTCATCGGTTCGCCCGAGACGGTGGTCGGGCTCGCGCTGGTCGGCCGGCTCGACGTGGACTTCCGCGACGACTTCGATCCTCCGGTCGCCGACGAGCTTCCCGCGAAGGGCTTCGACCCGGGCGAGTCCGGGTTCATTCCTCCCTCGGAGGACCCGTCGAGCATCGACATCGTGGTGAAGCCCGGATCGGAGCGGCTCGAAGTGCTCACGCCGTTCCCCGCCTGGGACGGTGCCGACGTCACCGGACTGCGGGTGCTGGTCAAGGCGACGGGCACGTGCACGACCGACCACATCTCACCGGCCGGTCAATGGCTGCGCTACCGGGGTCATCTCACCAACATCTCGGCCAACCTGTTCATCGGGGCGAACAACGCGTTCGCGCTGTCGGAGTCGGGCCAGGGTGTCGACGTGCGTGACGGCTCCGTCGTGTCGTTGCCGGACCTCGCCCAGGCCTACAAGATGGCCGGGATCGACTGGGTTGCGGTCGGCGACGAGAACTACGGCGAAGGCTCCTCCCGCGAGCACGCAGCCATGGAGCCGCGCTTCATGGGTGGTCGGGCGGTGATCGTCCGGTCGTTCGCCAGGATCCACGAAGCCAATCTCAAGAAGCAGGGCGTGCTGGCGCTGACGTTCGCCGACCCGAACGACTATGAGCGGGTTCTCGTCGACGACACGATCGACATCGTGGGGCTTTCCGAGTTGGCTCCCGGCAATCCGGTCAAGGTCGTCATCCGTCACGCCGATGGCTCCACCGACGAAGTGGGTACGACCCACACAATGTCGGAGGAGCACATCGCGTGGTTCAAGGCGGGCTCGGCACTGAATCTTCTGGCCGGTCAACAGAGCGGCTGAATCTGCTCGGCCGGCTCGGCCGTGGCGCGGCCCGCCGTCGTTGGTGGGTCATCGGTGTCTGGCTGTTGGCGATCTTCGGGGTCGTCGTCGCCAACCAGCGCGTTGGCGGCCAGTTCCGGGACACGTTCTCCATCCCGGGTACCGACTCACAGCGCGCGGTGGATCTGCTCGATCGTCGATTCCCCGAACAGAACTTGCCGACGGCCTCGCTCGTGGTCGTGACTCGATCCGGTGCACTGCCCGCGACGGTGACGGCGGACCTTGCGGCCGCGGTCGCCAAGCTTCCCGAGGTCGCGTCGGTGGCCAAGCCCGAGGTCTCGAAGTCGGGTGACATCGCTACGCTCACGGTGACCTACTCCCAGGCGATCGGGACGCTCGGCGAAGACACGTTCGACCGGCTCGACGACGCGGCCCAAGGCGTCGTGCGCTCGGAACCGGACGTACGGATCGAGTACGGCGGCGCGATCGCCGACACGTTCGACCACCAGTCATCGGCGTCGGACTACTCCGAGGAGATCGGCCTCGCCGCCGCGCTCGTGATCATGGTCGTGTCGTTCGGGGCGTTCGTCGCTGCGCTGCTGCCGCTGGCCATTGCCCTCGTCGGTGTGGCCGTGGCTCGCACGCTGCTCCAGCTCCTGGCCGGGGTCTTCACGATCGGCACGGTCGCGCCCCTGCTCGGCAGCATGATCGGGCTCGGTGTCGGTATCGACTACTCGCTGTTCATCGTCACGCGCTACCGCCAGAACCGCGCCGCCGGCTACGACGTCGGCGCGAGCATCGGGCGCGCCATGGCCACCTCGGGAGCGGCGGTGCTGTTCGCGGGGATGACGGTCTGCCTCGCGCTCGCCGGACTCGCGTTCACCGGGATTCCCTACGTCGCGATGCTGGGCTTCTCCGCCGGGCTGTTCGTCGCGGTGATGGTGGTGGCCGCGCTCACGCTGTTGCCCGCGCTGATCGGGGTGAGCGGCGGGCGGATCAAGCCGCGCGACGTCTCCGCGAGCACATTCTGGCGCCGTTGGTCACACGGCGTGGCGAGACGACCGTGGACGTGCGTCATCGTCTCGGTCATCGTGTTGCTCACCCTCGCCGCGCCCGTGCTGAGCATGCAGCTCGGCTTTGCCGACGACGGTGACGATCCCAAGAGCCTCACGATGCGACGGGCCTACGATCTCATCGCCGAAGGGTTCGGCCCCGGGGCCAACGGGCCGCTGCTCGTCGCGGTCAGCCTGCCGAAACCGACGCCGGCGGCGGTGGGCGGCGAGCTGGAGGCGGCGGAGACGCTTGTCCAACGGCTCGGAGCGGAGCCGGGAGTGGTCTCGGTGACCGGTCCGATCCCCAACCGGGCGCTCGACGCCGCGGTGATCCTCGTGCAGCCCCGCGGGGCACCCAACGCGGCCTCGACCCAGGAGCTCGTGCGGCGCCTGCGCGTCGACGTCATTCCCGACGCGACCCGCGCCACGCCACTCGCCGGCGAAGTCTTCGTCGGTGGTGAGACCGCCGAGCTCATCGACCTCACCGACCGAGTCAACTCGCGATTGATCTGGTGCATCGGGTTTGTCGTCATGGCCGCGTTCGTCCTGTTGCTCATCGTGTTCCGCTCGGTGTTCGTGCCGCTCAAGGCCGCGGTCATGAACCTGTTGTCGATCGGCGCGGCCTACGGCGTCGTCGTCGCGGTGTTCCAGTGGGGGTGGGGGCGCAGCCTGATCGGGCTCCACCAGGAGGTCCCCATCGAGTCCTTCGTGCCCCTCATGATGTTCGCCATCCTCTTCGGGCTCTCGATGGACTACGAGGTCTTCCTCCTGTCGAGGATTCGCGAGGAGTTCGTCCGCACGGGCGACAACCGGGAGAGCGTCGCGACCGGGCTCACCGCGACCGCCCGAGTGATCACGTCCGCCGCGCTCATCATGATCGCGGTGTTCCTGTCCTTCCTGGCCAGTGACCAGCCCGTCGTCAAGATGATGGGCCTCGGCCTCGCGGTCGCGGTGCTGGTCGACGCCACCCTCGTTCGGCTCGTGCTCGTGCCCGCCACGATGGAGTTGCTCGGCAAGGCCAATTGGTGGTTCCCGAAGGTCCTCGACCGAATCGTGCCCCACGTCAACATCGACGCGCCGCTGAGCACGGCCGTCGAGCCACCGGAGGCATCTTCGGGACAGGGCGAGGAACGCCCGTCCGCTCCGGGAGAGCTCGCACCGCCACCTGATCGCGAACCCGTCCGTCGCTGAGAAGACCCCGCCCGGTCAGCGATCGGGGTCCGCGAGCGCGAGCTGCGCCCCGGTGGGCTCGGCACAGCAGAACCACGGTTCGCTGAGATGCGGTCGCTCGGCTTCTGATCTCGGCACGGGAGCGAGTCCGAGACACTCGCGCACCGCCGCGTAGTCGCCGCCCCGCTCCACGAGCTCGGCGATGCGGTGCTGCAACGGGTCGAGCGGAGACGTCCAGCGGTACGACAGCCGCTCGGGGTCCCACGCCAGCGGGTCGAGGTGGCCCAGGAGCAGAGAGCCTCGGGGTAGGAGGAGCCGGATCGAGTACTGCACGGGATCGACGTTGGGGACGAGATCGTGCGCCGCGACGAACTCGACGATGTCGCAAATGTCGTCGACGGTCGACCACGGAGTGAACGGGAGCCATGAGGGCCGTACTTCGATCCCCTGCGCGCGCAAGACCTCGACCGCCCGACTCGCGTCGGCGGCCGTGTGGTGCTTGTCGAGTCGGTCGAGGATCGTGTCGTTCACGCTCTCGAATGCGGACACGACGAACAGGCAGCCGGCGTCGGCGAGCTCGGCCCAGGCGTCCGCGTGGGCCAGCACGTGCTCGACCTTCACCGTGCAGTCGAAGGTGATGTCCGGGAACGCCGCGTGGAAGGCGCGCGCCACCCGCCGGGCGTGATGGGGCCCGTTGAGAAAGTCAGGATCGACGAACGTGATGTGCCGGGCACCCTGGTCGACCTGTTGGGCAACATCGGCGAGCACGGCGTCGACCGCGGTGATCCGAATCCGACCGTCGAACACCACAGGGACCGGGCAGTGCCGGCACCGGTGCACGCAACCTGCCGACGCCTCCGTCGCGCCGGCGAGACGCGTCGTCCCGTCGATCACCAGCCCCGCGTACTCGTTGAGGCCGGGCAGGAGATCTCGCGCCGGGAGCGCCGGCGCGACCACGGCGCCGGGGTCGTCTTCGACCCAGCGCACGAGAGCTGTCCGGGCATCACGGTCGTCGAGCGCGGTCGCGACGTCGGAGCACATCGCCGCGTACAGGCCGTAGCACGCGACCGGACCGTCGATGCGTCCGGCGAGGTCGCGCGCCAGTCGCGCCGCGGTGTGCATCGGAACGGAGAACGCCACTCGGTCTGCCCACCCGGCGACGGCCGGGTCCCACGGCTCGACCGCGAGGTCGAGCGCGCGCACGTCGTGGCCCCGGGCGGCCAACGCGCCCGCGGGATGGGCCACGCCGAGCGGTTGATGGCCGAGCTCGTAGGTGGAGACGAGGAGCACCTTCACGTGACGACGATATCCAGTTGCGCGTAGCCGGCCCGCATCGCCGCTTCGACCGCCTCGGGCGTCGCCGCCCGCGCGAACAGGAAGCCGAGGTAGCGATCACCCTCGGGGAGCGGCGCGACTGCGCGACCGATCGGGATCGTGATCTCGAGGCCGATGATGCTCGGCACGGCGCGGGCCGCGTCCTGCCCGGCAATGGCGCTGAGCGTTCCGGCGCGGGGAATCGGGAGCATCATCACGCCCGCGGCGTCCTGCTCTCGTCGGAGATCGTCGAGTGGACGACCGAGCGCGTGGGCCAGGATCACCGCCTCGAGCGAGATCCCCGCCCCGAATCGCAACGTGCGCGCGCAGAGCCCGCCGATCGAACGTGCCGCGATCTCCAGGACGGCGATGCGGTCTCCGTCGATCCGGAGCTCGGCGTGGATCGGGCCCTCGGAAAGACCGAGCGCTTCGGTCGCGCGGGCGACGATCGCGCTGACCCGTGCGACCGTCGCGGGAGGCAGGCGGGTCGGCGTGACGTAGATCGTCTCCTCGAAATACGGCCCGACGAGCGGATCGGGCTTGTCGAAGATCGCCAGCACCCCGAGCCGGCCCCGTTCCAGGAGTCCCTCGAGCGCGATCTCGTCACCGGGCACGTACTCCTCGACGATGATCCCGCCGTCGGTGATGCGGACCACTCGCTCGATCGCGGCGTCACGCTCGGCGCCGGAGTCGGCTCGGATCACCCCGCGACTCGCCGACGCACCGGTCGGCTTCACCACCACGGGCAGCCGGACCGGGTGGTCGGGCGCGAACACCGGCTGGGGCACACCGGCGGTCGCGAAAGCCCTTCGCATCGCGAGCTTGTCCTGGGTCCTCGCGACGGCATCGGGAGGGTTGTGGGCAAAGCCGAGACGCGCCGCCGCAGCGGCCGCGACGCGCGTGCCCACGTCGTCGACGGCGAGCACCGCGTCGAGCGGATGGCGCCGGTGGAGCTCTTCGATGACGCGCACGGACCCTTCGACATCGTCGAGAGCCAGCACTGCGGCGCGGTCACCCATCGACGCTGCGAGCGTCTGGCGTACGTCGGATCCGATCACGACCTCCGTGCCGAGATCGTGGGCGGCAGCCAGAAAGTCAGCGGCCCGGTAGGTCGAGGACGGCACGATGACAAGGACCCGCGACATGCCCCTATCATGTACCCATGACTGACGCGACCGTTCTCACCCTCACCGATGCCGCGCGGGCGAAAGTCCTCGAGGTCCGCGCCGCCGAGCAGGAACCTGATGACCTGGCGCTCTGGCTCGAGGTGAGCGGAGTCCAGGGGGCCAGCTTCACCTACGACATGTACTTCCGTCGGTTCGACGAGGCCGCCCCCGACGACGTTGTGGTTGCTCATGACGATCTCGCGGTTGTCGTGCCGTTGGCCCACGTCGAGAAGGTCAAGGGCTCCACGCTCGACCTCCAGGGTGGCGGCATAGTGCTGCAGAACCCCAACAGCCCGGCGCCGCCCCCGGCGGCCGCGTCGCGGCCCCAAGGTGACCTCAGCGGTTCGGTCGCCCAGGCGGTGCTGTCGGTGCTCGAGACGGAGATCAACCCGGCGATCGCCGCGCATGGCGGTATCGCCGAGCTCGTCGCGATCGAGGAGCCGATCGCCTACTTGCGGCTCGGTGGCGGCTGCCAGGGCTGTGGGCTCGCGGCGGTGACGCTCAGCGAAGGGATCGAGGTCGCGATCGTCGAGGCGGTGGCCGCGATCACCGAGGTCGTCGATGTGACCGATCACGCCGAGGGCGCGAATCCCTATTTCGAGTCGGCGAAGAAGTAGACCAGCGCCTAGGCAAACCGGCGGGCGTCGCCCGACGCGTACCGAGCCACGGCCGCGTCAGGCGCGGCGTTGCGGTCGATCGCCCCGAGGATGTCGGCGAGGCCGCTCGCGGGAAGTGCGCACGTCATCTCCGTTGCCGGCATGCCGGTGCGGGCCCGGCTGGCGGCACAACCCACGCTCGCGGCCGCCGTGCCCTGTTCCTTCGCGACCGCGATGATGTGGCACTGCGGCTTGCCTTCGATCCGCAGGTCGGGAATGGCATCCGACAGCACCATGAGCTGCTTCGCGTTCACGCGTAGGAACACGACGTCGGGGTCGACCGGTGTCTCCGCGAGCGGTCCGTAGGTGACCGCGCCCGGTCGCTCAGCGACCACAGGGATCTTCGGCACCGTGTCCATGTCGACCCAACCGACCTCCACCATCGTGGCGACGTCACTCTTGGTCGCGGCTTCGTCGAGCGTCAGAAAGCCGTGGGTGAGACTCCCGACACTGCAGTTCGCGTGGTCTGCAGCGTCGGTGCTGAACGTTCGGTCGGCCGCGTGCATCCAGAACACGCAACCCGCAGGAACGGCGCCGGTGCGACCGTCTTCGAGCGGCTCGGGCATCCGGGCCTCGAAGTGCTCGACCCCCGAAATCGGCTCGGACGAGAAGGTGATGGCGAGAGGCGGGGAGGTGAGGCTCAAGCTCGACTGCAGTCTCGCGGCGAGGTTCGCCCATGGGAAGGTCAAGGCCACGGTTCTATCACCCTCGCAGCGTCCGGAGCTGGCGGACCACGGGCCCGAACGCCCCGCCGAACCGTTCGACATCGTCGTCGCCGGTCGACCAGCCGACGCTGATCCGCAATGACCGGTCGGCGTCGACGCCCATGGCGGCCAGCACCGGCGACGGCTCGAGGGATTCGCTCGAACACGACGAGCCGGAGTGGACGGCGAGACCGCGTTGGTCGAGCCCGAGAAGGACCGGTTCGGCCTCCACATCATCGATCCCGAGGCAGACGATGTGGGGGAGCCGGAGCTCGGCGTCGCCGAGCTGAGACACCCCATCCAGCGCGGTCGCGGCCTCGAGGATCCGGGAGGTCTGACGGCGAGCCTGGTTCGCCTCTCGATCTCGGGCCGCATCGTCGAGAGACCCCGCCACCGCACCGAAGCCGACGATCGCGGCCACGTTTTCGAGCCCAGCCCGCCGGGCGCGCTCTTGAGCCCCGCCGACGAGCAAGGGTGGGATGCGCAACCCGCGCCGGACGACGAGTGCACCGACGCCGGCGGGTCCACCGAGCTTGTGGGCCGTTACCGACATCAGGTCCGCGTCCAGCGACGCGAAGTCGACCGGGATGTGACCGAGCGCCGCGCACGCGTCGACGTGCACGACGGCGTCGTGGTCGCCCGCCGCGGCGGTGACGGCGGCCACGTCCTGGACGGTGCCGACCTCGTGGTTGGCCAATTGGACCGACACCAGGGCGGTGTCGGCCACGATCTCCTCGGCGATCTCGGTCGGATCGAAACGACCGAGCCGGTCCACGCCGCACTCGGTGACGTCGACCGGTTCACGCCTGCATGCGTCGAGCACGCTCGAGTGCTCCACCGCCGTCGTGACGATCCGTGGCCGCCCGGCGCCGGCTGGTGCATGCATCACGTGCCGGGCGACGGCACCACCGACGGCGGTGTTGACGGCCTCGGTGCCGCCCGAGGTGAAGACGATCTCGCGTGGGCGAGCCCCGAGGAACGCGGCCACCTGCTCCCGCGCCGTCTCGAGCGCGACGCGCGTCACCCGACCTTCGTGGTGCAACCGGCCCGGATCGCCGAAGTGCTCGCGCAGATACGGCAGCATCGCGTCGAGCGCGATCGGCCGAAGCGGTGACGTGGAAGCGTGGTCGAGGTAGGCCCGCATGGTCACGGGTGAGGCCGGGAGTGGCCTAGAGGCGCGCGACGCAGTGGTCGTCGCCGTGGAGTCGGCTCGCCTCGATGTGCGGGTCGGTCTGGCCGTGCAGGCCGGCGAGCATGCCCCGGATGAGCCCGCGATCGACCGCACAGACCACGTGCGGGTACAGCTGGGCGGCCTCGCCGAACGGGCAACATTCCGAGATGATCGCGAGCCGGCGGCCCTTGTCTTCGACGTGGGCCGCGAAGCCGTGTGCAGTGAGGGCATCCGCGACCGCGCCGATCGCCGCCCGGGCCGAGCGGTGCCCATCGGTCTCGCCCATCGCCTCGGCGAGGGCCTGACCGTGTTCGAATCCCACCTCGTCGGCGAGCTTCCCGGCGGCTTCCGGGCCGAGCCGGTCGAGGGCGCGGGCGAGAAGTCCCATGAGCAGGTCGTCGCGGCGGGGAACCATGGTGAGCACGGCATCCTCGCTCGACGGCCGGTATCGCTTCGACGGCCGCCCTGCTGACTCGGCGCGGGCGAGGTCGACGACGAGGTAGCCACCCCCGGCGAGCTTCTCGAGATGGTGGCGGGCGACGTTGGAGTGCAGGTCGAAGCGCTCGGCCACCTCGGCCGCGGTGACACCGTCTCGGGTCCGTGCATCGAGGTAGATCTCTCGCCGGGTGGGGTCCCCGAAGGCATTGGTGACCGCGGCGACGGTGGCGCTGAACTCGTCGGGCGACAGCTCCGGGCGGTCGGCGGCTGGACGGCTGGCGTCTGGGTCCACCCGGGTATTCTACCTATGTCCGTAGTGGGAATTCCCAGGAGCCCGATGGCGAGCGAAATCGACGTGCGAGCAGCGCTGGCGACGGTAGAGGAGCCCGCACTGGGGATCCCGATCACGGACCTGGGTGTGGTTCGCTCGATTGGCGTAGGTCGCAAGTCGGTGCGGATCGACCTTGCGCTCGTGCTGCCGCCCGAGTGGTCCGAGGTCGAGCTCCGCCGGCGGGTGTCCATCGCCGTCGGCGGGCTCACCGACGTGAAGAAGGTTGACGTCGTCGTCTCACCCATGACCGACGACGAGCTCGCTCGGGCCGCGGCCGTCTTGTCGGGCGTACCTCCTGTCGATCCGTTGCGGGTCGTGGACGCCAACCGCCCGGCCGAGCCGAAGGCGCGGGTGAACCCGTTCACCGACGCGTCGACGCGGGTGATCGCGGTGGCGTCCGGCAAGGGTGGTGTCGGGAAGTCCTCGGTCACCACGAACCTGTCGATCGCGCTCGCCGGGCTCGGCCGGTCGGTCGCAGCGGTGGACGCGGACGTCTGGGGCTTCTCGATGCCACGGATGCTCGGGGTGGCGCACCCCCCGGCGCTCGTCGGCGAGGTGATCATCCCCCCGCGAGCGCATGGTGTCGCGCTCGTATCGATGGGGTTCTTCGCCCAAGAGGATCAAGCCGTGGTGTGGCGAGGCCCCATGCTGCACAAGGCCCTCGAGCAGTTCCTCACCGACGTCTACTGGGCCCGACCCGACTATCTGCTGATCGACATGCCGCCCGGTACCGGCGACGTGTCGATCTCGATCGCGCAGTTCCTGCCCCGAGCCGAGGTGCTCGTCGTGACCACCCCACAACCGGCGGCGCAGAAGGTCGCGCAGCGGGCCGCAGCGATGGCCGAGCAGGTGAACCTCGACGTGCTCGGCGTGATCGAGAACATGTCCTGGTTCCAAGGCGACGATGGCACCCGCTACGAGATCTTCGGCGCCGGCGGGGGCGCGGCGCTGTCGGATCGACTCGGCGTTCCGCTGCTCGGCCGGATCCCGCTCGTCGCGGCGCTGCGCGAGGGGGGCGACGATGGCCGACCGATCGTGGTGGCCGAGCCCGACAGCGAGGCGGCTCAGGCATTCAGGGCCATGACCGAGCGCATCGACGGCGAGCTGGCGCCCAAGCGGGTGTACCGATCGGAGCTGAAGATCACGCAATCCTGAGGCATCCCAAGAAGGTCCGTTCCGCTTCGACGGGCGGCAGAGCCCGGCAGGCTCGTTAGGATCGGGCGCCAGATCGAACGACTGTCCCAACCAACCGCGGCGGAGCCCTCCGTCGCCCAGTGACCGGAGCGCTCTTCGGATGGAGATCCGTATCGGTGTCGTGTACAGCCCGAAGGAGCTCGTGATCGAGCTCGACGAGGGCAAGGCCGGTGAGAAAGCCGCGTCCGACGCGGTGAAGGCTCTCGAGCAGGCCGCTGACGACGGCGGGAAGCTCGTATGGCTCACCGATAACAAAGGGCGACGCGTGGGCATCCCCACGGACAAGCTCGCGTACGTCGAGATCTCCTCGGCCGACGAGGACGCCCATGTCGGGTTCGGGCGGTGACCCGCCGCCCCTAGCGGCTGCACCGTGAGCCTTTCTCTTCTCGACCGGCGGCTGCTCTTCTTCACTGGCAAGGGTGGCGTCGGCAAGAGCACCGTCGCCGCGGCGTTCGCCTTGCTTGCCGCGCAACACGGCAAACGCGTGCTCGTTGTCCAGGTCGATGCCAAGGGCAATCTCACCGACCTGTTCGAGCACCGGCCGGTCGGTTTCAAGCCCGTCCAGGTGCACCCGGGCGTCTACGCGCTCACGATGAACACTCAGGACTCACTGAAGGAGTACCTGAAGCTCAACCTCAAGGTGCCGGTCATCGGCCGCATCGGCCCCGTTGCCCGGGCGCTCGACTTCGTGGCTTCGGCCGCCCCCGGGGTCAAGGAGATCCTGACCGTCGGCAAGATCGTCTGGGAGGTCCGCGAGGCGATCGAAGGTCGGGCCGACTGGGACCTCGTCGTCGTCGACGCGGCGGCCACCGGCCATGTCGTCGCGCAGCTCGGAGCGCCGGAGGCGATTCGCGAGCTCTTGTCGGTCGGTGTGGTCAAGACCCAGACCGAGTGGATGAGCGAGATCCTCGCCGATCCGGCGATCACGGCGCTCAATGTGGTTGCCACGCCCGAGGAGATGCCCGTCAACGAGACCATCGAGCTCGTCGCCCAGGCGCGCGCGGAGCTTGCGGTTCCGCTGGGCGCGGTGATCGTCAACCGGGTGCTGCCGGAGTTGTTCACCCGCGACGACGAGCGCGTGTTCGCGGCGATGAGCGAGCCCGAGCCGACCGCGCGGCTCAGCTCGGCAACGGGGCCGGGAGCAACCGCAGTGCTCGATGGTGCGCGCCTCGCGGTCTCACTTCGCCGGACTCGTGCCGTGCACCTCTCCCGGCTGCGCAAGACCCTGGACCTGCCCATGCTCTACGTGCCGTACCTGTTCGTGCGGAGCCACGGCCTCCGGGTCACGCACCGCGTGGCCGAGGCACTGGGCGAGGAGCTGGGGTTGTGACCGGCCGGGCGGTCGCGCCGGACGCGTCGGGCTTCGAACAGCTCCTCGCGGCGAAAGAGATCATGGTCTTCTGCGGGTCGGGGGGCGTGGGCAAGACGTCGATTGCAGCCGCGACCGCGCTGGGCGCCGTGACGCGTCTCGGCGGCAAGGTTCTCGTCCTCACGATCGATCCCGCGCGCCGGCTCGCGAGTGCGCTCGGCCTCGAAGGAATCGGCAACGTCGAGCGTCGCGTTCCCGACGAGGCCTTGCGCGCGGCCGGAGTCACACCACGCGGCGAGCTGTACGCGGCGATGCTCGACACCAAGGCATCGTGGGACGACCTGGTCACGCGCCACGCGCCCGACCGTGCGACCGCGCAGCGCATCCTGGAGAATCGCCTGTATCACAACATCACCGCTCGTTTCGTGCAGAGTCACGACTACATCGCGATGGAGCGGCTGTTCGAGCTGCACGCCACCGGCACGTACGACTTGATCGTGATCGACACGCCGCCCACCCGCAACGCGCTCGACTTCCTCGAAGCACCCGCGCGGATGGCGGAGTTCTTCGGAGGGCGGCTCCTGCGCTGGCTCACGATGCCGTACCGCATGGGTAGCGGACGCGGCGCGCGAGTCGTCAACGTCGCCAGTCGTCCCTTCTACCAAATGGCCGACCGGATACTGGGCAGCCAGTTCCTCCAGGACATCGCTGAGTTCTTTCTCAACTTCCAGTCCATGTACGACGGGTTCGTGGCCCGAGCCGAGTCGGTCGAGCGACTCCTCCACGACCGTCGCACGACGTTCTCGGTCGTCACGACCCTCGAGGGTGCACCGTTGCGAGAAGCCGAGTTCTTCTGCTCCGAGCTGCGCGCCCGCAAGTTCCATCTCGGGGCGCTGGTCCTCAACAAGACCCTGCCCGCCTACCTGCGCTCGTCGGAGGGATCCCGATCGGCCGCGGCCATGGTGACGAACGCGGACGCGGTCGCCGCCCAGCTCACAGACCTGGGCGGCGAGCTGGCTGATCCGACCCACGATGCTCGCGTGCTCAGGACGATCGGGGACTCGTTCGAGAACTTCTCCGTCGTCGCGAAACGCGAAGCAGAGTTGCGGGGCGAGCTCGAAGGCGGCTCCGACATCGTGCTCGATGTACCCGGCCTCGAAGTCGACATCCACGACATCGGCGGCCTCGTCGCCATCGGTGACTACCTCTTCGCCGGCTGATTGCGCGTCTGGTCAGCCGGGCTCCCCGGCATCGCGTCCCCCCGAGACCGGTCTCGCCGCCGCTGGCTCGCGGCCGCGGTCGGTACCATCGGGCCGTGGCGACGTTGGGAGAGCTGGCGCTCACGCACACGACGATGGACGGCGAGCAGCTCGCCCACCTTCAGCGGCTCGCGCTCTCGTGGCAGCTGCTCGCGGACCTGAGCTTCTCCGACCTTCTGCTCGTCGCTCCGGTCTCCGGCGAGCACGGACGTCGTTTCGTCGTGCTCGCCCAGGTTCGGCCCACCACCGGTCAGACGCTCTACCCCGTCGACATGGTCGGCACCGTGATCGATGAGGTCAGCCGGCCGCTCGTGACCCGTGCCTGGCGCCTCGACGAGATCATCGAGGGTGACGGGACCGTCCTCGGTGGCAAGGAGCGGGTCCGACTGCAATGCATCCCCGTGCAGCACCGCGGCGAGCAGATCGGGCTGGTCATCCGGGAGATGGCAACGACCATGGGCCGTCGCCCCGGTGAGCTCGAGCGCGTCTACAGCGAGGTGTTCGAACGGTTCGCGCACATGATCGCCGAAGGCCTGTTTCCCTTTGGTCAGGACGAGCTCGAACCGGAGGCATCGCCGAGGGTCGGCGATGGCGTCATCATCCTCGACCGCGAGGCCGGCATCGTGTTCGCGAGCCCGAACGCGGTGAGCCTCCTGCACCACCTCGGCATTCACGCCTACACGTCGGGCTTGAGCCTCGCGGAGATCGGCTTCGCGGAAAGTGCCGTCGAGCGGGCGAGCCGGGCCGGCCTCCCCGTCTTGGAAGAGATCGAGCGTTCCGACATCTCCATTCTCGTGCGCGCGATCCCGCAGAGCGAGCAGGGTCGCCGGACGGGTCTCGTCGTGCTGATGCGAGACGTCACCGACCTGCGGCGACGGGACCGATTGCTCATGTCCAAGGACGCGACGATTCGGGAGATCCATCACCGGGTCAAGAACAACTTGCAGACCATTGCCGCGCTGTTGCGTCTCCAGGGACGCCGTCTCGAGTCCCGCGAGGCCAAGCAGGCGATCGTCGAGTCGGAGCGTCGGATTCGCTCGATCGCGATCGTCCACGAGACGCTGTCAGGCGATGCGGGTGACGTTGTCGACTTCGGCGAGATCGTCCGTCCACTCGTCCGTGAGGTCGAAGACTCGGTGGCGATGCCCGACGTGAAGGTGCACTTCGAGGTCGAAGGCGACCCGGGAGACCTACCGGGGGAGAAGGCGACGTCGCTCGCGGTCGTGCTGAACGAGCTGATCCAGAACGCCGTCGACCATGCGTTCCCCTATGACGAGGACCATCCCCCCGCTCGCGCCCTCGACGCCCACGTTGTCGTGCGTCTGCACCGCGGCGGCGGTGAGCTGCGCATCGAGGTGATCGATGACGGTGTCGGGCTTCCGGCGGGGTTCTCGATCGAGGCCTCGGGTGGGCTCGGCCTCCAGATCGTCCGCGCGCTCGTCACGAGCGAGCTCGGCGGAACGATCGACATGCGCAGCTCGGGAGGGGCCACCGTCGAGCTCCGGGTCCCGCTCGAGGCGCCGCCGCCGCCGCAGATCTGACCGGCGCTCGAGCGGGTGTGCTCGAGCCGGTCTGGGAACCTCAGGCGGTGGCGCGCTGCTTCGCGACCCAGGTCTTGCGAAGCTTGCGGCGCTCCTCTTCGGTGGTTGCTCCCCAGACACCCGCTTCCTGGTTGGTCGCGAGCGCGAACTCGAGGCACTCTTCGGTCACCGGGCACTCCTCGCAGACCTCCCGAGCCGCGTCGATCTGGTCGATGGCCATGCCGGTGGCCCCGATGGGGAAGAAGAGCTCCGGGTTCGAGTCACGACACGACGAGCGGTCGCGCCATGCCTTGTCGTCCCACTCGTGCGAGCGGATCCAGGTGAGGGCCACGCTTCCTCCGGTAGTACATCGGGCGTGCGACGTCAGGTGGCGGGGAAGTCCGCCGCGGGCTGTCGTGCTCGTGCGCACGCTCACAAGCGTCCCCGTGCCGGCAAGCCAGCCTCGGGGCGGTGGCCAGGATAGAACCGGTTCCTATCCGGGCACAAGGGGTCTGACCTGCCCGTTTCGGAACCCCTCCGGTCGTGCCACGCGCTCGGCGAGCTCGGACGCCCGCCCAGCGCCTGTCGTGCATGATTGTCTCCATATAGCTACGCCGCCTGACTGTGCTTGGATAGCTACAACGCACTGTTGTAGCTGAACAAGGATAATGCTACATTGTGCTCATATGAATACAGGGCGACGATGAAGATCCAGACAATGCGGGATCTAGCGACGGTGCTTCGCGGCCGGAGGACAGATCTGGGCTGGAGCCAAGAGCGCCTCGCCGCCAGCGCGGATGTGTCGCGTTCTTGGCTGGCCAGGTTCGAGCTCGGCAAAGGCGCGACCGAGGTCAGCCGCCTTCTCGCAGTATTCGACTCCCTTGGCTTGACCCTGGACGTCTCGCCTTCCGAGACGACGGAGAAGGCGATCCCGAGGTCGTCAGACACTGACACGGTGGATTTGGACGAGCATCTCCGGCGATACGAGTGATGAGCCCCGACACAGTGATCGTCGCTATCGAAGGCACGGTTGCCGGGACACTGACGCGAACCCGAAGCGCACTCCGGTTCGAGTACGACGATGCCTACCGTGCCACCCCCGGTGCCACGCCGCTGTCGGTGTCGATGCCGGTACAGGTTCGCACCCACACCGACGCCAAGGTCGCGCCATGGCTGCGTGGCCTCCTACCTGACGACTCGCAGGTACTCGACCGGTGGGCTCGACACTTCCGGGTACGCACGGGCTCTGCCTTTGAGTTGCTCACGGCTCCCGTCGGTGAGGACTGTGCCGGCGCGGTGCAGTTCGCACGCCCCGAGAGGATCGAAGCCATCCTGAAGCGGCCGGGTTCGATCGATTGGCTCGATGAGGGTGCCATCGCTGCGAGATTGCGGGATCTTCGATACGACACCTCAGCGTGGCTCGGTTCGGACTTCACAGGGCAATGGAGCCTCGCAGGCGCGCAGGCCAAGACAGCGCTCCGATACGAGAACGGCCGATGGGGCGAACCCGGCGGCGCGGCAGCAACGACGCACATCCTCAAACCGGCGATCACCGGTCTTGACGATCACGACCTGAATGAGCACCTGTGCCTCGCTGCCGCGCGCGCTGCCGGCTTGCGCGTCGTACTCACCCACATCGAACAGTTCGAAGACCAGAGCGCGGTAGTGGTCGAGCGCTACGACCGGGCTTGGCGCGATGGCGATCTGATCAGGGTCCATCAAGAGGACCTCTGTCAGGCGCTCGGCGTTGCACCCGCCCAGAAATACGAGTCCGATGGCGGCCCGTCGGCCGCGAGCATCGTCGAGCTCTTCCGTGAAGCGATGTCGCCTGACGTCGCGGCGGATGCAACGAGCCGATTCGTCGACGCGCTCGCTTGGAACTGGATAATCGCCGGCACCGACGCGCACGCCAAGAACTACTCCATCCTTCATCGTGGAGACCAAGTACGTCTCGCACCCTTGTACGACATCGCTTCAGCGCTGGCTTATCCCGACATGTACGTGCCCAAGCTGAAGCTCGCGATGACGCTCGGCGGCGAGTATCAGCTCAAGGCACATGGACACCGCAACTGGGAGCGAACAGCTGACCAACTGTCGCTCGATCCTGAATCGGTCGTGGCACGCGTTCGTGAGCTTGCACGTCGTGCGCCTCACGCGTTCTCCGACGTAGCCCGGGTCGAGGACGTCCGCCGGATTGCCAGCGCTCTTCCCGGACGGTTGGTGGACGCCGTCGCCGAGCGAGCCGAACACTGCCTCGCGATGCTCTAGCCCGAGTTTCCTGGATAGGTGACAGTTGGGCGGCGTAGTCGCAGGTCAGCAACGTAGAGCACCTTGGGTGCTCGCCGGGGCGAGCGAAGATGTGTTGGCG
>Ga0075530_1000209_pt1 | contig 26340 bp, 26 predicted proteins | sample NGEPerD_2_FD_75101 | JGI IMG/M metagenome (GOLD analysis project Ga0075530, IMG submission 75101) | Arctic peat soil microbial communities from the Barrow Environmental Observatory site, Barrow, Alaska, USA - NGEE PermafrostL1-D | ecosystem: Environmental > Terrestrial > Soil > Wetlands > Peat ... | reverse complement strand
GTCAGGCGTCAGGCGTCAGGCGTCAGATCGTCGGCCGCGTCAGCCAGCTCGGAGACCGTCCACCGGTCGTCCTTCTCGATCTTCTCGGCCAGGGTCCACGACCGGAACCGTCGAACGAGCCCTCCTTGCACCAGGAACGCCTCGCCGGTGACCGGGCAGTCGGCCGTCGAGAGATAGGCCACGAAGGGCGACACGTTGGCGGGGTCCCACACGTCGAACCCCGACTCGGGCTTCTTCACGACCTCTCCGAGACCGGGCGTCGCCTCGGTGAGGCGCGTCCGCCCTGCCGGGGCGATCGCGTTGGACCGGACGCCGTAACGACCGAGCTCCTTCGCGCAGATCTGCGACAACGTCGCGATCCCGGATTTCGCCGCGCCGTAGTTTGCCTGGCCGGGGTTGGACAACAGCCCGGATGTCGACGAGGTGTGCACGATCGACGCCTTCACGTCCTTGCCCGCCTTGGACTGCTCACGCCAATAGGCCGCGGCCATGCGGGTCGGACAGAAGTGACCCTTGAGGTGCACGGCAATGACCGCGTCCCACTCCTGCTCGGTCATGTTCACGATGACTCGGTCGCGCAGGATCCCCGCGTTGTTCACGAGCACGTGCAGGTCCCCGAACACGTCGATCGCGGTCTGAACGAGGCGCTGCGCGCCCTCCCAATCCGACACGCTGTCGCCGTTGGCCACCGCTTCGCCGCCGGCTGCGACGATCTCGTCGACGACCGTCTGGGCGGCCGAACGATCTTCGCCGGTGCCGTCCGGGTTGCCGCCGAGGTCGTTGACAACGACCTTGGCGCCCTCGCTCGCGAAGAGCAACGCGTGCTCGCGACCGAGACCGCGACCGGCTCCGGTGATGATGGCGACACGCCCGTCGAGGGCACTCATGGCTCAGCTCCTGTGCTCTGGTGCTGCTGCGCGGCAGTGCTATGAATGAAGACGGCGGCGAGACTAGCGGTCAGCCTCGCTACATCAAGACGCGCACGGTCGATCCCCGCCTCAGACTCGTGCCGGCCGGCGGATCGATCGCGAGCACGAGCCCGCCGGGCGTGTAGTTGCCCTGGACGAAGACATCGAACCCCGCACCCTCGAGGGCTTGGCTGGCGGCCTCGATCGCCACGCCGACAACCGAGGGCACTGCCACCACGTCGGGACCCTTGCTCACGTTCACCTGCACGGGCCCGTCGCGCGGCACCTCGGCGCCCGGACCCGGATCGGTGCCCATCACCTCGCCGGCAGGCACCGCGTCGCTGAACTGGTCGGCCCGCACGGCTTGCAGACCCACCTCGCCGAGCGCGGCCGCGGCCGCTTCGTAGCTGCCGCCGGCCAGGCCCGAGGGCACAACTCGAGGCGCCGGGCCCGAGCTCACAACGAGCGTGATCTTCGAATCGGGCGACGCCTCACCGGCCGGGTCGGTTGCGATGACGATGCCCTCGGGGACGTTCTCGTCGTGGGTCGGGGCGATCTCCACGACGAAGCCGAGTTCGGTGAGCGCGGCTTCAGCCACGTCGACGGGTTGGGTGGCGACGTCGGGGACGGAAACGGGCTTGGGGCCGGCCGAAACCACGAGCACGACGTCGTCGGTGTCGGAGAGCCAGCGGCCGGGGGGCGGTCGCTGCTCGATGATGGAACCTGCGAGTGCGCGGTCCTCGCGGGTGACGGTGTCGACGCCGAGCCCGACTTCCTGCACCCTGGCGGTCGCGTCGTCCACCGACATTCCCACCACGTTGGGCACCGCTGTGGCACCCCCCGACGCCCGTGCGAAGGCGAACCCGGCGGCGAGCACGGCCACGGTGACGACCGCGGTCACGACGAGCGCCGACCACGACCGGGATCGACGCTCCGGCTCGATCTCGATGATCTCCAGGTCGTCGAGCACCTCGATGTCGGCATCGGACGCGTCCTGGTCGAACACCAGCCGACGCGAGCGCGGCAGGGCTGTCGGGTTCGGGTCCTCTCCAGCTGAGCCGAGACCGACGAGCACGAGCGGTGACGCGGGCGGCAGCGCGTCCTCCACGTCACCGAGCGCGCTGGCCATCGTGGCCGCGTCGGGGTAGCGGTCGGCCGGATCGGCCTTCCCGGCCCGCTCCACGACCGCACCGAGCGGTCCGAGCTGAGGCGAAGCGATGACGCCACCGCGCGCACGCGCCGCGAGCGTTCCGAGCGGCGTCTCGCCGACGAAGGGCACCCTTCCGGTGACGGATTCGACGAGCACGAGCGCCAGCGCGTACAGATCGGCTCGACCGTCGAGCGGGAAGGCACCGGCGTGCTCCGGCGCGGCGTAGCGGGCTGTCCCCAGCACCGCGCCCGCCGGCTCGGTCCAGCTCGCCTCGGCGAGCGCGCGAGCGAGGCCGAAGTCCGCGACGCGCACGATCCCGTGCTCGTCGAACAGGAGGTTGGCGGGTTTGACGTCTCGATGTATGAGCCCGCGTGAGTGTGCGAACTCGAGCGCCAACGCCACCTGGGCGCCGACGCGCGCGGCCTGCGACGGTGAGAGCCGGTGGTCCTCGTCCAGCATGGCGCGCAGCGATCCGCCCTCGAGCAGCTCGAGGACCATGAACGGGACCTCGTCATTGCCCCAGTCGTAGACGCGCGTGATGTTGGGGTGAGTGAGCGAACCGGCGAGCTGGGCCTCGGTGAGGAACCGGCGCAAGAACCCGGCGTCGTCGGCGAGCGCGGCGTGCAACACCTTGACGGCGACCCGCCGGCGAAGGTGGACGTCGTCGGCTACGTAGACGCGGCCGGACGCCCCGGTTCCGATCGGGGCGAGCAGGCGATAGCGGCCGGCCAGGACGCGGCCGACCTGGTCGGCGACGCCGCTCAATGCCATTCTGGCCACCGTAGCGGCCGGGTCCTCACGGATCGTGGCATCTTCGGTGCGCCGGCGTGCGAGGAAGGCGGGCGTGCGAGGAAGGCCGGCGTGCGAGGAAGGCGGGCGTGCGAGGAAGGCGGGCGTGCGAGGAAGGCGGGGCGAGCGGCGAGCGGCGGCAGGGCGCCACTAGCGTCGCCTCCGTGAGCAGCTCGGGCCGAGAACTCGTCGTCACCGCAACGTCGCCCCCGCGACCGCCCCGCAAGGCCTTCGAGCACCCGGGCCGGTTCGCGATCGTCGCTCTCGGGTTGATGGCCGTGCTGAGCCTGCTCGTCGCGGCGGTGTTGAGCGCCGATACCGACACGCCCGATGAGCGCGACCCGCTCCCCGCCGAGGTCCTCTCGGTTTTCCCCGAGCCCGACACGCTCAGCCGGCCCCAACAGGGCATCAGCGTGACCCTCCGTCCCGGGCTGACGGGAGTGATCCAGGTCGACGGGATCGAGATCCCCGAGGACCAGCTCACGCGCCCGTCGGAGAGCTCGATGTCCTTCCAGCCGGGCCCGGATCGGGAGTTCGGCCGGTTCGAGACCGGCCCCCACACCGTCACGATCGTCTACTGGCCGACGATCCGCACCCGCGAGGAAGCCGCGGACACGTTCAGCTACGGCTTCCGCACCACCGCGTAGCCCTCACCACGCGCGACCCCGATCCGCGCGCCCGTTGCCGTCAGGCGACGGCGAATGTCGCGGTGCCCTTGATCGCGGCGCCGCCCGTCTGGCGGCTGCAGACCAGCTCGAGGTCCACCGTTCCGGCGGACTCGTCGCGACCCATCACCTTGGCCGTGCAGGTGAGCACATCGTCCGGCCACACTTGCTCGCGGAACTGCACACCGAACCGGCGAACGTTGGCTGCGCCGAGCCAGTCGGTCGCGAACGAGGCGAGAATTCCGGCTTGGAGCATGCCGACGGAGAACACGGTCGGAAACCCCGAGCTCTTCGCGAACTCCTCGTCGTGGTGGATGGGGTTGAAGTCGCCCGAAGCACCCTGGTACCGAACGAAATCGGTGCGAGTGAGCGGCCCGTAGCGGCGGGGCTCCGGCTCGGTGCCGACCGTCAGATCCTTGAACGTCACTCCCATGTCACTGACCCTCCGGGGGCTTGGCGGTTTCGATCGTGGTGTTACGCGCCTGCGCGACGAGCTTGCCGTCGGCGTCACGAAACTCCTGGACGGTCACGACGAACGTCATCGTGCCGCCGCGCTTGCCGTCCTTCTCGTAGATGTCGTCGAGGCGAGTCTGCACGGTGAGCTCTGTGCCCGCCGCGGGCGGAGAGCCTTCGAAGATGTACTCGACCCCTCCGTGCAACACCCTGCGCAGATCGAGCTTCACCTTCGAGTACACCGAGCCGCCGGGCGGCGACCAGAACGCGGACGTGGCGAGGAACGTCGGAGGGGAGACGGGCACCTTCTCGGCGAGATACGCGGGGTTCTCCGACTTCGTCGCCCGAGCGAACTCGCGGATCTTGCCCCGCTCGACCGGCATCTCGAACGGCTGATCGGTGATACCGATGGCGGACTTGTCAACCACTGTCGTCTCCTTCTCCCTCGGGACCACGTGGCCCCTCTGTGAGCAACGTAGCGAATCCGGCCTCGTCGAGGATGGGTACGCCGAGCTCCTCGGCCTTGGCGAGCTTCGTCCCGGGATTCTCTCCCATGACGACGTAGCTCGTCTTCTTGGACACGCTGTTGGTCACCTTGCCACCCCGCGCCTCGACCTCGGCCAAAGCGGTCTGTCGCGTGTAGCCCTCCAGACCACCGGTGAGCACCACGGTGACACCGGCGAGCGAGACACCCCCCGCGGTCTCGGGCGCGACCAGCGGTGGTGGACCCGCGAGATCGACGCCGGCGTCCCGGAGCTTGTCGACGATCCGTCGGTTGGCGCCCACCGCGAAGAACTTCTGGATGCTCTCGACGATGGTCGGCCCGACGCCGTCCACCGCGGTGAGCTCCTCCGGCGTGGCCGCCTCGATGGCGTCAAAACGGCCGAGGGCCCGGGCGAGGGCCTGCGCCGCGGTCGGGCCCACGTTGCGGATGTTGATCCCGACCAGCACACGAGCCAGTCCCTGCGACTTGGATTCTTCGATCGCCTGGACCAGGTTCGCCGCGGACACCTCACCGATGCGCTCCAGGGGGACGAGTTGGTCGGCGGTGAGCGAGTAGATGTCACCGGCATCGTCGAGAAGACCCGCCTCCACGAACTGGCCGACACGCTCCTCGCCCAGACCCTCGATGTCCATGGCCGCGCGACTCGCGAAGTGGACGATCCGCTGGACCCGTTGCGCCGGGCAGTCGACGTTCACGCAGTAGGTGTTCGCCTCGCCCTCGAGACGCACCAGTCTCTCACCGCATACCGGGCACTGCTTCGGGAACTTCCAGCGGCGGCGAGCACCCGGCTTGCGCCGGGAGACCACCGGACCCACCACCTCGGGGATGACGTCACCCGCCTTGCGCACCGTCACCAGATCTCCGACCCGCACGTCGCGGCGTGCCACCTCGTCTTCGTTGTGGAGCGTCGCGAGGCCGACGGTGGACCCTCCGACGAGCACCGGCTAGCTGGGCGAAGGGCGTCGCTCGACCCGTACGCCCGATGCTCACCATGATCGAGACCAGCTTGGTGGTCTTCTCCTCCGGCGGGTACTTGTAGGCGATGGCCCAGCGCGGTGCTCGACTCGTGACGCCGAGCTCATCGCGCTGGGCGAGATCGTCGACCTTCACCACGACACCATCGATCTCGTAGCCGAGCGAATGTCGCCGTGACTCCATCGACTCGATGAATGCATCGACCGCCTCGAGGTCCGGGTAGGCCTCGATGAGCGGATTCACCGGGAAGCCGAGCTCGCGCATCCACCCAAGGGTCTCGGAATGGGTACGCAGGCGCGGCCCACCCTCCTGAGCGCCGAGTTGGTAGCAAAAGAGAGAGAGGTCACGGCCGGCCGTGATCCTCGGGTCCTTCTGGCGCAGCGACCCCGCGGCGGCATTGCGCGGGTTGGCGAAGAGCCGCTCCTCGGCAGCGGCCTGCCGTTGGTTCAGCTCGTCGAACTTCGCCCTCGGCATGTACACCTCGCCACGCACCTCGAGGAGCGCAGGGGGATTCGTGCCGTGAAGCCGCTGAGGCAAGGCCTCGAGCGTCGCGACGTTGGCGGTGACGTCCTCACCGGTCACCCCGTCACCCCGGGTCGCGCCGACCACGAGGCCTCCGTCGCGGTAGAGCAGCGAGATGGCCAGCCCGTCCATCTTCGGCTCGGCCACGAAACGCACACCGCTGACGACCTTCGCGACCCGTTCGCCCCACGCGAACAGCTCATCACGACTGAACGCGTTGTCGAGCGAGAGCATCGGCAGCACGTGCGTGACCGGCGCGAAGGTTGCCGAAGCAACGCCGCCGGGCCGATGAATCGGTAGCGTCGGAAGGTCGAGCTCGGGGTGTTCGGCGATGAGCGCTCGTAGCTCGCGCACCAACGCATCGAAGTCCGCGTCCGCGATCTCGGGCTCGTCGTGTTCGAAATACCGCGCGTTGTGGTACTCGATCTGCGAGGCCAGCTTGTCGCGGCGGTATGCCGGCTCGTGCGCGAGGTCGTCACCCATCTTCGCGGCAGGCTAGCGACGCCCGGTCCCCGGGTGGCGCGTGCTCAGGCTCCGAGCGTGAGCCGGGCCGCGACCGTCTGATCGTGAAGACGGTCGGCCAGCGCGTCGGCGAGGCGCAGCGCCCGCACGGCCTGGGTCGGTCCGTGCCCGGCAAGGCCGCACGCCGGCGTGATCACCGCCTGGCTTCGGAGACGGATCGGATCACAGCCCCGGCGGGTGAGCTCGCACCAGACGCCGGCCAGCCGACGCCAGTGCGGGTCGGCGGAATCGCCGATCGGACGATCGGTGGGCACTGCGCCCCATGCGACCCAGCCGTCACCGTCGAGGAACCGGGCGAGCGCACCGGCGTCTTCCAGGAGGTCATCGGTCATCTCGACCGCGAGCACATCAGGGCCGGCTTCCAGGGCCAGCCGGCGATCGCCCGGCCAGCAGACATGCACACCCGCCACGCCGCGGATCGTCGCGAGGGCGCCCGAGAGCGCGTCCACGGCGGCCTCTCGGTCAAGCGGACCATCGGACTCGTGCCACGCCACGAGCGCAGGCTCGTCCAGAAAGATCACGGTGGGGGTACGGGGAAGTGTCGTGGCGATTCGAGATTCGAGGACCGGGATCCACGCGCGCACGAGCTCACCGGCCCGCGCGAACGCGTCGACCGCGGGGAGCCCGGCGCGGTGCAGCGCGATTCCCAGCGTCAACGGGCCGGTCATCTGGGCCTTGACGCGCGCGACGGGCTCAGCGCGGCACGGGAGCAGATCACAGAACGCGAGCAAGCCCCCGTGAGCGGTCGCGTCCAACACCGGCGTCGGCGGCTCCGACGAGCGACCGTGTTCGACCCGCACCGAACCGTCCGGCGCCACCAGCACCTCGGGGAGCGCTCTCACCCATTGCGCGACCATGGTTTCATGCGGCGAGCGGTTCGGAAGCTGCGGCACCGCGGGAAGTTGCGGGGTCGACTCACATGCGACGGCGGCGGCAACGCGCGCATCGGCGTGGGGAAGCGACCCGATGCCAGTCGCCAGACCGGGGATCAGCACTTCGTTCGCAGGCAGCGGCATGAGGCTCCGTAGTATAGGAACGGTCTTCCCCGGCACTTCGACGGAGCGCGCGGCACATCGATGCACATCTGGTTCTTGCGACTGACGTGGGTGTCACTCCCGTTCATTGCGGGGGTCGCGGCGAGCGACGCGGTCTCGGGTTGGTCCACCCCGACACGCGCGGTAGCCGCGACGCTGCTCTGGGTCGCGTGGGGTAGCGGGCTCGTCGCCGCCCTGGCCCCTCGCCCGGTCTCGCTCACGGTGCTCCGCACCGTCGCCCCGCTCTTCGTGGTGGTGAGCGCACTCGTGGTGGTGGGCGCCGATGACGTGGCCGCGATCGCCGGAATCGGCGCGCTCGCGGTCGTGGTCGTGAACGCCGCGTTGGCGTTGAGCCCGGGGACGGCGATGGCGTGCGCCGCCGGCGCCGCGTACGGCACCGAGGTTCGTCATCCGCTGAAGGTACCGCCGGCACTGCTGTCGGCGCCGGCGCCGATCGCGGTGGGGCTGGTCGGCGCCGGTGTGGCCGCAGGCCCGCTCCTGCTGGGCGCACGGGCCTGGGTGCTCGGCGCGGTGTTGACCCCCGTCGGGTTCGCAGTCGCCGCGCTGCTCGCGCGCTCGTTGCACACCCTGTCACGCCGGTGCGCGGTCCTCGTACCTGCCGGCCTCGTCCTGATCGACCCGATGACGCTCGCCGACCCGGTGCTGTTCACCCGCGAGACGGTCACGAATCTGGGCCTGACCGCGCGGCTCGCGTCAGCCGACACAGACACCGTCGATCTCCGCACGGGTGCGATCCTCCGCTCGCTGGAGATCACCAGCCGAGAGCCCGTACCGCTGGCACGAGCGCTCGCCGGTCGCCGTGGCGCGGCGCTGACCTCTGCACGACGCGTGTTGTTCGCGCCGGTCCGACCGGGCTCGCTGCTCCGCGTGGCCCGCGCACGACGGATGGCGGTCACCGACATCACCGCGACGCCGCGGCACTGAGCATGCCGGCCCGGCCGAACACGCCCTGACCTACCGGTCGATGGCGCTGTACTTCGACGAGGTCGGGGCTCGTCACCTCGCGACGGCGCTGCCGACGACAACGTCGGGATCGTGCGCGTCGTAGAGGGCAATCAGCTGGCCCGGCGCCACCCGGAGCTGCGGCGCTGCGAAGAGCACCCGGCCACCGTCGAGCCGCGCCGCCACCGCGGGACCGTGCGCGCGGGCCTGGACCGAGATCTCCGCAAGCGGAGGCCCGTCGACGAAGGTGACGTCGCGCACGGAGACCTCGTCGCGCAGAAGGTCAGACGGGGTCCCGATGGTCACCGCGGCCGACCCGGCGTCGACGTCCACGACGAACCGGCGCTCACCCATGGCGATCCCGAGCCCCCGACGCTGGCCGACGGTGAACCGCGCGTAGCCATCGTGTTCGCCGATGACGTTTCCCGCCCCATCGACGAACGAGCCGGCGCGGTCGGCGACGTGCTCACGCAAGAACTCACGACGACCACCGCGGGTGATGAAACAAACATCCTGGCTGTCGGGCTTGGTCGCGGTGCGTAGACCGATGCGGGCCGCGTGCTCGCGCACGTCGGCCTTGGTGAGGCGACCCACCGGGAACCGCACCCGCTGCAGCTGTGCCTCGCTGAGCATCGCGACCACGTAGGACTGATCCTTCGCCGAATCGTGGCCCCGGAGCAACTGCCGGCGACCCCCGGGCCCGATCTCGACCCGGGCGTGGTGGCCCGTGGCGAGCAGGTCGATCCCAAGAGCATCGACGCGCTCGAGCAGGCGCCCGAACTTGATCGTACGGTTGCACTCGACGCAGGGGTTGGGGGTCAGACCGGCCACGTGATCGGCGACATAGGTATCGACGACGTCACCGTGGAACGAGTCGGTGAAGTCGAAGACGTAGTGCGCGATGCCGAGCTGGTCGGCGACCCGTCGTGCGTCGTCGGTATCGGACGCGCTACAGCACCCCGTGTCGGAGTCACCCCCCCAGAGCTTCAGCGTGACCCCCGTGACGTCGTAGCCCTCGTCGACGAGCATCGCCGCCGCGACGGAAGAGTCGACACCGCCGCTCATCGCGACCATGACCGAGCCCAGTGAGCCCATTGAGCTCATGCCGTCGCCCGGATCTTGGTGCCACCCGCGGCGCGGAGCTGCTCGACAGCGACGGGCAGCACCGCGAGCGCGCGGTCGACATCGGTGTCGGCGGACGCGAAGCCGAGCGAAAGTCGGATCGAGGCACCGGCATCGGCTGGATCCAGCCCCATGGCCGCGAGCACGTAGGAAGGCTCGGTCGCGCCGGACGAGCACGACGAGCCGGCCGCCGCGCAGACACCGGCTCGATCGGCCAGCACGAGCAGCGCCTCCGACTCGACCCCGCCGAACCCGACGTGCACGTTGCCGGCGACCTTGACGGCTGCGTCGCCGTTCTCCCACGAGTCGGGGATCTCGAGGAGACGACCACGGAGCCGATCGCGCAGGTCGGTCACGCGCGCGATCGTGACATCACGCTCGTCCACCGTCGCTCGTAGCGCTTGCGCGAGACCGACCGCACCGGCGACGTTGCTCGTACCGGCGCGCCGACCGTGCTCCTGACCGCCACCTTCGAGCAGCGGCACCAGCGGGGTGAGGCCGCGCACGACGAGCGCGCCCGTTCCTTTGGGGCCACCCAGCTTGTGGGCCGAGACCGAGATCAGCTCTGCGTCGGCGGCAAGCGTCGCGACATCGACCCACGCCGCCGCCTGGACGGCGTCGGTGTGGATCACCGCGCGGGGAGACCGGGCGCGCACGAGCTCGACGACTTCGGGGAGCGGTTGGATCGTTCCGACCTCGTTGTTGACGAGCATCAACGACACGAGACCGGTCTGTTCGTCGAGCAGGTCGCCCAGCGCTTCGAGATCCACGATGCCGCCCGGCGTGACCGGGGCCTCGCTGACGCTGAAGCCCTCGGTCGCCAACCGCCGGGCGGCCGCGAGGACGGCCTTGTGTTCAATGGATGTGACCACGATGGCGTCGCCGTGGCCCGCGGCTCGTGCCGCGCGGGCGGCGCCGAAGATCGCGAGATTGTCGGCTTCGGTCCCACTATTGGTGAAGACGATCTCGCTCGGCGAGGCGCCGAGGTCGCTCGCGACCGATTCGCGGGCGGCTTCGAGGTCTGCCTTGGCCGCGCGGGCGACCGAATGGCCGCCGGACGGGTTCCCGAAGTCGTGACCCAGCACCGAGACCATCGCGTCGAGCACGTCGGGACGGATCGGTGTCGTCGCCGCGTGGTCCAAATACGCGATGGACGCCTCCTGCATGCACCGAGCTTAGGTGCGCCGGCCACGACCGAAGCCAAGAACCACCTGAGAAGAGACTGCGGGGCGCGGAGTCAGTGTCCCACCCCTCGGCGATACTTCTCGTGTGGGCACCCAGCTCCGTCTCCTCACCGCACCCGCGCCGGAACCACCGGCCGAGGCCTCCGTCGCCGACGGGGAGCGCTCGGGGTCGCGGCCGACCCGAAAGGCCACGCCGGGCGAACGCAGGTCGATCGTGCGGATCAGCGGCCGTCGCCGGCGAGCCGGGCGCAAGGGCGTCGCCGCAGCCCGGCAGGCCTTGGAGTCCGCGATGTTGCTGGAGGCCGGTTAGCGCGCCGGCTGGTACACGCCGAACTCCTCGCGGAGCACGTCGCTCACCTCGCCGAGGGTCGCGTAGCGGGCCAGCGCCCCCCGCATCGGAACGAGGAGGTTCTGGGTCCCGTGGGCGGCGGCGCGCACGTCCTCGAGCCCGGCCTTGACCGCGGCGTCGTCACGTCGAGCCCGTAGGGCCCGGACGCGTTCGACCTGACGCCGCTCGAGCTCGGGATCGATGGGGAACACCGGCGACGGCTCCGCGTCGGGATCCACGTATTGGTTGACACCCACGATGACCTTGCGCTTCTCGTCGACGCCCTTGGTCCACTCGAACGCGGCCTGTTCGATCTCGTCCTGGAGGTAGCCGGACTCGATCGCCGCGACCGCGCCACCGAGCTCGTCGATCCGCTCGATGTAGGCCCAGGCCGCCGCCTCGACCTCGTCGGTGAGCGACTCGACGAAGTACGAACCCGCAAGCGGGTCGACGGTGTCCACAACGCCGGACTCGTTGGCGATGATCTGCTGGGTGCGCAACGCGATCTTCGCGGCCTTCTCCGTGGGGAGTCCCAGCGCCTCGTCGAAGCCGTTGGTGTGCAGGCTCTGGGTACCCCCGAGCACCGCGGCCATCGCCTGGAGCGAGACGCGCACAATGTTGTTCTCGGGCTGTTGCGCGGTGAGTGTGGAACCACCGGTCTGGGTGTGGAAGCGCAGCAGCTTCGACTTCTCCTTCTGCGCGCCGAAGCGGTCCGACATGATCCGGTACCACATGCGACGCGCGGCCCGGAACTTCGCGACCTCTTCGAAGAAGTTGTTGTGTCCGTTCCAGAAGAACGACAGCCGAGGCGCGAACTCGTCGACCGGAAGGCCGGCATCGATCGCGGCCTGCACGTAGGCAATCGCGTTCGACAGCGTGAACGCGATCTCCTGGACCGCGGTCGATCTCGCTTCGCGGATGTGGTAGCCGGAGATCGAGATCGTGTTCCACTTGGGGATCCGCTCACGGCAGTACGCGAACAGGTCGGTGATGATGCGCATCGATTGACGAGGCGGGTAGATGTAGGTGCCACGCGCCACGTACTCCTTCAACAGGTCGTTCTGCACCGTGCCGCCGATCGCGTCCGACGCCACGCCTTGCTGCTCGGCGACGAGCTCGTAGAACAGCAACATGATCGCGGCGGTCGAATTGATCGTCATCGACGTCGTGACGGTGTCGAGGGGGAGGCCCGCGAGGAGCAGCTCCATGTCCTCGAGCGAGTCGATCGCGACACCGACCTTGCCGACCTCACCTTCGGCGCGGGGGTGGTCCGAGTCGAAGCCCATCTGGGTGGGCAGATCGAAGGCACACGAGAGGCCGGTCTGGCCGGCGCCGAGTAGGAAGTGGAACCGCTGGTTCGTCTCCTCGGCGGTCCCGAACCCGGAGTACTGGCGCATCGTCCACGGCCGACCCCGATACATCTGCTCATACACGCCGCGGGTGTAAGGCGGGGCGCCCGGGGCGCCCAAGCTCGTCTCGGGGTCGAGGTCGACGACGTCCGCTGCGGTGTACACGGGACGAATCTCGATCCCGGAGTCGGTTCGGCGCTCGTCAGTCATCTCCGAAGCGTAGGCGGAAGCCCGCTCAGGTCACCCCTCCGAACTGCCGAGACAGCGTTGTGCCCGCCCCATCGGTCGATCCTGACGCGCACCCCCCGCAGGGCCCCGCGTGGGCTCGCTCCGGGCTCGGGTCGCCGATCGACGACTCGGCGGCCCGGCGGGTCCTGCGCGCCCGCTCCACACCCTGGTTGCTGCTGGCCGGCTGCGTCACCGTGTCGGTTGTCATGTGGGGCCAGTCGCTGCGAATCCGGGACGCAAATCTGCGCGCCCGTGACGCTCGCTCCGGGAGCGAGGCAGCAGCGGCCACACAAGAGGCCGCCTCGGCCACACAAGAGTCGGTGAGCACGATCAGCACGGCCGTGAGCTCGATCGCGGGGCGCGCGGCCAGCGCGCCGGTCCTCACCCCATCACTGCTTCAGTCGTGGGTGAGTGAGGACGGCGCGGCCGCGGACTCGTTGGGCATCGCCGGGTTCACACTCGTGCAGCCGACCGATGACCCCGACCAGTACTCGGTGACCCGAGTCGACGAAGCAAATGCCCCAGCCGTGCCGCTACCGATCGATGAGCTCGAAGCGCTCCGCCCGGCGCTCGAGCGGTCCCGATCCACGGAGACAGCCGCGCTGACCGGCGCCTTCCCGTTTGTCGCCGGGGCCGCGACCGAAGACGCTGCCGACAACCAGGTCTTCGCCGTGGTCGCGCCAGTCGGGCGCGCTGAGAACTTTCTCGGATGGATCGGCGCGATCGTCGACGGCGACCGCTTCACCGACGCGGTGCTGTCGGAGCTCGGCACCGTCGGGAGCCTGACGATCCTCGACGCGCCGACAACGGCGCAACGCGCGCAGGTCGTCGGCGAGGCCCATAGTCCCGACGAGCCGGGCACCGATGACGTGGTCACCCAGGAGCTCACCGTCGCGGACCACGAGCTGCTCCTTCGCTCTCAGGCGATCCCCGCCCGCGGGCCCAACCAGGCCGCCGACGGGCGGAGCTGGGAGCTGGGCCTGGCGCTCGGCGCGAGCCTCCTCCTCTTCCTGCTCGCCGAGCTGGTTCGCCGCAACGAGCGGCGGGCGCACCGCGCGGTGCTCGAGACGACCCGGTCGTTGACCGAGAGCGAACGCCGCTTCCGCACCCTCGTGACCGAACAGGACGACATCGTCCTCGTCATCGACACGGGCGTCACGATCCGCTGGGCCAACGAAACCGCGACCCGAGCGCTCGGCTACCCCGTGAGCGAGCTGGTCGGCCAACCCGGTCTCGACTTTGTCCACCCCGAGGACCGACCCGAGGCCATCGACAGCCTCGCGAACCTGCTCGGCCCGGAAGACGACGACCATTTCGAGATGCGCGTCCGAACCCGCGACGGCGAGCACCTGCACATGGAGGTCCGTGGGACCGACCTGTCGGCGGACCCCGCGATCGACGGCGTCGTCGTGAACCTCCGAGACATCACCGACCGCCGCCGAGTGGAACACGACCTCGCCGAGGCGAACGCCCGCTTCCAGATCGCGTTCGAGCACGCTCCGATCGGCATGGCCGTCACGACGCCCGAGGGCATCATCCTGCGGGTGAACCCGGCTCTGTCGGCGATGCTCGACCAGGACGCTGACCGGATCGTGGGCCTGCGGGCCGGCGAGCTGGTCCATCCCGACCACCGTCAGGACAATGGCGAGGACTTCCGTCGACTCGTGACGGGCGAGATCGGCGAGTACCGGATCGAACGGCAACTGCTCCACGACGGGGGCAGGCCGGTGTGGGCCGCGATCACCATGTCGGCGGCACGCGCCCCCGACGGTGAGGCGCAATACCTGATCGCGCAGATCGAAGACATCACCGAGCGCAAGGCCATTGCCGACCAGCTCGCGCACCAAGCGGTGCACGATCCGACCACGGGCCTTCCCAACCGGTTGCAGTTCTTCGACCGGCTCCGCATGAGCCTCGACCAGGGCAGTCGGCGCGGGACGAGAGTCGGGATCATCTTCATCGACCTGGACCACTTCAAGTGGGTGAACGACAGTCACGGCCATGCCGTCGGCGACCAGGTCCTCACCACCGTCGGTGATCGGCTGCGCGCCGCGCTGCGGCCGAGCGACTCGGTGGCGCGCCTCGGTGGTGACGAGTTCACGGTGCTCTGCCCCGACGTCGTCGACGAAGCCACGCTCATGGCCGTGGCCGAGCGGATGTTCGACGTCGTCACCAAACCGATCCCACTGCTCGACGGCGAAGTGTTCCTCACGCCGAGCCTGGGAGTGGCGCTCGGCACGCCCGATGACGTGACCCCCGAGTCGCTGCTGAGCGACGCGGACAAGGCGATGTACCGAGCGAAACAGAGCGGACGCGCCCGCATCGAGCTGTTCGACACGCACGCGCCGGCCACGTCGGGCTCGAGCGTGCGCTCCACGGCGCTGCACCACGCACTCGAGCGCGAAGAGCTCGAGGTGTTCTACCAGCCGAACGTCGACCTCGGCTACGGCCGGGTCATGGCCATGGAAGCCCTCCTGCGCTGGCACCACCCCGAACGCGGGCTCGTCGGCGCGTCCGACTTCGTGCCGCTCGCCGAGGAGACCGGTCTCATCGTGCCGATCGGGCTGTGGGTCCTCGAGGAGGCGTGCCGACAGACCATGGCGTGGCAGGCCGCCGCGCCTCCCGGCACGCAACCCCTCTTCGTCAGCGTGAACCTCTCACCGCGCCAGCTCGCCGAGACCTCGCTCGCGGGCAACGTGGCGGAGATCCTCGATCGGACGGGCATCGACCCGGACACGGTGTGGCTCGAGATCACCGAGACCGCCCTGATGCACGACGCCGAATCCGCGGGGAGCGCGCTGCGGTCGCTGCGCACCCAAGGACTGCATCTCGCAGTCGACGACTTCGGCACCGGGTACTCATCGCTGTTGTACCTGAAACGGTTCCCGGTCGAGGTACTCAAGGTCGACCGCACGTTCGTGGACGGGCTCGGCCGAGATCCGGAAGACACCGCGATCGTCGGCGGCGTCATCAGCCTCGCCCACGCGATGGGCCTCGCGGCCGTCGCCGAGGGCGTGGAGTCGGTCGACCAGCTGCGCGAGCTGCAACGGCTCGGCTGCGACGTCGGCCAGGGCTACCTCTTCGGACGCCCCCGCTCGGCCGCCGATATCGGCGCCTACCCGACGAACGCACTGACCGACTGGCCGATGCCAGACGGACTGATTTCCCCCCGCGCCGGCGCAACCGCGGGCGCAGGCACCAATCGGTAACGGGTAGCCCGCCGCCCGGTGGGTCAGCCCACGTTCGGCGACGCGTGCGCGTGCGCGCCGATGGTCTGCGCGCCGATACCGAGCACGCCGAGGAACGTCAGCCCGACCGGCCGGGCCAGCCCGACGTCGACCCGATCGGTGGTGACCTCCACCTGGACGCGGGTCCCGGCCGGCAGCCCGCTGTCGGCCAGGATGCCCGCGACGACACCTCGCGCCGCGCCGGCGTCGAGACGGACCTCGCGTCCGCCGCTCTGGCGGAACGCCTCGACGTCGATCTCGGAGGCGGCGGCGAGCGCGGCGGCGTCGGCCAGGGCGCCAAGGTCGCGACGAGCAGTGAACATGCGGGTGCCATCCACCGCCAGCCCGGTGAACGCGAGCCCGAGGAGCACCACGCCGACCAACAGCACCGATGCCTGGCCACCGTCGCGGTGGCACGACCGGTTCACGGGAAGCTCCGGTACCGGTCGACGCGCACGACGTGGGTGGCCTCGACCGGGATGGACAGCGAGGGCCAGACCGGACCGACGAAGGGGATGTGCAGCACCGGCACGTCGGTGCTGACCGAGACTCGGATCCGCTCGCCCCGCGCGACGTGGCCGGTGACCCGCGGCTCGAGGGAGCCGGCGCCAAGACCGTGGTTCGCGGCCGCTTCGTCGACGGTCATGTCGGTGCGCCGCGCCGCGTCGGCGTCGTTCTCGGCCAGCACGACCGCTCGGCCGACCTCGCGGGCCGCGGCCGCCGTGGCGAGCGATGACCGTTGGAGCACGCCGAAGAGGACGATGACCTGGATGAGCACGCCGAACAGCCCGACCCCGAGGACCACGAACTCGACGATCGCGCTCCCGCGCTCGCCTGTCGCCCGACCGCTCGTCGAGCCGGATCGTCTCCTCATCGGGTCAGATCGTCTTCGTCGTGGGTTGTGGCCCGTGCCCGCACGTCGAACCCACCCAGGAACGGCAGGATCACGGGGGCTCGCCCGACAGCTTCGATCCCGACTTGGCCGTCCGCCTCGACGCCCGTCACCGAGAACCCACCGGCTGAGCGACCGAGACCATCGTGCAGCACCGATTGGGTCTTGCTGACGCCGTCGTCGAGAGTCCGACCCGTCTCGGCTGCGGTCCGCGCGCCCTCGTGAGCCGCGTTGACCGCGACGCCGCGAGTCCAGACCCAGAGCGCCATCTGCGCGAGGAGCAGCACCGCGACCACGGTGAGCATCGCGACCGCGAGGAACTCGACCATCACCGAGCCCCGTTGACTCGAGGCCTGGCGCGTGTCCGGCTCAGCCCCGCAGCTGGTCGAGCGCATCCGAGACGATCGACGACAGGTCGGGCTGCACGATGGCCCACAGCGCCATCACGATCCCGATCCCCATCACGAGCAGCATGACCCACTCGGGAATCGAGCCTCGCTCGTCGGCCCACCCACGACCCCGCACGTGCGGAACCTTCGGCCTCATCGCCACACCCCTTCCTTGGTTGGTGATCATCGAGCGAGCGTCCGGATCTGGACGAGGCCCGGATAGAACGCGAAGACGAGAGCGACGGGCAGAATCAAGCCGACGACGGGCATCAGCATCGAGATCTGCTTCTTCCCGCCGGCCTCGATGACTCGACGCTTCTCGCCCTCGCGGACGTCGAAAGCCATCGCCCGCAGCGCGTCGGCGAGCGGAACGCCGCGCTCTTGGGCGACGATCACGGCCGAGACGAACCGGTCGAAGGCCGCGAGTCCGAGGACCCGCGCCCGCTCCTCGAGCGCGGCCGTCAACGGTCGGCCGGCCCGGGCTTCGAGCAGTGCCCGTCGCACCTCGACTGCGAGTGGTCCCTGACTATCGCTCACGAGCTCGAGCGCGCCCCGCAGGCTCTCGCCCGCGGTCACCGCGAGGCAGACGAGGTCGACGAAGGTGGGGAACTCCGCTGTGGCCGCGCGACGCCGACGATCCACCACCTGGGTCAGGTGACGGTCGCACGCCAGCGCTGCGCCCAGCGCGAATGCAGTCGCCATTCCGAGGACCGTCACGACGGAGACTGCATGCCCCGTGGCCGCGAGGAACAGCAAGAGCGTCACCGAGCCGGCGAAGCCCGCGAGAGCCCACGCCACCTGGCGAGACCGAAACTCGGACGAGCTGATCGTGAGCCCCGCGGCCGCAAGTCGGACCTGGAGGTCGCGACTGTCGTCACCGAGCAGGCGCTCCACTCTGCGACCGAGCCGGCCGAGGACCGGACGCATCAGGGCCGCGAGCGCATGCTCGGGTCGTTGCACCGTGGTGAGCAGTGGAGACCGCCGCGGACCCAGGGCCCCGAGATAGCGATCGAGGCGGACCGAGAGTCGCGCGCGTCGTCCGCCGATGACCGCAGCCAGCACGAGCGCCACGCCGACGCTCCCGGCGCCGACCACACCGATCGCGCGGATGGCCGTCATGATCGGACCCCCAACACGCGGGGCTCTTCGGGTAGTCGCCCGAGGGCCAACATCAACCGGTATCCGGCAACCGTTGCCGCGGCCCCCGCTACCAGCACGACGAGACCACCGATCGAGTCGAAGGCCCCACGAGCTTGCGGCTGGCTGGCGATGAGCAGCAGCACCAACCAGGGGGCCGCGGCGGCAACCCGCGCTGCGACCACGGTCCACGACTGGCGGGACTCGATCTCCTGGCGAACGGCTTGGTCCTCCCGCAGGAAGGCCGCCAAGGTTCGCAAGACGCGGCCGAGCTCGCGACCACCCACGCGGTACGCGACCTCGAGCGTGATCACAACACGGTCGGAGATGGGGTCCGCCAGCGCGATGCCAAGTCGATCGAGCGCACCACGCAGGTCACCGGACACGCGGTGGTCGGCAACGAGCGACCGAAACGCCGGGCGCAGTGGGTCAGGACCCTGGTCGGCTACGACGGCAATCGCTGCCGGAAGCGTGTCGCCCGCGCGCACTGCCCCGGCAAGGAGCTCGATGGCCTCCGGCCAGCATCGGGTAAGCAGTCGGCGACGGCGACGGGCCCGGGTCCGAACCAGAACGTACGGCATGGCCCCCCCGGCCCCGGCCGCGATGACCGCGATGCTCACCGAGCCGAGCAGCGCCGCGCCGACGAGTCCGCCCAGGAGCGCGGCACTCGCGCACGCCCCGACAAACGCCGCGGGCGACAATTGGGGGTAGTCGGCTGCGACGAGCCACTCCCGAACTCGGTGGCGGCGCGCCGGGCCGGCGGCTCGATCGCGCCGGGGCGTCGTACGCCAGTCGTAGAGCAAGAAGACGCCCAGTCCGAAGCCAAGCGCGACCGCCATCACCCGAGGAGCCCCGGAAGATCGATGCCGTGCTCCCGGAATCGGTTGGCGTGGCGCGGCAGCTCGCCGGTCCAGGTCAGCGACGACCCCTGACCTGAGAACATCGAGCCAACTGTCGGTTCATCGTCCCCACCGAGTGACTCACCGACCGCCAAGATCTCGGTCACCTCACGCCCTGCGTCCGTGCGACGACAGAACACGACGAGGTCGACGCACGCCGCGACGGTGGTAGCCACGAATCGCCGATCGACGTTGCCGCCGGCCAGCAGCGGGAGCGTCGTGAGCTTCCTGAGCGTCTCGCGCCCGGACGTCGCGTGCACCGACGTCATCCCCCCGGCGCCGCTGTTGAGGGCGAGCAGCATGTCGAGAGCCTCCGCGCCGCGCACCTCGCCGACGATGATCCGGTCAGGTCGCATCCGAAGGGATTCACGCACGAGATCCCGCAGGGTGATGGCACCCTCGCCTTCAAGGTTGGGCTGGCGGCACTGCATGGCGACGACGTCGGGGCGCCCCGTCTGGAGCTCGAACACCTCCTCGCAGGTGACGATCCGCTGCGTCGCCGGTATTGAGGCGGCGAGGCAGTTCAGCAGCGTCGTCTTGCCGGCACCGACGGCTCCTGCGACGACAACGTTGAGCCCGACACGAATCGCCGCATCAAGGAACACCGCGGCGGCACGCGAGATGGACCCGAGCGAGACAAGCTCGTCGAGGGTGTGAGCGCGGAGGCTGACGAACTTACGGACGTTCACGGCCCACTCGTCAGTCACTGGTGGGATCACAACGTGCAGCCGACTCCCGTCCGGGAGTCGCGCATCGACGAACGGCTGTGACCGATCGAGTCGACGCCCGGCGCGTGCCAGCATGCGCTCGATGATCTCCTCGACCTCGTCGGCCGCGAGGACCAGGGTCGTCAGCTCCGATCCGCCACTCCGGGCCACGAAGACTCGACCGGGCTCGTTGATCCAGATCTCTTCGATGTCCGCATCCTCGAGTAGTGGGGTCAGCGCCCCGAACCCGGCGACCCGATGGTGCAAGAGCTCGACCGCGTCGTCATCCAACACCGGGAGCCCGCCGGCCAGGTAGCGATCCCGGTAGTCGGTGACGACCTCGTCGACCAACCGGGCAACCTCGGCGTCGCCCGCGTCAAGGCGCAGATCTCGCCGTTGGATGAGCTCGCGTAGCTCACCCTCGAGGATCTCGACGGCCGGCGCGCTACTCATCGCCAGGTACCGGTCATCGGCGGATGCCGTTCATCGTTCGGAGCTCGCGCAGCCAACGCGAACGCGGTGCCACCTGGGCGAGGAGCTGTCCCTCCCATGCCGCGCGGGCGAACGCCTCCTCGCGGGGCAGCAACGCGACCGGTGCCGAACCCGTCCACTCTTCGATTGCTCGCGAACACTCTTGGGTACGACGGGCAGCGGCGGGCGTGTGGTTGAGCACGACCGCGGTTCGATCTGCTGCACGAGGCAACGCGTCGCGCAGCGCCCGATGGGCAAAGATCCCATGGCGCAGCCCAACCGGGTCGGCACGAACCACCATCAGCACCTGGTCGGCTTCCTCCAGGGCGACACGGGTCATGAGATTTCGGCGAAACGGAACTCGGTCGAAGGAGAGCTCCTCGTCCTCCTCGACCGGCGCGGCGACGTCGACGACGACGATCGAAGCTTCGGCACGCGCCGCGTCGAGCACAGCGCGCCACGACTGCTCACGCACCTCGGGCCACAAGTCGGCGCGGGACAGCCCCGCCAGCACTCGCACTCCGCTCGGCCCGTTCTGCAGACTCGACGCGAGGGGCACCGCCCAGCCGTTCGCGGCGTTATTGGCGGCGTTGGTCAACGCCGGTTCCGGCTCCAATCCGAGGACCTGGGCGATCGACGGCGCCCAACTATCACCGTCGACCAACAACGCGGGGGCCTCGATCAGCGCGAGCTCGGCCGCGAGATGCACCGCCACGCTGGTGCGTCCCGGCGAACCGGGACCGCCCCACACGGTGATGAGCCGGCCGTCTCCGTCTTGTCGGGATGCGGGCGATGCGACCACGGGGACCGCCGGATCGCCGCCGGGCTCGAGGCCGTGGAGTATCCCGGCAACCTCGTCCACCTCGGGCGGCGCCGCGATGCGGTGCGCGATCCCGATCCGGTCGAGCGGTCGACCATTTGGCTGCGCCTCGACCGCGATCACCGCGACGCCGGCATCGTGAAGGGCACCGACGAAGTCGCGGTCGAGCCAGGGCGCTTCGGCCGCGACGAGCGCCGCACATGGGTGTTCACGCGCCGCGAACGCGAGGAGCTCTCCGTGATCCACGCAGCGCCGCAGCACGTCGACCGCGAGACCCGGGCGTTGCAGCTCGCGCACGAGCGGGGCCTCCCAAGCCGCCCCGCCGGCGCACGTCACGACGCGTGCCCTGCTCAACCGAGCTCCGTCCCGTCGAAGCTCGCACGGCCGCTTCCGTCCGAGCCAGTGGTCCGAATCACGTCGAGATTCGCGTTGCGGATCGCGAAGGCCAGCGGGAGCGTGTCGTCAGGCGCGACCGACAGCGTGAGCGCGCTGAGCGCCCCCTCGCGCTGGCCGAAGAGTCCTTCGGCGCGGACGAGCTCGACCACGACCGCGTCGGTGGCCACGGTCAGAGTGCGGGCGCCGGCTGCCGGGTCATCGAAACTACCCAACACGTCGATACGGTCGCCGAGCTGAATGCGACCGCCGAGTGCGTGCTCCGGCGTGACCGGAACCGTGATCTCCCGGCCTCGAGTCGGCGAGTCTGCGAGCGCCGCTCGATGGAGGAGCGCGTCTCCTTCGAGTGGGAAGAGGAGCACCTGACCCGCGAGCGACGCGAGATCGTCCTCGCTCACGAGTACGTCGAGCACGTCGTTGGACGCGTTGACGCGTGCGATCCGAAGATCGCCCTCCGCGAGCCTGTGATTCGCTGGTAGCTGTCGGGCAGATGCGACCACGCCGACGGTGTGGTCGGCAGCAGCAGCCAGCTTGATGCCTCCGATCACCGACACCACAACGAGCGCGATACCAACAAGAAGCCGCGTGTCCACTCGAAGCCGCCGAAGCAAGCTCATGGGCTTCGCTGCGTTCACGTGGCCCCACCCGAGGTTGCTACGGTCGTGCAGGACACGCCATGCGGGCAACGACGAGCGTGCTCCGGGAGCTGCGCCGTGGTGAACGTACCGAGATTCCTCCGCCCTGACGAGGTTGCTGAAGTCCTCAACGTCTCGGTGGCGCAGGTGTACACGCTCATGCGGAGCGGCCAGCTCGCCGCGGTGAAGATCGGCCGCCGAGGCGTGTGGCGGGTCTCTGCCGAGATGCTCGAGGCGTACATCGGCAACCTCGAACGCGAGGCGCACGCGCGCAGTCGCGACGCTCGATCAGGCGACACGACCAGCTCCACCTGAGGTCTCTCTCGCGGGGTGATCAAGTCCCGACATCCCGGACGATTCGCACCACCGCGTTGAGGCGCACGTCGTGGCACCGCAGGATCCGACGACGCGCCGTGCCCGTGCCGTCAGCGACCTCGCCGACCCGTACGACGTCGGGACCGACCTCGAGGACGCGCCCGCGGACCGACGCACCGTCGACGGTGAAGACGCTGATCACCTCGCCCGGAGGCCGGCGTCGCAAGAGGTCGGCGAACGATGGCCGGTCGGCCGCGAGGTAGTCGAGCGCTCGGGTCCGCGCCTCCTCGTCATCCAGCCCCGATGCGATCTCCCAGAACTCTGCCTCACCACCGGCATCCATGCCCACGAGCCCCCTTCCGTATCGGCGGGTTTGAGTCTTTCGGGCAGAACATAACATTTCAAGGCGAATATGCCTCAGGACTTGACCTTTCCCGACACGTGTGCGAGCTTATCGAACGTTACCTGACGTTAACAACCGTTACGTTGCTCATGTTGTTCTTGTGAGTGTCAGTGGAGCGTCAGCGCAGCCGGCAACGGGTGAAGCACGGCGAGGGGACGGAGCCATGGAGGGCACCAGCACGTTCGACACGGAGCTCGACGCGCAGCTCCTCGCGACCGCGCTCCGATGGGTCGGTCCGCTCCTTGGCGTCGCCGCGCTCCTCGCTGCTGCCGCGCTCGCCGCAGAACTACTCGAGCGAGCGGGGCGAGCGCGCCGCACGAGCGCGCTGCTCAGATACATCACCCCCCGAGTGTTCCGTCGGCTCACCGCGCTCATGTTCGTCGCCGCGCCCCTGTTGCAGCCGACGGGCGACGGCGAGGCGCCCGTGCGGGACTGGCTCGCCAACACGACGACGACCACCGCTCCCGCCGGGCCACCGACCTCGAGCGGGCGTGTCGAGGCCGCACCCGCTTCGCCGGCGCCGCCGCCGGATCCAGAGCCGACAGCGCCCGCCGAGGCGCCCGCGCCCGATCCCTACATCGTCCAGTCGGGTGACTGCCTCTGGACAATCGCGGAGCATCGGCTTCCCCCCGGCGCGACCAACTTGGCCATCGATGCGGCATGGAGACGCGTCTACGCGGCCAACGCGACTGCGATCGGTACCGACCCGAACCTCATCATGGTCGGACTTGTTCTCGAACTTCCCCCGCTCGATACACCGTGACCACACACGCCGAGAGCACCCGAGGAGGACTCATGCCGACCACCATCGCCGTTCGTCCCTGGCCCGACCCGGTCATCGACACGCTGGGCCACGACCCACGCAGCATCTACGTCGAGACGTTCTGGCTCCCGACACTGGGACCGACATCTCTGCTGTTGCTCCGCCACCTGGCCGCGCGCTTCGAGCACCATCCACAAGGGATGCAGCTCGATGTGGCGACCACGGCGCAGCGGCTCGGCCTCGGCCGCCGCGACGGTACGTCGTCACCGCTCGTGCGAAGCCTGGGCCGCCTCGAGCAGTTCGACCTGGCCTGCCACGGCGGTGACGAGTATGCCGTGCGGGCCACAGTGCCGCCGATCAACAGTCGGCATCTCCGACGCCTGCCCGACGCGCTTCGCATCGAGCACGAGGATTGGGCGACCGCCCAGCTCGGCGAGCCGGCCCAAGCCGCGGCGCGCCGCCGGGCGCGTCGGCTCGCGCTGGCGCTGTTCGAACAAGGCGACGATCTCGGCCGCGTCGAGCGCGGCCTCCACCGCGTTGGGTTCCACCCGGCAATCTGTCGCGACGCCGCGGAATGGGGCCACCAGCGCCACGAGATCGCTCTCGCCGCGGCCAACGCGCCGGGCGCGGCCTGACAGCCCGCGGTCGCGTGGCGCCCTCGCGCGGCCGACCCGTAACATACGCACGAGAATCTGACGACCCGTCAGATCTGGCGCCGAGCAGCAGGGACACGGCCAATGGACTTCGACTTCTCCCCCGAGCAGCAGGCGTTCGCGGAGCAGGTCGAGGTCTTCCTCGACGAGCACGACGACCCCGAGGTCTTCGACGTGACCCGCGAGAACATGGCCCAGATCGTGGACACCCCGAAGCGCCGGGCGTTCATGGCGAAGCTCGGCGAGCAGGGTTGGCTCGGCATGACCTGGCCCAAGGAGTACGGCGGCTCCGAGGGTGAAGGGGTCTACGAGTACCTGCTCAACGAAGCGCTCGCCCGACGGGGCGGTCCCCAGATCGGCAAGGGCGTCGGCATCATCGGCAAGACCCTCATCGCGCACGGCAACGACTTCCTGAAGGAGAAGTTCCTGCCGATGATCCTGCGCAACGAGGTCGAGTTCGCGGTCGGCTACAGCGAGCCCAACGCGGGCTCCGACGCCGCGTCGATGCGACTCAAGGCCGACCGGACGACGCGAGACGGCGTCACGGGCTGGTTGCTGAGCGGACAGAAGACCTGGACCACCTCGGCGCACTTCGCCGAGTGGTACTGGCTCGGGACGCGCACCGACCCGGCCGACAAGCACCGGGGCATCACGCTGATGCTCATCCCCCTGGACCAGCCCGGCGTCACCATCCGATCGATCTGGACGATGGGCGACGAGCGCACCAACGAGGTGTTCATCGACGACGTGTTCGTTCCCGACGACTACGTCGTCGGCGAGGTGGGCAAGGGCTTCCAGTACATCTCGCAGGCACTCGACCTCGAGCGGTTCACGATGTTCACGTTCTCGCCGATCAAGCAGCGCTTGGACCTGCTGTGCGAACACGTGCGCACCGAGGAGCGCGACGGCGAGCTGCTGCGTCGCGACCCGGTGATCCGGCAACGGATCGCGCAGCTCGCCACCGAGGCCGAGGTGGCCCGGGTGCTCGGTCTCCGGGTCGTGGCGGAATCGGTCAAGGCCGAGAAGGTCCAAGGCGCGCCACCGCCCACGGTCGAGTCGTCGCAGTACAAGCTCTTCGCGACCGAGTACTCCCGGCGCCTCGCCGACGCGTCGATGGATCTCGCGGCTCCGGGCAGCCGGCTGCGGGTCAAGACCGAGACCGCACCGATGGCCGGGCGCGCGGAGTCGACCTATCGCTACACGGTCATCGACACGATCGGTGGTGGCACCTCGGAGATCCAGAAGAACGTGATCGCACGCCGCGGGTTGGGCCTCCCCAAGAACTTCTGACGTGGTCGACACCTCCCTCCTCGACGGCATCACGGTGCTCGACCTCGCGAGCGTCGGACCAGCCGCGCGCACCTCGCGCTGGCTCGCCGACTACGGCGCGACCGTGATCAAGGTCGGGCCCACCGCCAAGCAGGGCGGCGTGCAGATCACCCCTCCCTTCTATGCCTACGCCGGGCACCGCGACATGCTGCGCGCCCAGTTCGATCTCAAGGCCGACGCCGGCCGAGACGCGTTCCTGCGGCTCGCGGCACGCGCGGACGTCATGATCGAGAGCTTTCGGCCCGGCGTCGTCGGCCGCCTCGGGATCGGGTATGAGACCGTGCACGCAATGAACCCGGGTGTCGTCTACTGCTCCACGACCGGCTACGGCCAGAACGGTCCGTACTCGCAATGGGCCGGCCACGATCTGAACTACCTCGCGGTCGGCGGCTACCTCGACTGCTCGGGTCGTGACGCGACCGGTGGCCCGGCGCTTCCCGGCGCGACGATCGGCGACGGCGCGGGTGGCGGGATGCACGCGGTGATGGCGATCCTCGCCGCGCTCGTGCACCGCGTGTCGAGCGGCGCGGGTGCGCACCTCGACGTGTCGGTCGCCGACGGCGTGCTCTCGCTGATGTCGCTGCACCTCGACGAGCACCTCGCCACGGGT
>Ga0075530_1000206_pt1 | contig 26435 bp, 27 predicted proteins | sample NGEPerD_2_FD_75101 | JGI IMG/M metagenome (GOLD analysis project Ga0075530, IMG submission 75101) | Arctic peat soil microbial communities from the Barrow Environmental Observatory site, Barrow, Alaska, USA - NGEE PermafrostL1-D | ecosystem: Environmental > Terrestrial > Soil > Wetlands > Peat ... | reverse complement strand
GTCCGCCGACACGGTGCAGCACGAAGAGCAGTCCGCCGACACGGTGCAGCGCAACGTGGTTATGCACAGTCCCGAGGGCGAGGCCGATCAGCCGGACTCGCGGGCGACCGACGAGGAGGTTCCCGGCAGCATCTACGAGCAGACGAAGGAGGGCGAGGAGCCCTACCAGTGGCACACGGCACCAAGCGCGACCACGGCTCCACCGACGCGATCGAGTTCATCGACGTCAAGAAGTCCTTCGGGCGCAACACCATCCTCAACGGCCTGAACCTGGGCATCCCCGACAACCAGATCTCGATGATCCTGGGCCCGTCGGGCACCGGGAAGTCGGTGTGCATCAAGCACATGGTCGGGCTGCTCTACCCCGACGAGGGCGACGTGCTGGTGCACGGCGAGTCCGTACCGGAGATGGTCGACGACCAGCTGTTCGAAATGCGCAAGAAGTTCGGCGTGCTGTTCCAGGACGGAGCGCTGTTCGGCTCGATGAACGTGCTGGACAACACGGCCTTCCCGCTGCGCCAGCACACTGACAAGGGCGAGGACGAGGTCCTGGAGATCTGTAACCGCCGCCTGCGCGAGGTCGGCCTGCAGGGGGCCACGGACAGGATGCCCAACGAGCTGTCCGGTGGCATGCGCAAGCGCGCCGGCTTCGCCCGCGCTCTGGTGCTCGACCCGGACATCGTGCTCTTCGACGAGCCCGACTCGGGCCTCGACCCCGTGCGCACGGCGCTGCTGTGCGAGCTGATCCAGGAGGTGCACGCCGAGAACGGCGGCGCCTACGTGGTGATCACCCACGACATCATGTCCGCCCGCCGCGTGGCCGACTACATCGCGGTGCTGTGGAAGGGCCGGATCGTGGAGTCGGGGCCGGCGAGCGAGCTGTTCAACTCGCCTAACCAGTTCGTTAGACAGTTCCTGAGCGGTGAAGCTCGGGGCCCGCTGGGAATGGAGTAGCCAGCGAGTCGACTAGCGCTTAGCTGCTCACCTCGAGCACCACTTTCCCTGTAGCGTTGCGGCCGTCGATCAGCTTGAGCGCGTCGGCGGTCTGCTCCAGCGGGTAGCGCGCGCCCACGATCGGCTTCACGAATCCATCGTCGGCCAGGCGGCCGATCTCCGCACCGATCTCGCGGTTCAGGTCGGGCCTGCCGATCACGTACGCGCCCCAGCCGGCGCCGATCACCTCGGTGTTGTTGAGCAGCAGGCGGTTCACCTTGATCTCGGGGATCGAGCCGCCGGTGAAGCCCACGATCACCAGCCGGCCCTCCTCGCCCAGCGAGCGCAGCGAGTCGGTGGCGCGGTCGCCGCCCACGGGGTCGAGCACCATGTCCACGCCGCCGCCGGACAGCTCCCTGGCCTGGTCCTTCCACGGGCCGTCGGAGCGGACCACCTCGTCGGCGCCGGCCTCGCGGGCCACCGCCTCCTTGTCGTCGGAGGAGACCACGGCGATCGTGCGCGCGCCCAGGCCCTTGGCCACCTGCAGCGCGGCAGTGCCCACGCCGCCGGCGGCGCCGTGCACGAGCACGGTCTCGCCCTCGGCCAGGCGGCCGCGCAGCTTCAGCGAGAAGTAGGCCGTGTGGTAGTTGAGGATCAGCGAGGCGCCCTGCGCGAAGTCCAGCGAGTCGGGTAGCGGGAATGTGAAGAACTCCGGCGCCACCGCCACCTCGGCGAAGCCGCCGAGCATGCAGAAAGCGGCCACGCGGTCGCCCTCGCTCACGGCTGCGCCGTCGGGCGCCGAACGCACCACCCCGCCAACCTCGCTGCCCGGGATGAAGGGCAGGTCGGGCTTCACCTGGTACTCGCCGCGTGTCTGAAGCACCTCGGGGAACGAAACGCCCGCGGCGCGCACGTCCACCACCACGCCGCTGCCCGGCGTGAGCATGTGGGACGGCTCGGGCTCGGGAACGTCGACGATCGCGAGCGCCTCGTCGGGCCCGCTGAGCTCTGTGATCTGGACCGCCCTCATGGCTGGCCACTCTAGTGCTGAGCCTGAATCCACCGATCCTGGCGGCGTTTGCTCGCCGGAATGCCTTCGCAAACGCTCGCCAGTCCCGGCGGATCCAGGCTGAGGTAGGTTCGCGGGCCATGACCACCGTGCGCGAAGCCACATTCCAGATGCTGCGCGAGCGCGGCATGACCACGATGTTCGGCAACCCGGGGTCCACCGAGCTCCCGATGCTGGCGGACTTCCCCGAGGACTTCCGTTACGTGCTGGCGATGCACGAGGCGGTGGCGGTGGGCATGGCCGACGGCTACGCCCAGGCCACCGGGCACCTCGCGTGGGTGAACCTGCACACCGCACCCGGCGTGGGCAACGGGATGGGCGCGATCTTCAACGCGAAGGCCAACAAGTCGCCGGTGGTCGTCACCGCCGGGCAGCAGGCCCGCTCGCTGATGACCCTCGAGGCCAACCTCACCAACCGTGAGGCGGCGCGGATGCCCCACCCGCTGGTCAAGTGGAGCTACGAGCCGCCGCGCGCACAGGACGTGCCCCACTCCCTGGCGCGCGCCGCGCACATGGCATCGCTGCCCCCGGCCGGGCCCACCTTCGTGTCGATCCCGATGGACGACTGGGGCGTGGAGGTGGACGATGGCGCCGTGGCCCACCAGACCCGCCGCGAGGTGGGCGGCCGCGCCGTGGCGGACCCCGCTGCGGTTCGCAACCTCGGGCGCCGCCTGGCCGAGGCGGAGCGCCCGGTGCTGGTGGCCGGGCCGGGCATCGACGCGTCCGGCGGGTGGGACGCCGCCGTGGCCCTGGCCGAGGCACAGCGGCTGCCCGTGTGGGCCACCCCCGTGCCGGGCGGCGGGAGGCTGGGCTTCCCCGAGGACCACCCGCTGTTCCAGGGCAGCCTGCCGCCGGCGATCGGGCCGATGGGCGAGGCGCTGTCGGCGTACGACCTCGTGATCGTGGCCGGCAGCTCGGTGTTCCCCTTCTATCCGAACATCCCCGGGCCACTGCTGGCCGACGGCACGCAGCTGGTGGCGATCACCGACGATCCCGACGAGGCCGCCCGCGCCCCGATGGGCGATGCGCTGGTGGCCGACGTGGCGCTCACGCTGGCGGCGCTCACCGTGGCGGCCGGCGGCTCGGACCGCCGGCCGCCGGACCAGCGGCCGGACCCGGAGCCGGCGCAGGAGCAGACACCGCTCGGGCCGGACGCGGTGCACTCCACGCTGGCCGAGGTGTTCCCGGACGACGGCATCGTGGTGCTCGAGTCGCCGTCCAGCACCCTGGCGCTTCGCAACCGTCTGCGCATCGGGCGCCCCGGCTCCTACTGGTTCGGCGCGGGCGGCGGGCTAGGCTTCGGCCTGGCCGCGTCGCTGGGCGTGCAGCTGGCACGCCCCGACCAGCACGTCGTGTGCGTGCTCGGCGAGGGCTCGGCCCAGTACGCGATCACCGGGTTCTGGACCGCCGCCGCGTACCACCTGCCGGTCACCTTCCTCGTGCTCAACAACTCCGAGTACTCGATCCTGAAGTGGTTCGCCGGGCTGGAGTCGGTGGAGGGCGCGCCCGGGCTGGACCTGCCGTCGCTGGATTGCGCCGCCGTGGCCCAGAGCTACGGCGTGCGCTCGGAGAAGGCCGCCGGGCGCGACGAGCTGCACGCCGCGCTGTCGGCCGCGATCGAGGCGGCCGAGCCGCGGCTGGTCGAGGTGGCGGTGCAGCCGGGCATGTCGGTCGGATGACCGTGCCGCCGGAGTTCGTCCACCGCGAGCGGGTGCGCTTCGGCGACCTCGACGCCATGCGCCACCTCAACAACGTCGTCTACCTGCGCTACTTCGAGAGCGCCCGCATCGCCTATCTGCGCGAGCTGGTGCCGGGCCACGACCCCGGGAGGCTCGGGGGCGATGGCTTCGGGTTCATCTTCGCCGAGTGTCACATCAACTACCGCTCCCCGGTGCATTACGACGAGGAGCTGGCGGTGCACTGCTCGATCGGCGAGGTGCGCAGGTCGGCGTTTCAGGTGCTGTTCACGATGAAGGTGGAGGACCGCGTGGCGGCCGAGGGATACGGCTGGCTGGTGGGCTACGAGTACGAGGCCCAGCGCTCCGCGCACCTGCCCGAGCAGCTGCGCGAGGCACTCGCGGCCGCAGCGGCGTGAAGGAGCGGCCGATTCGCCCAGCAGGAGTTTGTTGAGTTCGGCCTAAGCCGTATGACAGGTGCCTTCTGATCGCATATTGTCGCTGCGGGGAGAGCGCTGGTCGGCAGTGAAATTTGACTGAGGGACTTGCAACCACCGGTGCGGAGCAACCGGCCCCGCCCGGGACCGGTATCGCGCGCTTTGCGGTCCTGGCTGCCGTCATAGGCGCCGCCGTGCTCGTGGCGCTCCTGATGTTCGGGGGCGGTGACGGCTACCGCGTGACGGCCACCTTCGAGAACGCGGGTCAGCTCGTGAAGGGCAACCAGGTGCGCGTGGGGGGCAGGCCCGTGGTCACGATCGAGAAGATCGAGTTGAACGACCACGCCCAGGCCGAGGTGGAGATGACGGTGGAGGACGGCGTGGCGCCCCTTCACCGCGGCACCCAGGCCACGATCCGCGCGACGTCGCTGTCCGGGATCGCCAACCGCTACGTGTCGCTGCAGCCGGGGCCCAACGACGCCGGGCAGATCGCCAGCGGCGGGCGGATCGACGCCGACGACACAAGCGCGCCGGTGGATCTGGACCAGCTCTTCAACGCGCTCGATCCCGGAGCACGCAAGGGACTGCAGCAGGTGATCAAGGGGGGAGCCGACTGGTACCAGGGCCGCGCCCCCGACGCGGCGCGCAGCCTGAAGTACTTCGCACCGGCGCTGAACTCCACGTCGCGCCTCACCCGCGAGCTTGTGGTGGACGACGAGGTGTTCTCGCGCTTCATCACCGACACCTCCAACGCGATGGGCGCAATCGCCGAGCGGCGCGACGACCTGTCGGGCCTCGTGCAGAACACGGGGACCGCGCTGGGAGCCATCGGCGACGAGAACGTGGCGCTGGCGCGCGCGCTGGACCTCCTGCCCGGCACGCTGCGCAAGTCCAACACCACATTCGTGAACCTGCGTGCCGCGCTGGACGACCTGGACGTGCTGGTGGAGGAGTCCAAGACGGGCACGCGCGATCTCGCCCCGTTCCTGCGCCGCCTGCGCCCGCTGGTGGCGGACGCTCGCCCGACGATTCGCGACCTGCGCACTCTGATCAGGACGCCGGGCTCCAACAACGACCTGATCGAGCTCACCGGCAAGCTGCCCCGGCTCCAGCGTCTGACGTCCACCGTCTTCCCGCGAGCCAATCGCACGTTCGACCGCTCACAGGAGTTCGTGGACACGCTGCGCCAGTACACGCCGGACCTGGCCGGCTGGTTCACCAAGTTCGGCCAGGTGGCGAGCGCATACGACGCCAACGGCCACTACGCCCGGATCCAGCCGATCGTCGGCCTGTTCGACTACGACGAGGACACGGGCGAGCTCACCCGCAAGCCCGACGCGCAGCGGATCGACGGCTACGGCTCCGGCCAGCAGCGCCGCTGCCCGGGCGCCGCCGTGCAGCCGCCGCCCGACGGATCGGCGCCATACCCGGTCCCCGAATGTGACCCCAATCAGACACCGCCGGGCGGCTGAGGCATGCGTCGCCTGCTCGCCATCCTCGCGCTCGGTGTCTCGCTGCCGATCCTGCTCGTCCTCGGGCTGGGAGCCGATGACCGGCTCGGGCCTGACTACAAGGTCCGCGCGGTGTTCGACAACGTGGCCTCCGCGGTGCCCGGCGAGGACGTGAAGGTGGCGGGGGCCAAGGTGGGCGTGATCGAGTCGATGGACGTGACGGCCGGCAAGAAGGCGGCCGTCACGCTGCGAATCGACGACGGCCGTTTCGCGCCCTTCCGCGCCGACGCCAAGTGCGTCGTGCGCCCGCAGTCGCTGATCGGCGAGAAGTTCATCGAGTGCGAGCCGGGCACGGCGTCGGAGCCCGAGCTGGACCAGATCGGCGACGGCGAGGAGGGCGAGGGCGAGCACCTGCTGCCGCTGGAGCGAACGCAGTCGCAGGTGGACCTGGACCTGTTCAACAACATCCTCCGCCGGCCCTACGGCGAGCGCTTCGCGCTGGTGCTGAGCGAGTTCGGGACCGGCCTCGCGGGTCGCGGCGAGGACCTCAAGGCCGCGATCCACCGCGCCAATCCAGCCCTGCGCGAGACGGATCGCGTGCTCGCGATCCTCGCGCGCCAGAACCGCGTGCTGGCGGACCTCGCGCGCGACTCAGACGTCGCGCTCGCGCCGCTCGCCCGCGAGAAGGAGCGCGTGTCCGGCTTCATCGTGGAGGCCAACAACACGGCGAAGGCCACCGCGGCGCGCCGGGACGACATCGAGCGCGGCATCCAGCGACTGCCGCGGTTCCTCGACGAGCTGCGCCCCCTGATGGCCGATCTGAACGGCTTCGCCTCTCAGGCCGCCCCGGTGTTCCGAGACCTCAACGCGGCGGCTCCGCAGCTCAGCCGGGTGTTCCAGCGGCTGGGCCCGTTCTCGCGGGCGGCGCAGCCGTCGCTGCTGAGCCTGGGTGAGGCTCTGGAGCGCGGCCGCCCCGCACTGATCCGGGCGCGGCCGCTGATTCGTGACCTCGGCCGGCTCGGTCGGGACTCCCGGCCGGTGGCCGTGAACCTGGACCGGCTCACACGCAGCCTGGACCGCACGGGCGGCATCGAGCGGCTGATGGACCTGTTCTTCTACTCGACGCTCGCCATCAACGGCTTCGACTCAGTCAGCCATTACCTGCGCGCCGGCCTGCTGGTGAACACCTGCTCGGGCTTTGCGACGCAGCAGGCGGTGGGCTGCAACGCCACCTTCCGGCCCACGCGGTCGATCCGCTCCGGGTCGGCCGCCTCGAGCGCGAAGATCGAGCCCCGGCTGGCCGACGATCCTGCTCCCGGCGCCGGAAGCGTGCCCAGTCCGAGCAGCGGCCTGTTCGAGGCCCTGCCCGGCACCGCGGGCGCGACGCCTGAGGGCAGGCGCCAGGTCGAGCGGATCCGCAGGGACGCCCAGGGACCATCCCCGGCGCTGCGCGACCAGTCCGAGCCGGTGCTCGATTACCTGCTGGGAGACGACCGCTGATGCGTGGGCGCGGAGGTACAGCCTCACTGGCCGCCAGCCCCGTGCTGGTGGGTGCCGTGACGCTGCTGGTCACGATCGTCGCCGTCTTCCTCTCCTACAACGCGAACGCGGGCCTGCCGTTCGTGCCCACCTACGACCTGCGTGCCGAGCTGCCGAACGCGGCCAACCTCGTTAAGGGCAACGAGGTACGCATCGGCGGCGCGCGGGTGGGAGCGGTCGAATCGATCGAGGCCGTGCCGAACGCCGACGGCACCCCCACCGCTCGGCTGACGATGAAGCTCAACAAGGAGCTCGAGCCGCTGCCGGTGGACTCGAAGTTCATCGTTCGCTCGCGGTCGGCGCTCGGCCTGAAGTACGTGGAGCTCACGCCGGGCGAGGGGCGCGCCGGCTACAAGGCCGGCTCCACGGTGCCGGTCACGAGCTTCACCGAAACGGTGGAGATCGACGACTTCCTCAACCAGTTCAACGACAAGACACGCGTGGGCATTCAGCGGTCGCTGAACGGCTTCGGGCCCGGACTGGCGGGCCGCGGCGAGGCGCTCAACGAGGCGATCCTCGAACTTCGGCCGCTGCTCGATGACCTCGAGCCGGTCGCGTCGAACCTGGCCGACCCCGAGACGCGGCTGGCGCGGCTGTTCTCCGAGCTCGGCGACGCCGCCGCCGAGACGGCGCCGGTGGCCCAGACCCAGGCGGCGCTGTTCGGGAACCTGGCCACCACGTTCGGGGCGCTGGCCGGCGTCGCCCCGTTCCTGCAGGAGTTCATCTCCGAGAGCCCGCCCACCTTCGACGTGGGCATCCGCGAGTTCCCGCGCCAGCGCCCCTTCCTGCGCAACAGCGCGGCCTTCTTCAGAGAACTGCGCCCTGGCGTGCGCACCCTGCCGACATCGGCCCCCGTCCTCGCCGACGCGTTCCGCTTCGGCATCGAGACGCTGCCGCGGACGCCGAGCCTCAACCGCCGCCTGGCCAGCCTCTTCGACGCGCTGGCCGACTTCTCCGACGACCCGGTGGTGCCGCGGGGGCTGCGCCGGATCGCCTCCACGATGCGTTCGCTGCGCCCGCTGGTTGCCTTCCTCACCCCGGTGCAGACGCGCTGCAACTACGTGACGCTGCTCGCGCGCAACGCCGCCAGCCTGTTCTCCGAGGGTGACCGAAACGGCACGTACCAGCGCTTCATCGTGGTCGCGGCGCCGCTCGGTACGAATTCCGAGGGCGGCCCGTCCGACCGGCCCGCCAGTGGCGACGGCGGCGCGGAGAACAACCTCCACATCAACCCGTATCCCAACACCGCCTCGCCCGGCCAGCAGGCCGAATGCGAGGCCGGCAACGAGGACTACGTGGTTGGCCGCCCGACGATCGGCAACGCGCCCGGCAACGGAGGCCTCGTGACCGCCGGCCAGGAGGGCGCGGACGCGTCGGCCGCGGGAGGTGGGCGCCCGTGAGGCAGCGGGGCCGCTTCTCGGCGTTCCAGGTTGGTCTGGCCGCGATGCTGCTGATCGCGATCGCCACCTACTTCGCGTTCACGAAGGACATCCCGTTCACGCGCGGGACAGAGATCAAGGCGGTGTTCAAGGACACCAGCGCCATCAACGTGAACTCTCCCGTGCGGATCGCGGGCGTGGAGGTGGGCAAGGTGTCGAAGGTGGAGGCGGCGGCGGAGGACGCCACAGCCTCGGTGATCACGATGCAGATCAAGGACGACGCGCTGCCGCTGCACACCGACACGCGCGCCAAGATCCGCCCGCGCATCTTCCTCGAGGGCAACTTCTTCGTGGACGTGCGCCCCGGCACGCCCAACGCGCCGCTGCTCGGCGACGGCGACACGATTCCCGCCACGCAGACCTCGGCCCCCGTGCAGCTGGACGTCGTGCTGGGCACGCTCAAGGCCAACACCCGCAAGGACCTCAAGACCCTGCTCCAGGGCTACGGCGGCGCCCTGGCCGGCAAGCCCCGCCCGGGCGAGGACGCCGACCAGGATCCCGACACCCGGGGCGAGACCGGCGGGCAATCCCTCAACGACTCGCTCGAGTACTCGGCCGAGGGGCTGCGCGGCACCTCGATCGTGAACGACGCCCTGCGCGGCACCGAGCCGCATGACCTCTCGCGGCTGGTGGCCGGCCTGCAGAAGGTGACCGGCGCGCTCGCCAGCCGCGAGACCGAGCTCAAGGACCTGATCACCAACTTCAACGAGACCTCGACCGCGTTCGCGGACGAGCAGGACAGCCTGCGCAGGACGATTGCGCTCCTGCCCGACGTGCTGGAGGCGGCCAACCCGGCCCTGGACGAGCTCAACGAGGCCTTGCCCTCCACGCGGGCCTTCGCCCGCGAGATCATCCCCGGCGTTCGGGAGACGCCCGCCACGATCGAGGCAGCTCTGCCGTGGATCGCCCAGACAAGAGCGCTGGTCTCACCGGGCGAGCTGCAGGGCCTGGTGGGTGACCTGCAGCCGGCCGTGGACGACCTCGCGCGGTTCACCGACGGCACGGTGCGGTTCCTCCCGCAGGTCGACCTGTTCAACCGCTGCCTGATCGAGAACGTGCTGCCGACTGGCGACGAGGTGATCGCCGATGGCCCGCGCACCACCGGCGTCAAGAACTACAAGGAGTTCTTCCAATCGCTCGTCGGCCTCTCGGGCGAGTCGTCGAACTTCGACGGCAACGGTCCCTACACGCGCTTCCAGCCGGGCGGTGGGACAAACGTCGTGCAGACCGGTCCCGTGGGCCCGGACCCGAAGTTCGGCAACGCCACCAGGCCGCCCCTCGGCACCCGCCCCGCGCGCCCCGCCAAGCGCCCGCCGTACAACCGCACCGAGCCGTGCCATACGCAGACGCGCCCTGATCTCGACAACGCCCGCACCGGAGGCGGACCGTGAAGCGCGCGATCACCGACCATCTGCGCGACTTCGTGGCGCTGCTGTTCCTGTTCGTGATCGCCATTGGGGTGGGCGGCTACATCCTGTCCAACCAGCGCTTCAACGTGCCGGCCTGGGTCCCCGGTGTGGGGGAGGAGTTCTACGAGCTGAAGGCTGAGTTGTCGACCGCCCAGGCCGTGGTGCCCGGGCAGGGGCAGACCGTGAACATCGCCGGGGTCAAGGTGGGCGACATCGGCGGGGTGCGCCTCGAGGACGGCCGCGCGGTCGTGCAGATGCTGATCGACGAGAAGCACGCGCCCATATACCGGGACGCCACGATCCTGCTGCGCCCGAAGACAGGGCTCAAGGACATGTTCCTCGAGCTGGACCCCGGCAACCGGTCGGCCGGCGCGATGCGCGAGGGCGAGCGGATCTCGGTCTCGAACACGCTGCCGGACGTGAACCCCGACGAGATCCTCGCGCAGCTCGACGGGGACACCCGGGCTTACCTGCGCGTGCTGCTGAACTCCGGCGCCGAGGCCCTCTCGGGCGAGGGCTCCGCCGACCTGCGCGAGACTCTCAAGCGCTTCGAGCCGACCGCACGCGACGCCGAGCGAATCACGGGGCTGCTCGCGCAGCGGCGCGGCAACGTGAAGCGCGTGATCCACAACTTCCAGGAGCTGGCCACCGAGCTCGGCACCAAGGACCGCCAGTTGGCCGAGCTGGTGACCACCGCCAACGCCAACTTCGAGGCCATCTCCAACCAGGACGCCGCTCTGCGACAGGCGCTCCGCCGGCTACCCGGCACGCTCGGGCAAACGCGCACCACACTCACCAACCTGCAGGCACTGTCCGGGCAGCTCGGCCCCGCGCTGTCCAAGCTGCGCCCCGGGGCCCGTGCCCTCGGACCGTCACTGCGCCAGACCCGCCCGTTCCTGCGCGCCACCACACCGGCGATCCGCGACCAGATCCGACCGTTCGCCCGCGACGTGAGGCCGACTGTGCGCGACCTACGCCGGACGGCCACCGACGTGTCCGTGGTCACGCCGCGCCTCACGAACACCTTCCGCGTGCTGAACGCGTTCCTCGACACGCTCGCCCACAACCCGCGCGGCCGCGAAGAGGGCTTCTTGTTCTGGCTCTCGTGGCTGAACCACGCCGGCGCTTCGATCTTCGCCCAGTCCGACGCCCACGGGATCGTGCGCCGCGGCCTGGTGCTGGTGAGCTGTCCCGCCCTCAACACGCTCAACCTGGGCGTCCGCCCCAACAACCCGCAGCTGGACGCCATCACCGAGCTCACCAACCTGCCCGAAGAGCGGACCACCTGCCCCAACAACCCGCAGACCAACGTCACCCCCAGCGGCGCCACCCGGTCGGCCACCCCCGAGGGCTTCGGTGACATGCCGAGGCTGCAGGCCACCCCCCGGCTCGAAGAGGGGGTGGAGCCCTAGATGGTCAAGGAGACCCCCAGCGCGGCCCGCCTCGCGGCGATGGTGCTGTTCGCCGCCTCGTGCGTGGGCATCCTGCTCTACCTCTGGCTCGTCTTCGGCGGGTCGGTGCCGCTGCGCCCCGAGGGCTACCGGGTGAACGTGCAATTCCCCGAGGCCACCCAGCTGGCGCAGGAGGCGGACGTTCGGATCTCGGGCGTGAACGTGGGCAAGGTCAAGACGAAGAAACCCGACAACCGGACGGGTCTCACCGAGACGGTGATCGAGCTGAAGGAGCGGTACGCCCCGATTCCGCGTGACACGCGCGCGATCCTGCGCCAGAAGACCTTGCTGGGGGAGACCTACGTGGAGCTCAGTCCGGGCACCCGCGGCAAGGAGAACTTCCTGGCGGACGGCGGCCGGCTGCCCACGGCACAGGTGTCGCCGACGGTGGAGCTGGACGAGATCTTCCGCGCCTTCGATCCCAAGACGCGTGAGGCACTCGAGGTGTGGATGGACCAGCAGGGACGTGCCGTGAACCGGGGCGGCAGGGCGCTCAACGAAGCGCTCGCCAGCCTCGCGCCGTTTGCCCGCGACGTGGACGCCGTGCTGGCGATCCTCAACCGCCAGGAGCGCGCCACCCAGGGCCTGGTGCGCGACACCGGCGAGGTGTTCGGCGCGCTCACCGAGCGCCAGGGCCAGCTGCGGCGTCTGATCGAAAACTCCAACCGCGTGTTCGAGACCACCGCCTCGCGCGACCGCGAGCTGGCCGACACCTTCGTCGCGTTCCCCACGTTCCTGCGCGAGACCCGGGCAACGTCGCGCCGGCTCACAGAGTTCGCCCTGAACACCGACCCGCTGGTCGACCAGCTGCGACCGGCGGCACGCCAGCTCTCGCCCACGCTCATCGAGCTGAGCGCCACGGCGCCCGACCTGCGCGGCCTGTTCCGCGACCTCGGCCCGCTGGTGACGGTTTCGCGCGCCGGGCTCCCGGCGCTGGAGCGCTCGCTGGACGACACCCGCCCGCTGCTGCGCCGGATCGAGCCGTTCCTGCGCACGCTGGAGCCCACGTTCGCCTACCTGAGCCTCTACCGCCGCGAGATTGCCGCCTTCTTCGCCAACGACACCGCGGTCACCCAGGCCTCGGATCCCTCGCCGGCGAGCAGCGGGCCGCTCAATTACCTGCGCACCCTCCAGCCGCTGAACCCAGAGGTGCTGGCTGCCTATCCCCGCCGCCTGCAGACCAACCGCTCCAATCCCTACTCCGAGCCCGGCGCGTACTCTCAGGTGGGGCGCGGATTGCCGGTGTTCGGCAGCTACCTGTGCGAGAACCCGCCGCCCTACCCGCGGCTGCGACCCGATGACCCCAACCTGAACCCCAAAGTGCGGCGGATCGTGGAGCGCTTCGTGTTCACCGACCGCGGCCCGCAGGCTCCCCCATGTCGCGAACAGGCCCCGCTGGGACGCCTCGTCGGCCAGCCGGGACGCTACCCGCGCCTGCAGCCGATAGGGGAGTAACGGCACATTCGCTCACTAAGCTGACCCCGTGAGGAGGGCGATCGACTTCGCGGCTCTCGTGCGCGCGTGCGTGCGCCGGCCGCTGCTGGCCATCGGCGTCGTGGCGCTGCTCGGGTTGGGTGGCGCCGTGCTGGCGCTGCAGCTCAAGCCGAGCGCCGGCACCGACACCCTGGTCTCGGGCTCCTCCGACACCGCGCGCGCCGACGCCCGCTTCAAGCGCGAGTTCGGCGACGACTCGGTGGTGGTGCTGGTGCGCGGCGATCTCCAGCGCACGGTGCTCAGTTCCGACCTCGGCCGCCTGATCCGCCTCGAGGGCTGCCTGTCGGGCAACGTGCCCGCCAAGGGCCTGGCCGACCTGCCGCCGGCCTGCCGCGAGCTGTCGGACCTCAAGCCCGCGCGCGTGGTGTTCGGCCCGGGCACGTTCGTGAACACCGCCGTGAACCAGATCCAGGGCGAGCTGGGCAGTCGCCAGCAGGCCAGCGCCCAGCGGGCCGAGGCGGCCGCACGATCCGCTCGGCAGCTGTCCAAGCGCCGAGGCGATCCACCCGCCGAACAGGAGCGCCTGGCCCGCAGCGCGCGCCAGCTCGTGCAGGGCGAGTTCACCCGCACGCTGCTGGAGGCCGCGCTGCGTTACGGCATCACCAGCTCGCCGTCGATCGACAACCCAGAGTTCGTGGACACGCTGGTCTTCCAGCGGCCCAAGCAGGGGATCCAGGTGGGCGAGCCCAAGCCGCGCTTTGCGTATCTGTTCCCCAGCCGGCGCTCGGCCCTGATCCAGGTGCGCCTGCGCCCGGAGCTCTCGGACGCCGAGCGCACCCGCACGATCGAGCTGGTGCGGGAGGCGGTGGCGGCGCCGGCGTTCAAGCTTGAGCAGGGCGGCAAGTACCTGACCACGGGCGTCCCGGTGATCGTGGACGGCCTGGCGCGCGAGGTGCGCAGCGGCATCTTCTGGCTGCTCGGCGCGGCGCTGCTGGTGATGGCGGCCACGCTGGCGCTGGTCTTCCGCACGCGCCTGCGCCTGCTGCCGCTCGCCCTCGCGCTCGCGGCTGCGGCGATGACCTTCGGCGTGCTGTCGCTCACCGGCTGGGGCCTGACGATGGCCACGATCGCCGTGCTGCCGGTGCTGATCGGGCTCGCGGTGGACTACGCGATCCAATCCCAGGCCCGCTTCGACGAGGTGCTGGAGCGCGAGCGGGCCGGGCCGGCGGCGGCCGTGCCTGTGGCCGCGGCCGCCGGCGGTCCCACGATCGCCACTGCTGGCCTGGCCACCGCCGCCGGATTCCTCGTGCTGCTGCTCTCGCCGGTGCCGATGGTGAGCCAGTTTGGCGCGCTGCTGGTGGTGGGCATCGTGATCGCGCTCGTGTGCGCCTTTACGGCGGGTTACGCCGCGCTGTCGCGCTTCGGCGGCGAGCGCCGCCGGCCCGAGGACCTGCCCCCGCTCCTCCCGCGCCTGCGCGGGCGCCTGGCAAAGGTGAGAGCGACGGTCGGCGGCTCGCGGCCGGGAAGCGCGGTCGGAGGCTTCGCCGACGCCGTCCGCGAGCGCAGCGCCGGCCGCGCCGAGCGGGCCGTGGCCTACGCGGTGTCGCGCCCACGCAAGGTGCTGCTCGTGGGCCTGGCCGTGGCGGTGGTGGGGTGGGGGCTCGATACCCAGTCGCGAGTGGTCTCCGACGTCCGGGAGCTGGTGCCCTCAGACCTCCAGGAGCTGCGCGACGTGAACGTGCTGCAGGAGGAGACCGGCGTATCGGGCGAGATCGACGTGACCGTGCGCGCCGACGACATCACCGACCCCGACGTGATCTCGTGGATGAGCAGCTTCCAGGAGTCCACGCTGAAGGCGGCGGGCTACAAGGACGGCGAGCGCTGCGCGCAGGAGAAGGACCCGCCCGAGCTGTGCCCGGCGCTGTCGCTGCCCACGCTGCTGCGCACCGTGGACGCACGCGAGCAGAGCCAGGTGAGGGGGCTGCTCGACGCCGTGCCGCCCTACTTCTCCCAGGGGGTGGTCACCCGCGACCGCAAGACCGCGAACCTCGCCTTTGGCATCAGGCTGCAGTCGCTGGCCGACCAGAAGGAGGTGGTCGAGAAGATCAAGGATCGCCTCGACCCGCCCGACGGCGTGACGGCCTCCGTGGTCGGCTTGCCCGTTCTCGCAGCCGAGGCCAACGGGGCCCTGTCCTCGCCCCTGAGGCGCATCCTCACGCTGCTGGCCGCGCTCGCGGTGGTGTTCGCCGTGCTGATGGCAGCCTGGCGGCTGGCCGGTGAGCGCGACCGCGGCCAGGCCGCCCGCGAGGCCGGCGTGCCGCTCGTGCCCATCGCCCTCGCCACCGGTTGGTCGGGAGGAGTGCTCTTCTTCCTCGGGCTCCTGCCCGGGCCGCTGGAGGTCGAGCTCAACCCGATGTCGGTCACGCTCGGCGCGCTGGTGATCGCCATATCCACCGAGTTCAGCGTGCTGCTGTCGGCCCGCTACCGCCAGGAGCGCGAGAGCGGCGCCGCACCGGCCGTGGCGCTGGAGCTCACCTACCGCTCCACCGGCGCCGCGGTGCTGGCCTCGGGCGCCACCGCGATCGCCGGCTTCGCCGTGCTGATCGCCTCCGACATACGCATGCTGCGCGACTTCGGGATCCTCACCGTGGTGGACCTCAGCGTGTCGCTGATCGGCGTGATGCTGGTGCTCCCCGCTGCGCTGGTGTGGGCCGAGGAGCACGGGCCGTTCCGGCTGCGAGACCTCGATCCCAGGCGCCTGCTGGCGGGGCTGCGCGAGCGTCCCCGCCCGTCCATGCCGCGCCTACCGCGACCGCGGCGCCCCTCGCTGCGAGCCTTGCGAACGCGCCGCCGCGATGTCTGACGGGGACCGCTTCTCCGATCTCGGCGGCGGGCAGGGAGACGAGCGCCGCAGCGCCGCCGAGCGCTTCGAGGAGCAGGACCGCGTCAACCCCGAGCCCGACATGCCACCCAGGCGGCCCGAGGTGCCCCGCTCGGGCAACAAGTACGCCTGGGTGGTGGGCATCGTGATGCTCATGGGCATCGGCGTGCTGCTGGTGACCACCGCGCTGCCCAACACCGGCGCCGGCCTGCAGGGCCCGCCGAAGAACAAGGTCGTGCCCGACTTCGCCGCCCCGCTGGCCACGGGCAACGTGACCTGCGGCGAGGAGGACGCCGCCCAATGCAAGGCCAACCTCTGCCAGCAGGGCTCCAGGTGCAGCGAGGCGGCAGGCAGTACGCCGGCCTGCGACGTGATCAGTGAGGAGGTGGTGAACGTGTGCGAGCTGCGCAAGAAGCCACTGGTGCTCACGTTCGTGACCAGCCGCGGCGCGGACTGCGAGCCGCAGGTGGACCGCGTGGAGCGGATCCGCCGCGACTTCGCCGGCGAGGTGAGCTTCGCCGCCGTGCTGGGCGGCAACGACCGCGACGAGACCGAGCGGATCGTGCGCCGCCGGCGGTGGGAGCTGCCGGTGGCGGTGGACCAGGATGGCCAGACCTTCAACCTCTACGGCGTGGGCGTCTGCCCCACCACCGTGTTCGCCTACGCCGGCGGCAAGGTGCGCGACACGCGCCTGGGCAACCTCACCGAGGCGGAGTTGCGGACCCAGATCCGCGCGCTGCTCGCCGGGAGTTGAGACGGGTGGCCTCCGAGCCGGAGTTGCAGCTCGGCTGGGTGGACCACGAGCTGGCCGACGAGTTCCCCGACCTGGCGCTGTGGACGGTGCGCGTGCAGGCGCGTTCGGGACGCAGCCCGGAGGGCGTGCGCGAGCGTCTGCGGGCGCTGGCGAGCCGGATCACCGGCGGGCACGTGATCCACATGCGCCAGGACCCGGTGCCCTGGGCCTACCGGGTGTTCTGGCGCCAGATCGGCCTCGATCCCGACACCACCCGCACCCCGGTGGAGCAGATCGCCCTCGATCGCCTGAAGTGGGGCGGGCTGCGCAGCCGCAACCTGCTCGACGACGCCATCACGATCGCCACCTTCGAGACCGGCGTGCCGGTGGTGGCACTGGACGCCGACCTCGTGGGCAGCCAGCTCGGCCTGCGCCTGACCGGCGACCACGAGCTGCTGGGCGGCTCGGGCCGGCCGCTGTCGGCCCGCCAGATCGTGGTGGCCGACGAAGACCACTGCCTGGCGGTCCTGTCCGGTGAGGTGGCCGAGGAGCGGGGCGTCACGCCGTCCACCACGAACATGGCGATCGGGGCGATCCAGGTGAAGGGGGTCCCGCGTATCAGTGTGGAGGAGGCGCTCTGGACGGTGGCGGAGACCCTGTCGGTTGGGGGCTGACGCGCCGCGGTGCCCTTGGTAGGGTTTTGTCCAGTCAATCAGGGAGAGGCATCACGTTGCCTGAGACGCTTGAACGACGCAGGCCGATCGCGCCGTACCCGCAGGGCCCGCCCACGCAGCCGCCCCTGGCGCCGCGCACGGCGCCCGACGAGCGCCCCGCGCGCCGCACCCTGCTCGACCAGATCGAGCACCTCGAGCAGGAGCTCTCGTCGGTGTTCGTCTCCACATGGCCCCGCCACGGCTTCGAGTTCTCGGTGGCCTCCCGTGGCGGCCCGCGCCTGCTCTCGCTGGCGGAGCTGGAGTTGCTGCGCGATGACCTGGCCACCCGCGTGGACGATGCCCGCCGCACCCTGAGCGACCGCACCTACGTCGAGGAGAAGCACCGCTGCCGCATCGAGGAGATGCTGCTGGAGCCCGAGAAGCACAAATGGGTCCGGATCGGCAACGACGACATCGGCGAGCCGGGCTGCAAGCACTGGCACGTGCGTCCCCGGTGGGGCATGCTCGGGATGCTGATGAACTGGTGGCGCGTAAATATCTCCTCCGGTTGCCCATTAGCCCAGGGTCGGGCCTGACGGCGCCGACCCCGCACCTCTCTCCCCGACATGGGCCGGCGTAGCCGCAAGCGCGCCCACGCCGCCGGAGCCTCGCCCGCCGAGCGCGAGGGCAGCACGCGGGCAGAGCGCGACCTCGCGCGCCGCCAGCGCGCCCAGCGGATCCGCGAGGAGGGGGTGGCCACGGCGGCGTCCAAGCCGCGGCCGGGCCGGACCACGATGGACGACCGGCCGCCCCCGCTATGGGCGCCATTTCCCCTCACCGAGCTGCTGATCCTCGCCGGGATCGTGCTGATGACCTGGGGGTTCCTCTCGGGCGGGGAGGGCAACGGCAACGCCAAGATCGCCGCGGGCCTGGGCATCGCCTCCCTCGCCGGCCTGGAGCTGACCGTTCGCGAGCACGTGACCGGCTTCCGCTCCCACACCACCTTGCTCGCGGGCGGGGCGGCGATCATCGTGGTCGTGGCGCTGGGCCTGGGGGCGGGCCTCGAGGCTTTCGGCGTGCTGCTGGCCGTGGGGGTGGTGGTCTTCGCCGGCTCCTTCTACGGGCTGCGGGAGCTGTTCAGGCGCCGCTCCGGCGGCCTGTCGTTCCGGTGATGAGGGGGCTCCTGCGCACCGGCGGGAGCGGGGTCCTGCTGGTGGCGATCATGGTCGGCGGCGGCCTGGTGCTGTGGGTGGGGATCCCGCTCGGCTGGCTCTACGTGGGCTCGCTGGTGCAGGGCAGCACCGACTCGCTCAGCACCGCGCTACTGGTGATGATGGTGGGCGTGGTGGTGAGCATCGCCGTGCTCGTGCCGGTGCTGGGGTGGCTCAACCGCAAGCACTCCGAGCTGCGCGTGGCGCGAGGCCTGGACGACCACGGCCAGACCGCCCTGGAGGGCGTGATGACCGTGAGCGCCACGATTGTTTTAGTGGTCGCTCACTAGGCTCCCGGCCATGTCCGAGCCCCGCCGCCTGCGAATCGCAGGGATCCACCACATCACCCTGCTGTGCCGCAGCCTCGACCAGTCCGCGGCCTTCTACCGCAACCTGCTGGGCATGAGGATGGTCAAGCAGACCACCAACGAGGACGACCAGGGTGCCCGCCACCTGTTCTTCGGGGACGAGGAGGGCCGGCCCGGCACGCTGGTCACCTGCCTCGAGTACCCCGAGCTGGAGCCGGGCACCGTGGGCGTGGGCTCCACCCATCACTTCGCACTCACCGTGGACAGCGAGGACGAGTTGCACGGCTGGCACGGCTACCTGACCGGCCAGGGCGTGCCCTGCACGGAGGTGATGGACCGGACCTTCTTCAAGTCCATCTACCTGCGCGACCCCGACGGCCACATTGTGGAGCTGGCGACCGCCGGGCCGGGCATCGTGCCGGACGAGTGAGCCTTGCCGGGTTGCGCTAGGACACCGGCACGGCCTGCGGCCGACCTAGGTGGGCCGGGCGCTCAAGCGAGCGCTCACGGGCGAGCAGAGCACGGGCGAGGGCGAGCCGCTGGCGCTCGGTGAGCTTTCCCACCGCCTTGTTCTCGGGCACGCCGACCGACACCAGCAGCCGCCGGCAGCGCGCCAGCCCCCAGCGCTTCTGGCTCATGAGCAGGTCACCCACCTCCATGCTGTAGGCCTGCCACGGGCAGCTCAGGACTACGTCGGCGACCGCCAGGTCGCCGACGGCGATCTGGCGCTTCATCCCGGCTCTCGCCAGACGCACTCGGTTGGCGTGCTGCAGGGCACGAAGGTGCTGATCCTGCCCGGCGTCCAGCAAGGCGGTATCGCCCATCAAACATCCTCCTCACAAGGTCAGTCTCGACAGCTGATGCAGTTCCCCTAGGCCGCATCGAGTTTCCTCCCCCGCAGGCGACCGGTGAGCAAATAAAGCGACGGTCCCGCCGTGCGTCAACGGCCAATTTGCGGAGCGAGTCGCTAAGAGCGGGCTTTTCTGCACTGCGGCATCCCTCGCGGCTCGGCGACCCCTGGAAACGCTGGCCGAAAGTACTAGGCGCCGGCGGCCCTTGAGCGCTCGCGGAAGTTGCGCGCCTTGTGCTGGTTCCCGCACGTGGCCATCGAGCACCAGCGGCCCGAGCGGTTGCGGGAGTGGTCGTAGAAGGCCCAACGGCACTCGGGGTCCGCGCAGGCCTTCAGGCGGCGCCAGCTGCCGTCGGCCGATGCCGCGGCCACGATCGCAAGCAGAGCGGCGAGCGCGCCGTTCACGCCGTCGCGGGCCGGCACCAGGCCGGGGTCGCCCTCGGCGGGGAAGCTGGCCCGTAGGGCGGCGGCGCCGGCGGCGCGCTCCAGCTGGACGATCGCATCGGCGTCGCGCTCGCCGCCGTTGTGCGTGAACAGCACGGCCCGCAGGCCTTCGCGCACGTCCAGGGCCCGCCGCAGGTCGGCCTCGGAGATCTCGGAGTCCTCGTCCGCCATGTCCCGCGCCGAGAGCCAGGCGTGGAGCTCCGCGGGTGTGGTCATCTCGTCGAGGTCCTCGTCCGGCTCGGCGCTGTTCACGAACTGCTGGACAAGGCGCAGAGGCTCCGGCGCGCGCTTGTCCGGATCGGCCTCGACTATCACGGAGGTGGGGGTGGCGGTCGTTGTCTCGTTCATCGGCATCGCTCATAGAGGGTATCAGCAGTAGTAACTGGCAATCAAGGTTAGCTGGTGCTACAGTGAACCTGCATTCGGTAATAGACGGTTACGAAGGAGACCCCATGCAAGACGCAATCATCATCCGCCACTCGGGCCCCGCAGACTCGGAGGCCATCAACCGGCTCGCGGCTCTGGACGATCGTGCAGTGCCCAGGGGCGACGCTCTGCTCGCCTTCGTGGACGACGACCTGGCGGTGGCCCGCGCCCCTGACGGCTACTCGGTGGCCGACCCGTTCCGGCCCACCGCCGAGCTTCGGGAGCTGGTCGCGCTGCGCGCGGTCCAGGAAAACGAGGGGAGGGCGGCATGAGCACCGCGATCAACTGGCAGGTGGCAAGCGCGCAGGCGGACCTCGCCCGCCGCAGCACGCCGAGGGTGCGCCTGAGGCGCAGGCGCCGGAAGTAGCAGTCGACAGTCGACAGTCGACTCGGATCAGCTCAGCTGATCCGAGACCCGCTCGAACGCTTCCAGCGCGCGGTCGAGGTGCTCGCGCTCGTGCGTGGCCATCACGCTGGTGCGCAGCAGCGCGCCGCCGCGGGCCACGGCCGGGTACAGCGCCACGTTGGTGTAGACGCCCTCGTCGTAGAGCGCCTTCCAGAACAGCACGGCCTGCCAGTCGTCGCCGATCAGGACCGGCACGATCGGGGTGATCAGCTCCTCGCCGTCGCGCCCCTCGCTCGGCGCGATCACGTCGAAGCCCCGTTCGGCCAGCCCCGATCGCAGGTAGCGCGCGTTGTCCAGGGTGCGCGCCATCAGCTCGCGACCCTCTTGCGAGCGCACGATCCGCAGCGCGCCGAGCGTGGCGCCCACGGCCGCGGGCACGGCCGCGGCGGTGAACATGAACGCCCTCGAGGAGACGCGCAGGAAGTCGATCACGTCGGCGGGCCCGGCGATGAAACCGCCGCAGGAGGCCAGCGACTTGGAGAACGTGCCCATCCGCAGGTCCACCTGGTCGGCCACGCCGAACGCCTCACACGCGCCGGTGCCGTTGTCCCCGATCGTGCCCACGCCGTGGGCCTCGTCCACCATCAGGCGCGCGCCGTGCTCGGAGCACAGCGCCACGATGTCGGGCAGCGGCGCCAAATCGCCCTCCATCGAGAACACGCCGTCGACCACCACCAGCACGCCGCCACCGTCCCCCTCGGCGCGGGAGAGCATCCGCTCGAGCTTGTCGAGGCGGTTGTGGCGGAACGGGCGGATGCGGGCCCGGGCCATGGAGATGGCGTCGAGGATCGATGCGTGGTCGCCCGCGTCGCAGATCACCGTGTCCTCGGGGCCGAGGAGTGTTGCCACGGCTCCCACGTTGGCCTGGTAACCGGTGGTGTAGACCAGCGTCTGCTCGGTGCCCATCCAGTCGGCCAGCTCGCGCTCGAGCTCGAGGTGCAGCGGCGTGGTGCCGTTCATGAAGCGCGAGCCAGTGAGGCCCGTGCCATAGGCCTCCAACGCGTCCCGTGAGGCCTGCTTGACCCGCGCGTCGGTGGTCAGGCCGAGGTAGTTGTTCGAGCCGAGCGTGATCCGCTCGCGGCCCTCCATCGCCACCACGGGCCCGGGCTCGCCCTCCACTTCGCGGAAGTAGGGCAGCAGGTCCTGCTCTCGTGCCGCCTGCAGCTGCTCCAGCCGTTCGTGGCTGCGTGCCTTCTCGAAGATGTCGGTGGCGATCTTCATGGCGCGCTCCTCATGGGTAGGGTCCGCCGCCGTGAGCGGTGTGAAGGTGAGACCGGTCCAGTCGCGGCGCGACCTGCGGGCCTTCATCGACCTGCCTTTCCGCCTGCATGCTAACGCCGAGCAGTGGGTGCCCCCGCTGCGAATCGAGCGGCGGCTGTTCCTCAGCAGGCGCTTCAACGCCTTCTTCGAGCACGCCGACGCTCAGCTGTTCCTGGTCCGCCGCGGCGATCGCGTGGTGGGGCGGGTGAGCGCCCAGATCGATCACGCCCTCAACGACTACCAGGGCAACGACTGGGGGATGTTCGGCTTCCTGGAGGTGGAGGAGGACCAGGAGGCGCTGGAGGCGCTGCTGGACGCCGCAGCCGCCTGGCTGACCGAGCGCGGGCGCGACCGGATGATCGGCCCGATGGACTTCACGATGAACGACGAGAGCGGCGTGCTGATCGAGGGCCACGAGCGCTCGCCGATGATCAAGCAGCCCTGGCACCCGCCCTACTACCAGCGCCTGTGCGAGGCCGCGGGGCTGGAGAAGGCCGTGGACCTGCTGATGTGGGAGCTGCACATCAAGGAGGGCCGCGAGCGGATCGTGCCCGGCATGGTCGAGCTGGCGGAGCGCCTGGAGGCCGAGCACGGGGTGCGGATCCGGCGGATGTCGCGGCGCCGGCTGCGGCGCGAGCTCGACCTCTTCGGCGAGACCTACAACGAGGCCTGGAAGGACAACTGGGGCTTCGTGCCCTACTCCAAGCGCGACCTGGACCACTACGCCCAGGAGCTGCAGCTGGTGTTCGACCGCAACTGGTTCATGATCGCCGAGAAGGTGGACACCGGCGAGAGCGTGGGCGTGGCCATCACGGTGCCCGACATCAACCAGGTGCTGAAGAAGATGGGCGGGCGTGTGCTGCCGTTCGGCTGGTGGCACTTCCTCACCGGCCGGCGCAAGATCACCAAGGTGCGGGTGGGCTTCCTCGGGGTCAAGCCGTCCTACCAGCACACGGGCGTGGCCGCCGGGTTGTACCTGGAGCACTTCGACACGGCCGAGCGCACCCCGCAGACCGGAGGCGAGATGGGCTGGATCCTCGAGACCAACGACGCCATGAACCGCGCCATGGAGGGGATGGGCGGCTGGCTGGCCAAGCGCTACCGGGTCTACGAGCGCGTGCTCGAGCCGTGACCGTCACGGGCCGACCGGACCGGGAGTACACTCGCCCCTTCGTGCCCGACCAAGCGGACAGTGCAGAAGAGCCGGAGGCGGTCGACGGGCAGCTCGTGCCCGCGCCCGGCGAGCCCTCCTTCGAGGACAAGCCCTCCTTCGAGGACAGGAGGCAGGTGGCCGAGGTACGGCGCCTGCCGCTGCCGGCCGAGGCGACACCCACCGGGCTGGACCGCCGCCGCGGCGTGACCGTGCCCGCCACGGTGGTGGCCGCCACCGGCGGCTTCCTGCTGGGCGTGGCGGCTTTCGTAGCGCTGCGGATCCTGCGCCGCCCCGGCACGGCCGGCTCGCTCGCGCGCCGCCGAGGCAGGCTCACCAACCGCGGCCGTGCGGTGGACGTGCAGGGCACCAAATCCTTCCTCGTCGACGTCCACCTCCTCAAGCGCTGAGCTTCCAGGGCGCCCACGCCACTCGGCCCGGGGCCGTGGCCGAGATCGACGTGGTGCCCGTCGGGCAGTTCCGGATGCCCTCGGGTGGCCGCGACGGCGTCCTGAGGCGCCGTGACGGCACCCTCACCCGCCTGCTGCACGTGGGGGGGCTCTCGTTCGAGGACAGGCCCCCATTCGAGGACAAGCCCCCATTCGAGGATAGGCAGGCGGCCGTGGTGCGGGCCTGGGTGCGCGGCGGGGCCGTGAGGATGCGGGCGGAGGCCGCCACGGACGAGGCCGCGAAGGCCGCCGTGGGGCGGATGCGCTTCGCGCTGGGTACCGACCACGACCTCGCCCCGTTCCACCGCGCCTTCGCGCGCGACCCGCTGCTCGGGCCCGTGCTGCGCCGCCGCCCCTGGCTTCGCCCCCGCCGCCGGCCGCAGCCGTTCGAGGCGCTGGCGTGGGCCATCTGCGAGCAGCTGATCGACGGTGCGCGGGCGTCGGCGATCGAGCGACGGTTGGTGAGCCGCCACGGAGCCCGCAGCTCGTGCGGCGCGTACCGCGACGTGCCGTCCGCCACAGCGGTCTCGCGCCTGAGCCCCGCGGAGGTCGAGGCCTGCGGCCTCTCGCCCCAGCGCGCGATCACGATGGTCAAGGCGGCGCGGGAGGTGGCCTCCGGCCGCGCGGATCTGACCGAGCACGAGCCCGCCTGGCGGCGCCTGCGCACGATCTCGGGCGTCGGCTCCTGGACGCTGGAGAGCCTCGCCCTGTACGGGCAGGGCCGCGACGACCAGCTGCCGGCCGGCGACCTCGCCTACATCAAGCTGGTTGGCCGCCTGGCCCGCCTCGGGCGCCGCGCCACCGAGGACCAGGTGCGCGAGTTCTTCGCTCCCTACGCGCCGTTCACGGGGCTGGCCGGCACGTATCTCGTCCATGCGATGGCCGCCGGAGCCTTCAGCGCCTGGTAAGACGCTCCGCCTACTATTGGACACATGGAATCGAACGCGAACAAGACCGAGGACCAGTGGCGCGAGGAGTTGCCCGCCGAGCGCTACCACGTGCTGCGTGAGAAGGGCACCGAGCCGCCCTTCACCGGCGCCTACACCCACTCGAAGGAGAGCGGGATGTACAAGTGCGGCGCCTGCGGCTCAGAGCTCTTCAACTCCGACACGAAGTTCGACTCGGGCACCGGCTGGCCCAGCTTCACCGAGCCCGCCGTGGCGGAGAACGTGCGCCTGGAGGAGGACAACGGCCTCTTCATGAAGCGCACCGAGGTGCTGTGCGCCCACTGCGGCTCGCACCTCGGGCACGTCTTCCCCGACGGCCCCGGCCCGACCGGCGACCGCTTCTGCATCAACTCGCTGGCGCTGGACCTGGACGGCTCTCCCTCCGAAGGCAGCTGACCCGCCCACGGCGCACCCGTGCGCTGCAGGCCGGCCTGGGCCTGCTGCCACTGCTCGTGGTCGGGGCGGCCGTGCTGCTCGCCACCCGCGGGGGCGGTGGCCCGCTGCCCTCGCCGCCGCTCGAGGTGATCGAGCCGGGCGTCGACGTGCAGGCCACCGCCGGGGACCCGTTCGCCTACACCGAGGAGCGGAGGGCCGGGCTCGAGCGCTGCGCCGCCCGGGGCCTCGCCCACGTGATCTATGCCAAGAGCCCGGGCGGGGTGATGGAGTCCGCGCGCCGCACGGCGCGCTACCTGCCGCTCGTGGAGCGGGCCGCCGGGCCGGCCGGGCTGGACGCCGACGTGATGGAAGCGATCGTCCTGCTCGAGAGCGCCGGGCGGGCCGACGCCGCGGCCGACCCGCGGCTGGAGGGCGCCGTGGGGCTCACCCAGATCCTGGCGTCCACCGGGCAGGGTCTGCTCGCCATGGACGTGGACACGGCCCGCAGCCGCGCCCTGACGGCCCGTATCGCCCGCGCGAGGGCCAGGGGACGCACGAATAGGGCGAGGCACCTGGAGGCCGCCAGACGGCGCGTGGATGAGCGCTTTGACCCGCGCAAGGCGCTGGGGGCCACCGCCCGCTACCTGACCTTCGCGCGCGGCCAGCTCGGCCGCGACGACCTCGCGCTCGTCTCCTACCACATGGGCGTGGGCAACCTGTCGTCGGCGATCGAGGACTTCGGTGCCGGCCCGGGGGTCAGCTACGCGCGGCTGTTCTTCGAGAGCACCCCCAACAGCCACGCCCGCGCCTGGCGCCGCCTCCAGGGCCTGGGCGACGACTCGGTCACCTACTACTGGCGCGTCCAGGCCGCGCGGGAGATCATGGGCCTGTACCGGTCAGACCCGGACGCGCTGGCCCGCAACGCCGAGCTGCACACCGCCAAGAACTCGGCCGAGGAGGTGCTCCATCCGCCCGGCGAGACCGAGGTCTACGACGATCCCGGAGAGCTGGAGGACGCCTACCGCGACAGCGAGCTGCGCCCCTTCCCGGACGCGCCTGACGACACCGGGCTGCGCCGCGCCCGCCAGATGGGCGAGCTGGCGGGGCGGCTGGAGCAGCCCCGGAGCCTCTACCGCGGCCTGCGCCCGGAGGCCTACGCGCTCGCGCTCTACCTGGCCCGACTGACCCGCGACGCCGGCGGCGGCGCCTCGCCGCTCACCGTGACCAGCACGGTCCGCGACCTGGAGTACCAGGGCCTGCTGCGCCGCGGCAACCCCGAGGCCACCGACAACTACTCGCTGCACACCACGGGCTGGTCGTTCGACATCCTGCGCAGCTACTCCGGGGACGACCAAGCGCAGGCGCTGCAGTACGCGCTGGACCGGTTGGAGGCGCTCGACCTGATCGCCTGGGTGCGCGAGCCGGCCGCCGTCCACGTGACGGTGTCCGGCGACGCGCAGGCGCTGGAGCGGCTGCTGGTGCAGCGGGGCAGCTAGCCCGATAG
>Ga0075530_1000203_pt1 | contig 26582 bp, 30 predicted proteins | sample NGEPerD_2_FD_75101 | JGI IMG/M metagenome (GOLD analysis project Ga0075530, IMG submission 75101) | Arctic peat soil microbial communities from the Barrow Environmental Observatory site, Barrow, Alaska, USA - NGEE PermafrostL1-D | ecosystem: Environmental > Terrestrial > Soil > Wetlands > Peat ... | reverse complement strand
TGGACCGGTGGGCGGATCGGATCTGACACGCTCAGGCACATCCATACATCCATACATCCGCACATGGGCATGTCCGAAAGATCACGTGCATAACCCGGATGAGCGGACGTCCGCTCATCGGCAGATCCGGACGTTGCTCGGCCACCGGGGCACCTCTGCTTTGCTCGGACCGTCCTATTCGGCTGGCGAAGGCGGGCCGGTCCAATCCGCCGTCCCGTTGTCCCGATGAATGGCGCGTGTTGGCGCTGAGCTTCAGCCCGCGAAACGGGGCCGGCAGAGCCAGTTCATCGTGCGAAGGGGGCGACTGGACGGGGCGGTGTCGCCGCGCGGGCCCGAGTGCAGCCAGTGGGCCGGCAAGGTGGGCCCGTCCCTTCGTTGTCCTCAGCAAGGGGGAGGAAGATGCGGCTGGTCGTCCAGCAGTCACGTGGTTGCGGAGCCGTGGACGGCGTCCGGGGTCGACCGCCGTTGCTGGGTTCCCGAAGCTGAGCAGCGCCTTCGCCACTTCGTCACTCGGCGTTACCGAGGTAGGGACCGGTCAGCTTGCCCGCATCGTCGAGCGTGAACCTACGCCGCCATCAACAACATGACGCGGCGCAGGGGCTTGCCGCACGCGACCCAAACGTGCTGACCATGACTCGTTCGCTGAGCCGATCACGGCCAGAACCTCTGGAGCCGGGAGTCATGGAATGGGTGCGTTGTCTTCGGCAGATGGGTCGACCGGGAGTGCTGAACCGGTCGAGGAGTTGGCGGGGAGGATGTGGGCGACCGGCGTTGGCGCGCGGTCGCTCTGCGCGAGGTGGCTTTCCCTGTCCGGTGCGGCGTTCGCCGGGGAGCGGCGATGACCGAACACGCGGTGGTGATCGCCGGAGGCGGCCCGACCGGCCTGATGTTGGCGGGCGAACTGGCGTTGGGGGGGGTTGACGTCGTCATCGTCGAACGACGCGCAAGTCAGGATGTCGACGGATCGCGAGCCGGGGGGCTTCACTCCCGCACCATCGAAGTGCTCGACCAGCGCGGCATCGCCGATCGGTTCCTCGTGGAGGGCCAAGTGCATCCGTTCGTGGGCTACGCCGGGACCTTCTTGGACATCAGCGACTTCCCCACCCGCCACAACTACATTCTTGCGCTCTGGCAGAGCCGCATCGAGCCCATCCTCGCCGGCTGGGTCGATGAGCTCGGCGTCCCGATCCTCCGTCGCCGTGAAGTGGTGGGCTTCGCCCAGGACGACGCCGGCGTCGATGTCGAGCTGTCTGGCGACACGACGCTCCGAGCCGAGTACCTCGTCGGGTGCGACGGAGGACGCAGCCTGATCCGCAAGGCGGCCGGCATCGACTTCCTCGGGTGGGACCCAACGACCAGCTATCTGATCGCCGAGGTCGAGACGGACGAGGAGCCGGAGGTCGGCATGCGCCCCGAGGGTGGCGGCATAGGTCCCGTCAACCGGGAGGAGGGCGGAGGGCCGTACGGCGTCGTACTGCTCGAGAAGTACGTCAAACAAACCAGCGAGCCCACCCTGCAGGACCTCGGCGAGGCACTTGTCGCCGCCTACGGGACGGAGTTCGGGGTGCACAGCCCGACCTGGATCTCCCGGTTCACCGACATGACCCGGCAAGCGGCGTCATACCGAGAGAAACGCGTGCTGCTGGCCGGCGACGCCGCCCACGTGCATGGCCCGCAAGGTGGACAGGGCCTCAACACCGGCGTGCAGGATGCCGTGAACCTTGGATGGAAGCTGGCCCAGGTGGTCAACAAGACATCACCCGACAGTGTCCTGGACACCTTCCACGCCGAACGGCATCCGGTCGGTGCCCGGGTATTGCAAAACACCATGGCGCAAGTCGCGCTCAGCCGCATTGACGAACGCAGCAAGGCCCTCCGCGACACCGTGCTCGAACTGCTGAGCATGGACGAGCCGCGCCGGCGCATCGCCGGGATGATCTCCGGTCTCGACATCCACTACGACCTCGGCGAGGGCCACCCGCTGCTCGGCCGGCGCATGCCCGACCTCGACTTGCAGACCGCGGACGGTCCCACGCGCGTGTTCACCCTGCTGCACGACGCCCGGCCCGTGCTCCTCAACCTCGGGGAACCCGGCGGCTTCGACATTTCTCCTTGGGCGAATCGAGTCCGGTTGGTCGACGCCAGGCACGATGGCGTGTGGGAGCTCCCAGTCCTTGGCGAGATCGCTGCGCCCCCGGCCGTGTTGATCCGACCCGACGGACATGTCGCCTGGGCAGGAGACCTCACGGACGCAGAGCTGCCTCAAGCACTTGCGACCTGGTTCGGAGCGGCCACTCCGGCTCATTAGCGGGTCTGGTGCCGCGGTTGAGGGTCTCAGCGGGTGATGACGACCTTGAGCGCCTTCGTCTCCGCCGCGCGCCCAAAGGTGTCGTACGCGTCCATCATGTTTTCGAACGTGAAGCGGTGGCTCACAAACTTCTCCGGTGTGAGCTTGCCCTGCGCGACGAGCTTGAGCAGCATCGGCGTCGTGGTGGCGCTCACGAGCCCAGTAGTGATCGCAATGTCCTTGATCCACAGATCCTGGAGCTTCAGCTCCGCCGACTTCCCGTGTACGCCGGCGTTCGCCACCGTCCCGCCTGGCCGGATCAGCTCGGTGGCCATCTGGAATGTCTCCGGCACTCCCACGGCCTCGATCGCGACGTCCACGCCCAGGCCGTCGGTCATCGCCAGCACATCATCCTGCCAGCCAGCACTGCCGCTGTTGACGGCGTCGGTGGCGCCGAAGCCCGTGGCCTGCTCGCTCCTGTTGTCGTCAATGTCGATGGCGATGATGCGGGAGGCGCCGTAGAGGCCGGCCGTCATGATCGCCGCGAGGCCCACGGGTCCCGCACCGATGACGGCGACCACGTCGCCGGGTTTGACGCGGCCGTTTCGTACGCCGATCTCGAAGCCAGTGGGGAGGATGTCGGAGAGCATGACGGCCGCCTCGTCACTCACGCCCGCGGGCAGCTTGTGCAGGGAGTTCTCGGCGAAGGGCACTCGCACCAGCTCCGCCTGGGTGCCGTCGATGAGGTGGCCGAAGATCCAGCCGATGCCCGAGGTGCCCTCGTCGTCGAGACAGTGCGAGGGAAGCTGCTGGTGGCAGTAGGAGCACGAGCCGCACGAGCTGATGCAGGAGATGATCACCCGGTCGCCCACGGCGAGCTGACTGACCGCCTGGCCGACCTCGGTGATCGTCCCGACACCTTCGTGCCCCAGGACTCGACCATCGGTCACCGCGGGAACGTCCCCCTTCAGGATGTGCAGGTCGGTGCCGCAGATCGTGGTGGTGTCCACCTGTACGACCACGTCGGTGGGGTGGATGACCTTCGGGTCGGGCACGTCCTCCCACACCTTCTGACCGGGACCGTGGTAAACGAGAGCTTTCACGGATTGTCTCCTGTTCGTCGCGTGCCGACGCCGTTCGAGCGGACGTCGCGGGTGCCTGCGTGCACCACGACCATCCTCGCGGCAGGACCGCCAACTCGCCAGAGTGCATCGTGCTGAGAGCATAACCCGACTAACAGTTATGAGAATCATTCTTGTATCGTGCCGGTGACAGCTCGTCAGCACTGCCCTGGAGAGGACACGCACGTGGCGCCACGCTCCTTGACCATCCCCGTCGCAGCGCTCACGGGGCTGGCGCTTCTCGCCGGCTGCGGATCAGGCTCCGGTGCGGAGGACCACAGACTGAGCGTTGTGGCTTCGACCAACGTGTACGGCGACATCGCGCGCACCGTCGGCGGTGAGCACGTGGCCGTGACATCGATCCTCTCCAACCCTGACCAGGACCCGCACTCCTTCGAGGCGAGTCCGCGCACGGCACTCGCAATCTCGAAGGCGGACCTGCTGATCGAGAACGGCGGTGGTTACGACGACTACATGGACACCTTGCGCAAGAACAGTGACAACAAGGCGCCGGTGATCAACGTGGTCGCACTCTCGGGCAAGGATGCCGCAGCTCTCAACGAGCACCTCTGGTACGACGTGCCAACGGTGCAGAAGCTCGCCGGCGAGATCGCCAGCCAGCTCGGTGAGGCAGATGGCCAGCACACCGCCGACTACCAGGCCCGGGCCACCGCGCTGGTCGGTGAGCTCGACGGCCTGATCAGGCGTGAGAAGGCGGTCCGTTCGAAGGCCGCGGGAGAGGGCATCGGGATCACCGAGCCTGTTCCGCTCTATCTCACCGAGGCATGCGGGCTGGTCAACAAGACGCCCGGCGACTTCAGCGAGGCGATCGAAGAGGGCGACGACGTTGCCGCTCCCGTGCTCGAGGAGACCCTGGATCTCTATCGTCACAAGCAGGTGGCGGCACTGATCTACAACGAGCAGACCAGTGGTCCGATCACCGAAGAAGTGAAGGCTGCTGCCGAAGAGGCCGGGGTCCCAGTAGTCCCTGTCACCGAGACGTTGCCTTCCGGCAAGGGCTACGTTTCGTGGATGAGCGACAACATCGATGCCGTTGGCGCTGCGGTCGCGCGGTGAGTAGAGCCCTGGCGCTGAGCGAGGCAGGCCTCGCCTTCGGAGAGCGCACACTGTGGTCCGGCATGAATCTCGAGGTCACCAGGGGCGAGTTCATCGCTGTGTTGGGCACCAACGGTGCTGGCAAGTCGAGCCTGCTCAAGGTGCTTCTTGGCCTGATCCCACTGAGCCAGGGCTCCGCCGAGGTGCTGGGCACACCGGTCAGACGCGGGCGCCGTGACGTTGGATATCTCCCGCAGCACCGCACCTTCGCAGTCGACGCACCGCTTCGGGCGCGTGACCTGGTCCGGTTCGGCGTCGACGGTTTCCGGTGGGGGTTGGGTGGCAACCGGCGGGCGCGTGCACGAGTAGATGTCCTGCTCGAGTCGGTGGGTGCACTGGGCTACGCGGAGGCGAGGGTCGGACAGCTGTCCGGTGGTGAACAGCAGCGACTGCGGATCGCGCAGGCGCTGGCCTCCGACCCTGCGGTGATGCTGTGTGATGAGCCACTGCAGAGTCTGGACGTGTACCACCAGCGGATGGTTGTCGAGCTGATCGATCGCTACCGACGAGAGCTTGGCGGGTCGGTCTTGTTCGTCACGCACGACATCAACCCCGTTCTGTCCGTGGTCGACCGGGTGCTCTACATCCTCAACGGCACCTTCCGCCTGGGCACCGTGGACGAGGTCATGACGAGTGAGATCCTCTCGGAGCTCTACGGTGCCGAGATCGAAGTGATCCGTCGTGGGAACCGCCTGATCGTGGTCGGCGCCGACGACCAGGTCCACCACGCCTCTCCCGACGGGTACCCGTCGTGAGCCTGGTACTCCACCTGCAGGGCGCCCTCTTCGACTTCACCGACTATGGCGACCTGGTCGTGCTCCTGCGCAACTCCCTGATCGCAGGTGCGGTCCTCGGGTTGGTGGGAGGGCTGGTCAGCACCTTCGTGATGGCGCGGGACCTTCCCTTCGCCGTGCACGGAGTCAGCGAGATGTCCTTCGCGGGGGCGGCCGCAGCCCTGCTGTTCACCGGGAACGTGGTGGCGGGGTCGTTCGTGGGCGCGATGATCGCGGCGGTCGCCATCGGACTCCTCGGCATGAGAGCGCGAGACTACAACTCGGTGCTCGGCGTACTGATGCCGTTCGCGCTCGGGCTGGGAATTCTGTTCCTGGCGCTCTACAAGGGCCGGGCGGCGAACAAGTTCGGACTGCTCACGGGCCAGGTGGTCGCGATCGACCAGCAGTCCCTGGCGACCCTGGTGAGCACGTCGTTCCTGGTGATCGTCGTCCTGGCGGTCGTCTGGCGCCCCCTGATGTTTGCCAGCATCGACCCCGAGGTGGCCACCACCACCGGGGTGCCCGTGCGTGTCCTCACCATCGTCTTCATGGTCATGCTCGGGTTGACGGTCGCCGTCTCCATCCAGGTGATCGGCGCGCTGTTGATGCTCGCCCTGCTGTGCACACCGGCTGCCGCAGCGGGCCAGGTGACAGCTTCCCCCTTCTGGTTGCCGGCCCTCTCGGTGATCTTCGGGCTCACCTCGATGCTGGGCGGCACCTTGGTGGCGTTGGGGACGACCATCCCGGTCAGCCCCTTCGTGACAACTGGGTCCTTCGCCATCTACCTGGTGTGCCGACTGATCCGGGTCACCCACGACCGCGGCACCAGCAGAGCCCGACCGCACGAAACGTCTCGCTCTATCCTGACCAGGACCACTGATTCGATGGAGCGACCATGACGCCTGCGGCGAAGCCCCAGCGGACTGGGACCGGCGCTGTGCGCTCCTCCAGCAAGCGGAATGCCATCCTGGCTGCACTGGAAGACAGCGGGGAGTTCCGGAGTGCCCAGGACATTCACGGTGCACTGCGAGGTGCCGGTCAGAAGGTGGGCCTGGCAACGGTCTACCGAACGCTGCAGACCTTGAACGCGGCCGGAGAGGTCGACGTCCTGCGCAACGACAGCGGCGAGGCGACATACCGCAGCTGCAGCGAGACCCACCATCATCACCTGGTTTGCCGCGTGTGCGGCAAGGCTGTGGAGGTCAAGGGTCCAGCGGTCGAGAAGTGGGCCGAGTCCACGGCCAAGCTGCACGGCTACCGCGACGTCAGTCACACCCTTGAGCTGTTCGGCGTGTGCGAGGAGCACTGAGCCTGAATCCACCGATCTCCGCCCTGCTGCGCGCCACGAAGCGGGCGCGTTGGCTGCGTTGCCGACGCTCGAAAGACGTCCAGTCTGCCTTCGCGCCGGGCGCCTTGCCATCACACCCACCTCGTGACGCTCACGACGCCGGCCATCGGTGGATTCAGGCTGAGGCGGATCGCTGGAGGAGATCGGGTCGACCAGCGCAGAAGTAGCGTGGGCCTATGGACGCCACCGCGTGGGACGAGAGGTACGCCGCGACAGACCTGGTGTGGTCGGCCGGACCCAACCAGTACGTCGAGCGGGAGCTGGCGGATCTGCCACCCGGCCGGGCGCTCGACCTCGCGTGCGGTGAAGGTCGCAACGCATGCTGGCTGGCAGGGCGTGGTTGGCAGGTCGTGGCGATGGACTTCTCCTCGGTCGCCATCGACAAGGGACGCCGCCTCAGCGACCAGGTCGACTGGCAGGTCGGTGACGCCCTGACCACTCCCCTGCCCGCTGACCTCGACCTCGTGCTCATCGCCTACCTGCAGGTCCCGGCGCCGGAACGGGCAACAGCGGTACGCCGCTCCTTCGAGTCTCTCGTGGCGGGCGGATCCCTGTTCGTGGTGGCGCACGACTCGACGAACCTGGCCGAAGGCACCGGCGGACCGCAGGACCCAACCGTCCTCTACACCGCCGAGGAGGTCCTGGAGGATCTCGCCGATGTCACCGCGAAGGTGGTCTGCGCCGAGCGGGTGGCGCGCACAGTCACCGCCCCCGACGACCCGGACGAGACCCGCACCGCCTGGGACGCATTGGTCCACCTGGTCCGCTCGTGACCCCCACCCGGCTCCGGGCCTTCGCGTGCGTGGTGCGCAACGGGTCGGTCAAGGCTGCCGCACAGGAGCTCGGGATCACCGAGTCCGCGGTCTCCATGAACATCAAGCTGCTCCGCACAGAGCTCGTCGACCCACTGTTCACGCGCACCCCCTCCGGCCTCGCCTTCACCCCCGGCGGCTTGCGACTGGCCAGCAGGGCCATGGAGATCCTGGACCTCCAGGGTCGCACCGTCCTGGAGGTCAGCGAGGCCGGCACCGGGCGCCGAATGCTGCGGCTTGCCTCCTCGGACCTGTTCGCCGAGCACGCGGCTCCAGGACTGATCAGCCTGTTCACCAGCCGCGCGCGTGACCTCGACGTCGAGCTGAGCGTCCACCCGGTCTCGCAGTTCCCCGCCCTGCTCGCCTCGCGCGTCGTGGACCTCGCGCTCGGGCCGACCGTCAATCGCCCCCGTGGGCCTGTGGTTCAGCGACCCTTCCTGTCCTACGAGGTCCTGGTGGTGGCGTCACCAGAACACCCGGCGGCCACCGGCAAGGTAGGACCCGATCAGCTTCCCGGCCAGATCTGGCACCTGGGACCGGGGACCGCCGGTTCGGCCGGAGAGGCCTCCGAGGTGTTGCGGCGGCTCTCGGTCCCGGAGAAGCGGCAACGCATCTTCCAGAGCGACGCAGCCGCGCTGGCCGAGACCCGTCGCGGGGCGGGGTTGGCGATCGCTGTCGGGTTCACCGTCCGGGACGACCTGCGCAGCGGCCGGCTGGTGCGCATCGACGCGCCGCACCTCGCGTGCCATGGTGCGTGGGCGACCTGGGCCCTGGCCGGCGACCAGCCGCCGTCGGCGAGCGCGGAGCTGATCCGCTTCGTCTCGACCCCCCGGGCAACCCAGGCCATGGTCCGCGGCGAGGGCGCCGGTGTGGGCAGGTTCCGGCCGGCCGTGCACGTCACCTTGTGGAGCTGAGGAGTCTCCTGTCTTCCGCAACTGCGGCAAAGACCTCGGGCAGTGCCGCCACCGTGTGGGCGGGCAGGAACTCGTCACAGAACGGCAGAGCTGCCGCCATCGACCCGACCAGCGGCTCGAACCCGGGCACACCTGCGCGCGGGTTGAGCCAGACCAGCCGCCGAACGCGCCGTCGCAGCCGCGCCAGCACCGCCGTGAACTCATCGGGAGTGTCGCTGTCCCAGCCGTCGGAGGCGATGATCAGGACCCCTCCTCGAAGCCTCGCCCCGTGCCTTGAAGCGAGCAGGTCCCGCAGCGAGCCGGCCAGGTGGGTGCCGCCGTACCGGTCGACGACGCGCTCCTCGGCGAGTGCCAGCGCGGTCTCGGCCGAACGGTGAACCAGGGCCGGTGTCAGTCGCGTCAGGGAGGTCGAGAACGCGAACGTCTCGGCTCGCCCGGTTCACGCGAAGGCTCGCATGAGGTGCAGGTACGCCGCCGAGTAGGACTGCATCGACGCACTGACATCGGTGACCAGGGTGAGCGAGCGTGGGCTCTCGACGCGTCGTTGCCGCCGCAGGTCCAGCAGCGGTTCCCATCCCGTACGACGTGACGCGGCGATCGACTGACGCAGCGCGATCCGCTCGCCGCGCCGGCCCGCCCGGACCCTCCGACTCTTTCGCACCGGCCACCGCGGAGTTGCTCGCTCCAGCCAGCGACCGAGGGCGGCGAGCTGCTCGTCGTCGAACTCGTCGAACGAGGTCTCCGCGTGACCGCTCAACGCGCTGGGCAGGAGCTCCGGCAGCAGCATCGTGTCGTCGGGCGTCTCCTGCTCGGCGGTGGTGCGCGGCAGCGTGTTCCAGGGCAGCCCACTCTCCGCCGCCTCGTCCGGCCGGCGCCGGCCTCCTGGGACCGAGGCGAGCGGACCAGGCGGCAACGGTGCGGGTTCGGGGCCCGGCACCCCGTGCCGGCGGGCGTGCAGGTCGATGCCCTGTTCGGGACCCAGGAAGGCCGTCGCGAAGACCCGGTCGAAGATCTCGAGGTCAGGCTGGCGCCGGACGAGGGTCACCCGCATCGACCAGTACAGGTCGTCCACGCGGGCAGGAGGCAACACTCCCAGCGCCTCGCACAGGTCGGCCATGGCCGTGGTCGGAACACTGCCCCCAGCCCGGCGCAGACGATCACCGAACGCGGCGGCGAGGGCTGCCCGGTCAACTCCGCGCAGCAGGGTGAGGTACTCAGCTGGCACTGTCATGGAGCACCGCGTCCAGGCCAGCCAGCACGGTCTCGCGGTCATCGACGGTCTTGACGACGGCCCCGAGGGTCGCGACCACGGTCTCGCGCATCAGCTCGGTTGCCCCGAGGGCCGAAAGCGCCGCCACCCAGTTGATCGCCTCGGCCATCCCGGGCGGCTTGTCGACCTCCAGCGCGCGCACTCGTCCGACGAACTGGGCGGCCGAGGAGATCAGGTCCTCGTTGGCGGCCGGCACGGTGCGGCGCAGGATGGCGCACACCCGTTCCGGCTCGGGGTACTCCAGCCAGTGGTAGAGGCACCGACGTCGCAGGGCGTCGTGGAGGTCGCGGCTGCGGTTCGAGGTGAGCACCACGATCGGCGGGTGGACGGCCGTGAACGTGCCGATCTCGGGCACCGTGACCGACCCTTCGCCGAGCACCTCGAGCAGGAGCGCCTCGAACGCGTCGTCGGCGCGGTCGATCTCGTCGACGAGCAGGAGCGGCGGGTTCGGTCCGTCGTACCGCACACAGCGGAGGACGGGCCGCTCGATGAGGTACTCCTCGCTGAACAGGTCGGCCTCGGTGAGTCTCTCGCCGTGGGACTCCGCCAGCCGGATAGCGAGCAGCTGCCGCTGGTAGTTCCATTCGTAGAGGGCCTCCGCAGCGCTGAGGCCCTCGTAGCACTGCAACCTCACCAGGGGTACGCCGAGACAGCTGGCCAGCACGCGCGCCGCGGCCGTCTTCCCCACCCCCGGCTCACCCTCGAGCAGCAGCGGCATCCCGAGCCGCAGGGCGAGGAACACGGAGGTCGACAGGCCCTGGTCGGCGAGGTAGTCGTGCTCGTCGAACCGTGCACGCACATCGTCGGCCGAGGTCAGCGGGAGGGCCGCGTCCTCATCGTTGGAGGGACTCACGACTGGTCCGCAAGCATCGCCGCGTAGTCGGCCCACGTGTCGACGTCGCGCGGCACCGGGCCCTCGATCCGCACGCGGATGACGTCTGCCTCCGGCCCCTCGGCGTCCACCAGCTTCCAGACCGCCTTGTCGCCGTGCATCGTCTCCAGCGCACCGAACATTGCCCGATCGAACCACAACGGGTGTCCCAGCCCGTCGTCGTACTCGCAGACACCGACGGCGTGCCCGCTGGCGGCGGCCGTCAGGGTCGCGATCGTCGCGACGCGCACCCGTGGCTGGTCGCCGAGGAGAAGCACGATCCCTTCTGCCTCGGGGGTCAGCGCGGTCAGGGCCGTCCGGATGGAGGTGGCGCACCCCTCGCCGTAGTCGTGGTTCTCCACCACCTCCACGCCGGTCAGGTCGACCTCGGAACGGACGACGTCGGCCGAGTTCCCGAGAACCACCACGACCTGCTCGCAGCCGGACAGTAGTGCCACCGCCAACGTCGCATCCAGCACCGTCGCCCCATCGAGCGGCAGCACCTGCTTGGGCTGGCCGAGCCGCCGCGAGGCACCCGCGGCCAGCACGACTGCCGCGACGTTCACGAAGGGTGGTCCGCAACGAAGCGGTCGCGGCACCCCGGGTTGCAGAACCAGTGCTCGACGCCGTCGAGCACCAGGTGCGGGGTGTCCGGCGCGACCGTGACGGTCATCCCGCAGACCGGATCGACGGCCTCCTGCGGCCGGGTCGCCGCCTCACTGGCCCGCGAAGCGGTGAGCCCCTCGAGCCGGATGCTGCGAACGATCGCCGCCATGATGGACAGCGCGATCTCGGGGGCCGTGCGGGCTCCGATATCGACCCCGACGTGTGTGTGCACCTTGCGCAGCTCGTCATCGGTGAGGTCGAGCTCCTCGAGCAACGCCTGTCCTCGGGTGTGGCTGCACACCAGCCCCACGAATCCGATACCTGCGTCGAGAGCCGCCCGGATCGCGGCCGGCTCGTCGCCGCCGTGGCTGGACACGACCGCCGCGATGGCACCGGCCGGTGGTGCGTCCGCGCCAGCCCGGTCGACCACGAAGCCCAGCCTGGGGGCCAAGGTCGCGACGGCTTCGGACGTGGGGGACGACCCGACCAGGTAGAGAGAAGGGGAAGGAAGCAGCGGCTCCAGGTAGATCTCCAACGCTCCTCCTGACAGGCACGGGTTCACCACGATGCTTGCTCCCGGCGCCTGCGGAAACCTGTCACCAGTCTCAGGGAGCACGCGCAGCAGCACCCCGACGCCCGTCTCCAGGGCCCCCAGTGCGGCTGTCCGCACCGAGCCGGCCGCGCACTGACCTCCCACGAAGCCCTCCATCGTCCCGTCGGCGAGCACGATGGCCCGGTCCCCGGCGTGCGCAGAGCTCGGCTCCTCGGCTCGCACCGCCGTCGCCTGGACGAAGGGCACCCGCGCGTGAGTGAGCTGGTCGATCCGCTCGGAGAGCTGGGTCGTCACGACTGCCTTCGTTGAGCTAGATCGGCGGAGTCGGGCGACCCTGCATGGCGTTTCACACGCGCGACGGCGTGAGCGGCATGTCTGCGTGCCGGATCCCGTATGGCTTCAGGGCATCCACGACCGCGTTGACGATGGCCGGCGGTGAACCGACGGTCGCGGACTCGCCCACGCCCTTGGCGCCGATCGGGTGGTGCGGCGACGGCGTGACTGTGTGGCCGGTCTCCCAGTGCGGCACCTCGAGCGCCGTCGGGATCAGGTAGTCCATCAGCGAACCGCTCAGGCAGTTGCCGTCCTCGTCGAAGGAGATCATCTCCATCAGCGCCATCCCGACCCCGTCGGTGAGACCTCCGTGCACCTGGCCCTCGATGATCATCGGGTTGATCCGGGTGCCGCAGTCGTCCACAGCGATGAACCGGCGCACCTTGACCACCGCCGTGCCCGGGTCGACGTCGACCACGCAGATGTAGGCGCCGAACGGGTATGTCAGGTTCGACGGGTTGTAGCAGATCTGCGCCTCCAGGCCTCCCTCGAGGCCCTCAGGCAGGTCGCCTGCGCCGTGTGCGCGCATCGCGATGTCCTGGATGGTGACCGACCGGCCGGGGTCGCCCTTCACCTGGAAGGAGCCCTTCTGCCACTTCAGGTCGGCTACGGAGACCTCGAGCATCCCGGACGCGATGATCTGCGCCTTGTCGCGCACCTTGCGCGCCACCAGCGCCGCCGCGGCACCCGATACGGGCGTGGACCGGCTGCCGTAGGTGCCGAGGCCGAACGGCGTCTGGTCGGTGTCGCCGTTGATGACCTGGATGTCGGCGGGCGGGATGCCGATCTCCTCCGCGACGATCTGGGCGAACGTCGTCTCGTGCCCCTGGCCCCGTCATTGGAGGCAGAGTCGAGATCTTCCCGGGGGCCGTGGCCGCGCTGGTGTCGATGCTGACGATGTTCGCGTGCGCGAGCGGCGAGCGCGACACCAGCAAGACCGGGTGGGTCTACGACTCCGGGGAGTACGAGCGGGCGCTCGATCTGGCGCTCGGGATGGCGGGGTGCAGAACCCGCACTGCAGGCCGTGACAGCGCATGAAGCCCTCCTGGACGGGGTCGAGGACCCCTTCTGTCTCGAGGTCCTCGAGGGTCCGCACCTCCCGACCCCCAGCCATTGCGGCGAGCACAGTGCATGTCTTGACCGGCTCACCGTCCATCCAGGCGACGCAGGTACCGCAGTTGCTCGTGTCGCAACCCCAGTGCGTGCCGGTGAGACCCAGCTCGTCGCGCAGGAAGTGCACGAGCAGCATCCGGCCCTCGACCTCGCGGGTCACGCTCTCCCCGTTGACCGTCATCGTGACCTGCATCAGTTCTGTCCTCCCTGGTTACCAGGCTCGTTCCGGGCCTGGTCGCCGGCGACTCCGGCCTCGATGCGTCGTACGGCGGTGCGCAGCGTCCGGCGGGTGAGCTCGTCGGCGAGGTGCCGCTTGTAGTCGGCCGTCCCCCGGTTGTCGGTCGAGGGCGAGCAGTTCTCCGCAGCCAGCTCTCCCGCGCGGGCGTAGAGCTCCTCGGTCGGTTGCTGGCCCCGCATCGCTTCTGAGATCGCCGGGATGCCGGTCGTGTTGGGTCCACCGCGGCCAGCCCGACGCGCGCATCGGTGATCAATCCCTCGTCCATCCAGACGGCTGCACCCACGGAGGTGACCGCCCAGTCACCCGCTCGACGTTCGACCTTGGCGTAGGCACTCGAGCCACCCGGACGCAGCGGCAACCTGACCTCGGTGAGGATCTCGCCCTGGCCCACCGCCGTCTCGTAGGGACCGCGATGGAACTCCTCCATGGAGACCACGCGCTCCCCCGACGAGCTGCGGATGACGCAGCTGGCGTCGAGAGCGGTGCAGACCGCGGTCAGGTCCTCGGACGGATCGGCCTGGCAGAGTGAACCGCCGATGGTCCCGCGGTTGCGCACCACCGGATCGGCGATCACCTGCTCGGCATCGACGAAGATCGGGAACACCGCAGCGAGCTCGGCAGACTCCAGGAGCTCGCGATGCCGGGTCATCGCGCCGATCCGGACTTCGTCGACACCGACCCGCACGTAGCCGAGCTCGTCGTGCAGGTCGTTGATGTCGATGAGGTACTCGAGATCGGTCAGACGCAGCTTCATCATCGGGAGGAGGCTGTGGCCTCCTGCCACCAGACGTGCCTCCTCGCCCAGCCTCTCGAGCAGGCTGATGGCATGGTCGACGCTGGTGGCACGTTCGTACTCGAAAGGCGCGGGTACCTGCACTGGAGCCTCCGCGTGACGTGGGTCACACGACTATCTGCCGGCAGGCGAACATCGTCAACGCCGAGTTGAGGGGACGCTTAACTCGGTGCAATTATGAGGAACCGCTCGTTTCGCCGTGCGAGTGCCGAAAAGGTCAGGAGGTGGGCCGGCTCGGCTTGTCGCTCGGGTCGAAGACCCCCAGCTCGGCGTTGTCACGGGCCTTGCGCAAGTGGCGGCTCATGCTCCATCCGAGCAGTGCGACCGCCACCCCCAGTGCTATGAAGATCGCGAACGCCCCCCAGCCGGCCTTCACGTCCTCGGGCGCAGGCACCTTGTCGGCACCGGCCGCAAGGAGCGGAACGCAGAGTTCGAGCACGAAGATCAGCGGGGTCATGGACCCAGTCTCTCTCGGGTGTCCACATCGGCGCGACCGCGGATCCCCGCGAACAGGTCGTCCTCGGGCAGCTCGGACTCCACCTGGGTCGAGACCAGCTCGAACTCCTCTGTGGGCCAGACCCGTTTCTGCAGCTCCAGCGGGGCCTTGAAGAAGAACCCGTCGGGGTCGATCTGGGTGGCGTGGGCGATCAGAGCGCGGTCGCGCACCTCGAAGTAGTCCCCGCACGGCACCCGGGTGGTGATCCGCGCGTCGTGGGCCGGGTCGGGTTTCCACTGCTCAAGGCGCTCGGTGAACGGCGACTCGATGCCTTCGGCGAGCATGGCGTCATGCAGCGCCACCATGCGCGGACGGTTGAAACCGTGCTGGTAGTAGACCTTCAGCACCTGCCACGGCTCGCCCGCATCGGGGAACCGCCCGGGATCGGCGGCGACGTCGAGGGCAGCCATCGAGATGTTGTGGCACATGATGTGGTCGGGGTGCGGGTATCCGCCGTTCTCGTCGTACGTCGTGAGCACTTGCGGCCGGAAGCTGCGGATCAGCCGCACCAGCGGCTCCGCCGCGACCTGTGGGTCCATCAGGCCGAAGCAGCCCTGCGGCAGCGGCGGCTTGGGGTCACCCTCGGGCCAGCCGGAGTCGACGAAGCCGAGCCAGTCCTGCCGGACATCCAGGATCTCGCGAGCGGCCTCCATCTCCTGGCGCCGGATCTCAGCCATGTTGGCGAGTACGTCGGGACGGTCCATCTTCGGGTTCAGGATCGAGCCTCGCTCGCCACCGGTGCAGGTGACCACGTGAACATCGACGCCCTCGGCGACGTACCTGGCTGTGGAAGCGGCGCCCTTGCTGGACTCGTCGTCCGGGTGGGCGTGCACGTGCATCAGGCGCAACATGCCGCCCATCCTAGGGACGCGGCGGGGTGGGAGAATCGCCAGGTGAGCGACGTGAAGTCCGATGCCCTGACCGACCGCTACGGGGCAGCGAGTCCCGGGCGACGTCGTGTCGTCGTGATCGCAGCCGGCGTGGTCGGTGTCCTGGCCCTGACCTGGCTGGCCTGGGTCGTCTGGTTCCAGAGCACCCCGGACGTGCAGTCATCGCTGCGCACGTTCGACGTCGTGGACAGCCACAGTGTGAGTGCCGAACTCGTGGTCAGGCCGCGCAGCAGCGACATCTCCGCGAGCTGCCTGGTGCGAGCCTTCGGCGAGGACCACTCCGTCGTCGGTGAGCTCAACTTCAAGGTGGCGGGCGAGAGCGGGACGATCCTGCGCAAGGTGACGCTGCGCACCGAGCGGGAGGCCACGTCGGTCGAACTGGTCGGCTGCACGGCCGCGGGCCAGTCTCGCCCACGTTGAGCCCGGGGCGGTACTAGCCTGCCCGTTCGGCTCTGATCAGTGGATTCTGCCCTCGGAGCGCTCGTTGGTAGCATCGCCTACTTGCCCTAGTGGACAAACGATCTCAGGAGAACCTCATGACCGAACCGACCCAAGGCGATGTCGTCTGGCTGACCCAGGCGAAGTTCGACGAGCTGACGGTCGAGCTCGAGCGCCTGCGTGGTCCCGGCCGCGCCGAGGTCGTCAAGAAGGTCAGTGACGCCCGCGACGAGGGCGACCTGAAGGAGAACAGCGGCTACCATGCTGCCCGCGAGGAGCTCGGCAAGATCGACGGTCGCGTCCAGAAGCTGGTCGACATGCTCCGGCGCGCCAAGGTCGGCGAGACCCCGGCTGACGACGGTGTCGTCGAGCCCGGCATGAAGGTGACCGTCAAGCTGCTCGGTGCCGACCTGACCGAGGAGTTCCTGTTCGGCGCCCGCGAGATGGCCGGTGACGACATCAAGGTCTACTCGCCCCAGTCCCCGCTCGGCCAGGCAATCCGGGGTGCTCGCTGCGGAGAGACCGTGACCTACACACTGCCGAACGGCCGGGACCAGAAGGCCGAGATCCTCGAGGCCGTTCCCTATACGGGCTGAGGTTTCGAGACGCTCGCTGCGCTCGCTCCTCAACCACCGGTCACTCGATCACCTGGTAGCCGTGCTCGCGCAGCCGGCTCAGCACACCCTCGGCGTGCGCCACCCCCCGCGTCTCGAGCTGCAGCCGCACCTCGACCTCACCGATGTGGAGTGAGGTGGTGGTGCGGTCGTGCGCCACCTCCAGCACGTTGGCGCCCGCCTCGGCCAGCTCGGCGAGCAGTCGCGCCAGTCCCCCGGGACGGTCGGGGATGTGCACCTGGAGATTCATGTAGCGCCCGCCTGAGGCCAGACCGTGCCGGATCAGCTTGCCGAGCAGCAGCGGGTCGACGTTCCCGCCCGAGAGCACCGCGACGACGGGTGTGCCGAACGCCTTCGGCTGGTCTAGTACGGCGGCCACGGCGGTCGCCCCCGCTGGTTCGACGACCATCCTCGCCCGCTCCAGCAGCATCACGAGCGCCCGCGAGATGGAGTCCTCCGAGCCGGTGACCACGTCGTCGACGTACTGCTGGATGGCGGCGAACGGCACGTCACCGGGCTTTGCCACCGCGATGCCATCGGCCATGGTGGTCATCTGCTCCAACGCCACGGGTTCGCCCCGGCGCAGGGACTCGGGGAACGCGGCAGCCTCCTCGGCCTGCACGCCGACGACCCGCACGTCCGGGCGCAGGCCCTTGATGGCGATCGCGACCCCCGCGATCAGGCCACCGCCGCCTGTCGGGACGAGCACCGTCGCGGCCTCGGGCGCCTGCTGGAGGATCTCCAGACCGCACGTCCCCTGCCCGGCGACGATGTCGGGGTGGTCGAAGGGGTGGATGAAGACCGCGCCGGTCTCGTCGGCGAAGGCCTCGGCCGCGAGCAGGGCCTGGGTGAGGTACTCCCCGGCGAACTGCACCGTCGCGCCGTACCCGAGGGTGGCGTTGGTCTTCGGGATCGGTGCGCCCTCGGGCATGAAGACCGTGGCGTTGATGCCGAGCAGCTTCGCAGCGAGCGCGACGCCCTGCGCGTGGTTGCCCGCCGACGCCGCGACCACGCCACGTGCCCGCTCGGACTCGGTGAGGCGTGAGAGTCGCACGTAGGCGCCGCGGATCTTGAACGAGCCGGTGCGCTGGAGGTTCTCGCACTTGAGGAGGACCGGACCGTCTACCAGCGCCTGCAGCCAGCGCGACTCCTCCATCGCGGTGGTGATCGCGACCTCGCCGACGAGCCCGGCGACGGCCTCGATATCAGCGAGCGAGACGGTCATTGGACCACCCTATGGTTGAGAGTTGCGTGGGTCCTCGATCTCGGCGACGTCGTCGGCGGATACAGCCGCCGGCACGGTCTCCGGGTCATCGTCGACCGCGTCCTGCGCGCCCTCACCCATCTCGGGATTGCTCGCCAGGTGCTGCACGACCGCATTGAGTGACGCCGCCAGCGGTACGGCGATCAGCGCGCCGGGGATGCCGGCCACGATCACGCCCATCGCGATGGCGACGATCACGCCCAGCGGATGCAGCGAGACGAAGCGGCCCATCAGGAACGGCTGAAGGACATGGGCCTCCAACTGCTGGATCAGGACGACGACCCCGAACATGAGCAGGGCGGTGAACGGCCCCTGCGCCACCAGCGCGACCAGCACCGCGACCGACCCGGAGACGAACGCGCCGATCATCGGGACGAAGGCGCCGAGGAAGACCAGCACTCCGATCGCACTGACGAATGGCACCCCGAGCGCGGCGGCCCCGATCATGATGCCGATCGCATCCGTGGCCGCGACCAGCACGGTGGCCCGCACGAACTGGGTCAATGACTGCCACGCGACTCGTCCGGAGGAGTCCGCGCGCAGACGCCCTGCACGCGGGAACAGGCGCACCGTCCAGGCCCAGATCTTGGTCCCGTCGGCAAGGAAGAAGTACGTCGAGAACAGCACGATGAACAGCCCCGCCACGACATGCCCCACGGCTGTACCGACCTCGGTGACCCTGCCGACCGCGTCCTCACCAAGCGCGGAGATCTGCTGCTGTGCGCGGTCCAGCGCCTCGCTGATCTGCGAGTCGGTGACGTTCAAGGGCCCGGTGCGCAGCCAGTCACGGATCTGGTCGATCCCGTCCGTGACCTGCCTGGAGAGACCGCCGACGCCGGACAGGACCTGGTTGCTGACGAACCCCACCATCAGGACGATCACGCCGATGCCGGCCAGGACGACGAGCATCGCTGCGACCTTGCGGGGGACCCCGACGTCCACCAGCCATGCGACGAGGGGGCTGACGAGCGCCGCGATGAGCAGCGCGATCACCACCGGAAGCACGACCACCAGGAAGAACTGGAGCAGCCACAAGATGGTCAGGCCGGCGATGGAGATGACCAGGAACCGCCAGGCCCAGGCCGCAGCCAGGTCCACGCCGTAGGGCACGTGGGCGGGTTTGAGGTTCGACGGGCCGCCGGCGATCTCCGGCGCTGAATCCGCGGCCTGGCGAGCGGCACGCGCCTCCGCCCACTGCTGGGCGATCCGCTCACGCAGCTCTGAGCTCTCGCTCTCGGCCTTCGCCGCCCTGGCCCTCTTCCGCGAGCGTGAACGTGTCCAGTAGTCGCCGATCAGCTGTCGGGGGTTTCGTCGCACGCCGACAGGCTACGGGCCAGTGCCGCTGCAGCGGCCGGACGGCGCTCCGTCAGCAGGCCGACTGCCGCGAGCACGTATTGCCGGTCGACGACCACGCTGGGGCGCTCGGGCAGCTGGTATCCCTCCGGCGAGACGCCGGTGAGCGCGGCCATCATCCGGTCCACACCTGGGCGAGTCGCGTGGCGCAGGACACCGCCCGACCCCACCAACAGAGCGACCTCGCGAAGGTCCTTGCCGGTGCGCTCGACGGCCCTCCCGTCCGGACCCACGACGACCCTGGACCGACCGACGTGGCGACGCAGCGCGAGGGTGGCTGCGGTTGCGGCGATGTGCTCGTCCTCCTGGCGTTCAAGATCCGTCTCGGGGAGGAACGACGGCTCCGCGGTCCGTCGTACGGCGGCGGGTTGGAGGTCCTCGCCGACCAGGCCTGCGTCCCGGCCGGCCTCCCACGTGCTCAGCGCACTCCATCGCATGCCGAGGTCGCCCTCCACGGTCCGGGTGACCGGGGTGCTGGCGACCACCTCGCGGGAGAGCCCGGCATCCTCGGGGTCGAGCCTGACCACCGAGTGCACGTCGGTGGTGGCTCCGCCGATGTCCACGACCACGACACCGTTGCCGCCGGTCTCGGCAGCGAGCACCTCGACGCCGGTGAGCACCAGGTCCGGGGTGGCACCGCGCACCATGGCGGTGAAGTCCGCACGCCGGCTCAGCCGCTTGCCCCCGATCACGTGGGCCACGAACATCTCGCGGATCGCGCGCCGCGCGGGCTCCGGCGCGAGCACGCCGATCCGCGGGACGACGTTGTCGGTGACCACGACCGGGAGGTTGCCCAGCACGGCCACGACGTCGGCCTGCGCGGCGCTGTTGCCCGCGACCACGACGGGTCCCTGCCAGCCGCTCGCGGCGATCCGCCGGGCGCCCAGCAGGACGCCGTCCTCGTCACCGCCATCGGTACCGCCGGTCAGCAGCACCACGTCCGGGCGGGTCGTGTGCCCCAGGGCGCGGTACGCCGCGTCGTCGGACACACGACCGAGCACGGCGACCACCTTGCCGCCGCTGGAGAGCGCGACCCGGCGACCGGCCTCGGCGGTGACCAGCTGCTCGTTGCCGACGACGGCGATCCGCAGCCCGCCGCCCGCCGAGGAGCAGGCGAGCACCTCGGCGTCCGCGACACCGGGATGGGACCGGGCCAGCTCGGCGCGACAGGCGTCGAGGCCGTCGAGCACGTCGCCCCTTCCGCTGAGGTCAGGGATCGTGGTGCGGTGGCTCGCCACGGCCATCAGCTCGCCGGTGAGCTCGTCGACCAGCGCCGCCTTGGTGAAGGTGGAGCCGAAGTCGATGCAGAGGATCAACCGAGGGCCTGGTCGAGATCCGCGAGCAGGTCCTCGGCGGTCTCGATGCCGACGCTGAGCCGGATCAGGTCGGAGGGCACCTCGAGGTCGGTGCCTTCGACGCTGGCATGGGTCATCCGGCCGGGGTGCTCGATCAGGGACTCGACCCCGCCGAGAGACTCACCCAGGGTGATGACCTCCGCCTTGGCGCAGACGTCGAGTGCGTGTTCCTCCCCACCGGTGACGCGGAAGGACACGATCCCGCCGTACCTCTTCATCTGGCGGCCGGCGATCTCGTGGCCGGGGTGCTCCTCGAGGCCGGGGTAGAAGACCTGGGTGACGGCCCGGTGGCCGGTCAGGAACTCCACGACCTGCTCGGCGTTGTCGCAGTGCCGATCCATCCGGACACCCAGTGTCTTCAGCCCGCGCAGCACCAGCCAGGAGTCGAACGGACTGGCCACGGCACCTATCGCGTTGTGGTGGAAGGCGATCCACTCGGCGAGCTCGAGGTCACGGACGACCAGGGCACCGCCGACGACGTCGGAGTGACCGCCGCAGTACTTCGTCGTCGAGTGCACGACCACGTCGGCGCCGAGCACGAGCGGCTGCTGGAGGTACGGCGAGGCGAAGGTGTTGTCCACCACGAGCAGCGCACCGGCGTCGTGCGCGACCGCGGCCAGGGCCTCGATGTCACCGATGTTGAGCAGCGGGTTGGTGGGCGTCTCGATCCACACCACCTTCGTCCGTCCCGGCACGATCGCGGCGCCTACGGCACCGATGTCACTGACCGACGCGTGGCTGTACTCGAGACCCCAACGCGTCGCCACCTTGTCGACCAGCCGGAACGTGCCGCCGTAGGCGTCGTCCGGGATGACCACGTGGTCGCCGGGGTTGCAGATCGCGCGCAGCAGGGTGTCCTCGGCGACAAGACCGGAGGCGAACGCGAACCCGCGCTCCCCCTCTTCCAGGGCGGCGATGTTGCCCTCGAGCGCTGCCCGGGTGGGGTTGGCGGAGCGGCTGTACTCGTAGCCCCCGCGCAGGCCGCCGACACCGTCCTGCTTGTAGGTGGAGGTGGCGTAGATGGGCGGGATCACCGACCCCGTCATGGGATCGGGCTCGTAGCCGGCGTGGATGGCGCGGGTGTCGAAGCCTTGCCCCTTGAGTTGGTGGGGCTGGCGGTGCTGTTCGGTCACCCGCCGAGGCTACTCGTTGCCTGCGTGCAGGCGCGCGGCTATTTCAGGCAGGTCCAGAGCGTCCTCGGCCACCGCCATGACCTGGTCGAAGGCCTCGTCCTGACTGAGCCGAAAGGCGTGACCATTGGCGCGCAGGAACGCCGCGGTCGCGAGTAGCGCGAGTCGCTTGTTCCCGTCGACGAGAGCATGGTTCTTGGTGATGGAGTGGAGCAGCGCGGCTGCCTTGAGCTCAAGCGTGGGATAGGCATCCTGACCAAAAGCGCTCGATCGCGCCCGGGCGGCTGCGGAGTCCAGCAGGCCACGGTCTCGCACCGGCCCGGCGCCCAGAAGCGCGGTGAACAGCAGGAGATCCTCCAGCTCGAGGAAGTTCGTCTCGTCGGGCTCGCTCACGCCTTGCCCAGGCGGTCCAGCGCTTCGGCGTACTCGACGATGAGATCGCTGGCGATCGCATCGATGCGCCGACGCCGGGTCGCGCGGTCACGCTTCTCGATCACGGCTCGGCGCACGATCTCCTGACGCGACAGGTTCTCCGCCTCGGCCAGTTCGGTGAGGGCTTGTTCGAGCTCGTCGTCGATACGCAGTGTCATGGCCATACAGAAACGGTATCACTTCGATACCATCCACCTCAGGGCTGCCAGACTGGCTGCCAGACTGGGCGAGTCCGGGAAGGACGCGCGCACGTTCTGTGTTGAGGAGTTGCACCCCACGAAAGGCGACTGATGTTCCAGCGAACCAAGAGCACCCTTCCGGCGGCCGACGAGGCTCTGCCCGGCCGTCCCGAGCGCCCGTTCCAGCTCTCCGAGCGCCACAAGGCCCTCGACGCACCACTGGTGACCGACGAGGTTCCCGAGGGCTATGAGGTCGCCCTGTTCGGCCTCGGCTGCTTCTGGGGTGCCGAGGAGGTCTTCTGGCAGGTGCCAGGTGTGTGGTCGACCTCGGTCGGATACGCCGGCGGCACCACGCCGAACCCGTCCTACGAGGAGGTCTGCAGCGGCCGGACCGGCCACACCGAGGCCGTGCGGGTGGTCTATGACCCAGCCAAGGTGTCCTACGCCGATCTCGTCGCCACCTTCTACGAGGTCCACGACCCGACCCAGGGCATGCGCCAGGGCAACGACCGGGGCACGCAGTACCGCTCTGCGATCTATGTCACGTCTCCCGCGCAGGAGATGGTCGCCCAGCTGGTGACCGAGCGCTACCAGCCCGAGCTGACAAAGCGCGGCTACGGCGAGATCACCACCGAGATCAAGCCTGAGCAGCCGTACTTCTACGCCGAGGACCATCACCAGCAGTACCTGCTGAAGAACCCCTTCGGCTACCGGTGCCACTCCGCGACGGGCATCAAGGTGCCCACGGCCTGACCCCGCCCACGCCCCAGAAGTTTGAGAAGCACCCATTTGTCGGCACACTGGGCCAATGAGTGACCAGACTTCGCCCGCCGACCAGCCCACACCTCCGCCCGCAGAGGGCGCCGGCGACGGCATTGAGCTCGGGAAGACGGCCCCGCCGCCCCCGCCAGACGACACCAACCAGGACACGGCCCCTCCGCCGCCCCCCGAGCCCCCGAAGAAGTCGCGCAAGGGACTGCTGATCGGGCTCATCGCGGGTTTCGTGGTCCTGGCGGTCCTCGCGGCAGTTGCCATCGTTCTCGTGGTGACCAAGGGCGAGGACGAGCACTCCATCACGATTGCGTCCACGGCTGGAGGCATGAAGCGCGACAAGGCCCCTGAGGAAGAGCCGCAGGCCAAGCAGCAGTTCGACGCCATCGCCAAGCAGCTCGAGACCCAGTTCAAGGGCACGTCCGTGACCTACGGCCTCTACAACCAAAGCGACAGCGACCGCGGTCCGAAGGGCAAGCTGCTCTTCGTCGGCTTCAAGTTCACGAAGCCCTCGGACAAGAACCCCGCGAACTTCGTCGACCAGCTGAGTGAAGTCGGCAAGACCAACCAGCTCAAGGTCACGAACATCTCCACCGGTGATGCCGGGGGCAAGGGTGTGTGCCTCGCCACCCCGAGCTCGGCCGCCCAGAAGAATGCCAGCTGCTTCTGGGTCACCAGGGACTCCGCCGGAGGACTTATTCCCACTGCGCAGGGCTACGACTCCAAGCAGATCTCCAAGATCCTGCTCGACCTGCGCTCCGACGTCGAGAAGACCGAGTAGTCGAACCGCACACCCAGCTCGGGGCCGGCTGGTCGTCGTGCTGACCCGCTGGGGTCGCACGTTCGATCCTGACCGGCCCCTTCCTGAGTACCCCCGGCCTCAGCTGGCTCGCGAGCGTTGGGTCAACCTCAACGGGATCTGGGAGCACGCCTTCACCGCGAGGGCCGACCTGCCCTCGTCGTACGACGGCCCGATCGTGGTTCCGTTCTCACCGGAGGCGCCCCTCTCGGGCGTGGACCGGCAGCTCCGGCCCGAGGAGTGGCTGTGGTACCGACGCAGCTTCACTGCACCCGATCTCCCCCCAGGAGGTCGGATGCTGCTGCACTTCGGCGCCGTGGACCAGTCCTGCACGGTCTGGGTGAACACCTGTGAGGTGGGCTCGCACACCGGCGGCTACCTGCCGTTCACGCTCGACATCACCGACGCGCTGCGTTGCGAGGAAACCGAGCACGCGCTCGAGGTCCGGGTGCGGGACCTCTCCGAGACGGGGGTGCACGCACGCGGCAAGCAGCGACTGGACCGCGGGACGATCTGGTACACCGCCCAGTCGGGCATCTGGCAGACCGTCTGGCTCGAGCCGGTCCCGGCGACGTACGTCGAACGCCTGGTGCTCGTACCGCGCCTGGAGCTCGGTGCCCTCGAGGTGACGGTCGTGGTGGGTGGTGGTTTCGAGACGCTCGCCGACGCTCACTCCTCAACCACCGTGGAGATTTCGTCGGGCTCCACCGTCGTCGGGTCGTCCGACGTGACGCCAGGAGAAGCCACGCTGATCCCGCTCGACGAGGTGCGGCCGTGGACACCCCAGGACCCGCACCTCTACGACGTCGAGGTGACGCTGGGTGAGGACGTGGTGACTTCCTTTGCCGGCCTGCGTTCCTTCGGCGTCGGCGAGGACGAGGCCGGACACCCGCGCCTGTTGCTCAACGGCGAACCGGTCGTGCACGTGGGCGTGCTCGACCAGGGTTACTGGCCTGACGGGCTGATGACTCCGCCGAGCGACGCGGCGATGGTGCACGACATCGAGACGATGAAGTCACTCGGCTTCACCATGCTGCGCAAGCACGTCAAGATCGAGCCGCTTCGCTGGTACGCGCACTGCGACCGGCTCGGGATGCTGGTGTGGCAGGACATGGTCAACGGCGGTGACCGCTACCGCCACCTGGTGACCGGACTCCCTGCAAGTCGGCCGATGCGGATCAGTGACCGCTGGCACACCCTCTTCGGCCGCGAGGACCCCGACGGGCGGGCAGAGTTCCGGGGCGAGGTCCGCGAGACGGTCGAGCTGCTGCGCAACGTCGTGTCCCTGGCCGTGTGGACCCCCTTCAACGAGGGTTGGGGCCAGTTCGACGCCAACGCAGTCGCCCAGGAGGTGGCCGGGCTCGATGCCACGCGCCAGGTGAACCACGTCAGCGGCTGGGTCGACCAGGGCGGCGGCGAGATCCGGAGCTTCCACCGCTACCTGCGCCCGTTCCGGATGCCGCGTAGGACCCCCTGGCGCAGGCGGGGTTCCCGCGCCCGCCGGGTCATCGCGCTCACGGAGTACGGCGGTCACAGCTTGCGCGTCGAGGGCCACGACTGGAGCTCCCGCGAGTTCGGCTACCGGCATGCCGAGAACGCGGCAGAGCTCGAGACCGGGTTCCTCGAGCTGCACGAGCCCTTGCAAGACGCCGTACGCGGGGGGCTGGGCGCGACTGTCTACACCCAGCTGAGCGACGTGGAGGACGAGCTCAACGGCCTGTTGACCTGGGATCGCGAGGTGCTCAAGGTCGATCCGGCCGTCGTACGACGGGTGACGGCGAGCCTGGCGTCCGCAATGCTGGAGGAGTGACGGGTGCATCTCAGCTGACAGTCAGACGGAGTCAGATGGCGGCGTCGACCCAGCGCTCGCCGATGACGCGCAGATGGGCCGCGCCCGAGGTCAGCTCCGCCACGATCTCCTCGGCGACACCACGCGCCACCGGAGGGATCGCGAAGCGCAGCGACGCCTCGCCGGTGTACTCGACGCCCAGCACCCGTGCCCCTCGTGAGCGCAGGGCGTGCTCGATCCGGCCCACCTCGGCGATGTCGACCTCGACCTCGCAGAGTTCCTGCAGCACCCGCTCGACCACCCCGACCTCGTCGAGGGCGGCGCGAGTGGCGCCCGCATAGGCGCGGGCGAGTCCCCCCGTCCCGAGGAGCGTCCCACCGAACCAGCGCGAGGTGACGGCGACGACATCGGTGAGCTCACGTCCTCGCAACACCTCGAGCATGGGCGCGCCACCGGTCCCGGGCGGCTCCCCGGCGTCGCTGGAACCCTGGATGGCGCGGTCGGGACCGACGACGAAGGCAGTGCAGTGGTGTCGGGCGTCCCAGTGCTGCTTGCGCACCTGTTCGACGACGACGCGGGCGCCCAGCTCGTCGCTCACCCGGGCCAGGGTGCAGCGGAATCGTGAGCGGCTCTCCTCGATCTCCGCGACGCCGTCGCGCCTGATCGTGAGGTGCGAGGTGACGGACACGCCCCGACGTTACCCACCTTCGTGACTTTGGCACGATCAGTGCATGCGGATCGTCTCACTCCTGCCCTCCACCACCGAGATCCTCTTCGCCATCGGCGCAGGTGACGACGTCGTGGGCGTGACCTTCGAGTGCGACTTCCCGGCCGCGGCCCGGGAGCGACGCACGCGGCGGTCGGCGTCCACACCGCCCGCCAGGACTCGACGCCGATGCTGCTGCTCGTCGGCCAGGTCGCGCG
>Ga0075530_1000200_pt1 | contig 26848 bp, 25 predicted proteins | sample NGEPerD_2_FD_75101 | JGI IMG/M metagenome (GOLD analysis project Ga0075530, IMG submission 75101) | Arctic peat soil microbial communities from the Barrow Environmental Observatory site, Barrow, Alaska, USA - NGEE PermafrostL1-D | ecosystem: Environmental > Terrestrial > Soil > Wetlands > Peat ... | reverse complement strand
GTTTATTAGTTCGGCCTCTTATTTCGGTCTTAGCACTGAATACCAGAAGATTGAAGCTAAAGCCTTAATTGATATTGCTTTAGGAGACCATTCTTTTGGGAAAAGATTTGATAAAGAAAATCCTTTTTATCTGATTATTTCTGCAAAGGGCGAAGAGCAATATGCGCAATTGATGAAAATGGCTGAAGAGATTGCTTCCGATTATGATGGGTTAGTAAAAGTTAATGGCTTTATCGTTCCGTCAGAAGTTTTAGCCCAAAAAGCTGAATAAGCAAACAAATTACTGGATTTAAAAACCGCCCAAATTGAGCGGTTTTTTTGCATTTAAATACTTTTTTTTAAATTAAAATATAGGTAATTAAAATTAAACCAACGATTATTCTATACCAACCAAAAGCGATAAAGTTATTTTTTTGAATATAGCGCAAGAAGAACTTAATGCCCAAGATTGCGGTTATAAAAGCGGTTATAAATCCGATGGCCCAGATAATCAGTTCTTGCTGGTTAAGCACAGGCGGATTTTTATATAAATCTAGTGCGGTTGCCGCCAGCATTGTTGGCATGGCTAATAAGAAAGAGAATTCTACGATGTTCTTGCGGGAAACACCCAAAGATAAACCGCCCATGATAGTCGCGGCTGAGCGTGAGACTCCAGGAACGATCGCCAATGCTTGGCAAGTGCCAATAATGGCTGCTTGTCGGTAGCTAATTGCTTCCAGCTCGGAATCATTTGGTTGTTTAATTTCGGTACTTCTTAGAGTCTTTTTGGAAAAATATTTCTCTAAGATAATTAAAATCAGGCCACCAATAATCAGGGCGCCGGCAATAATTGGTAAACTTTCCATCAGGTAGTTTTTGACCAGTTTATAGGCGGCTAAGCCAATAATCGCTGTGGGGATGAAGGCCGCTGTTATTTTCCAAATTAATTTGGGGTTTTTGATAATAGTCTTGGTATAAAGAACGGCCACCGACAAGATTGCTCCCAATTGTATAGAAATTAAGAAACTTTTTAAGAATTCCGAGTCGGGGATTTTGAGCCAGTCGGCCGCTACAATTAAATGGGCGGTAGAGGAAATTGGTAGAAATTCGGTTAAACCTTCAATTAGACCGAGAATAAGCGAGTGAACGATGGTCATATAGAATAATCAATTAATAGCTATTTATCTTTCCATTTTACCCTAAACCCTTGGATAAATAAACCCCGTTCGTTTTAGTTTTAATTAGCGCTATTTTTTGCTATAATAAAGTTATTAAACTAAAATTTTGTTATATATGGCAATAGATAAGAAAAAAATTCCCAAGAAGCCAGTAGTGGTGGCCGTTTCCGGATATTTTAATCCGCTTCATGTTGGTCATTTGGATATGATTAAGAAGGCTAAGAAATTGGGAGATAAATTGATTGCGATAGTTAATAATGACATTCAGGTAAAATTAAAAGGTAGTGTTCCTTTTATGTCAGAAAAGGATAGGGTTAGAGTTATTGGTTCTTTGCGCGATGTTGATGAAGTTTTTTTATCAATTGATAAAGACAAGACACAGTGTCGCTCTTTAGCTAAAGTCAAACCTGAAATTTTCGCTAATGGCGGTGATCGTTATAATATTAACGATGTTCCAGAGTATCCAATTTGTCAAAAATTAGGGATTAAAATGGTTGATGGACTGGGCAAGAAAATTAGAGCTAGCTCGGAAATGATTGCTCGAGCAGCGATTTTAAAGTCGAAAAAGACTAAACCTAATGTCCAAGTAAAATCAGATAGAAAAAAATAATTATGGCCAAACCATTAGAATTAAAATTAGCTGTTATTGCTGCGATTATTTTAGTACTGGTTCTTTTAATAAAACCAATTTATCGGGAGCTTATTAAAAAAAATAAATCAGCTTTGCCAGCCTTTATCGAAAAATTAATTGAGGCTAGAGATAATCGTCAAAAACCAACCACGGTAGTTTATAAACCGGAGGTTACAATTAAAGTTTTAGAGGGTTGGACTATTGATGATGTTGACAATTATCTGGTTTCTTTAGAAAAATGGAATCGTATTGATTTGGATAAAATTATTGGCTTGCCTAAAATTGATTATCGCCAACAAGATTTAGTTGCCCTGCCAGATTTATCAGAAAAATTTAGTTTTTTAAAAGACAAACCGGTTTATTATAGTCTTGAGGGATTTCTTTTTCCGGACACTTATCGTGTTTATGATGATGCTTCTGCCATCGATGTAGTTGACAAGATGTTGGCTAATTTTGATAAGAAATTGACGACGCAAATGCGTACTGATATTGCCGCTCAAGGAAAAACTATTTATGAAATTGTGATTATGGCTTCGTTGATAGAAAAAGAAGCGCCAATAAATTATAGTGACCCTGAAAATAAAACTGCCCGTATAGTAGCTGATATTTTTTGGGGACGTTTAAAAATTGGACAAGCCTTACAGTCTGACGCTACCCTCACTTATTTTTTAGGTGATAATAGCCCTAGTCATTCCGGGGCCGATTTAGAAATTGATTCCCCTTATAATACTTATAAATATAGGGGATTGCCGCCAACTCCAATTTGTAATCCCGGCTTAAGAGCTATTCAAGCGGCAATTTATCCAATTAAAACCGATTATAATTATTTTTTAACTAGTCGTGATGGTAAAAATATTTATTATGCCAAGACCTACGAAGAGCATTTAAATAACAAGTATAAATACTTGAAATAAAAAATATGTTTTCTGAACAACCAATTGTCATTTCGCCTGAGCAAGAAAAACAATACGCCCTTTCGTCTAATCCGTCTGAACCAGAGCCGAAAAGACCAATCAAGAAAATAATTTTGATAGCTGCTTTAATTTTGGCGGTTATTGTTTTGGCATTGGCAATTTTTTTAATTATTAAAAAATATAACGTTGAACCTCAGGCGCCATTAGAACCGACGGCGACAACTACGCCTCTAGAAAATAATTTTGGTGGCTCGGGCACATTACCTGATTCAAATAATCCTAATGGCACCGCGACGTCTTCTGCTTCCACTACTTTATCCAATTTGGCAATTGAATATTTAGCTTTTACTGATTTTTATAATATTCCTGACAATAGTTTAGATATAAAAATAGAAGATTATAGCTTACCAATTAACATTAAAAAAGATGGGATGAATTATCCTGACTTGTCGCGTAAATTAGATATGGATTCAGGAATTACCAATTTAAATAATAATGGTTTTGCAGTTATAGAAAATCCTTGGCAGAATGAAGTTAACGATTTCTATTCCATTTATCAGCGCTTAGATGAAAAGCAAGTCCCTGTTTTGATTACTTCTGATTTTTTGATTTATTATTATCAAAATACCCTTAAAAGTGTTTTTAAAGATATTGAGAGTAATATTTTTTATGATAATTTATGGCTAATTAATAAGGAGCTTTATAATTTGGCAAAAAGTCGTTATGAAACTCGTTTGGCTTCCATCGGTGATATTAATGATTCAATTTTAGAGGGGCAACGTTTGGAAATGGCTTTCTTCGCCGTTTCTTTGGAGCTTTTAAAGCCAAGCAAGGGGCAGACTGATTCTCAGGGGACAATTAATAATAAAAGTAAATTTAGCGCTGCTGACGCGGAAAGATTTTATTTAACAATTCCGCCCTACTTAAAAGATGATGTGGCTAAGGAAGTGGCGCTTATTAAAGAAGGGAAGCAAAATATTAAATCTCCTAATTTGCTATATAAGAAAAATTACGCGGAATTTAATGTGCCCGCAGAATATAAAGTTGATGCCAAACTTAATAATTTTTATTTAGCGGCTAAATGGCTTAATTCTACTTTTCCGTTAGAATACAAAAGTGATACTTGTCCGGACTGTCTTTTAGATAAAGAAGATTGGCGCTTGAGTATGATTGCCGCCAGCTTGATAACGACTGATTTTTCCAGTCGCCCGGATTTAAAAAGTCGCTGGGCTAAAATATATAAACTCATGGATTTTTTTAAGGGCTTAAGGGATGAAATAGATTATGTTAATTATTATGATTCATTAGTGTCTCTTTTTGGTGATGATTATAGTGTGGATGATCTTTTTGCTGATAGCAATCCTGAGGCTTCGGCTAATTTAGAAAAATTAAAAACTCAACTTTTTGCTCATAATTACGATATTATCCAAGGGGCAATTAGTAAAACTGATCCCGCCGCCAAACCTTTTATCGGGTTTAAGATGTTAGCTGAATCTTATTGGCCAAATGATTATATTTTTAATCGCTTAACTTGGCCACTAGCGGGGACTTATCAAGGAACTTCAACTAAGGTAGTAGGCGACATTACGGCCTGCGATTATCAAAAAACTATCCGTCGTTGCAATGGTTTTTCTTTGGATATAGTAAATTTAATTCATCCGCTTTCCGGTAACCAGATATTTGATAAAAATACTAAATATACCAATTATCAAAAAGAGGCTGCCGGTCTAATAGCTGGTCTAAGTGATATTTCGTTGTGGCACAGCTCTAACTACTGGTCAACTTTAAGCATTATGAAATCAGTTTTAGATGCTGATTCTAAAAAGATGCCAGTTTTTGCTGGTTCTAGTGAATGGGCGGCGCAAGAGTTAGAAACCGCTCTTAGTGCTTGGACTAACCTGCAATTGCCACTAGAAAAATTTTCCCTTATCCCCATCTTTACTGGGCAAAGTTTAAATAATTTTTCTCAGTATGACGAAAATGTTTATGTAGAACCAAATTTACCTTTAATTAATGAGCTTATTGCCACTAATAACATGTTGGCGCAGATGTTTACCGCTCTTCGGCTTAATGAGGAGTTAAACTCAGCCGCTAAAAATCTTCAAGACATTGACAATGATTTAAAAAATATTAGAGGCATTATTATTAAGGAGTTAAGCTCCGAAACTCTTGATGAGCGGGATAGTGAAATTATTACCGATTTCACCAAGAAGTTTATGATTGATCAAAAAACTCGGGCTAGCCGAGTCTTAACACTTACTTTCAGTAGTAAAACAACTGTTAAGGAAAGTGTGGAAAAGATAAGATTAAAAGTTTTGGTCCATGCCTCTCAAGGTAATAAAGTGATATCCGTCGGACCAGTTTGGGATTTTCAAGAGAGTCGTTAATTTAACGATTATATTTAAAAATAAAAATTTCATTATTAGCAATTACGCTCCAAGAGTTGGCGTTTAGTTTGGCGGCGGCAATTATCTTGCCACTTTCATTCCAATATTTATTGATAACCAAATAAGCTTCATTGGTCCCGACCTCGTCCATAGCCATTAACATGGTTTTGCGGTCGGGATTTTTATATACCATATCTAAAAAATATTGGTATAAAATACCGCCAGTCGGAATTGGATAAAAATATATTTCCTCACCCTGATGACCTTTAAAATAGTGATTGAAACCTAAAAGGCGCAAAGCACCGGCAGAAACTTGTTGATTGGCTAAAACGAGATAATCTTCTTTGGTTTCGGCGGCTATTTTTTGAACTGCCTCTAAATCAAAAACACTGGTGCTATAGCCGCGGGAATTGAAATATTTATCAAAGCGCGGATAGGCAGTATACAGGGAAATGCTAATAAAGGCTGCACCGATAATTAGCCAGATAAATTTTAGCAAGGTTTCTTTTTGAGAGTTTATTCTAACGATTAGCCAATTGATTGTCAGGGCAATAAACGGTAGAAAAAAAATAGCGATGATATTAATAATGCGTCGAGAGTAGCCAGCTTGTTCATAGGTGATTACTTGTCCAAAAGATATTTGAGCGCTTAAGATAAAGGCTAAAATAAGGGAACCATTGATAGATAGCAGGCCGCGCCACACGTGTTTTTTGTTTTCAGAAAGGGTTAATAGTTTCTTTTGATAAAAAATTACCAATCCGGAGACGATTAAGGCGACAATTAGTATTTTATAATTATAAAAAATAAAATAAATCAGGTTTAATAACCAGTTTTCGTTTCCGGCAGCTGCTAGTTTAAAAATATCTTGTCCGGCGGCGCTAATAATTGTTAAATTTAATTTTAAATTTTCTATTCTGCTACCGCTGATAATAAAAAGAGCAACGGGCAACAAGATTGCACCGCCCGAGAGGATGAGGGCGGAAATAATTTTTTTAGAGTTAACTTTTAACTTTTGAAAATGGGTTTTAAATATTAACCAAGCACTCCAAATTAATACTGGGATTCCGGAAAGAGGATGAATGGCCGCGGTGGCAACAGAAAAAATTAGAGTTTCGGTTTTATGCTTACGCGTTAGGCCGCTAGTAATTGCCAGAATGACAAAGATGTAACTAAAATTTTGGGGAGTACTGACGATAAATAAAGGCAGACTTAAAGTTAACGCAAAAAGTGTCCCTAAAAAACTGGCTGAATTATTTTTTTTATCTTCTGGCTCCAAAGTTGTAAATAGACGATAAATTGCTTTTGGCAACAATAAGGCTGCTGCCAGGGGGACTAGGAATTTGTTTAAGGCATAGATAGAAATTCCTAGCAGTTTATGAATAATTATTATTAGCCCGTATTCGCCTAAATAATAAGGTGTTTTTGGAAGAATAATTCCAGTTTTGTTAATTATTTCCATGGCGGCTTGGTGGATGAAAGGGTCAAAGCCGTACCCGACTTTATAAACGATAACCGCTACTGCTAAACTTAAAAAGTAATGGCTGCTAATTAACAACAGTTTTGTTGTTCGCGAGAGATTTCTTTGTACTAGCGAAGTTATTAGAATTAAGGAGCTAAGAGCATAAAACCAGAAAAAACGACCGCTAACGACCTCCCAAGGGGATATTAGGGGGCGTCCACTGCGACCATGTATTAATTCTAGGGTAGCGGCCGCCAGTAATATTAGATAAACAATGACAATTTTTGATAATTTTAGATATTTAGGGTTTATTTTCTCTGGTTGATAGTCAGCTTTATCGGCGCCTACTAGCCGGTATTTATTTAAAATAATTAGGCTAATTATAGATAAAATAATCGTTATTGTGATTCCCCAAGAATTAAGACGATAAAAATAATAAATCGCCGCGCTAAAAGCTATTAGCAAGGCGACTAAAATCGTAATGTTTTGGCTTATTTTTGCTTGTTTATTGTGTTCCATATCCTTGTTTATATGATAGCAAATTCTTGCTAAAATTGGCAATTTCGGATAACATTAAAATAATGAAAATCAAAATTAAATCCCATATAAATATGGCCATTGTGGTCGTTTTGGCGGCTATTTTTTTCGTGGCGACTTCTAGTTTTAATTATTTTACTCAAAGCGCTGATTATATAAAATGGTCTTCGCCTGACGAAACTGCTAATTATTTTTTTGCCCGTCGTTTTAGCCAGGGGGAGGACTTGGCTTATTTTGACGCCGCGGCGATTATTGGTGACAACATGGTAATGCCCAGAAGTGTTCGTAGTGATGCCGGTTGGCTGAAGCCGGTAAGTTTTTTGGGAATAATTTTAATGTATGGTGAAATCGGTTCTATTTTTGGGGCGGCCGTCATTCCTTTTTTAACACCATTTTTTGCCGCCTTAGGAATAATTATTTTTTATGGGCTAGTTAAGAAAATATTTTCTGACCGCATTGCGCTTATTTCTGCTTTTTTGCTCGCTGTTTTTCCGGTTTATGTTTACTACACGGTAAGAAGCATGTTTCATAATGTTTTATTTATCGTTTTAGTGATGACCGCTGTTTATTTTATTCTTTTAGCGGCGGGTAATAAAAAAAATAAGCCGGAAGAAGTGGTCCAAGTCTCTGTTTATAAGAAATTTTTAACCTTTAAGCTTAATTTAAAAGTTTGGTTGCAAATGTTGTTTGCTTTTTCAAGTGGTATATTTTTTGGACTAGCCTTGATAACACGCTCTTCGGAAATTCTCTGGTTAGCGCCCGCCGCTTTTGTCGCTTGGTTATTTTATGCTAGACGTTTGGGAATTATTAAATTAATTTTAATCCTGTGCGGCCTATTTTTGGCGGTATTACCGAATGCTTATTTCAACCAAGCTCTTTATTCGGCGCCAATTTATGGTGGTTACAATGAAATGAATCGATCTATTGATGATTTATCCAAAACGGGTTCACAAATACTCCATTCATTTGTAAGCGGTGGCGGTCAGTATCGCGCTTATTTAGAAACAATTTATCACAATATTTTTTATTTTGGATTTAATAAAGAGCAGTCCCTTGTCATGGCTCAACACTACATCTTAGAAATGTTTCCCGTTTTAGTTGGTGGTTTTTTACTGGGGTGGTTGATAATTTTAGTTTTAAATATTCGTAAATTTCAAAAAAAAGATTTAGCCTATTTGTTGGTTTTTTTGATTATTAGTGTCATTTTAATTTTTTATTATGGTTCTTGGAAATTTAATGATAACCCCGACCCTAATCGGTTTACCATTGGTAATTCCTATACTCGTTATTGGTTGCCAATTTATATTATGATGATGCCGATTGCCGCACTCGCCATTACTAGATTTTCACAAGCGATAATGTTTTCCGGGAGTCATCCGAAAAAACGTTTTAAAAGAATAATTATTGCCGGCCTACAAGCATCGGCGGTGTTGATTATTTCCGTTTCCAGTATTTTGTTTGTTTTGTATGGCTCAGAAGAAGGCTTAGCTTATCTTTATTATAATAATTTAGCGGAAAAAGATAACGCGGAGCGGGTTTTCAATTTAACCGAAGGGAGCGCGGTTATTGTCACTAAATATTATGATAAATTTTTCTTTCCGGAGCGCCGGATAATTATGGGGACTATTCCTGACGACGAAGTGCTGACGGCCGTTTCTAAATTAGTTAACTATTATCCCGTTTATTATTATAATTTTTATTTAAATGAGGCGGATGTGAATTATCTTAATGAGCGCAAACTCCCGCCCTATGAACTTAAAATATCGCTTATCAAAAAAATGAATAGCAATTTTGGTTTGTATAAATTAGAAAGAGCCGTTTTGGAAGTTCCAGAAAATATCATTAAATAATATGAAGAATAAATATTTTATAATTACCATTGGCTGTCTAATGAACAAGGCTGACAGTGAACGCTTGGCAGCCTTTTTGGAATCACGTGGGCGCCGCGCGGGTCAAGATTTTAAGACGGTCGGCTTGGTAGTGGTTAACACTTGTAGTATTCGGCAATCAGCCGAGGATCGGCTTTATGGTTTAGTGAATCAGATTAAAAAATATAATCCGCAAGTTAAAATTGTGGTTACTGGTTGTCTGAGCAAACGCCCTGATGTTATCAAGCGTTTAGAAGAAAGAGTTGATCTCTTTATGCCAATCAATGAAATGACTAATATTTTTGATTTATTAGCCAAGCGCGAAGTAAAAACTAAGCTTAGTTTGGATGAAGTAAGAATTTTACAAGGAGAAAAATATTTAGCCATTATTCCTAAATATCAAAGCCGGTTTAGTGCTTATGTGCCGATTGGCAATGGTTGTAATAATTTTTGTTCTTATTGTGTTGTGCCTTATGCGCGTGGCCGAGAAGTTTATCGTCCGGCCACGGAAATAATAAAAGAGGTAAAGGATTTAATCAATCGCGGTTATAAAGAAATTACTCTTATTGCTCAAAATGTTAACAGTTATAAGTATCAAAAAGCTGATTTCCCTAAATTATTAGAGAAGATTGCTAAAATTCCTGGAGATTTTTGGATTAGGTTTTCTTCCAGCCACCCTAAGGATGTTAGCTCGGAGTTAATAAGAGTTATTAGTGATAACCAAAAAATTTGTCCTCATCTTCATCTGGCCGTCCAATCAGGAGATGATCAGATTTTAGCGGCCATGAATCGAAAATACACAGTCGCCCATTTTATGGATTTAGTAGCTAAAATAAGAAAGGCTAGGCCGGGTATCGCGATTACGACTGATGTAATTGTTGGGTTTCCCGGAGAAACCAGGAAGCAATTTGCTAATACGATTAAACTATTTAAAAAGATGAATTTTGATTTGGTTTATATTTCTCGTTATAGCCCTCGTCCGGGAACGGTCTCCTATAATTTAAAAGACAATGTCAGCGCGGAAGAAAAAAAACGACGTGAGCTCGAATTAGAGTTAATTTTGAAGAAAGGGGTTTATGATAATAATCTTGCCTATATTGGCCGGGAAGTCAAAGTTCTGTTGGAGGGCGTAAATAAAAGAAATAAATATTACGGTAAAACAGGGACTTATAAAATGACTTTAGTAAATCAGACTGGCGCAATTAAAAAATCTTTAATCGGTTCTTTTGCCACCGTTAAGATTGAAAGTATCGGCAAATTTGGTTTAGAGGGAAGTTTGGTGAGATAAAAAGCGTAACTAATTATTTATGGTAACTAAGCATGTTATAACTGGTAAAAAAATATCGTCCCCAAAAGTGATAGTTATTTTAGGGCCAACCGGCAGCGGCAAGACCGCTCTGGGGGTTAAGTTGGCTGCGGCTTTAAATGGCGAAATAATTAGCGCCGACAGCCGCCAAGTCTATCGCGGTATGGATATCGGTACCGGTAAGGATTTAGCGGAGTATAAAATTGGTCGTCGTCAAATTCCTTATCACTTGATAGATATTATTAGTCCTAACACTAAATTTAATTTAGCGCGTTATCAAAAATTAGCTGTGAAAGTGATTAATGAAATTGTAAGCCGCGGTCGATTGCCGATTATTGTCGGCGGCACGGGTTTATATTTACAAGCCGTAGTTGATAACTACCATTTATCAGCCGTTAAACCGGATACTAAAAAAAGAGACGCCCTAGAAAAAAAAGGAGCGGCGGCTTTATTTAAAAAATTAATTATTTTAAAGCCGGAGTTTGCGGCGAAGATAAATAATAGTGATCAGAATAATGCTCGACGTTTAGCGCGTTATTTGGAAATTATTGAGACGTCTGAAAATATTGAATCAAAAAAAATTGCATCGCCATTTAAATTTTTAGTTTTAGGAATAGATGTTGATAATGTCCAGATGCGCGCGAAAATTGAGAAGCGTTTGGACCGGCGTTTAGAAAAAGAGAACATGATTGCCGAGGTTGGGAGACTACATCAAGAGGGGGTTTCTTATAAGCGTTTGATTAGTTTCGGTTTAGAATATAAGTTTATTAGTTATTTTTTACAAGAGAAAATAAATCGCGAAGTTATGCGTGATAAACTGTTAACGGCTATTTATCGTTTTGCTAAAAAACAAAAAACTTGGTTTCGGCGCTGGGAAAAACAGGGAAGAAAAATTGCCTGGGTTAAAGATGAGGAGGGAGCGAGAAAAAAAATAATTAAATTTTTAAAATAATTTGCCCGTTGCTTGGTTAATAAAAAAATCTCGGATAATCCGAGATTTTTATATTTTTATATTTTTAAGTTTATTTAAGATTTTCCTCTAGCAATTTTTTAGTAGTTTTGGGATTAGCCTTACCGCTAGTTTCAGCCATTACTTTGCCGAGCAGGAATTGGATAACGTTAGTTTTTCCTTGTTTATATTGTTTAGCCTGTTCTTCGTTTTCCTTAATTATTTTGCTGATGGTCTTTTTGAGTTCTGCCTCATCATCAATTTGTTCTAGACCCATTTTAGCCATAATATCTGTCGGGTCACCGCCTTGATTATACATAAATTCTAAGATTGTCTGGCCGGCAGAGGAATTAATTTTTCCTTGATATACTAAAGATATTAATTCGGCAAAATTTTCGGCGGTCATTTTTAATTGACTGGCGGATTCGTTATTCGCTTTTAGGTGCTTCATTAGTTCGCCCGTAATCCAATTACCCGCTATCTTGGCCAATTTTTTGTCTTGGCGATCAGCTTCATCACCATTAGCTTCTATCCAGGCTTCCAATTCGGATATGACTTGTTCGCTCCAGTTAGCCAAATCCTTGTCGTTGACTAAAATTTCTACCATTTCTTTATTTAAGCCATATTCTCGCTCAAAACGAATTATTTTATCAGCCGGCAACTCGGGCAGGCTGGCCTTAATATCGGCTAGCCACTGACCGTCTATTTCCAAAGGGGGGATGTCTGGCTCCGGGAAGTAGCGATAGTCAGCGGAGCTCTCTTTTACTCTTTGACTAACGGTGACATTTTTTTTATCATCCCAGCCGCGAGTTTCGCCGGCCACATCTTCGCCTTTTTCTAGGAGTTCAGTTTGGCGTTTAATTTCAAAATTAATGGCCTTTTCTACGGCGCGAAAAGAGTTTATATTTTTAACTTCAACTTTATTATTTAATTTATGTTTTCCACTTGGTTTTATTAAGCCGTCTTCATATTTAAAGGCACCGGTTTTTTGGACGCTAACATTAGCTTCGCAGCGCATTTCACCGTGCTCCATATCAGCATTACTGATTTCCAAATAACGTAAAAGCTGTTGGTATTTTTGGCAGAATTTTTTGGCGCTCGCGGCATCTTCAATGACCGGCTCGGTAACTAGCTCCATTAAGGGGGTGCCGGCACGGTTGAAATCAATTAAAGAGTGCTCTTCGCCCTTAGGGTGAAAAGATTTTCCAGTATCTTCTTCTAAATGAATTCTGGTAATTAAGATTTTTTTGTTATCTATTTCTAAGTAACCGCCATAAGCAAGCGGTAAGTCATATTGAGATATCTGGTAACCTTTAGGTAAGTCTGGGTAAAAATAATTCTTGCGGTCAAATTTTGATAAATGACTAATATTGCAATTTAAGGCTAGTCCGGCAGAAATGGTAAATTCAATGGCTTTCTTGTTGGGAACGGGCAGAGTACCGGGATGACCAAGACAAATTGGGCAAACATTAGTATTAGCCTTTTTGTCGGCAATATCATTATCGCAAGCACAAAACATTTTGCTTTTGGTTTTTAGTTCAGCGTGTATTTCTAAACCAATGATTGCTTGATAGGCCATATAGTTGATTCTTATTAATTAAAATTTTCCGGAGCTGCCGAAACCGCCAGTTTGCCGGCTAGTATCTTCAGCTACTAATCCTTCTTCCAGGATGGGAGCTTTAACTTCTTGAATAAGAATTTGGGCAATTTTTTGCCCCGGAACGATATTAAAAATATCTTCGCTTAAATTTTTGACAATAACTTTTATTTCACCGCGATAATTGGAATCAATTACCCCGCCCATAGTGGTAATTCCGTCATTAGCTAGACCACTCTTATCCCAGACTAATCCGACATGGCCGCTAGGAATGGCCATTTTTATTCCCGTGGAAACTAAGGCTTGGCCATAAGCGGTAATTGAATAATAATCAGCGGCATATAAATCAAATCCGGCATCGCCCGCATGAGCTAATTGCGGAGTTTTAGCTTCCGGAGAAACTTTTTCTATCATGACGCGCATTAACTTATCAGGATATGGCAAAGACAGTTCTTTATTTTCTGGGAGCTCTGGTGGTATCGGAATAAATTTAGGGAAGTCATTAACTGTCTTCGGAGCCTCTGTAATTTTATTTGCTTGGTTATCGCTATTGTTGTTGTTATTATTAAAAATAAGATCGCGATTTTTGAGAATTTGTTCGCTCGCCCCGATTAAACTGGAAATTGATTCAAATCCTGGTTTAGCTTTTATTTGGTGGGCTACTAATTGGTTGGCAGCTAGCCAGACTAAAAAATGAATTGATTCCCGGCTTAATATCTGGCCATTATGAGTGCATTTTATCAACCTAAATCCTGGCAAGCTGTTAGCAATTTCTATGTAAACCTGTTCCGCTTTTTTTAAATGTTCAAAATCATTTTCGTGGATATCATTAGTTTTTCCTACCCAATCTTCACGCGCTCTTTCATGGGCTAATTGAAAAGAAATTTCCGGCTCTACTTGTAAAATTACGGTTAAATCCGGTCGTGGAATTTCAAAAATTTTATATTCTAAATCATAGAGCCAGTTGAAAAAAACTTTTCTCTCTAGGGGGTTATCTATTTTACAACCTTGATGGCCTAAGCTGGCGCTCGTATATCTATTAGCGAGTACTATTTTTCCTTCGCCGAGCCATCGTTTTATTTTTTGACTGGCATCATAACGATCAACGGCATAAAAAATGGAGGCTTTGTAAGGGTCAACGGCATCAGCTTGGCCGTATTTTCCGGATAAGTATTCCTCTACTAAACCGGCTGACTTGGTATTGTATTGAGGAAAGTCGGCGACCGCCACTGCATAACCCTCTTCTTCCAGCTTAGCTTTTAGTAGGTTTAGCTGAGTGGTTTTGCCACTGCCGTCAGTGCCGTCAATGACAATAAATTTTCCGGATGTGTTTTCCATATGATTATTTATTTATTTCGGCGATTATCTTATCTATTTGCGCGTATAATTCTGCTAAGGTGCCGTCGTTGTTGAGACGATAGTTGGCATGAGAAATAACAATCGGGATTTCTCGTTCTGCTTCTTTCTGACAGTCATTTTCAAATTCGGCAAAAGTTTTCGTAGCATCGTCTTCATTTTCGTTTCGCAATTTTATTCTTTCATAGCGCAAATTGATATCTGCCTCAATACTGATTAATTTAAATTCCGGTAACTTGCTTAAATGAACAATATCATCCATTCTTCTGACACCGTCAACAATTACAATTTCGCTGTTATCATTTTTAGCATCAGCGGTAATAACTTTGGCTAAAATATCACTGCCGAAACGAGTGCGAAGATCAAGCGATAAGTCTTGCAGATGTTCTCGGGTAATCGGCAGATACAAACGATTTAAAATATCCCTTAAAACTGTCGAAAATTTATAACTGGTAGCACTGTAGTGTTCTTCAATATATTTTTTACTGACGTCTTTGCCGCTGGCAACCGGGCCAACTAGACCGATAATAATTTTTGACATAATTATTTAGTAGTAATGTCCGCTAAACCGCGGCGCACGTCCCAATCATCAAGATCTAAATCAACATAGAGTTTTAAATTAGGAAATTTTTCACTTAAAGCGGCATGCATTTTGTGAGCCACGCTGCGCAAGGAAGGATGGACGGTTTTATTTGATCTCAGCTCGGTGACATAAACTGCAGCGGGTAGTGGGAAACTAAAATAACAATCAACATTAAAACCCAGGGCAATGTAATATTGTTTTATTTCTGGTTCGGTGTTAAGAGCATCAATTTTTGTTTTTTGTTTGGCAATCAGTTCAATCGCTTCTGCGCGCATATCTTCCGGCAGTTGTTCTAAGTACCAAGAGGCGAAATCTAAATCAGTAGTGAGTAGTGGCATGCGACAAATACCGCTACGATGACGCTGAATATCGCGAAAAGAACCAAAGTCCAGAATAAATTTAAAATTACAAAGGCCCAAATCTCCTAAAAATACCGGCAGGCTAGTTTTTAGTGGTCGATTATCCAGTATTTCTTGATAGGGAGCCAAGTCTTCTAATTTAATGGTGCTGGAGAAAGAAAAATCTACCACTTGATTCGGTTTAAAATAGGTATATTTATTAACACAAGCTTCTCGATATTCCTCTTGTTCAGCGGTCGGTTGATGAGAAAAACTGTGTTCGTATTTTTCTTTTAATTTTTTTAAAATCATATCAGCATTGTCCCTCACCTCGGTTAACGGATGATGACGGAGAAGTGCCAAATGGTCCCAAGCTTGACGCAAGTTAGTGTGCCAGCTTAATTGAGTGGTTATGCCAGCCGGCAAAAAGCCGCGCATAATATCAAAACCGCGGGCGGCAATCGCTTTGCCATAGACAATCTCATTTTCATCTTCTCGGCGTGGATATTTAATCATTAAATATGCCTGTATTCGTTCTTGATTATCATTATAAAATTTCATCCAATTGTCCAAAACATCCTTAGACTCGGAACTTGCTAGAGGGTCAATAATAGCCCGGCTGCCCATATCTATATATCTAGTACTAGTTTCTTGACCGCTATAAAGTTGCCAGTCCTGAATCGCTTTATCACCAATAATACTGATGTCTTCAATAAAGATGGTGGTACTGCCACAATCAGCAATACTGGCATGACCATAGCCCACATAGAAAGTTGCCATGAATTTTCCCGAACCGCTTTGTTTCACCTTCTCCACATGTTCGGTTACGCTTTTAGGACTACGCGAATAAAGGGCCTGCATCATCGCCACGTCTTCGGGGCTGAACTCATCGTAGATAAAAATATTGGACATAGTTTAAAATTTAGTTAACTTAATATTTTGCCACATCATTTGATAAAAGTACATACTCCAGACCCGCTTCCTTAAAAATTTCACGACTTCTGGCTCCGGCTTGATAATCTTGAGCACAGACTACGCGTTTGATGCCGGCATTAATAATCATTTTGGCGCAGGTATAGCAGGGGGACATGCGGCAGTAAAGGGTCCCGCCTTCTAGCGCGATTCCCATGCGCGCCGCTTCGCAGATAGCATTCTGTTCAGCATGAGCAGTCCGAATGCAATGTTGAGTTTGCTTACCGTCTTCATGAGTCACAGTATGCATTTCATGGCCGACTTCATCGCAATGAGGCAAACCAACTGGTGCGCCCACGTAGCCTGTAGAGACGATACGTCGGTTGCGCGTAATTACACAGCCAGTACGTCCTCTATCACAAGAACCGCGACTAGCAACCATTTCGACAATTTTCATGAAATATTCGTCCCAAGAAGGGCGCTGGTATGGTTCTTGGACAGCATCGCTTTTAGGGGTTAATTTTTCTTCATTCATATTAAAATTATTTATTATAAGAATTAAAAAACTAGCACTTCTTTCTATACTCATTTTAGTATATTATTACAATAAAATAAATCTTGACAGAAGCTGATTTTGTGGCCTTAAGGCCTTTTAAAAAGTGTCAAAAGGGGTTAGAATGATAGTATAGTGAAATCCGAACTTATAATAATTTGTCTTTTTGCCCTATGTTAAACGAATTTAGAGAAAATTTGGCTAATAATAAAGAACTTCTTTTAAAAGTTAAGGTTTTCCCGCTTGCCTCTCGTAATGAAATAAAAGGCAAAATGGTTGATGGTACAATAAAAATTGGAATTAACGCCCCAGCAGAGGATAATAAGGCTAATAAGGCCTTAATTAAGTATTTAGCGGATGAGCTTGGTGTTCGGCGTTATCAGGTGGAAATAATCAGTGGCGCCCTTGATCGCTTCAAAGTGATAAGAGTCGGTCGCTAATTTACTATGGATCTATCTATTATAATTGTTTCTTGGAACGTTAAAGAAAAACTACGATCCAATTTAAAAGCTCTCTATCAATCGGAGGGTAATTTTAAATCCGAAATTTTTGTGGTTGATAATAATTCTCAGGATAATAGCGCCCGCATGGTCAGGGAGGAATTTCCCCAAGTTAAATTGATTAGCAATTCGGAAAACTTAGGTTTTTCTAAAGCTAATAATCAAGCTCTGCGTTTAGCGTCTGGCCGCTTCATTTTATTACTTAACCCTGATATGCGCGTTTTTAAAAATTCGCTGGTACAAATTTTGACTTGGGCAAAAGATAATCAACAAGCGACGGTTATTGGTTGTCGTCTAATTAATGATAAAGAGGAAATTGTTAAACAAATAAGAAAATTTCCTAGATTTTTTGATCAATTATTGGTAGTTTTAAAATTGCCTCATATTTTTCCGGGATTGCTTAATAAATATTTATGTTCTTGTTTTGATTATAGCCGGGACAGCCGAGTGGATTCTATCCGCGGCGCTTTCTTTTTGATAAACAAAGAAAATTATCAAAAAATAAGTGGTTGTTATCCCTATTTAGATGAACGTTATTTTATTTGGTTTGAGGAAGTTGATTTTTGTCGTCAAGTTTATCAGCTCGGTGGTGAAGTTTGGTATACGCCAGCGGCTAAATGTTTAGATTATGTTGGACAAAGTTTTAAGCAAGTGACCCGTTTGAAAACTCAGGTCTATTTTCGCGATTCTATGCTAAAATATTTTAAAAAATGGAAACCGTTATGGCAATCTAAAACCTTAGCCTTAGTCTGGAAATTGGTGGCAGTTTTTGTTAAATAAATATGAGTAAATTAATTGGAATTGTTTTAGTAAATTATCAAGATTACGCGGTCAGATTTTTATCAGCTTGCCGTGATTCTTTGCGTGCCCAAAATTATTCTGGAGCTAATTTTAAAATTTATATTGTTGATAATGCTTCTTCGGAAAAAAGTCAGGCTTACTTGTCGGCTTGTTACCCAGAAGCCAAGATTTTAGCAAGAATTGACGGCAATTATTGTGCCGCTAATAATTTAGGTTTTCAAGCGGCTATCAATGATGGTTGTGAATATTTAGTGGCGGTCAATATGGATACGGAAATGCCGCCCGACTGGCTAAGTGAATTAGTTTTAGCGCTTGATAATAATCCGGAAGCGGGAATGGCCCAGTCTAAAATATTATTATATCCTAAAACTGAAAGCGAGGCGCAAAATTTAAAAATTAATACCCTTGGTAATCGCTTGCATTTTTTGGGGTTTGGTTTTACTTCTAGCTATAAAGATGCGGATAGAGAAATAGATGGTTATCCTGAAATAAGTGGTTATGCCAGCGGTTGCTGTTTAATAATTCGCCAGGAAGTTTTTACGGCTGTTGCTGGTTGGGACGAAAGCTATTATATGTATCATGATGATATCGAGCTTAGTTTAAAAGTTCGCTTGGCGGGACATAAAATAATTTTAGCCCCGCAATCGGTGATTTTTCATAAATATGAATTTGCACGTAGCGTGCGCATGCTTTATTATATGGAACGCAATCGCTATTTATTGGTACTCAATTTTTATCCCCTTAAACTGTTGATATTTTTAGCACCAGCGTTTATAATTATGAGCTTGGGGATGCTAGTCTTTGCTCTTGTTAAGGGTTGGGTGGCCACCTGGTTTAAGGTATTTTGTTTTTTTCTCAACCCTTTAACTTGGATGCGTATTATAGCTATGCGCGTAAAAATTAAAAAAATAAGTCATATTTCTTTTTTGACACTTGTGTCGGATATGGAGAGTCAAATTGATTTTTCGGAAATCAATAATTCGCTTTTAAAATATATCGGCAATCCGCTTCTTAAAGTTTATTGGCGGTTCGCTAAAAAATTAATTTAATATGGATTTAGCAATCATTATTGTAAATTATAAAAGTAAACACAAGCTAAAAAATTGCTTAAGCTCTATTTTTAAAGCTGATTGGGAAAATATAAAATTAGAAGTAATCGTGGTTGATAATTTTTCCCAAGATAATCTAACTAATTTAGAAATTGAATATCCGAATCTACGGTTGATTATTAGTAAATGTAATTTGGGCATGGGTGGCGGCAATAATTTAGGGATCGCGGCCGCTAAGAGTGAATATATTTTGATTCTTAATCCAGATACAATTTTAGGCAAGGATTCAATCACGACATTGCTTATATATTTAAAAAATCACCCCGAAGTTGGTCTAATTGGCCCCAAGCTTCTTTATCCTGATGGTAGTTTGCAGTTATCTTGTTCTAATTTTCCCCAGTTTTTTATTCCAATTTTACGCCGAACTTTTTTAGGTGATTATTTTAAAAAAATTCGTGATAGTTTTACCATGAATGATTTTGATCATAATTCCATTAAAGAAGTTGACTGGCTGATGGGCTCTTGTTTGATGTTTAGAAAGAAGCAAGCTACGCCCACGGGCGAAGAATTCTGGCCACGCTTTGATGAGCGCTACTTTATGTATTTTGAAGATACTGATCTTGCACGGACTTTTAAAAGTAAGAAGCTTAAAGTTATTTATAATCCGGGCGCAGTAGTTATCCATGATCATGCACGGGAGAGTGCCAAGTATGCTTGGTATATTGCTATATTTACCGATAGATTAGCCTGGATTCATATTAGTTCTTGGATTAAATATTTTATAAAATGGGGTTTTAAATCCCGAATCTAAAAGTTAAAAATATGCAAAAAATCAGAAAAGCAATTTTTCCAGTGGCCGGTTTTGGTACTCGGTTTTTGCCGGCAACTAAAGCTCAGCCTAAAGAGATGTTAACTGTTGTTGATAAACCAGTTATTCAATATTTAGTAGAACAGGCGGTCGCGGCGGGAATTGAAGAAATAATATTTGTGACTGGTCGCGGTAAGCGCGCAATTGAAGATCATTTTGATTATTCATTTGAATTAGAAAAAACACTGGTAGAAAAAAATAAGCTCGATTTAGTTAAGAAGGTTCAAGAAATTGAGAACTTAGCTAAATTTTCTTATGTTCGTCAGCCAATTCCTCTTGGAGATGGTCACGCTGTCTTGTGTGCGGCACATTTGATTGATAAAGACGAAGCTGTTTTGGTTATGTTTGGCGATACTTTATATGATGCCGAAATTTCTCCGGTTAAACAAGTAATTGATGTTTATGAAAAATATGGTGACACGGTTATTGGTTTGTCGGAAGTAAAGCCGGAAGAAGTTAGTCAATTTGGAGTGATGGGCGGGATTGATTTGGGAGATGATGTTTACGAGGTTAGACAATTTATTGAAAAGCCTAAAATGAGCGAAGCGCCTTCTAATTTAGTGCAAGTCGGAATTAACGTTATTACCCCGGAAATAATTAGTATTTTGAAGAACATGAAACAAGGAAAATCCGGCGAGATTAGATTGGCTGATGCTTACGATGAGATGTTACAACAAGGACGTCCGCTTTATGGAAAAAAAATAACCGGCGAATGGTTAGACACCGGCAATAAGTTTAATTTTATTAAAGCGACTTTAAAATTGGGATTAAAAAATGAAGAAGTAAAAGATAGACTTCAAGAATTGATAAATGAACTCGCCAGCAAATAAATTTTATTGTAAGAGTAATTTATATAAACCAGATTGATTGTTAACTGTTGCTTGAAAGTATAATAAATTATTTTTTTCATCTAAGACCGGATAGTTAATATTTTCAACACGGGAGATAGAAGTGACTGTTCCAGTTTGTAGGTCAGCGGCACTTAAATTATTTGAGGTGGAAAAAATAAAGTAACGACCGCTACGATGCCAGATAATATTATTTATTACTTCACTAACCCGGGTTATCAGAACTGATTGCCCGGTTTTTATGTTAAAAGTATTTATTTCCCAGTCGCTGTTATAAATTATTTCATTGCTATTTAGCCAGGACCAGCTTTTAATTCCTTTAATAACGGTGGTATCTTTTATGGATGCGGAGTTAATAAGATATAGAGTTAAGTTTTTATCATCATAAAGACAAATGTAGTTGAAATCCGTTTGTTTAAAAGTATAGTTGCCGATCGTCGGTAATTCTAATTCCTCCAACTCAGTGCCAGTTTTAAGAGAATAGCTTTTTAAAATTATTTTGTTGTTGGTTTTAACAACCGCAAAAATTGTTTCTCCGCGGGGCACATAGCTTAAATAACTCTCACCCTTTAGGAGTACGGTGGCGGTTTTATTTCCAGATTCTAGACGATTAATGGAGTATAGATTTGAATAATAAATATGGTCGTCATCATCGCTGTAATACCAAGTAATAGCTCCGGCCCCTACTACAGTTGTTAAATCTAATATGCTGTTATTCCCTAAATCTAATATTTTACCGCCGGCAAAAAGTTTGTCGCTGTTTTTAATCCAGTGGCCATCAGTATTAGCATCGGCTTTTATTGGCAGCAAGCTATTATCTTTCAAATTAATTATTTGGCCACTCGTTTTTAGATAAATATATTTGCCATTTTCGTTAATTAAGGGTGCCGCTGGGTCGCTATTTAAAAATAGCGGTAAATCAGAACGAAAAAGATTAATATCTTCAGCAAAAGTCGTTTGTCCGGAGTCAATTTTTATTTTTTTCTCATAAGGCCAGTAGCCATCTCTTTCTAGACGTAAAGTGTATTCTCCCGGAAGGACATTTTTTATTTTATTAGGAGTTGTAATAAATTCTTTTTTAAATAAATTAAAAACGGCACCAGTTTGTTCCTTGCCGTTTAAAAAGATATAGGCATTTTTAGGAATTGTCGACACATTAAGCATGCCGGTCTTTTGTAAGAGACGATTAAATTTTAAGGGCCAGCTGAGATTAAATTTATAGCCGGAGGCGTATAGCGAGATTAGAATCGTCATTATTACAAAAACAATGACAAAAATATAAAATAAACAGTCTCGGATTTTTTTTGACATAAAAATTATTCTACGCGGCTAATATCAGCTCCGATATTTCTTAATCTAGCGTCTAATTTTTCGTAGCCACGATCAATTTGGTAGATATTATCTATTTCAGTTGTGCCTTCAGCGGCTAAAGCGGCAATGACCAGCGCGATTCCGGCGCGAATATCAGGACTAATTATTTTCTTGCCAAATAGTCTTGTTGGTCCGTTGACGACAACGCGATGAGGGTCACACATGATAATATTGGCTCCCATTTGGGAGAGCATATCAGTCCAAATCAAGCGTCGGTCATAGATAGTTTCTTGAATAAGGGATATGCCATTCGCTTGGGTCATTAAAACGACGTAAGGCGACTGTAGATCGGTTGGGAAACCAGGATACTCGTGAGTCTTAATGCTGTAGGCCTTGATATTTTCCGATTTTTTAATTAATAACCAGTCAGCACCCATTTCGTAATTTACGCCAATTTTTTTAAATATCGCTAATAGATTTAAAATATGTTCGGGATTGCAGTTGGTAATTTTTAATTCTGATTTAGTAGCGGCGGCTAGTAGGGCAAACGATCCTGTTTCCATGCGGTCAGGAATTATCTGGCACTGGCCGGCTTTGATTTCAGCAGCTCCTTCAATAATTATAGTCGGCGTTCCGGCACCAGTGATGTGTGCCCCTTGTTTATTTAGATATTCAATTAAAGCCTCAATTTCTGGTTCCAGGGCACAGTTCTTTAAAATTGTGGTTCCGGGAATAAGACAAGCAGTCATTAATAAGCTTTGAGTACCGGTTACACTAACTGTAGGAAAGAAATAGTTAAAGCTGTGCAATTTTTCCGCACTAATATGATAAAATTTATCGCTAATTTCTACTTTAGCGCCCATTGCTTCAAATCCTTCAATAAAGAGGTCTATTGGTCTTCCAGCCGCGCCAATAACGCATCCCCCGGGATGAGGGAAGCTAACTTTGTTAAAACGCGCTAGAAGCGGACCGACAAACATGACTGAGGTTCTAAATTTGTCAGCAATTTTAGGATCTAATTCGGTTTTGCTAATGTTAGCCGTATTTATTGTTACCTGATTTTTAGTGCGTTTAATATCAGCCCCCAGGTCCATTAAAAGCTCTAAAGACTTATCAACACCATCTATTTCCGGTAAATTAGTAATAGTTATCGTTTCTTTTGATAATATGGAGGTAGGTAGCATTATTTGGGCGTTATTTTTAGCACCACCAACCGAAATTTCTCCGGCAAGAGATTTGCCGCCTTTAATTATGAATTTAGACATAAGTATTTATATTGACGAAATATTAATAAATAAGTGTTTATAGATTCCCATCTGAGGACAGACTATTAACATAACTATAAATCATTTATTGACATTTTTCAAATATTTGTATAATATGGACGTATTCAGAATAAGCTCTGATTTTTTATTATAAAAAACGCTGATTTAAAACTTAGACTTAGATTAGCGCGTTTACAAGACATATGTCAAAAATTGCAGTTATTAAAACCGGTGGCAAACAATATAAGGTCGCAGAAGGAGAAATTTTAAAGGTAGAAAAGCTAGCGGCCGAGAAGGGCGCTAAAATTAATTTGGAAACACTTTTAATTATTGATGGTGATAAAGTAGAAATCGGCCAACCAAGTTTGGGCGAGAAAGTTGAAGTAGAAATTTTAGACAGTGGTAAAGCCAAAAAAATTACCGTTGTTAAATATAAGAACAAAACCCGATACAAAAAAACTGTCGGCCATCGTCAACAGTTTACGGCCATCAAAGTTGCCAAGATTGCTTAAATTAAAATCAACTTTATAAAAAAAGAAACCGTTCCTATTGGGGAGCGGTTTTTTTGTGCGACCTTTTAATTTATTTCAGCCTTTGGCGCGCTTCTAATTTATTAATAAATAGATTTCTCTTATAAATTAGAATTTTTATTAGCGCCACTATTTTTTTAGGCATTTTTAAAACGTGCTTTTTTTGGGGCTTTAAATTGGCGATGATAAATAAAATTAATTCTACTCGACCAGCCGTCTTAGTGCTCCAAAATCCCACAACATAGAAAATGCCAAGCGCTAAAGCCGCAATAGAAATAATTATTAAAGTTCCCATTTTTAAACTCCTTTCGATTTATTTTTATTTTACTTCATTTCTAAACTTTAAAGCGCTCGAAAGCGTCGTTTCATCCGCATATTCTAAATCCGAACCCGCCGGTAAACCTTTAGCCAGTCTGGTTATTTTAATTTTATTTTTTAAAATCTTTCCTAAATATAAAGCCGTAGTTTCTCCTTCTAAGGTAAAATTCAAAGCCAAAATTAATTCTTTTATTTCTTCAGATTGAAGGCGTTTGATTAATTTATTAATATTTAATGTTTCTGGACCGACATCTTCAATCGTATTTATTAATCCCCCTAAAACAAAATACCGGCCATGGAATTGTTTGGTTGATTCAATGGCGTTTAAATCTTGGCTGTTTTCTATCACGCATAACGAGCCTTTGTTTCTGTTAGCATCCGCGCAAATTAGACAAGGACTGGATTCGGAAATTGCTAAACAAGAACGGCAGGTAGTTGTTTTTTGTTTTAATTCCTGAATGGCGGTCGCTAAACTTGCTAAACGTTCTTCGCTTTGATTTAAAAGATGAAAAGCATAACGCTCGGCAGTCTTTTGTCCTACGCTCGGAAGAATCGCTAAGCGATCTATTAAATTTTGTAGCGCTTGCGGATATTTCATGTCGCTAAAATATTAACTCCTTAATTTATTGTTAATTTATTGAGTTAACCCTGGAATACCACCCATATCTTGTAATTTTTTAGCCATTAATCTTTGCGCTTTTTTTACGGCTTCATTAAAACAGCCCTTTAAAGCGCTTTCTTGAGCCGTCTTGTCTAAGCCCCCCGCTAAAGTAATATTGGTAACTTCCATATTACCATTCATAACTATTTTAACACCATTTTTTTCTTCAGTAATAATTTCTTTGGCCAGAACGTCTTGAATGGTTTTAGCTTGGCTTCTTAAATCGCGAAATTGTTTTAATTTGCTGAACATATTATTTGTTTATTTTTTATTATTTATTTTTATTATAAATCATTTAGAACTCGGTGGGAATTACTTCTCCCGGTTGTTTAGCTAAACTTTTAAAGCTGACGGTATTTTCGTCAAAAAAGAGGTCAACTCGTCCAGTCGGTCCATTACGATGTTTAGCGATATGGATTTCGGCTTTATGTCTTTCATCTTGAGGTAAGTCGTTGGGATTAAAACTCCGATCAGCGGCTTTCCGATAAATAAACATTACGATATCAGCATCCTGTTCAATAGAACCAGAATCACGTAAGTGGGAAAGTTTTGGAATAGCAGGGCTAGTTTGTTCAACGGCACGAGATAACTGGGCAAGCGCTAAAATCGGAATATTTAATTCGCGAGCGATTGATTTTAGACCGCGACTAATTTCGGCAATTTCTTGAACACGATTATCACCGTATTTTCCTCGACCCTCCATAAGCTGTAAGTAATCAATCACAATTAAACCTAAACCCTTTTCCATTTGTAAGCGCCGGGCTTTAGCGCGGATTTCCATAATTGATAAGGTCCCAGAATCATCAATATAAATTGGTGCCTCGGCTAGCTCACCCATCGCCTGACCAATTTTGGCAAAGTCATTATCCTCTTCTTTGTCAGATAAGTTACCAGTACGCATTTTCCATAAACTGACATTAGCTTGAGAACAAAGCATGCGATCAACTAATTGCTCTTTACTCATTTCTAAGGAAAAAATGCCAACGCCTTCTTTGCTCTTTATGGCCGCTTGGCGCGCGATGTCGAGCGCAAAAGACGTTTTACCAACTGAAGGCCGGGCGGCCAAAATGATTAAATCAGATTTTTGTAGTCCGGCTAGAAGATGGTCTAAGTCTGGAAAACCAGTTGATAAACCGCGCAATTTACCACTTTGTTTATGAAGATCATCAATGCGTTCAAAAGCATCAGTGAGCAGATTGTCAATCGGCATGAAAGCGTTTTTTAGATATTTCCGAGAAACACCAAAAACTTTTTTTTCAGTTTCATCTAAAATTTCATCAATATCTCTTTCTTCATTAAAGCTGATATTGGAAATTTCGGCAGCCGCTTGCTGTAGTCTTCTGAGAGTCGCTTTTTTTTGAATGATGTTGGAATAGTGAACAATATTGCCGGAGGTCGCTACCATGTTGGAAAGTTTGGCCAGATAACTGCGGCCACCAACCGTTGTTAACTTCTTTTTATCCTCTAAACGATTAGAGGCAGTGATGATATCTATCGGTTCTTGATTGGCATATAACTCGCGCATTACCTCAAAGATTATTTTATGCCCGTCACGATAAAAGTCTTCGGCGGTTAAATTATCCGCTACCTTAACAATGGCGTCTTTATCGATTAAGAGAGCTCCCAGGAGCGATTCTTCCGCTTCCAGGCTATGAGGTGGTACTTTTTCTAGTAGTTCTTGTTCTTTAGGCATAGGTTGGATATTGAAAATTAGAATCTTTGCCTTCCTATCTTAACTTACTAGGTTCTTTTTTTCAAGCGAAGTTAGAACACAATTTGTGCGCTTGTTTTCCACACTAATAATAACCAAAAACCGTCAAGTAAATGACGGTTTTTTATTGAGTACTGAGCCGACTGTCGGGCTCGGACCGACGACCTGCTGTTTACAAAACAGCTGCTCTACCAGCTGAGCTAAGTCGGCTAAAGTTAACATAGTTAATATAAAAGATTTTTTTTAGTTTGGCAAGGGGGCGCGAAAATAGTTGGTGGAAAGACTTATTTTGGGTCTTTTTGATGATTGTAGAACACGGTAGTCGAATCCCACCCTCCCCGCACTAAGACAAAAATAAGGTTAAGCCTTATTTTTTGGTGCCAAAAAGTTCCAAAGCTAGATAGGGAGTAAGCAAAAAAGCTATTCAGTAATGATATAT
>Ga0075530_1000197_pt1 | contig 26963 bp, 26 predicted proteins | sample NGEPerD_2_FD_75101 | JGI IMG/M metagenome (GOLD analysis project Ga0075530, IMG submission 75101) | Arctic peat soil microbial communities from the Barrow Environmental Observatory site, Barrow, Alaska, USA - NGEE PermafrostL1-D | ecosystem: Environmental > Terrestrial > Soil > Wetlands > Peat ... | reverse complement strand
TTAGCGCGTGCATCCAGCAGAATCCGGCGTTGGCCTTCAAGCTCATCCGCGATCTGACACAACGTATTCGAGCGCTTACCGAACTGGTCAAGAACCTGGCGCTGAATGATGTCTATGGGCGTGTGGCGCGCACGTTGTCCAAGCTGGCCGTGGAACAGGAGGGCTGTTTGACGATCACGGAGCGCATCACCCATCAGGATATCGCCAACATGGTGGGCGCATCGCGCGAGATGGTGAGCCACATCATGAAAGACCTCACCACCGGCGGATACATCGAAATCAAGAACCGCAAAATCACCATCGCCCGGCGGCTGCCGCGGGCCTGGTAGGCGGGGCGACTATTGAACGCGTGTGGCAAAACTTCCCGTTGAGCGAACGCCGCCAGACATGCACAATCCAAGACTTAAACTGTTGCAGGATATGCCGGTATTTGGCGGCGTACGTGCAGATACATTGACCTCGCTGCTGCGGATGGCGCCCGTTATCACCATTTGCGCGGGCGATTTCTTTTTCCACGAGGGCGACGACGCGCGCTCCATGTTCGTGCTGGAGGAAGGCAAAGTCGCTGTCTTTAAAACCTGGAAGAATCGCAACATTGCCTTAGGCCATTTGCATCAGGGCGACTGCTTTGGCGAGATGGCGCTAATCGATCTCTTTCCACGCAGCGCCTCCGTGCAGGCGGATGAAGACTGCCTCGCGATCGAATTGTCATCGGCTACGCTGTTCGAGGTCTATAACCTGGATATGACACAGTTCACCCTGATGCAGATGAATATCGCCAGGGAGCTCAGCCGTAGACTTCGAGGGGCCGACGAACGCCTGTTCCGGGCGCTCGCGGAGACCGAGAAGCTGGAACATAGCCTGCCGATCTGGACCTAGAGAACCGCTGAGCCGCAATCTTATGAATAGGGATGCTTTAATCCACCTTAAGGATCGTACGCAAGCACCGGCGCGAGCCATCGCTCGGCATCCGTGAGTTTCATGCCCTTGCGCCTGGCGTAGTCTTGCGCCTGATCTTTTTGGATCTTGCCGGTGCCGAAATAACGCGCCTCTGGATGCGAAAAGTACCAGCCGGAGACGGCCGCGGTAGGGGTCATCGCGTAGCTCTCGGTGAGCGTCAGGCCGATGTTCTCGTCAGGCTTGAGCAACTTCCATAAGGTTGCCTTCTCGGTGTGCTCCGGACACGCGGGATAGCCGGGCGCGGGCCGAATGCCCTGATACTTCTCCTTGATGAGTTCGTCGTTGGCCAAATGCTCATCGACCGCGTAGCCCCACAATTCCTTGCGCACCCGCTCGTGCATGCGTTCGGCCAGCGCCTCGGCCAGACGATCGGCCAGCGCCTTGAGCAGAATCGACGAGTAATCGTCATGGTCTTTTTCGAAGCGTTTGATGTGTTCCTCGATACCGTGACCGGCGGTGACCGCAAACGCGCCCATATAATCCTTAACACCCGAGTCGGCCGGCGCGATGAAGTCCGCCAGACACGAACTGGGTTTGCCGCTGCTCTTCTCCATCTGCTGACGTAGATGATGCAAGGTGGCGAGCTTCGTGTCGCGTTCGTCGTCGGTGTAAAGCTCGGTGTCGTCGTCGTTGACGGTATTCGCCGGAAAGAAGCCGATCACGGCTTTCGCGGTCAGCCATTTTTCCTCGACGATTTTTTTCAGCATGTCTTGCGCATCGTCGAACAGCGAGCGCGCCTCCTTGCCCACCACCTCGTCGTCGAGAATCCTCGGATAGCGGCCGGCCATCTCCCAGGCCGTGAAAAACGGCGTCCAGTCGATGCGCTCCACCAGTTCATCGAGCGGATAGTCATCGAAGGTCTTGATCCCTAAAAATTCAGGCTCGACCGGTTTGTGCTCCGACCAGTCGGTTTGCAGCTTGTTGGCGCGCGCCTTACCCAGTTCAAGAAATTTGCGGTTGGATTTCTGGCCGGCGCGCTGCTCGCGAATCTTGGCGTATTCCTCGCGGATGCCAGCCGCGTACTTGTCCTTGTTGGCCGCGCTGATGAGCTTGCTAACCACGCCCACGGCACGCGAGGCGTCCCCTACGTGCACCACCGGATGCTGGTAATTCGGCTCGATCTTGACCGCCGTATGCAGTCTCGAAGTGGTCGCCCCACCAATCAGGAGCGGCAATTCCAGCTTGAGGCGCTTCATCTCCTTGGCCACGTGCACCATCTCATCCAGCGAGGGGGTGATAAGTCCCGACAGCCCGACGATGTTGCACTGTTCTTTTTTGGCGGTCTCCAGGATCTTGTCGCAGGGCGTCATCACGCCCAGATCGATGACCTCGTAGCCGTTACACTGCAACACCACGCCGACGATGTTCTTGCCGATGTCGTGCACGTCGCCCTTAACGGTCGCCATCACGATCTTGCCCTTGGGCTGAGTTTTCGCGTCCTTTTCCGCGTCCATGTAAGGCAGCAGATAGGCGACGGCCTTTTTCATCACTCTGGCGCTTTTCACCACCTGCGGCAGGAACATCTTGCCGGCGCCGAACAGATCGCCCACGACGTTCATGCCGTCCATCAGCGGGCCTTCGATGACGTGCAGCGGCCGTTCGGCCTGCTTGCGCGCTTCTTCCGTATCGTCTTCGACATAATCCGCGACCCCCTTGACCAGCGCGTGCTCCAGGCGCTTGTTCACCGGCCACTCGCGCCATTCAAGGTTAGCCTTCTGTTTCTCGCCGCCGCCTTCCTTGTACTTCTCGGCGATATCGAGCAGCTTTTCGGTGGCTTCATCGTTGCGATTGAGCACTACGTCCTCGCAGATGTCGCGCAATTCTTTCGGGATGTCGTCGTAGATCGCGAGCTGGCCGGCGTTGACGATGCCCATGGTCATGCCGGCCTTGATGGCATGGTAAAGAAACACGGCGTGGATCGCTTCGCGCACCGGATTGTTGCCGCGAAACGAGAACGACACGTTGGACACGCCGCCCGAGATCATCGCATGCGGCAAGGTCTTTTTTATCTTGCGGGTGGCCTCGATGAAGGCCACGCCGTACGGGTTGTGTTCCTCGATACCGGTGGCGATGGCGAAGATGTTGGGATCGAAAATTATATCCTCGGCGGGAAAACCGACCTTCTCGGTCAGGAGCTTGTACGCGCGAGCGCAGATCGCCACCTTGCGTTCCACCGTATCCGCCTGGCCTTGCTTGTCGAATGCCATCACGATCACCGCAGCACCATAGCGGCGCACCAGCCGCGCCTGTTCGATGAACTTGTCCTCGCCTTCCTTCATCGAAATCGAGTTCACCACGCCCTTGCCCTGGATGCACTTGAGGCCGGCCTCGATGACCTCCCACTTGGACGAATCGATCATTACCGGCACGCGCGAGATGTCCGGCTCGGCGGCGACCAGGTTCAGGAATTTGACCATCACCTCGGCCGATTCGAGCAGACCCTCGTCCATGTTCACGTCGATGACCTGCGCGCCGTTTTCCACCTGTTGCAGCGCGACTTCCAGCGCGGTCTCGTACTCTTCGTTCTTGATTAGTTTAAGAAACCGCTTGGAGCCGGTGACGTTGGTGCGCTCGCCGACGTTGACGAACAACGAGTCTTCGCCGATGTTGCAGGGCTCCAGCCCCGACAGGCGGCACTTGGGTTCGATGTCGGGAAGCTTGCGTGGAGGATGCTTTTCAACGGCCGCCGCGATGGCTTCGATGTGCTCCGGCGTGGTCCCGCAGCAACCGCCGACGATGTTGATAAAGCCGCTTTCCGCCCACTCGCTCAAGTGTTCGGCCATGTCCTCCGGCGTTTCTTCGTATTCGCCCATCTCGTTGGGCAACCCGGCGTTGGGGTGCGCGGACACATGGCAGTCGGCGATGCCGGACAATTCCTCTATGTACTGACGCAATTCCTTGGCGCCCAGCGCACAGTTGAGACCTATGGAGATCGGCTCGGCATGACGCACGGAATTCCAGAACGCCTCGGTAACCTGGCCGGTCAGAGTGCGGCCCGAAGCGTCGGTAATGGTGCCGGAGAGCATCACCGGCAATTTCGTATCGTTGTCATCGAAATACTTCAGCACCGCGAAGATCGCCGCCTTGGCGTTCAAGGTGTCAAAGATGGTTTCGATGAGGATAATGTCGGCGCCGCCTTCCACCAGACCCGATGTCGATTCGTAATACGCCTCCACCAGTGAATCAAAACTGACGTTGCGATAACCCGGATCGTTGACATCAGGCGAGATCGACGCGGTGCGGTTGGTCGGGCCCAGCACGCCGGCGACGAAGCGCGGCTTGTCCGGGTCTTGTTCGCTGAATTCATCGGCCACCGAACGCGCAATCTGGGCGGCCGCCACGTTGATCTCGCGCGACAGATCCTCCATGTGGTAATCGGCCATCGCCACACGGGTGGAATTGAAAGTGTTGGTCTCGACCAGATCCGCGCCCGCCTCAAAGTTTTTCGCGTGGATCTCACGGATGATGTCGGGCTGCGTCAGCGACAGCAGATCGTTGTTGCCCTTGAGATCCGATTTCCAGTCCGCGAACCTTTCGCCGCGATAGTCATCCTCATCCAGTTTGTAACTCTGGATCATGGTGCCCATGGCGCTGTCCAGAATGAGAATTCGCTTGCTCATAAGCTCGCGCAGCAACGTGTGCTTGTCCGTGTCTGACATGATTGAATCCTGTAAACTTGAAATTCGAGATCGGGTGGTGGACGCGGGCCGGCAAACAGCCTGGGAGGCCGCCCGCACGCGTGAGGGTGTCTGAAAACAGGGTTTATGTTATCACACCGGTGCGCGCCCCGGCGTGGCGGTTACGAATCACCAGTTGAGCGTTCAAGCGCCTATGTCGCAATCTCTGCCGCTGCTTTTTTACGTGACGCCGCCGGAACCCTGCGCCTACCTGCCGGCGCGGGAAGCCGTGAATGTGTTCGCCGATCCGCGCGCCCGGATGAACTCAATCCTTTACGGGCGGCTGGTGGACAAGGGCTTCCGGCGCAGTGGCTCGCATCTTTACCGCCCGCAGTGCCCGGGTTGCAGCGCGTGCGTTCCTACCCGCGTTCCTGTCGCGCGCTTTGCACCCAGCCGCAGCCAGCGCCGCAATCACCGCCGCAACGAGGACTTGACGGTAAACGTCCTGCCGCAGGCTTACCGGTCCGAACATTTCGCGTTGTATCGCCACTATCAGCGCATGCGGCACACCGGCGGCGAAATGGATAACCCCACGCCACAGTCCTATTTCGATTTCCTGAGCTGCGCTTGGGCGGAAACTCTGTTCGTGGAGTTTCGTCTTGACGGCGCGCTGGTGGGCGTGGCGGTCTGCGACTGGCTGCAAGAGGGCTTGTCCGCCGTATACACGTTCTTCGATCCGGTGCAGGCGCAACGAGGTCTGGGCACGCACGCGATTCTATGGCAGATCGAGGAGGCGCGCCGCCGCGGGCTGCCTTACGTTTACCTTGGTTACTGGATCGCCGGCAATCGCAAGATGAGCTACAAGACGCGCTTTCGTCCGATCGAGGGCCTGATTAATGGCAAATGGCGCATGTTGAGTACCGGCGAGCGGCGCGATTAAGAATCCCTCACTTAAGCATCACCCTGATCTCCTCGTGCAGCGCCGGTGTGCTTGCCGCCAGCACGGTGGTTGTCGCAAGCCCGGGCGGCTTGCCGGTGAGATCGGTAAAACGCCCGCCCGCTTCCTCGACGATAACCGACAAGGCGGCGATATCCAGAATATTCACGTCTGACTCGATCACGATATCGAGTTGCCCCGCCGCCAGCATGTGGTAATGGAGATAGTCCCCGTAGCCCCGTGTGCGGTTGACCCGCGCAATGAGTTCGGCAAATTGCGTCCATTGCGGCGCGGCGGCCAGCGTTTTGATGTTGCCGAAGCTTAAAGTGGAACGGGCCATGTCGGTGATTTCGCTGACCCGGATCGGCTGGTCGTTCAGATAAGCGCCCGCGCCGCGCTCGGCCCACGCCAGTTCGCCCGCGACCGGCGCGTTGGAAACCCCCAGCAGCAGGCGATCCTGGTGCATCAGGGCAATCTGGGTGGAGAAAAACGGGTACCCGCGCACAAAACTCTTGGTGCCATCGATGGGATCGATCAGCCATACGTACTCCGCGTCCGGCCGCACGCGACCGGTTTCTTCGCCGTAGAAACCATGCTCGGGAAACGCTTCCGTAATCAGGCCCTTGATGATTTCCTCGGCCTCGACGTCGGCGACCGTCACAGGGCTCTGGTCCGCCTTCAACTTAACTTCGAAGTTGCCGCGATAGTAGCGTTCGATTACGGCCTGCGCGGCTTTCGACGCCATGATGGCCGTGCGCGCGAACGGACTCATGGGGCACCAGCCCCGCGAACTGGTTTACACATGTTTTGACATGAACACACTCCAGTCGGTGCGGCCGCTCTGCTCAGCCATGCGTCGAATCGTCCGACGAAAAACGCGCCCGATGTTCGCCCAGCAGCCGGCTCAGCCGCGGCCAGTCGAACGACGCGCCCGGATCTGACTTGCGGCCCGGCGTGATGTCAGCGTGGCCCACCAAACGATCCGTCGACAACGCCGGATACGCCTGGACCAGCGCACGGACAAGCGATGCGAGCTGCGCGTATTGCATAGCTTCATACTCCAGATCGTCCGTGCCTTCCAGTTCAATGCCGATGGAAAAATCGTTGCAGCGCGCACGCCCGCAATAAGTAGACGCCCCGGCATGCCAGGCGCGGCGATGGAAAGGCACATATTGTACGACCTCGCCGTCGCGGCGGATCAGCACATGCGCGGACACCTTCAAGTGACATATCTCCGCGAAGTACGGATGCGCATCGGGCGCCAGCCGGTTGGTAAACAGCGCGTCGATCCACGGACCGCCAAACTCGCCGGGCGGCAGGCTGATGCCATGCACCACGATCAACTCCGCGACTGAGCCCGATGGGCGAGCGTCGGCATTCGGAGAGGCCACGTATCGCGCGAGATCCAGCAAACCGTTGCCAGGGTTCACACGCATGGTCGAGTCAAACGGGCGATCGTCGAGACCGTGTGGTTCGCGGCGCGTCAGGCGCTCCGCGCGAACCTTTCCTTAAAGATCTCCAGCGGTTGCGGGCTGGAAATCGCGTAACCATGCGCATAATTCAGCCCAAGACGCCTGAGTTCGCGCAGGATGGCTTTGCTCTCGGCATACTCCGCGATAATTTCGAGACCCATCGCCTGACCCACCTCGTTGATCGCCGACCACGTTGCGCACAAAGCGGCCATCGACCTTGCGGTAATCCACCGGCAGAGATTTGAGGTACGCGAACGAACTCAGGCCTCCGCCGAAATCGTCCAGCGAACACTGGCAGCCCATGCTTTTGAGCTCGCCGGTAAAACGCGAGGCGATGGCCAGATTCGATACCGCGGCAGTTTCGGTGATTTCAAAACACACCATGGGCGGCGGCATTTACACGCCTTGCGTCTCTATGCGAATCGCCACAGAGTCAAACGCATGCAATATTGCTGCCCTGCGGAACCTTTTCGGACTGTACACGATAGGCGGCACAAACCCTAGCAGAATCAACCGGCCAAAAAAAGCCCCGCGGCGGGCGGGGCTTAAATTTAAAGAATCGCGGAAGCGGATGGGCTACATCATGCCACCCATGCCACCCATACCGCCCATACCGCCCATACCGCCCATACCGCCCATGTCGCCCATCCCGGGGTGTCCACCAGCGGCAGGCTCGTCTTCCCTGGGCAGTTCCGCCACCATGGCTTCCGTCGTAACCATCAGCCCGGCGATGGAAGCCGCGTTCTGCAACGCCGTGCGCGCCACCTTGGTCGGGTCCAGAATACCCATTTTGATCATGTCGCCGAACTCGCCGGTCGCTGCGTTGTAGCCATAGTTGCCTTCGCCGGCATCGACCTTGGCGAGAATGACCGAGGCCTCTTCACCAGCGTTTTGCACAATCTGGCGCAGCGGTTCTTCCATAGCGCGCAACGCGATGCGAATGCCGACGTTCTGATCCTCGTTGGCGCCTTTCAGCTTCCTGAGATTGGCTCGCACCCGTAGCAGCGCGACGCCGCCACCTGGCACCACACCTTCCTCAACTGCCGCACGCGTGGCGTGCAGAGCGTCCTCGACTCGGGCCTTCTTCTCCTTCATCTCGACCTCGGTCGCGGCACCCACGCGGATGACCGCGACGCCGCCGGACAGTTTCGCCATGCGTTCCTGCAATTTTTCCTTGTCGTAATCCGAGCTGGTCTCCTCGATCTGCGCCTTGATCTGTCCGATGCGCGACTTGATCTCCTTGCTCGTACCGGCGCCATCGATGACGGTCGTGTTTTCCTTACCTACCGACACTTTTTTGGCGGAGCCAAGATCTTCGAGAGTCGCCTTCTCCAGCGACAAACCGACCTCCTCGGAGATCACCGTGCCACCGGTGAGTATGGCGATGTCCTGCAGCATGGCCTTGCGGCGATCGCCGAAGCCCGGCGCCTTGACCGCGGCCACTTTCACGATACCGCGAATGGTGTTGACTACCAGCGTCGCCAGCGCCTCGCCTTCCACGTCTTCGGCCACGATCAGCAGCGGCTTGCCGGACTTGGCCACGCCTTCCAGCATCGGCAGCAGTTCGCGGATGTTGGAGATCTTCTTGTCGTACAAAAGTATATAGGGATCTTCCAGTTCGGCGGTCTGGCTTTGCTGCGTGTTGATGAAGTACGGCGACAGATAGCCGCGATCGAACTCCATGCCTTCCACCACTTCCAGCTCATTATCGAGACCCGTGCCGTCTTCGACCGTGATCACGCCTTCCTTGCCGACCTTGTCCATCGCATCGGCGATAATCTTGCCGATCGCCTCGTCGGCGTTGGCGGAAATCGCGCCCACCTGGCTGATCGCCTTGCTGTTTTCGCAGGGCTTGGAGAGCTTTTTCAGTTCTTCGACCGCGGCGATTACCGCCTTGTCGATACCGCGCTTCAGGTCCATGGGGTTCATGCCGGCGGACACGGATTTCATGCCTTCGCGGAAGATGGCCTGCGCCAGCACGGTCGCGGTGGTGGTGCCGTCGCCGGCCACATCCGAAGTCTTGCTTGCGACTTCCTTCACCATCTGCGCGCCCATGTTTTCGAATTTGTCCTGAAGCTCGATCTCCTTGGCCACGGACACGCCATCCTTGGTCACGGTCGGGGCACCGTAGGATTTATCCAGCACCACGTTGCGGCCCTTGGGACCCAGCGTCGCCTTGACGACATTGGCCAATACATTGATGCCGGTCATCATGCGATGCCGCGCATCTTCGCTGAAACGTACTTCTTTTGCTGCCATATCGAATTCCTTGGATGTTGAGTTCTTTGAAACGAAAAAATCAGTCGGAGGAAAATGGCGTATTGCGGGCTGATCAGGAGTCGATGACCGCCATGATGTCGTCTTCGCGCATCACCAGCAAGTCTTCGCCATCCACCTTGACCTCGGTCCCGGAATATTTGCCGAACAAAACCTTGTCGCCGGCACTCACATCCAGCGCGCGCTTCTCTCCGCTGTCGAGAATCTTGCCGTTGCCGACGGCTCGGACTTCGCCCTTGATGGGCTTCTCCGCGGCGCTATCGGGAATTACGATCCCGCCGGGACTGGTTCTCTCTTCTTCCATACGTTTGATTATGACCCGATCGTGAAGGGGACGGATATTCATAGGCAAGACTCCTGAAATTTACCAAGCTTGTTGAACTGTCGAAGTTTATTGTGAACTGGCGATGCCTTTATTGGCAGTCGCCGATGGTGAGTGCCAATCATAATGGCGGCCAGCGGCTTGTCAAGCACACGATTAATCGTTAGGTTTATGCCTGGATTCACCCTCGATTACGCGGCCGGTTCCCGCAGTCGGCCCCCTCGCGGGCCCGTTTACCCTATTCGCCGACCGGTTTACATTATGCACGGCGACGATCCGCATGCGCGGCAACAGGCGGCTAAGCAGGAAGGCGCGGCTGGCCGGCCACAGGATCAAGAATCCAATCGCATCGGTGAAAAAACCGGGAATCACCAGCAACACGCCACCCACCAGCAGCGCGGCGGCTTCGAGCAATTCGCGCGCCGGCATCTCGTCGCGCCGCAGACTCGCCTGCGCGCGCCGCAGCGCGGCAGTACCTTGCGCGCGCACCAGCATCGCGCCGATGACCGCGGTCAGCACGGTGAGCACAATCGTCGGGGACGCGCCGATGACGCCGCCAACTTTGATGAAAAGGTAGATTTCCAGCAGCGGTACGCCGATCAGCGCTGCGGCTATTAATGGGAAAGGTCGCATCGAAAATCAGATAAGATCAAATTTACTGACATATAAACATGGGGCCGGTACGCGGCAATTCAATGTCTCCCTTGTAAACCCGCCATTTTGCGTCCGATTATGACTGAATCACTACTCGTTTTTACGACCTATCCCGATGCCGAATCAGCGCTGCTGGCGGCCAAGCACATCGTGCGGAAAAAGCTCGCCGCCTGCGTTAACGTGCTCCCGCAGATGACATCCGTCTACGAGTGGCAGGGCGAGGCGCGTATCGATACCGAGCATCTGTTGCTCATGAAAACCACGGCTGCACGCTATCCTGCGCTGGAGAGCGCCATTCGGGACGCGCATCCCTATGAACTTCCGGAAATTATCGCGACTCCAATCGCGCGGGGACTTGACGGGTATCTCGAATGGATCGCGGCGCAGACTACAGCCTGAGCAACGCACGCCGGACATGGACGGCGGCACTTTATATCCTGCTGCTGTGCCCCGCGCTGTCCGCGCCGAATGAACCGGCATCGGCGCAGCATACATACCTCGCGGCCGGCGCGAACCCGTTTGATGCGCTGGGCAAGCTGTTCGGCGGCGGGCAGCCGGAGTTTCTACCGGCGGACGAGGCGTTCAGACTGAACGTCACGGCAAGGAATGCATCCAGCCTGCTGGTATCCTGGCAGATCGCACAGGGCTATTACCTTTACCGTGACAAGCTGAGATTCAGCTTGCGGGACAATGGCGTAATGCTGGGCAGGGCGGAATTCCCCGCGGGCGAAATAGAGGAAGACGAGTACTTCGGCAGAGTCGAGATATACACGCAGGATCTGCTGGAAATCACATTGCCGCTGCGGCGCGATACCACCTCCGCGCGCACCATCACATTGAACGTAAGATATCAGGGCTGCGCCGAGGCCGGCATCTGCTATCCGCCGATCAACAGACAAGTACGCCTGCGCCTGCCCGCCGCTGCCCCGAACGGTGACGCGGACGCGGCGCTCAGTAACCCGCCAGGGACGCAAAGCCGCGCCATCGCGCCGCACGACCAGCCTTGCGCGGCGTTTACGGCAGCGGCCCGATGAGCGCGCCCGTGACACGCGGTATTTCAGTCGCTTACCTGCTGGTGGCGCTGGGCGCGGCGCTCGCGGGTTTTTCCATTTATCAATGGTCACGCGCACCGCATCCCGCGACATCATCATCAGTGGCGCGTGAAGCGCCGCAGGATCTGCTGGGCGCGCCGCGTCCGGCGTTTACACTGGGTGATCTTGACGGCCGGCCCGTATCGATCAGCCGCTGGGACGGCAAGGTCATATTGCTGAATTTCTGGGCCACCTGGTGTCCACCGTGCCGCGAAGAAATGCCCGAGTTCGCGCAGACGCAAATTGAGTTTGGCGCGCGCGGATTCCAGGTGGTCGGCGTGGCCCTGGACCGGCCGCGGGCGGTGGCGCGCTTCATTGAAGAAATAGGCGCGGGCTACCCGCAACTCATCGGCCGCGAAAACGCCATGGCCATCGCGGACCGATACGGCAACGCTTCCGGCGGCTTGCCGCACAGCGTGCTGATCGACCGCGACGGTGTGATTCGTTTCATCAAGGCGGGGCGTCTGAGCAGACGGGAACTCATAGACGAGTTATCCAAGCTGCTCTGAACGACCCGCTCGATCGCTACCGCGCGAACATGCGTGTGTCACCCGCCCCGACGATCTACATTCCCCGCTATAAAGTCATTTTGCGCGCTTTCTGACGCGAAATTGCATCCAACGGCAGCAATCTGGACATGACGGAAAGGGTCGTGCACAATCCGGTGCGCTCGTATAACATCAAGTCATTCATCATCAGCCATCGACGAAGATTATCCAGGAATGGCAAAAATACTGCTGCTAAACGGGCCCAACCTGAATCTGCTGGGCACGCGCGAGCCGGAGCGTTACGGCGCCGCCACCCTGGAATCGATCGGCGCTACGCTCCGCAGCCAGGCGCAGTCCGCCGGACATGCGCTCAGTGCGCTGCAAAGTAACGCGGAACATGAGTTGATCGAATGCATTCACGCAGCACGCAGTGACGGCACGGCGTTCATCATTTTCAATCCCGGCGCGTTCACGCACACGAGCATTGCGCTACGTGACGCGTTGCTGGCGGCGGAAGTCCCGTTCATCGAAGTTCACATAACCAACATCCACGCCCGCGAGCCGTTTCGCCGCCATTCGTATCTGTCGGACATCGCGGTGGGTGTGATCGCGGGTTTGGGCGCCAGGGGATACGAACTCGCGCTGACGGCGGTCACCGATGCCTTGAAATCCCATTAACCTGAAAAACAATAACCGGGCTAGCGGGTGAGAATCCGCGACGTTTCGCGCAACGCCTGAACTGGGAACATCAATGGATATTCGAAAAATCAGAAAGCTGATCGAACTGCTCAAGGAGTCGGGTGTCGCGGAAATCGAAATCAGGGAGGGCGAGGAGTGGGTGCGCGTCAGTCGTGAGCGACCGCCGCCCGCCGGCACACCAATTTACATTTCGGGCGGCGCATCGCCGTATCCTGTAGGCGAAACTCAGGGGCGTCCCGCCGCGCCCTCATCCACTGACGCGGAAACGGTCGAGCCGGCGATCACCGGACATCAGGTCACCTCGCCCATGGTCGGCACGTTTTATCGCGCGCCCTCACCGGGCGCCAAACCGTTTGTCGATATCGGCCAGAATGTTGAGGTCGGCGACACGCTGTGCATCATCGAAGCGATGAAGATGCTGAACCAGATCGAGGCCGACCAGGCCGGCGCGATCAGCGCGGTGCTGGCGGAAAACGGGCAGCCGGTGGAATTCGGCCAGAGCCTATTTGTTATTGAATGATGGGTTATCGAATAATGCATTACGAACTAATGGGTTATCGCCTGCCAGTCATCGATTGATATGTCTACACACGTGGCTCCTCAGATTTAGTCCGCATGCTGGACAAAATCGTTATCGCCAATCGCGGCGAGATTGCGCTGCGCATTCTGCACGCCTGCCGCGAACTGGGCATCAAGACCGTGGCCGTGCATTCGGATGTCGACCGCGCGCTGATGCACGTCAAGCTGGCCGATGAATCCGTGTGCATAGGCCCGCCGCCCTCGAACGAAAGTTATCTGAATATCCCCGCCATCATAAGCGCCGCCGAGGTGACCGATGCGGTCGCCATTCATCCGGGTTACGGATTCCTGTCGGAAAACGCCGACTTCGCTGAAAGAGTAGAGTCCAGCGGTTTTACTTTTATCGGGCCGCGGCCAGAGACGATCCGCCTGATGGGCGACAAGATTTCCGCGCGCGACGCCATGCGCAAGGCGGGCGTGCCCTGTGTGCCCGGTTCCGAGGGTCCGCTGGACGACGGCCAGGACACCAATCTGCGGCTAGCTAAACAGATCGGCTATCCGGTGATTATCAAGGCGGCGGGTGGCGGCGGCGGGCGCGGCATGCGCGTGGTGCACGCGGAAGGCGCGCTGTTAAACGCGATCGCGTTGACGCACGCGGAGTCCATGTCGGCGTTCGGCAGCAACGTGGTGTACATGGAAAAGTACCTGGAGCGGCCGCGCCACGTCGAGTTTCAGGTGCTGGCCGACAATCACGGCAACATTATCCATTTAGGCGAGCGCGACTGCTCCATGCAACGCCGCCATCAGAAGATCATCGAAGAGGCGCCCGCGCCCGAGCTTACCGATCGGCAGCGCACCAAACTGGGCCATCTGGTGGTCGATGCCTGTAAACGGATCGGCTATCGCAGCGCCGGCACCTTCGAGTTTCTGTTCGAGGACGGCGAATTTTACTTCATCGAGATGAACACACGCGTGCAGGTCGAACATCCGGTGACCGAGATGATCACCGGCATCGACATCGTCAAACAGCAACTGCTGATCGCCGCCGATGAAAAGCTCAGCATCCGGCAAAAAGACGTGGTTATTCGCGGCCACGCGATCGAGTGCCGCATCAACGCCGAAGACCCGCGCAATTTCATGCCGTCGCCGGGTGTGATTACGCAGTTTCATTGTCCCGGCGGGCCGGGTATCCGGGTCGATTCCCATGTTTATAACGGCTACACGGTGCCACCGTATTACGATTCCATGATCGGCAAACTGATCGCATTCGGCGAGAATCGCGAGTCCGCGATCAGCCGCATGAGAGGCGCGCTCAGCGAGGCGGTAATCGAAGGCATCAAAACCAACATCCCGCTGCATCGCGACATCATGCAAGACGCAAACTTCCAGAAAGGCGCCACGGATATACACTATCTCGAAAAGAAACTGGGGCTTTAGGAGCCCGCTCTCGCGGGGCTCGATCCGCAAATTCCGCTATTGGCGCGCCTAAGCTTCGAGGAACCGCGCCCCCGCCCGTTACCTATGCTTCAAATCTCGCTCACCATCGGTCGCGCGCAACTGGCCTCAACCGAGCAGGCGCTGCTGGATCATGGCGCCTGCTCGGTGACCTTGCGTGACGCCGCCGACGATCCGGTGCTGGAACCGCAGCCGGGGGAGGCGCCCGTGTGGCCCACCGTTGTCGTCACGGGCCTGTATGCCGATGACATCGACACTGAATCACTACAACGGCGTTTGCACGGCATGCTCGCGGGCCGGCCCGCGCTGGAAATTACGCGCATTGCGGAGCAGGACTGGACGCAAGTCTGGAAACACGATTGCGCGACCTTAGCATTCGGGCGTCGCTTGCGCGTACGCCGCGGCGATGGCCCCCAAGGTCTGGACCCGGAGCGTGACGACCGTGTCCAGAAGCCCTCGTCAGTCGATCTTTTTCTCGATCCCGGCCTCGCCTTCGGCACGGGGGATCATCCGACCACCGCGCTGTGTCTTGAGTGGCTGGATGCGAATCCGCCCCGCGACCGCGAGGTGATCGACTATGGTTGTGGCTCGGGCATCCTGAGCCTGGCGGCGCTGAAACTCGGCGCGCGGCGCGTATACGCGGTGGACATCGACCCGCAGGCGCTCTTCGCCACGCGCGACAATGCGGCGCGCAACGACATCGGGACACACGCGCTGCTGACGTATTGCCCTGAGGAACTTCCCACGCATGCGGCCGACCTGCTGCTCGCCAACATCGTGGCGCGTCCGCTGGCGGCGCTGGCGCAAACCTTCGCAACGTGCGTGATGCCGGGCGGGCGTGTGGTGCTGTCCGGACTGCTGCCCGAGCAGGCCGACGTGCTGACTGCGGTCTATGCCCCTTGGTTTACGTTCGCCCCGGCACGCGAGAAGGGGGGCTGGTCGCTGCTGGCAGGCCGCAGACGCCCGGCGAGCCGCTGATGTTTACACAATACCCGACCTGCAAGTCAGTGTTTCGCGTGACGCACCAGCAGTTGTCATTTCGATTATCGATCACCGTCGGTTATTTCTGCGGCAAAAAAAATGCTTGAAAGGGTTGGCAGCACTCGGAGCGAATGCCATGATAACCATCCCGTAAGTCATCGCGCACTTACATCCACAAAAACTTAAAAGAGCCGTCCCGGGCAAGTCGGGCGCGCCGGCATGCCGTCAACACTGGTAACTAGTTCGTTTCTAGTCTCAGCACTTGATCGGGCACCGGGACCGCCTGGCGATTCCTGCCTAGAGGCTGGCCGGAGATAATCTAAGATATGCGAATGGTTCAGCATTCGGCATCGCTAATGCCCAATCAGGAGCGACGCAAACAACCGTTATGCATGGCGGTAAAAATTGCCATGTCGCTCTATTTCGATCAGCTCAATGGCCATCAGCCGGACAGCCTTTATCGCCTGGTGATCGAGGAAGTCGAGCGGCCGCTGCTCGAAATTCTGATGGAGCGCTGCGACGGCAACCAGACCCAGGCCGCTCAGTGCCTTGGTCTCAATCGTGGCACCTTGCGCAAGAAGCTCAAGCATTATCGACTAGAGTAGGCGTCAGGCGGTTCGTCCATCGTAATCGGCGATCGCATACTCGCGCAGGATCGATCCGCGGCGCCCTATGGGCGCCGCCGTGGTCTTTGTACGCTGGCTTGAATACTACTGCCCATGACATCGTCACCCGCACGCGCACTGCTCAGCGTCTCCGACAAGTCCGGCATCGTTGAATTCGCGCGAATTCTGCATAACCTGGATGTCGAGATCCTGTCCACCGGCGGCACCGCGCGTCTGTTGTCCGCGCATAACATTCCGGTCATCGAGGTCTCCGCTTACACCGGTTTCCCCGAGATCATGGACGGACGGCTCAAGACCCTGCACCCCAGGATTCACGGCGGCATCCTCGGCCGGCCCGGCGTGGATGACGCCGTGATGGCAAGCTCGGACATCCCTCCCATTGACCTGCTGGTGGTAAATCTCTATCCCTTCGAGCAGACGGTGGCGCGCGCGGACCATACGCTGGCCGAAGCGATCGAGAACATCGACATCGGCGGGCCGGCGATGATACGCGCCGCCGCCAAGAACCACGCGCACGTGGCGGTGCTGACCGACCCGGCGCAATATCCAAACGCGCTTTTGGCGCTGGAACGCGACGGCGCGATCTCTGCATCGACGCGCTTCGGCCTCGCCGTGGCGGCGTTCAATCACGTCTCGGTTTACGATGGCGCGATCAGCGATTATCTGTCTTCGCTGGATGGCCACGGCGCGCGCCAGCCATTTCCCGCGCAGGCCAATGGCCGCTTCGTGAAGGTCATGGACCTGCGCTACGGCGAGAACCCGCACCAGCAGGCGGCATTTTATCGAGATTTGTATCCTGGCCCCGGCACACTCGCGACCTTCCGGCAGCTACAGGGCAAGGATCTGTCTTACAACAATATCGCGGACGCCGACGCGGCGTGGGAGTGCGTGCGCCAGTTCGGGCAGCCGGCCTGCGTGATCGTCAAGCACGCCAACCCTTGCGGCGTCGCTGTCGCGAAAGATATCGGCACAGCTTACGAGCGCGCCTATCGCACCGATCCCACCTCGGCGTTTGGCGGCATCATCGCCTTCAATCGATCGCTCGACGCGGCCACCGCTAAAACTGTCATCGAGCGTCAGTTCGCCGAAGTATTGCTGGCGCCGGGCTTCGAGACCGATGCGCTCAAAGTCATTCAGCGTAAAGCCCGTATGCGCGTGCTGGAGATTCCGCCGGGCGAGAGTTACAACACGCACGACATAAAACGGATCGGCTCCGGACTGCTGATGCAGACCGCGGACAATCGCGCAATCAAGTCGGACGACCTCAAGGTGGTCAGCAAACGTGCGCCCGGCCGACAGGAGCTCGACGACCTGCTATTCGCCTGGCGGGTAGCGAAGTTCGTCAAGTCGAACGCCATAGTTTACGCGCGCGAGGAACAGACTTTAGGCATAGGCGCCGGCCAGATGAGCCGTGTCTATTCGGCCCGCATCGCGGGCATCAAGGCGGCCGACGAGGGCCTGCCGCTCGCGGGCGCGGTGATGGCGTCCGATGCTTTTTTCCCTTTCCGCGACGGCATCGACGCCGCGCATCTAGCCGGTATTGCCGCCGTCATCCAGCCCGGCGGCTCGCGGCGCGATGCCGAAATCATCGCCGCCGCGGACGAGCACGGCATGGCGATGGCGTTCACGGGTGTACGGCATTTCAGACACTAGCCCGTTCGCGCAAAACGTGTCCTCTCCCCAAGGCATTTGACCGATGACCTTTACGCATATGCGTCGGTGCGAGAAACCCTCGGCTTCGGTTGTCCTGCAATGCGCGGGTGTGTGACGACGTGCCATAGATGCTTGTTGCTCGAATCGTAGACATCGTCCTGCCCATCTTCGTGGTCGTCGCGGTGGGCGTCGCGTATGGGCATTACCGGCGGCCGGCCATGGAGGTCGCCAACCGTATCAACCTCGATGTGTTCGTGCCCGCGCTGGTTTTTTCGGCGCTGTCGACGCAGTCTTACAATCTATCGCACGCGCAATTGGCGCTTGGCGGTACAGCGGTGATTCTCGGCTCGGGCCTGCTTGCCTGGGCGCTCACGCGAGTAACGTCGATGCAGTTCAAGACGTTCGCGCCGCCCATGATGTTTCGCAACGCCGGCAACATGGGCCTGCCGCTGCTGGTGCTGGCCTTCGGGGATCCCGGGCTGCCGGCGGCGCTGATTCTTTTTCTGCTCGGCAACCTGGCGCACTTCGGGCTTGGCACTTATATTCTCGATCAGCACGCGCGCATGGTCACGCTGTGCAAACAGCCCGTGATCGTCACCGCCATTATCGCGCTGACAGTCAGCATGGCGCAAATGCACGTACCGAAAGCGATCGCGCTGCCCATCGACATGCTGGGCCAGATCGCCGTGCCGCTGATGCTGTTCGCGCTGGGCGTGCGGCTCACCGACGGTGACTTCGGCGAGTGGCGCATCGGTCTGCTGGGCGCGGTGTTCGCGCCGGTCAGCGGCCTTTTGATCGCCGCGCTGATGCTGAATTTTCTGAATCTGCCGAAAGCGCAGGCGGGCGTGCTGTTCCTGTTCGGCGCGCTGCCGCCCGCTGTGCTGAACTTTCTGTTTGCCGAGCGCTACCATCAGGAACCGGCCAAGGTCGCGTCCATCGTCATGCTCAGCAACCTGGCGACGGTGGTGACCCTGCCTCTGGCGCTTGCGTATGCGTTGCCGAAGTATGGATAGGCGCTGAACTGGCTTTAGGCAAACGAAAATGTCTGGCGTATTTTACAGAACCAAGAAAGACGACTTCCTCGATTCACGATATCAGCGGGGGCAAACGAGCGCGGCGCCGCGATGAAGGTTTTGATCATAGGCGGCGGCGGTCGTGAACATGCGCTTGCCTGGAAAGTCGCGCAGTCGCCGCGCGTCGATCGCGTGTTCGTGGCGCCCGGCAACGCGGGCACCGCGCGCGAGCCGAAGACCGTCAATGTCGCGATCGGCGCGGAAGATATTTCCGGCTTGCTGGAGTTCGCGCGCGCCAGTGCAATCGACCTGACCATCGTTGGACCCGAGGCGCCGCTGGTGGCGGGCATCGTCGATGCGTTCCAGGCCACCGGCTTGCGTATTTTCGGGCCGACGAAAGAGGCCGCGCAACTGGAGGGCTCGAAACGCTTCAGCAAGGAGTTTCTCTCGCGCCACCAGATCCCCACCGCGGCGTTCGCCGCGTTTACCGATATAGAAAGCGCCACCGCGTACATCCGTGAGCGCGGCGCGCCCATCGTGGTCAAGGCCGATGGGCTCGCCGCGGGCAAGGGCGTGGTGCTGGCGCAAAGCGAGCATGAAGCAATCGCCGCGACGCGCGAGATGCTGGGTGGCCGGACTTACGGCGCCGCCGGAGCGCAGGTGGTAATAGAAGAATTCCTGGAGGGCGAAGAGGCGAGCTTTATCTGCATGGTGAACGGCGAACAGGTGTTGCCGCTCGCGAGTTCGCAGGATCACAAGCCGCGCGACGACGGAGACACCGGCCCCAACACGGGCGGCATGGGCGCATACTCGCCGGCGCCGGTCGTCGCGTCGGACGTACACGCGCGCATTATGCGCGAGGTTATCGAACCAACCGTGCGCGGCATGGCCGCCGAAGGCAATCCGTATACCGGCTTTCTATATGCCGGCCTGATGATCGATCCCGCGGGCAGGCCCAAGGTGCTGGAATTCAATTGTCGTCTGGGCGATCCGGAGACACAGCCGATTTTAATGCGCCTGCAAACGGATCCCGTGGAGCTTTGCCTGGCCGCGCTTGGCGACACGTTCGCGAACGCGAAGGCCGAATGGGACCCGCGCGTGGCCCTGGGCGTGGTCATGGCCGCGGACGGTTATCCCGGCGCCTGCAAGTCCGGCCATACGATTGGCGGCCTGCACGACATTGACGCTGACGATGTAAAAGTCTTTCACGCCCGCACCGCCGAACGCGACGGAGCCATCGTCACCTGCGGCGGGCGCGTGCTGTGCATCACGGCACTCGGCGCGACGGTCGAAGAAGCGCGGAGTCTCGCTTACCGGGGGGTACGTCGCGTCGGGTGGGAAGGCGCGTATTACCGAACGGACATTGGCTATCGGGCCATGAACCGCCGCGTCGATGGCGGCAGTTGAGTTTATCGAGCGACTGTAGGCCCGCTGATTATCCTGATGAAGCGGCCTAGCGCTTCATCGCCTCGAAGAATTCGTTGTTGGTCTTGGTCGACTGCAAGCGCCCCAGCATGAAATCCATGGCTTCCACCTCGTCCATCTGGTTGAGGAATTTGCGCAGCACCCACATTTTCTGCAATTCGTCGGGGCTGGTGAGCAGCTCCTCGCGGCGGGTGCCCGAGCGGTTAATGTTGATAGCCGGGAAAACCCGCCGCTCGTAGATACGGCGATCCAGGTGGATTTCCATGTTGCCGGTGCCCTTGAACTCCTCGAAGATCACGTCGTCCATCTTGGAGCCGGTGTCGATCAGGGCGGTGGCGATGATCGTCAACGAACCGCCTTCCTCGATGTTACGCGCCGCGCCGAAAAAGCGCTTGGGCTTCTGCAGCGCGTTGGCGTCCACACCGCCGGTCAGTACTTTGCCCGAGGACGGTACTACCGTGTTGTAGGCGCGCGCGAGACGGGTTATTGAATCCAGCAATATCACCACGTCCAGCCTGTGTTCGACCAGGCGTTTGGCCTTCTCGATCACCATCTCGGCGACCTGCACGTGGCGGGTGGCGGGCTCGTCGAAGGTGCTGGACACGACCTCCCCCTTTACCATGCGTTCCATCTCGGTGACCTCTTCCGGACGCTCATCGATGAGCAGCACAATGAGATAGCAGTCGGGATGATTGATGGCTATGCTCTGCGAGATGTTCTGCAACATGATGGTCTTGCCCGCCTTGGGCGGCGACACGATCAGCCCGCGCTGCCCCTTGCCAATGGGCGCCACGATGTCGATAACGCGCGCCGTGATGTCCTCGGTGCTGCCGTTGCCGCGCTCCAGCTTGAGCCTTTTTTCGGCGTGCAAAGGCGTGAGGTTCTCGAACAATACCTTGTACTTCGCATTCTCCGGCGCCTCGAAGTTGATCTGATCGACCTTCAGCAGCGCGAAGTAACGTTCGCCGTCCTTTGGCGGCCGGATCTTGCCCGACACGGTGTCGCCGGTGCGCAGGCTGAAGCGGCGTATCTGGCTGGGAGAGACGTAAATATCGTCGGGGCCGGCCAGATAGGAACAGTCGGCGGAGCGCAGGAAACCGAACCCGTCCTGCAGAATTTCCAGCACCCCGTCGCCGAAGATGTCTTCGCCACTCTTGGCGTGCGCCTTGAGAATGGAAAAGATAATGTCCTGTTTGCGCGAGCGGGCCATCCCGTCGACACCCACGCTCTGGGCGACGTCCACCAGTTCGGCGGCGGGTTTCTGCTTGAGTTCGGTGAGGTTCATAAGTCTGCGCTACCGTCAATGGATATAACGCGCTGGCCGGCGCGCACATGCGCGCTGCAGCACTGGAAACAGATTCCGGCAATATGACCTTTGGCAGGCGCCAGAGGTCTTATTTATCGAAGAAAACCTGGCCTTTAACGGCGTCATTTAAACGCTTCTCGCCCACGGGGACGTCGTCTTGGCAGTGTATCGTTTGCTAAAAAGAGGAAATGCCTGAACGGCAGGAATAAACTAAATTTCGCCGGATGCTAACATCATACCTGTGCCCCGTCCAGCGTTAATTCTGCACGCATCGACTATCGCAACCCGCGACCCGCGACCTAAATGCTGTCATCGATAAATGCCGTCAGCTGCGACTTCGATACAGCGCCTACCTTGGTGGCCTGCACATCGCCATCCTTGAAGATCATGAGCGTGGGGATGCCGCGTATGCCATAGCGACGCGGCGCTGCGGGATTGTCGTCAATGTTGAGCTTGGTCACCTTCAGTTTACCGTCGTAGTCGCTGGCGATCTGATCCAGAATCGGCGCGATCATCTTGCACGGGCCACACCATTCCGCCCAGTAATCGACCAGTACCGGCATCTCCGCGCTGAGCACTTCAGCGTCGAAACTATCGTCGGTAATATGGGTGATTTTTTCGCTCACGGGATAAGCCTTCGCAGCGGCGTGGCACGCGGTTAATTTTAATACCCAAGAGATTAACGCATAGACTAAAACAAGTCCATGTCCGGCACTGGTTAGCCGCCATGCGACAAACTACGCTATGCTAGACCGATGACCACTCAACTGTTATCCGACATAAGTTTTTCCCAATTCGAGTTGCCGGCGCCGGTCCAGCGGGGGCTGGACGACGCGGGTTTCTCGCGCTGCACACTCATTCAAGCCCGCGTCCTGCCGAACCTGCTCGCCGGCCGCGACGTCGCCGGTCAGGCGCAGACCGGCACCGGCAAGACCGCGGCGTTTCTCGTCGCGCTGTATACGCAACTCCTGAGCATGGAGGCGCCAGCGACCCGCACTCTCACGCAACCGCGCGCGCTGATTCTAGCACCCACGCGTGAGCTCGCCATACAAATCCACAAGGACGCCCTGCAACTGGGCCGGCACACGGGCTTCGAACTGGGGTTGATTTATGGCGGCACCGATTACGTAAAACAGCGCGACACATTAACGGCCGGGGTCGACATCCTCATCGGCACACCAGGACGCATCATCGATTACTTCAAGCAGAAAGTGTTCGATCTGCGCGCTATCGAAATCCTGGTGCTGGACGAGGCCGACCGCATGTTCGATCTCGGCTTCATCAAGGACATCCGTTTTCTGTTGCGACGCATGCCGAAGCCAGAGGAGCGCCTTTCCATGCTGTTTTCGGCAACGCTCTCGTATCGTGTGCTGGAGCTGGCCTACGAGCACATGGACAACCCTGAACTGATCAAGATCGAGTCCGACCAGATCACGGCCGACAACGTGCGCCAGCTCGTTTACTATCCGTCGAATGCCGACAAGATCCCGTTGCTGATCGGTTTGCTGCGCCGGCATCGCCCGGAACGCACCATGATCTTCGTCAACACCAAACACGTCGCGGAAAAGGTCGCGGCCTGGCTCACCGGCAACGATTACAAGGTCGCGCTGTTGTCCGGCGATGTCCCGCAGCGCAAACGTCAAACGCTGCTGCAAGGTTTTCTCTCCGGCGAGTATCCGCTGCTGGTGGCGACCGATGTCGCCTCGCGCGGCCTGCACATTCCGGCCGTCAGCCACATCATCAATTTCGATCTGCCCGAGTCCGCGGAAGACTACGTACACCGCATCGGGCGCACCGCGCGCGCCGGCGCGGAAGGCGACGCCATCAGCTTTGCCTGCGAGGATTATGCGGTTCACCTGCCGGACATCGAGGAATTTCTCAACTACAAGATTCCCGCCGCGGATGTCGAACCGGAACTGCTCGTCGTCCCGCGCCCGCCGGCCAAGATCGAGCGCAAGCCCCGCCTGCCGGCGAGCAAAGCAGGCGCCGGCAGACCGGGACATCGTCGGCCGGCGCGCCGCACGGCCTGAAGTCGCGCGCGTTGCGCATGATGTCGGACGAAACTCGATTCGCATTATGAGCGAGCGGTTTATTTGTGTGCTGGGGGGCACGGGCTTTGTCGGGCGGCATCTCGTCAGCCGGCTGGCGGAACGGCGGCTGCGAGTGAAAGTATTGACGCGCAGGCCCGAGCGTCACCGCGGTTTGCTGGTGCTGCCTACAATCAGGCTGGTCGAAGCCGACGTGCACGACCTTACGCAACTGAACCGGCATTTTCAGGGCTGCGACACCGTCATCAACCTGGTCGGGATTCTTAACGAACGCGGTCACGACGGCGCGGGTTTCCAGCGCGCGCACGTCGAACTGGCGCACGCGATAATCGCGGCCTGCCGGCAGACAGGTGTGCGGCGGCTGCTGCAGATGAGCGCGCTTGGCGCGGACGCCGCCACCGGCCCCAGTTTTTATTCGCGCAGCAAGGGCGCGGCGGAAGACTTTGTCCATGCCAGCGCCGGAGAGCACCTCAACGTGACAAGTTTTCGGCCGTCGGTGATCTTCGGCCCCGACGACAGTTTTATCAATCGCTTCGCTGGCCTGCTCAGGTTCTCGCCGCTGCTGCCGCTGGCCTGTCCCAACGCCCGCTTCGCACCCGTTTATGTCGGCGATGTCGTGGATGCCTTCGAGTCCGCGTTGCGCGACCGCAGTACATTCGGCAAGCGCATCGATCTGTGCGGCCCGCGCAACTACACGCTCGCCGAACTGGTGCGATACATCGCCCGCGTGATGGGTATCAGGCGGCTGGTCATCGGCCTGCCGCCGCGCCTGTCTAAAGCGCAGGCGCGCGCGCTCGAATATGTGCCAGGTAAACCGTTCTCGCTGGACAATTACCACTCGCTCACCCGCGACAGCGTCTGTGTCGGCGGAGAGCGGTGTCCGACCTCGCTGGAATCCGTGGTGCCTGGCTATATCGGGCGCCGCTAGCAGGACGGCGCCGAGTCCAGTCGTTTGCGGCGCTCATCGAGCGCGAGCTCACTCAAGCGCGTCACCTCGCGATAAAAGCGCGCGAAATCGTTATCGCAGCGCGCCAGCAGGCGCTCGAAATCCGGCACCAGATCTCGATACGTCGCGACCGCCGCCAGCTTGGCGTTGTTGATCGGCGCATTGAACCAGTACTCGTAGCCGTCGTCGCCGGCCCAGCGACTTTGCAGATGAACGTACTCCGCGCGCAGTTGCGCAATCATCCGCCGCTTCTTCCGACGCTTGAACGCCGTCTTAGCGTCGCTCGCATAAAGCGCGGACAGGCGCGCGCGCGCGGTTTCGATCAGATCGTAAAACCCTTGTTTGCGCCGCCACGCAGTGCGATAAGCCCGCCGCTGCGCGCTCGTACCGTGTGCCGCCAGCCACCGATGCATGCCCGCATGTTCGACTGTCATTGCGAAGCTCTCGTTGAACACCGCGTCGCCGGCCGCATAAACTTTAGCATGCGCCAGTTCGTGAAAGATGATAGCCGCGGTTTCTGTCTCGCCGCGATAAAGCATGCTGCTGAGCAACGGATCGTCGAACCAGCCCAGGGTGGAATACGCCGCGACGCCGCCAACGTACACATCCAAGCCTTCAGCCCGCAGCGCGCGCGCAAAATCCTGCGCATCGCGTGCGGCGAAGTAACCGCGATAGGGCACGCAGCCGGCGATGGGAAAACACCATTGCCGCGGTTGCAGCGAAAATTCCGGCGTGGCGACCAGACGACAAACGGATGCTCAAGTTGTACATAGCTGCGATAACTGTCGCTGGCGGGCAGTGCTAGCACATCGCTCGCGAAAGTGCGCATCGTCTGCGCCCGCGCCAAGCGTTCTCTTAGTCTCGCGTCCGTGCCAGGGTCTGTCAGTAATGCCGTTATCGGGTCGCGGCTGGACAGCAGGCGAAGTTGGCCACAGATGGATTGCGCGTAATACGACATCGTGCCGCATGCGGCGAGTGATAACGCCAGCAACACTATCGCTGAAACTCGGCAACAACCGCGCATGAGCCAGGAACCTAGCACGTGCGGCACGATGACCGCCAACAATGATCGGATTCCCACGATAGTCGCATTCGCGGCCGGTTATGCGCTAGGCTTTTGCGCATGAAAATCTTTCTGGTGGGCGGGGCGGTTCGCGACAAATTGCTGGGGCTGGCGGTCAAGGAACGCGACTGGGTGGTAGTGGGCGCGCGGCCAGAGGATCTGGAGGCGCTAGGTTACACGCCCGTCGGCCGGGACTTCCCGGTGTATCTGCATCCGCGCACCAAAGAGGAGTACGCGCTCGCCCGCACCGAGCGCAAGACCGCGGCCGGCTATCGCGGATTCAGCATTCATGCCCCGCCGGACGTCACCTTGGAGCAGGATCTCCTGCGCCGCGACCTGACCATAAACGCCCCGGCCGAGGACGACACCGGCAACGTCATCGACTATTACGGCGGCCGCGACGATCTGCGGCAGCGTGTGCTACGCCACATTTCGCCCGCCTTCGCGGAAGATCCCGTGCGGATTTTGAGAGCCGCACGTTTCGCGGCCCGCTTCAAACACCTGGGATTCGGCGTCGCCGCGGAAACCATCGTGCTCATGCGCGCGATGGTGAAGAGCGGCGAAGCGGACGCGCTGGTGCCCGAGCGCGTCTGGCACGAGCTGGTCAAGGCTTTAAGCGAACGCACGCCCGCCGAGTTCTTCGAGGTGCTGTGCAGGTGCGGCGCGCTGGCGGTGATATTTCCCGAGCTTGACCGACTGTTCGGCGTGCCGCAACCCGCGCGGTACCACCCGGAAATCGATGCCGGCGTCCACACCCTGCTGGTATTGACCGAGGCCGCGCGGCTGTCGGCGGACCCGAGAACCCGGTTCGCCGCGCTCACGCACGATCTCGGCAAAGGTGTCACGCCGCGCGAGCAATGGCCGCACCATTACCGCCACGAGCAGCGTGGCGTCGAACTGATAGACGCACTGTGCAACCGGCTCAAGGCGCCAAATGAATATCGCGCGCTGGCTGGTCAGGTGGCGCGTTATCACCTGCATTGTCATCGCGCGCTGGAACTGCGCCCTGCGACGACCCTGAACGTGCTGGAGCGGGTCGATGCGTTTCGCCGCCCGCAACGTTTCGAGCAGTTTCTGCTGGCCTGCGAAGCCGACGCGCGCGGACGTGGAGGCATGCAGGATAGCGGCTATCCGCAGGCCGGAATCCTGCGCGCGGCGAGCGCGGCGGCCGAAGGTGTGGATGCGGGCGCGCTGGCGCGCGCGGGCCTCGAAGGCGAGGCGCTGAAGAGAACGTTGCGCGCGCAGCGCATCGCCGCAATCCGCGACTTGAAGGCCAGGCCCTGATCTGTCCAGCCCGCGATCAGCGGTACCAGCACCAATGGCGCGGAGCTGGAGATCGGCAGAAATTCCAGCAGAACCTGCAACAAGGCCAGGGTTGTAACTTGTATGGCGTCCATGCGGAAGTGTTTAG